>Ga0209390_10004898_pt1 | contig 19614 bp, 19 predicted proteins | sample BON01_FD_187212 | JGI IMG/M metagenome (GOLD analysis project Ga0209390, IMG submission 187212) | Freshwater microbial communities from Lake Bonney liftoff mats and glacier meltwater in Antarctica - BON-01 (SPAdes) (version 2) | ecosystem: Environmental > Aquatic > Freshwater > Ice > Glacier...
TTTTCGGGCCGTCCGCAAGATTCTTCGGCGCGACGAAGTAAGTGATGTCCTGATAATCGATCTTCGGGTAATGGGCCTTCTGCCACGTCGGCGCCTCCAGGGTCAGCCAGTGGCGATACGCTTTCAGTCGCCATTCCAGTAGCCACTCCGGCTCCTTCTTTTTGTCCGAGATGAACCGGATGATGCCCTCGTTCAATCCCGGCGGCGCGGACTCCGTCTCGATGTCCGTGTAGAAGCCGTATTTGTATTCACTTTTGACTGCTTCTTCGATGGTGTCTGTTGAGGTGCTCATAATATTTTATGCCTCCACTTTGATGTCATCGCCTTCGACTATGATTTTGTAACTTGGAACGCCCTTCTGCGCTGGCGGCCCCAAGGCGGCGCCGGTTTTCAGATCGAAGTCCGCGCCGTGCAAGGGGCAGGTGACCTTGGTGCCTTGAACGTCACCTTCCGACAGTGGCCCCCCGCGGTGGGCGCAGGCATCGCCGATGGCATAATAAGCTCCCTCCACATTGAAGAGGGCGATTTTCTGCCCTTCGATTGTGAACGCCGCACTCTGCCCGGGAGGAACGTCCTTGGCTTCCGCTATTTTGATGAGTCTTGCCATAATGCTTCAGTCGGTTTGGTGGTTGCTTCAATAAGCCGGAACCTCTGGCTCCGGCCAGGTGTTATCCCTGGTGATGCGCGTCGCAAGACCGGTCGGTCGGGGCGTCGGCGACGGCGGCGGTCAGTGGCACCAGTTCCGCTTGGAGTAGGTAGGCTTCCACTTCGTCCCCATTGACATCGGCCAGCATGTGCCCGTTGATCTCGACACAAGGGGAAAGGCGCTGCCCGCTCTTTTCGATCATCTCCGTGCGGAATAATGGGTTTTTGATGATATCGCGATCTTCGTAAGCCAGATTGTATTTGCGCATGATGGAGCGCACTCCTTGGCTCCAGCCACAGGAGGTTTTCAAGTAGGCAGTGATGGTTGGTATTTCCATTGATGTTTTGTGTTTTGTTTTGGTTTTCTGGTTGAGGTCGGTCGTAACCTTGCGGTCGCTTCCTTCCTGTAAATCGGTCTCGCGAACGAGCCGGCGCGAAATCCGCCCGGCCCTTCCCACGGTAGAAGCTCAAGGCGCTCATCCGCCACGAAGTCGCCAGTGCACACCAGTTCATTCCATTTCAAACGCCGAAAGCGTTCTGGAACGCTGGCTCTCGCGGGTGCTTCTGGTTCGCCCGTTCGCTGCGTTGGTTTGGCTGGGTAGTTCATGGTAATGGTTCGATCACGTTCAGCCTTCGCCGTTGTTCCCGATGGCTTCGACCGGACATCCTTCCATGGCTTCCTTGCAAAGCGCTTCCTCGTCCGGGGTGGTCGCTTGCTTAAACACATAGGAGTAGCCGCCCTCTTCGCTGCGCGTGAAGTTGGCGGGGGCAGTCTCGCGGCACAGGTCGCAGTCAATGCACTGGTCATCGACGTAGAATTGTCCGGACACGTTTTCCGTATATTTATTGGCGATGTCGGCCATAGATTCTCTTTCGTTTCATGCTCTCGGGTTCACGTCATCTCAGTCGGCTCAGGGTCGCGCGCCGGCCCTTCGATTCGATTCCGTCTGCGCGCTTCCAACTTTCTAAAGCATTTGCTTGTGAAAAAAGTAGGCGGCGCAATGGTGTCTGACAAGTGATTTCTTAAAGTTATTGCTTTAGTAAAGAATCGCTCGATTCGACTGGCCTTGAAGACGGCTGGCTGTAAACTTTGACCCATGACAAAATGCGGTGCTGCTCGCAAGAAATCCGATCTGGTTCCCAGTCGGCAAGTAATCCTGCGCCTGCTCAAGCAGCAGGGACCGAGTGACTCGGAAGCCTTGGCCGCGCAATTGGGCATCTCCGCCATGGCAGTCCGGCAGCACCTCTACGCGCTGCAAGCTCAAAATCTGGTGACCTACCAGGAAGAGCAGCGCCCCATCGGACGGCCAGCCAAGATGTGGGGTCTGACGCCGGCCGCCGCGTCCCATTTCCCCGATGCCCATGCGGGCTTGACCGTGAATTTGGTCCACGCGGTCGAACAGACCTTCGGCGAGCAAGGCGTCAAGCGCGTCGTGTCGCAATGCACGCAGCAGCAGATTGAGGCCTACCGAGCCCTCATCCCGGCTCGCGCCTCGCTGCAGAATCGGCTGAAGAAGTTGATCTCCATCCGCAACGAGGAAGGCTACATGGCGGAAGTGCAGCGCCAGCCCGACGGCTCCTTCCTTCTGATTGAGAACCACTGCCCCATATCCGCAGCGGCCAACGCCTGCTCCAAGCTCTGCGACGCGGAGCTCGAGGTGTTCCGGGTCATCTTGGGAAAGGGTGTAGCCATCGAAAGGACGGAGCACATGATGGCGGGAGCACGCCGCTGCGTTTACCGCATCCGCACACACGTGTGAGGCATAAGTTTCTGACAAAATGAACACTGACGTTGCTCCCAATCCCATCTCCAGCGCCATCGAACCGCTCCGCGCGAGGTTGCTGGAGCATCCCCTCTACGCCCGATTGAAAACGCTGGAGAATCTGCGGGTTTTCATGGAGCACCACGTGTTCGCGGTCTGGGATTTCATGTCGCTGCTGAAAGCGCTGCAGCGGCAACTGACCTGCGTAAACGTGCCTTGGGTGCCGCAAGGGGAACCGGCGGTGCGCGCGCTGATCAACCAGATCGTTCTCGGCGAAGAAAGCGACCGCAACCCCGACGGACGGTCCAGCAGCCATTTCGAACTCTACCTGGAAGCGATGCACGAGGCGGGTGCGGCGACGGCGGCGATGGACGAATTCATTCGCCTCGTGTCCAACGGGGTGGAGGTGGAAGCGGCGCTGGCCGCGGTGCGCGCCCCGGAGTGCGTGCGGGACTTTTTGGCGGGGAGCTTTCAGGTCATCCGCGAGGGGAAAATACATGCGGTGGCGGCGGCGTTTACCTACGGGCGCGAAGATTTGATTCCGTCGATGTTTGGCGAACTGGTGACGCGCCTCAACACTCAATTCCCCGGCCGGGTGGAGACGCTGCGCTATTACTTGGAGCGACACATCGAACTCGATGGCGACGAGCACGGCGAGCTGGGGCGGCAGATGGTGGCGAGCCTGTGTGGCAACGATCCCCTTCGCTGGGAAGAGGCGCGTGAGGCGGCGGTGCGGTCGCTGGAGCAGCGCCTCGCACTCTGGGACGGAATCAACGCCGCAGTAGGCGCAACCCGCTGATCGGTGGCCCGGCCAACAACACTGGAACTTAAGCCGCAGCAGGCTGCGTTGCTACTCGTTACGATCGAATAACATTACGGAGTTACTCATGCCTCTCGACACGCTCAACCGCCCCTTGCGAGACCTGCGCATTTCAGTTACCGACCGCTGTAACTTCCGCTGTGTCTACTGCATGCCCAAAGAAGTCTTCGGCGGCGATTTCCAATTCCTTGAGCGCGAGCAGTTGCTCACCTTCGAGGAAATAACGCGGCTGGCCCGCGTGTTCGTGACGCTGGGCGCGGAGAAGATTCGCATCACCGGCGGCGAGCCGCTGGTGCGGCGCAATCTGGAGCGGCTCATCGCGATGCTCTCGCCCATCCCCGGCGTGGACCTGACCCTGACCACCAACGGCTCGCTGCTCGCCAGGCAAGCGCAGGCCCTCAAAGACGCGGGTTTGCAACGCGTGACCGTGAGCCTGGACTCCGTGGACGAGGCCGTGTTCAAGGCCATGAACGACGTGGATTTCCCGGTGGCAAAGGTGTTGGCAGGCATCGAAGCCGCCGCCGCCGTCGGTCTTGCGCCCATCAAAATCAACATGGTCGTCAAGCGCGGCGTGAACGAGCACAGCATCGTGCCGATGGCGCGCCAATTCAAAGGCACGGGCCACATTTTGCGCTTCATCGAATATATGGATGTGGGGCACACCAACGGCTGGCGGCTGGATGACGTGGTTTCAGCGGCGGAGATCATTTCCCTCCTTGATGCCGAACTGCCGCTGGAGTCGGTGGCCCCGAACTATCGCGGCGAGGTGGCCAAGCGTTGGCGCTACCGCGACGGCTCCGGTGAGATCGGCGTGATTGCTTCGGTGACGCAAGCCTTCTGCTGCGATTGCACCCGCGCCCGCCTGTCGCCGGAAGGCTCGCTCTATACCTGTCTGTTTGGCATCAAGGGGTTTGATTTGCGCGCCCTCATGCGCGACGGGGCCTCGGATGAGGAACTGGCCCGCGCCATTGGCCGGGTGTGGCAGGTGCGGGGCGACCGCTACTCCGAGATTCGTTCGGCGGCCACGGTGAACCTGCCCAAAGTGGAAATGTCGCACATCGGCGGCTGAGGCCATCACTTGACGACGAAGTCGGCCTGCCGCGCCGAAGCACAGCGAAGGCGAGACAGACTGAGCGCAGCGAAGCCCGCTGGGCGAATCCGCCGTGGAGCGGCGGATGAGTCAACCGGTTCGCCAGCTTGCGGCGCTTCTCTTTGTTGTCGATGTGCCCGCTGCCACTCGGGGCCGTCCTGCACGCTGTCAGCGTCGCCCGCGTGCTTTTGCGCTTTCCCTCACCGTCAGCCCTACTTCTTCGGCCGGGTCTGCTTGCGGCCATCCAGATACCACTCAAACAGCCGCGTAAAGAACTCCTTCGAGACCTCCGGATCATCGCTGACCTTTTGGTAGAACTTGAAGTTGTCGTTCACCAAGTCTTCAAAGGCATCTTCAGCCACTTGCCGGAAGGTGGCTTCCACGGCGTGTTTTGCTCCGTTCTTGAGCTGTTGTTGCAGCGCCTCGTCTTCGCTGATCTTCTTCTCCAGTTGTTTGATCACCATGATCTCGTCTTCGGTGAACGAGGTTTTAGAGCCGGTCATGCAGTTTTGAGGCGGACATGCGCTGAGGGCCAAAGGCCCGCAAACATGCCAGCCCAGGGCAACGCCCTGGGTCGTGGGAAACAAAAGGATTAAAGCCCTGAAAGGGCGGCCTCATCTTGTCGCGCCCCTTCAGGGCTTTGTCCTTTCTCAATTCAACCCCAGGGCGTTGCCCTGGGCTGGCATGGTTCGCACCGTTGGTGCTTCAGAGACATCACGCCTCCAGATCCGCCGCCGGGAGCAAGGTTGAAGGATGAATTATGAAGGATGAAAAAAGGCCGGACAAGATGTCCCACTTCATCATTCATACTTCATCCTTTTCTCAATGTCCCCCGTCGCGGCCTCGGGGAAGCCATTCATCTTGGCTTCGGTGTATTCCTGGCCGTCCTTGGCGTCCTTCACCACGTCGGTGAAAGCCACCAGCGCCTTGGAGGGGCTGCCAATCGCGTTCAAAGCGGCATCCACCGCCAACTTGCGGCGCTGGGTCTTGTTGCCGATGTGCCGCTAGCTGTTTGGGTTCATGACGATTTCACGCTCGTCTTCGCTCAGGCCGTAAAGGTCGAAGACCTTAGTTTCGATGGCCTCCTCCAACTTGCTGGTGTCCGCAGCGGCATCCTCTTTCTTGGCTGCGAGGATACGGTCGGTGAGGATGATGAATTCTTTTTGCCCGTTGGCATCAATCTGCTTGATGGGGATTTCCGAAAGTGGAATCTGCATCATCTCAAGCATCTTGCCTTTGCGTTTACCACGATGAAACAGCCATTGGAAATAGAGTCTGCTGTTCAACAGTGCCAGGAGGTAGGCGAGCGCGTAACTTGGATACTTCTGCGTGATAACGTAGCAGTCTGAACGGCAGAACCATTCTGCGTCGTTGTAGGCGAAGGCGTTTTCTTCGGACCGATACGGAATTACGATCTTCTTCCCCGTGAAAATGTCTTCGCTGCGCGGCCACTGGAGTTGGAAGAATTTGATCACGCCGTTTTCCACTTCTCTGCGCTCGCAGAGGATGGCCTTAAACTTCTTCAAGTGTTCAAGCACCTGGGGATATTCGCTGAGATCGTCGAGATCGCGCCCGATGTAGAGAAGCCGCTTCGAGGTCTTCGTGCTGCACGAGAACCGATGGATGTCGGAATTTTTGTAGAACTTTCGCAGCAGCTTCTTTTCGCTCTCCGAGAACCCGTTCACGACTCGCTTGTCTCTGGGATTGTCGAGGTCGAGCACAAAGATTCCGTCGCCATGAATCGCTTCTGTGTTCGCGGGTAGCTTGTCTTCGTTTCGTGGCGAAACGTAGTCACAGCCGCTCACCGCGCCCTGATTGATGTTCGCGATCTTGCCCAACGCTTCACCTTGGGCAGCTACCTTATCCAGAATCGCGTTGATTGTAGGCCTATGCGACCCAGCAGCAGCGCGCTCACGGTTGAGCCGAATGTAGTTCTCGCCGCCGTCGTAGAGTTCCGTCTGCGGGACTTCGTAGTATCGCGAGTCGTCATCGTTCCATCGCAGGATGCAGCTCAGCACTTGTGGGTTTGCCTGGCCCGTGCGGTTCGTCACGCAAGTCTGCACCGGCCCATCCCCAGCTCCTTTTCTGAGCATGGTGACGATGTTGTGTTGCCCCAGCGCAGACTCGAAGATGCGGAGTTCGTTGAAATTGATGAGCCTGCGAATGAGCGCCCGTCGTTTGAAGTCGGCGCGAAGTTTGCGCGCTCCTGTCGCCGTGAGGTAGTAGTTCGTAGTGATGAACGCGATTTCCCCATGCGGCCCCGCGAGGTTGAGCGCCAGATGGAAGAAGAAATAGAAGTAGTCCATCTTCCCGAGATAGAACTCGGCGAGCGGCCCCTCCTTCGTCTTGCGGAATAGCTCCTTGTGCCCGCTTTCGCCGATGTAGGGAGGGTTTGCGATGACGACATCAAACCCATGCTTTCCGTCCTTGCTGTGAAAAATCTCGGAGAAGTAGATGTGAAAGTCGAAGACCTTCTTGTTGCGCGTCAGGCGGGCGATTAGCGTGTCGATTTCACGCCTGTAATCCTGCTTCTTGCCGGGATTTGTTTCGTCAAAATGGAGCGGCTTGAGTTTCTCCAATCGGGCGAATGCCGGCAGGCTGTCGAGGTCAAGCTCTACCCCCATCAAGGAGTTTCCACCGACGATCTTGTAGTCGAGATTGGGCAAAGGTTTGATTTGCTGAATGTCGTCTTCATCCACCACAAGCGACAGCCACAAGCGCAGCTTGGCGATCTCCACCGCGCCGGGGTCGATGTCAGCACCGTAAATCGAGTGCTGGATTGCGTGGCGTTTGAACAAATACGGGGTGCGCTCCTGGGACTCCTTGAAATACGGCGTGAGAGCGACACGGGCGCGAACGATCTCAGTCATCATGCCCACTGGGAACGCGCCGGAGCCGATGGCTGGGTCGCACACCGTGATGGCCTTGAGCGCAGCGTCTAGGGCGCTTGCGTGCTGCTCGACCGACTCGGGGAGACGACGTGTGTAGCTCACCGTGCCATCCTTGCGAGCGGTCTCATAGTGCGCTGCCTGCTCACCTTTGCGGATGAAGGCTTCAATGTCCGCGCGCGCGATCACTTTTTCGCTTCGATTGAGTGCAGTGTGAAGATAGTTGATGAGGGTATTCTGGCACATGTCATGAACCACCTCACGCGGGGTGTAGAATGCGCCGAGCCCTTTGCGGCGATTTTCCTCAATGAGATTCTCAAAGACCTTGCCGAGCATCTCTGGGTCAATTGCGACTTCCTTTTCTAGCGGCTCCGCCTCGTTGACAGTGAAATTGTAGCGGTCGAAGACATCGAGAATGCCGCTGCCCGTGTCTCCGGCTGGCGTCTTCACCTGATTCGAGAAAATCGCGTTGGAGAAACTGACGTTGGTCTTTTCCCATTCGTAGCCCGCCAGCGGCTCGAACAAGCCTCCATTCAGAAAAGGGATTCGGCAGATGCCTTGGCTCCAACACGCATTGGTCCACAGATCGTTTGTCTTTGTTCGGTCAGTGGCGAGGGTGTCGTAGAACAGCGGTTCAAGGACGTCGTTGAACAGGCATTTCTTTTCGCGGATGGCATTGTCCGCAAGCCTACGCAGGAAATTTCGCGGGCCATCCCCCCAACTCCCTCCTTTGGCAACACCGAGCCAGCCCTTCTTTTGGATGAAGTAGAGAAAGACAATCTGCCCCAGGAGCTTCTTGGCGAAGTCCACGGTGGAGACCCCCTTGGCTGCAAAGTCGGCACGAAGAACCGCGTCCTTTTTGACGATGGCGTCCAGTGCTTCCTGCGTGGCGGCGAATAGTGCGGCGTATTGCGCGAAGAACTCCTTCGTGACGGATTCGACGCTGAAAGCTTCCTCAAGCTGCGACAGGCTCGGCTTGGCAGTCGTGTCTTGAAGCAGGGCGAGAAAACGGCTTTGGGCGGTGTGACATTCCTCATCCACGCCGACTATGTAGGAGTAACGACGGGCGGGAGTGAGGCGTTCTTCCGGCTTGATCTTTCCGGACTTGGGGTCGCGCTTCGTCTCGTATTCCATCCGCACAAAGGAAAAGCGCCACGACTGCGCATCGGGTGCCACGAAGGCGACCAGACCGGCTTCCTTGTAGCTCTCATCGCGCTTGAGCTTATGAGCGACGAAGTCGCGGAGGGCGGTGCGAGTGCGCTCCAGCTTGTAGGATTCCGTGAGGTGGACGATGAGCACGTCGGCAAGTTCGCCATCGGCAGACTCAAAGGTGCCGAGACGCTGGCAGCTTTTGACGTGCGGCGTGAAGGCGTCGGGCACGCCCATGTTCTGCGCCTTTCCTTCGTCGAAACCGTTGCATAGTTCGTTGATGAAATCCCGGTAGCGCTTCTTGTCAAAAGCGGCTTTGAAGGTCTCGCGCACAAGGCGCTGGGCGGTGGTCTTGTCCATAAGGGTGTCTCGTTAGGGTAGGTAGGAAGAGAGGATGAGTTCGCGTGGGGCCTGCGGCAGGTCCTTAGCGGGCTGGTTGGCCGCGCCGACTAGATACTGCCGGGCGATCTCCTTGCGGAGAATAGCGATCATCGCCACAGGGTCGTCGGTCTTGTCGAAGGCTTCCTTCACTTTGCGGATGGTGGCCTTGCCCACACGCCCGTCGGCGATGATTTGATGCACGGCAGAGACGAACTTCCTTTCATCCGAGCTAAGAACATCGGCGCTGCGGAATCCACGGGCACGGAGCCGTTTCAAGACGATGGCCTCGTTGCCGCCACCCGATGCGGTCGAGGGCACCAGGGTTTCGACGCTGGGAGTGGTCGCGGATTGGAAGCCTTCCTTGTTCTTGTCTAACAACGGATAGAATTGCTCCGGCGGAATGTCGCGGGGCTTTTCGCTGGCGGTGGTTTCGAGCGTTTCGGCGCTGGTGAAGAAGTCGAGTTCTTCAGCACGCTCGATGTCGGCGTGGGAGCGGAAGAATTTGTCGAGGCGGTCCTGACGGAAGTATGTGATGACGGCGGGGCGGTCGGGGCTGGGTGTGACCATATCGGGATGTTCTGCCGACCCCGGCTCCGGCGCGTGATGACGGGTGGAGCGGGCCTTGCGTGGCAGCGCGAGAATGCGCTGGAAAAGCCCGGGCTGCTTTCCCTTCACATCGAGAATCTGGCGCAGGTATTTCAGTTCGCTCTTTTGCTCCTCCTCGCCGCCTTCCGCCGTTTTCTTGGAATTGATCCGGTCAAAAAGATTGTGCGAGGTGATTTGCTCATCGCCAGTGAGGAGGCGGGCGTCGTTGCCCAGAAGAGTGATGAAGGCGTGGATCTTCGATTTGGCGGATTCCGTGAGGGCGATCTCGTCGTTTCCTTCGTCAGTCGGAAAGAAGTTGTAGGTGGCGATGCTCTTGAACTTGGTGCCGACGCGGTTCACCCGACCCACGCGCTGCATCATGCGGCTGGGGTTCCACGGGATGTCGTAATTGATGATCGTGGCAGAGCGATGGAGGTTCACGCCCTCGGCGAGGACATCGGTGGTGATAAGGATGCGGTAGTCGTCGCTGGGAGATTGATAGTTGGCATCGAAATTGGCGATGACTTCGCGGCGCAATTCCGGGCTGGAAGTGGAACTGAAAAGTAGCGTGTCGGCTTCCACTTCCTTCTTGATGCGGTCGGCGAGATAGCGGGCGGTGTCGGCGAACTCGGTGAAGATGATGAGCTTTCCTTTGGCGAGTGCCGTCGTGAGCTGGGTTTTGAACTCCACCCACTTCGGATCGCGCTTGATGGCTTTCCACGAGGTCTGGATGCCGCGCAGAGTTTCGAGGTCGGACTCGACGTGTTGCCGGAAGACCGGCGTGAAGGTGGCGGACTCGAACCTTTCGGCTTTCTCCTGCGCGATGAGCATGTCGATAGCGTCGTCATCGCCTTCCTCCAGGTATTCGAGAACCTTGTTGCTGTGCTTCTTGCTCGTATAGACGAAGCCGCCGTCGAAGGCCTGCAAGACGAGTTCGTGGGACTTGATGAAGCGGGCGAGCGTCTCCTTGAATGCGTAGAAGCTGCTTTCGAGACGCTTCACGAGCAGAATTTTCATGAAGGTGGCGAGGTTTCGTTGGCCCTGCACGGCGCGTTCCTCGATTGGCCCGGTGTAGTAGAACGGATTCAACGGCTGATAGCGGGCGTAGTGGAAATCAGTGCTGGTGATGCTCTCCAAGGTCTGGGTGAAGACAGCGCTTTCAGTGCGGTTGAGTTGGTAGAGCAGCGGCACGGGGTCGCTGACTTTCGGGAACCAAATCTTCTGCTTTTTGAGGTCTTCGCCGTAGAATTCCTCAATCTCGCGGCGGGTGCGGCGCACCATGATGTATTTGAGCACACGGTCGCGGAGTTCGTGGGCGTTCTGTTCAATAGCCGCGATGTAGTCCTCGGCATGGTCGAGACGATGAAGCCCCTTGAGGCGGCTACGCAACCGCTCGAAGAATGCCTCCAGATTACGCAGTCCGGGGATGGTGCTGTTGCGCGGTGGCTGGAACAGCTTCAACTGGCTGTAGATGTCATCGAGCGTGTTGTTGTAGGGCGTGGCGGAAACGAGGATGACACCTTTGCCCTGACAGATGCGGGTGAGATGCTCGTAGCGCTGGGTCGAGTCGCCTTTGAAGCGGTGCGATTCGTCGATGAAGACGTATTTGTAGAACTCCACGCCTTGCTCGATGAGCTCTTCGAGTTTCCCAATCGAAACGCACTTGTGGCCGGGAATGCAGAAGTCGCGGAAGACGCGGGGCCATGAGCCGGGGCTATTTTCATCAATCAGACTCGGAGGTGCGATGACGAGGCAGCGTCCGTCAAGTTGCAGCGCGAGGAGTGCGGAGATGTAGGTTTTGCCGAGACCGACAACATCCGCGATGAAGACACCGCCGAAGGTCTTGAGCATCTGCTGGGCGGTAAAGACGGCATCCTCCTGATAGGCGAGCTTCTTGAAGTTCTGCGGGAGGTTTTCGGCGTTCAGCTTTGAGCGGTCGCCGAGGTAGTCGCGGAAGTATTCAGCGAGGAACTTCAGGTAGAGTTCGTAAGGCGTGAACAACGCGAACGGTGACTCGTTCTCGACAGTGTTGATAATGGTCTCGTGAACGTCCTTCACATCAACCGCGTCCTTCCAAAGTTCGTTGAAGCGATGGAGCGCGTAGTCGTGTTCCTCTGGCTCCGCAAGGAGCACATTGAACTCAAGGTTTCCCTCAAGGCCGCTGTGCGACAAGTTGCTCGACCCGGTGATGACGTAGCCGTGGTTCACGCTCTCCAGCGGGTGCTCCGGAGTCATGATATAGACCTTCGCGTGGATGTTCTGTTCGCGGTAGAGCCTCACCTCCAGCTTACCGGAGCGAATCCATTCAATGAACTTTCGCACGCCGGTTTCGATCGCAAGCGTGTCCTCCGCTTGAATAAGTTCCTTCTTCATCATGCCGCCGAAGGTGGATTTGACTTCGGCAACGGATGGCGAGCCGTCTTGGGCGCCGTCCTTCGCAATCTGGATGAGGCCGTGAACGACCTGTTCGTTTTTCAGCCCGATGAGGATGCGGACTTTCTTGACGGTTTCGAGCGCGGGGTAGAGCCGGAAAAATCCGCTGATGAAGAAGTAACCGACGAGACAATCGAAGTCCTGCGTGAGCGGCAGGATTTTCTCCAGCCGCTTGGTGAGCGTGTTCTCGCCTTGGTTGGTGAGGAACTTTTTCGGAGTTGGAGGAATGATGTCTGCCATGTGCGCTTAGTTTTTCCCAAAAAGGGTGCTGGAGAATAGCTGGCCGCGTTGAAAAGTGGCAAGGGAGCAGGATGAAGGAAGCAGTGGCGGCAGGGTTTCCGCTTTGATGCCGCGCTGGCCGAGCCTGTGGCGGACGCTGGGGTTGTTTTGCATGGGCTTTCGGGTGGTGACGGCGTCGAAGTCCTTGCTCCACTCGTAGCCGTAGGGCGGATTGACGAACTGGAAGTCGAAGCGTTTGTCCGCCAACGGGTCGTTGGAAAGGGTGCTGCCGAGCATGGTGAAAAGTATGAAGGAGGAGGGATGAATGATGAAGGGTTTGTTTTCGATTTCTTGGAAAGCGTGGTGAAGCTGGCTGGTGGCGGCAGTGAGTGGTTTCATAAAATGGGAGAGATCATGCAGGGGGCTGGAGCAGGGGCAAGGCGGGGAAATAGGTGCGAAGGTAGCCGCGATCAATCGCGGCGAGGCGATCGGCTTGGGCGCTGGCGTGGGCGGCGATGAGGAAGTCCGGGATGAGATGCTGGCGCGGTCCGCCTTCGCGCCGGTAGCGCAAAAACATCTGGCCAGCAAGATAGGCCGCTTCGGGCTTAATCGGCTCATAAATCACTTGAAGTCGGGCCAAGTCGGCTTGGACCGAAGCAACGGTGGGGTAGGCGGTGGAATATTCAGCAAAAGCAACTGGGGAGATAATCAGTTCACCTTCCGTGGCGGCTTTTGCCAAAAGCTCGCGCCAAACTTCCCAGCCGGGCTGTTTGCGATAGAGCTGGATGAGGACGGAGCTGTCCAAGGCGGTGCGCATGGCGGGTTTATCTTAAGTTTGAGCAGGGTTGGGCAGCTCTACGGGACCACGCAACTCGTCCATGATTTCGTAAATATCCATGCCTTCCCACGGGTCTTTGGCCTCACGCCCAAACTCTTCCCAAGCTTGGGGCGGAATGGTTTTGGTGGCTTTGAGGAAGGGGGCGGTTTCATCGAACTCAAGGACGTCGCCTGGTTTGAGGTGCAGACGGTTGCGAACATGGACAGGGATGGTGATCTGGCCTTTGGAAGTAAGGGTTGCTTTCATGACGACAAAGTAAGCGGAAAAAGTAAGGACAACAAGTCATGATTCATGAAAAAAGGGCAATGTGTTCCTCGCTCATGGGATGCTTCTTTCAAATCGAAGTGTCCGGAAATCCCGGATTGTTGCCCGCGCCTCGTCGCCGAGTTGGCCGCGTTGCAGAGTGGCAAGGGAGAAGGATGAAGGAAGCGGTGGCGGCAGGGTTTCCGGTTTGAGGCCGCGCTGGCGAGCCTCTGGCGGACGCTGGGGTTATTTTGCATGGGCTCGCGGGTGGTGACGGCGTCGTAGTCCTTGCTCCACTCATCGCCGTAGGGCGGATTAACGAACGGGAAGTCGAAGCGTTTGTCCGGCAACGGGTCGTTGGAAAGGGTGCTGCTATTCATGGGACTCATCTTCGGGAAGGGTTTCCCCGGCAAGCTCGGCTTCGATTTCCTCGATGCTGGGGAGGTTATCGGCGAGCGCCAAGGGCAGGTTGCGCAGGAGATCGAATTCGGCGATGCGATGGGCTTGGTGCTGTCCCTCAGGGCGTCTTCGGCGATGACAGTGTTTTTACTTTTGCAGAGCAGGAGGCCGATGGAGGGCTTGTCGTCCGGCGCCTTCACTTGGGCATCGATGGCGCTGAGGTAGAAATTGAGCTGGCCGTTGTGTTCGGGTTTGAAGGGGCCGGCTTTGAGTTCGACCACGACGTAGCAACGGAGTTTCAGGTGATAGAAGAGGAGATCGATGAAGAAATCGTCGCCTCCCACTTCAAGCGGAACCTGACGACCGACGAAGGCGAAGCCGGCTCCGAGTTCGATAAGGAAGTGGGTGATGTGCTGGACGAGGGCGGATTCGATGGCGCGTTCCTCGGCCTCTTTACCGAGCCCGAGAAAATCGAGGCGGTAGGGGTCCTTGAGGGACTCGCGGGCGAGGTCGGACTGGGGTTGGGGCAGCAGCAGCTCGAAGTTGGTGATAGCTTTGCCCTCGCGTTCCAGCCGTTGGGTTTCGATGTGGATGTTCAGGACGTTGCGTGACCAGCCGTGCGCGATGGCTTGCCGGGCGTAGGCGAGTCGCCATTCAGGGGCTTTGAGCCGGGTGAGTAGGACGATGTTGTGGCCCCACGGCAATTGTCCAACAGCCTGTTGGACGATTGCGGGATCGGGCCAGGCATCGGCGAAGGCGCGCATGTAGAGCAGGTTGGCGCGGGAAAAACCTTTCATCTCAGGGAATGCGGCGCGGAGGTCGCGGGAGAGACGCTCGATGACTTTGGCACCCCAGCCTTGCTCGGCTTGACGGGTGAGAATGTCTTTCCCCAACTGCCAATACAGGGCGATGAGTTCACGGTTGACCGACAGCGTAGCGCGTTGCTGTGCCTGATGGATGCGGACCTTGAGCTCCGTCAGCCATGTCGTGTAATCGGAGGGGATGAGGTCAGAGGGCATGAACGGTGTTTTTTCTGTGAATATTATAAAAGGGCATTTTCTCCAAGGCACGAAGTTTCTCGCGCGCTTCCATCCGGCCCATGAGCTTCATTCGCTCCTCGATCAACTCCTGTTTGCGGGTCTGAACGGCGAAATAACTCTGGGCAAAGGCGATCGGCTCTTTTCTCGGGTCGCCATTCTGGGCGATAAGGTAGCAGGCGTAGCGAGTGAGCATGAAATCCTCAATCTCGCGCTGCCCTCCTTTTCCGTGGGTGATCAATTTCGTGACGCCACGAAAATGATGCTCCGGCTCGTAACCGGTTGTCTGGCAGGATTCGATGGCTCTCTGGATGGCAGTCTGGAAGTTTTCCCAGCGCGCATAGCCAAGCGGTTCTTGGAGGTCGCGGGCAAACCAGAACTCCACGGTGGGTTCTTCCGGGTGCGTCTGGGCAAGCTCGTCAAACTGGCCCTGCATTTGAATGATGAGTTCTTTGTTCATGCGGCAAGTGTGGCGTCGTTTACGACCACAGATCCGTCGTGTTTTTTTTCGCCTCGAACCCGAAGCAGGCGGGAATCTGCGTGCTGGAGCGGTGGTTAATGGGTGCGTTCATTTGAGGCGTTTCACGTTTCCCACAGTGAGCAACGTGCGCAGCTGGGTGATGGCGATTTCGTTGAGCTTCCGCAGGCGTTCCGGCGCAGTCAAGCCCTGGCGGATGAGGACGGAGTTGAGGCTTTCAAGATTGGTGAGGACGACGAGTTGCTCAATGGAATCGCGATTGCGGAGCCAGTTGGAGATGAGGTAGTCCGTTCGTTCGGCAGCTTTGTAACGGGCGATGTCGGTGAGGGAAATGAAATCCTGTTGGTTCTGGGAAAGCCCAGCGACGACTGTGCCCTTGACTGCGATGCTGTTGGTTTTCGATTTGCTCATGGACTCGGCTAGCTACTTATTGCGGCAAATTCGCCATAATTAAAAATCCAGATTAAAAACGGACTCCCAGATAACTAGGAATTCAACCGTGTTGCAAGTGCCGCGTCTCCTTTCGAGCGGATGCTCCCGAAGGCAGCGTCATCCACGCCGCGCTCTTGTGCGTGGCGTCATTCCCAGCTTCGTTCCCATTGCGATTTCAGAAGTTGCATGGTCCAAAACGTCGGCTGGGTTCCGCGACTGCGCGATGAAAATTGAATCGCGCTGCGGGTCGGTGTTCGCGCAGATGGGGAGCGCGGGCGTCCCGCCCGCAGGTTTCGGCGTCCTCGCCAAAACCATTCCGCAACGTCGTCCGGTTCGGTCGGCGAGACGCCCACCGATGCGACCGGGACGGTCGCGATCCCCATCGCTGGTGTTGTGAACATTCACGTCGTCGTCCGCCACATGCGGCTTTGTTTGTACGCCGCCAAAGGACATGCTGCGGTATGACAACTCCGCTGCGGGATGCCGCGCTTGAAAAAACGTTCGCCTATCATGAGGAAACCAAACATCGCTTGGAGCGCTATGCGCGCAGCCTCGGCTACCTCGCGTGGGCAGATCAGCCCAATCCCTTCCGTGAATTCCATGGCGCACCCCGGGTCGAACTTCCCCTCGCACAGAAAGAGGAATCTCCGCCATTTGCCGAACTTTTCTCCGGCCAGCCCAGAACCGCTCAAGCTTTGACCCGGCGAACTCTGGGACTCTTCTTTGAACTGTCGCTGGCGCTTTCCGCTTGGAAGGAGACTCCAGGAGCCCGGTGGGCGCTGAGAATCAATCCCTCGAGCGGCAACCTCCATCCCACCGAAGCGTATGCCCTCCTCCCACCGGTGGAGGGAATCGCCGCCCACGGTGGCGCCTATCATTATCTGAGCCGTGATCACGCCCTGGAACTGCGCTGTCGCTGGGAAGATGCGGTGGCCCCTGGCGGCTTCTATCTGGCTTTGACCTCCATTCCCTGGCGGGAAGCGTGGAAGTATGGCGAACGTGCCTTTCGCTATTGCCAACACGACCTGGGTCATGCGCTGGCGGCGGTGAGTTTATCCGCGGCCACGCTGGGCTGGAAAGCCCGGCTTCAGACCAGTTCTCCAGAATATATTACTTGGCTGCTGGGACTCGATCAGCCAGCGCAACCACTCGAACCCGAGATTCCCGAAGCACTGGTCTGGATTCAGACCGGTCCACCGCAGCCTCCCTTTCCCTTGCCGGCGTCGCACTCTCCGCTCCAGTGGTTTGGCGAGCCCAATCAACTCAGCAAAGGACATGCTGAGTGGCCTCTGATTGATGAAGTCGCGGCCGCCACCAGCCAACCGGACGCTCCTAGCTCCACTCCCGCACCGCCCGGATCGGTCTGGCCCGCTCCCCGGCCGGTGCCGTGTCTGCTGCCGGCGGGTGCTATCATTCGACAACGCCGCAGCGCGGTGGATTTCGATGGCGCCACGCCGCTGTCGCAGGCCGCCTTCCTCCAACTGCTGGACCTCACTTTGCCCCGGCCGCAGGTTCCCCCGTTCGATCTGTGGGATCTTCCGGTCAGTGTCCATCTCGTGCTCTTCGTCCATCGAGTCACCGGGCTGGAGCCGGGGCTTTACATCTGGGTGCGCGACTTGCAGCAGGTGGATGCTTTGCGCGCGGCTTTCCGGCCTGACTTTCTCTGGCAATGCGAGCAGCCGGAGGAATGTCCTCTCTTTGCCCTGGAAAGTGGGGATCTGCGCAAGTTTGCTAAAAACCTTTCCTGTCATCAGGACATCGCTGCGGACGGAGCTTTCAGTTTGGGCATGCTGACGCAGTTTGAGCCGGCCCTGCGCACGCGCGGTCCGCAGACGTATCGGCAACTCTTTTGGGAAACAGGCATGATTGGCCAGAGCCTCTATTTGGGAGCCGAAGCAGCCGGGATGCGCGCCACGGGGATCGGGTGCTACTTTGATGACGTGCTGCACCACGCCTTGGGCTTGCAGGATCGCACTTGGCAGAGCCTCTATCATTTCACCATTGGAACGCCGGTGGACGACCCCCGACTGCGGAGCGCTCCACCTTATGGGGAAGACCGGATGGCAAAGTGAAAAACAGCGGAACTCCCTTTTCGTGCAACAACCCGTTAGCAAAATTTTGATCTTGTGAAATTCCAGTGAACGCAACTTCCCAAACCACGTTTCAGAAAACCAGCGATATATTAGCGCTCGATAATTCATTCGCGGCGCTGCCGCCGATTGTCGTCGCGGCCAGAGTCTCGTGGTTTGGGCCTTCAATGAAGGCCGTGGCGCCGCCCGCGAATGCGACCGCTATCTCATGGGCTGCACGGATCTGCCGTAACTGAGCCAGCGGGATTCACTCCGCTTTCCGCACTCCTCATTCGGAAACTTCGTCCACCTTCGAGACCTCATCCCATAATGGTTGATGACTTTGACGGCGATCTTGCCGGTCTTGGGTTTGTCAAAAGGGCGGCTCACGGGCATGGAAATGGAAGCGCGCCGAAACCAACGGACACCATCGTCCGTTGACTCTAATGGAACGGAGCGTTAATTTTCAGGAATGATTGATTTGGCTGAAATTCAACCACGCGGCGTGGAGGGGCTCGAGTTGCGCAAACCGATGCCGAAGGGGCAATTCGAGCCGCTCGCGCGCGAGATCCTCGGGCTCAAGAAGCAACTCAATGCCGTTATTCTTGCCCATAATTATCAGGTGCCAGAGATTCAGGACGTGGCGGATTACGTGGGCGATTCTCTCGGTCTCTCGCAACAGGCAGCCAAGACCAGTGCGGATGTCATCGTCTTTTGCGGGGTTCATTTCATGGCGGAAACGGCGAAGATTTTGAATCCAAACAAAATTGTCTTGCTGCCGGACATGGACGCGGGCTGCTCGCTCGAAGAAAGCTGTCCCGCCGACCAACTCGCGGCGTTGCAGAAGACGAACCCGAACTTCTGGACCATCTCCTACATCAATTGTAGCGCCGCAGTGAAAGCGCTGACCGATGTGATTTGCACCAGCGGCAACGCGGTAAAAATCGTCGAGGCCGCGCCCAAGGACAAAGACCTGCTTTTTGTGCCCGACGAAAATCTCGGCGCATGGGTGATGGAGCAGACCGGTCGCCCGATGACGCTCTGGCGGGGCAATTGTTATGCTCACGTTGAGTTCCGTCGCGACGGGATTCTGCGGATGCGCGAGAAGTACCCGGACGCAAAGATCGTGGTTCATCCGGAGAGCCTCCGGGAAGTGCGCGATCTTGCTGATGCGATTTGTTCGACGGAAAAGATGATCACCTACTGCAAGGGCAGTCCGGCCAAACGATTCGTGATCGTGACCGAGTCCGGCATGATCCATCGGTTGCAAAAGGAATGCCCCAACAAAGAATTCCTCTGCGCGCGGGTGTTCGACGTGATGAAGGCGCCCACGGATAATTGCCGCTGCAACGAGTGCAAATACATGAAGATGAATACGCTTGAGAAGCTGCGCGATTGCATGGCCAAACTCGCGCCGAGGATTGAGTTGAGTAAAGAAATTACGGATCGCGCCCGTCTGCCCATCGAACGAATGCTGGAAATTTCGGCGCAGCCGTTGGAGCCTGCGCGATGATTGAACGCAAAGAGCAGGACCTCTATCATTTCACCAACGGAGCGCTCCCTCATATGCAGAAACGCGGACGGCAGACTGGAAAAAGGGCGGCTCTTTGTGGTCACGGCAGTTTTTAAAGAAGGCACTGATATTTAATGATCAATTCATGAAAGTTGCCGTGTTACTCTCAGGCGGTGTGGACAGTTCGGTGGCGCTCCATCTGGCCAAACAGGCGGGGCAGACCGAATTGACGGCTTTTTATCTCAAGATCTGGCTGCAGGAGGAACTTGCCTTCCTCGGCGATTGTCCTTGGGAAGACGATTTGAAATACGTGCGCGCAGTGTGCGATCAGGCCGGCGTGCCGCTAAAAGTCGTCTCGCTGCAAACCGAATATGAGGAGCGCGTCGTCTCGCACGTGCTCGCTGAATTGAAGCAAGGCCGCACACCAAGTCCCGACATCCTCTGCAATTCATGGATCAAGTTCGGCCTGTTCTTCGACAAGATCGACGCGAGCTTCACGAAGGTCGTGTCCGGACACTACGCGCAGATCGAGCGACGAGACGGCAAGTTTCTGTTGCTGCGGTCACCCGACGCGGTCAAAGACCAGACTTATTTTCTCCATCGCCTCGACCAAACCCAACTCAGTCAGATCT
>Ga0209390_10004903_pt1 | contig 19593 bp, 10 predicted proteins | sample BON01_FD_187212 | JGI IMG/M metagenome (GOLD analysis project Ga0209390, IMG submission 187212) | Freshwater microbial communities from Lake Bonney liftoff mats and glacier meltwater in Antarctica - BON-01 (SPAdes) (version 2) | ecosystem: Environmental > Aquatic > Freshwater > Ice > Glacier...
CCCCCCGGGGGGGGGGGGGGGGGGGGGAGAGGGGATCCGTCCGACAGGGGGGGTGGCGTGGTCGCGAACGGTGTTGGTTTTGTCTTGAAAGCCAAGTGAGCGAGAGTTCGGGGCCGCAGCCGCGAAACAAACGGCGAGGGCCCAGGGAAAAAAAGGGGGGGCGGGTGTTCGGGAGCCAAAGAAAGGGCCGGCAAGAGGCAAGGGAACACACACACGGGAGCGGCGCGCAGGCTGCGGCGCCTAGCAGCGCACGACCGGCGGCGGCGCCCGCTCCTGCCGCTGCGGCTGCGGCGGCGGCGGCGCCGCCGCCGCCGCCCCCGCCTCGTGCCGCGCGTAGATGTCCCGCAGCGCGTCCACCACGTCCCCCAGCGCCACCGCCACGGTCGCTCCGCCCTCAGAGGGCGCGCCGCAGCCCGGCGCCGGCGCCGGCGCCGCCCCCCGGTACCGGAGCGCCTTGGCGCGCCACCCGCCCGCCGGCCCGCCCGGGTACTTGCAGCGGAAGGCGGCCTCGGCCTCGTCCGGGAGCGCGCGCAGGCGCAGCTTGGTCTCGGGGCTGACGTCGGCCCACGTGATGGCCGGGTTGAGGTCGAAGGTCCAGGCGCCGGGCGCGGGGAGGGGGGGGGCGGCGGCGCCGTTGTTGGCGGCCGTGGCAGAGGGGGGCGGGCTGGCGGCGGCGGCGGCGGCGGCGGCGTCGGGGAGCACCATCCGTCCGACAAAGAGGACGACCTTTTTGGCGGTGCGCGGGCGGTGCAGGTTCATGCGCAGCCAGGTGGTGAGGGCGGCCCACTCCTTGCCGCGCGTCGTCGAGGGAGAGCCGCCGCGGCCGCCGCCGCTGGCCGACGAGGGGACCGGGGAGGAGCCCCCCGCGCCGCCGCCGCCGCCGCCGCCGCCCGACGGAGACGGAGACGGGGACGGGGGCCGCCGGCCTGCCGCGGCCGCATCTTGCTGCTGTCGCATCTGCTGCTGCTGCTGCTGGGGGTGGGGCGCCTGCGCGGGCGCGGCGGCGTGCGCGAGGAGCGACGGCTGCGCGGCCGCCGCCGCCGCCGCCGATCCCGCCTTGCCGCTCGCGCTGCTGCTCGACCGCCGGCCCGCGACGGCGGTCGCGTCGGCCGCGTAGCGGGGGCCGCGCCACACGTAGGAGCGCGTCGTGCCCGCGTTGCTGTCGGCGCACGCGTTGTTGGCGGCGGTGTCGGCGGCGGCGGAGGCGGCGGCGCGGGGCGACGTCGCGCCGGAGCAGCCAGGCGGCCGCGGCTCCGGCGAAGGCTGCTGCTGCTGCTGCTGCTGCTGCTGCTGCTGCTGCTGCTGCTGCTGCTGCTGCTGCTGCTGCTGCTGCTGCTGCTGCTGCTGCGCCGCAGCCGCGAGGCCAGCGTAGTAGGCGGCGTACTGTTGATGGAACGCGGCGTTGGCCAACTGCTGCACCTGCTGCTGCTGCTGCTGCTGCTGCTGCTGCTGTTGGTCTTGCTGCGCGCGCACAGCCGCGACCGCTGCGGCGACGACCGCTGCGCCGGCCGTCTCGGGCTGTCGCCGCTGCGGCTGCTGCCGCTGCTGCTGCTGCTGCAGCTGCTGCTGCCGCTCGACCGACGCGCGCGGCGAGAAGGCCCGGACCGAGCGCTGCCCCTTGTTGCCAAAGGGCGCCTCTGCGGCTGTTGTCGTAGTTGTTGTTGTCGTGCTCGGGATAGGGGGGGGGGAGGCGGGGGGGGGTTCCGTGAGCTCGGCCGGCGGAAGCGTCTGCGCGCGAAAAACAAGAAAAAGAAGCCGTCTCGTGCACTCTGTGCGTTCCACCCACCTTGATCGCTCGCCTCGTTCCTAAGCGACAGCAGCCACGTGGCGGCCTCGTCCGCGTCGACCTGTGGGTTGGTGGTGGTGGTGGGTCCTTGCGTGAGAAAATACATCAATTTGTGACGACACGAGTTTGTGGAAAGGTCGGCGGGCCTCCTTCCGAACCACACCCGCCTATGGATGCGACCAACCCACCTGCTGGTCCATGATTCCGAGAGAAAGGGGCGCTTTGTTGCAGCGTCCCTTTTTGGCGTTTCTTTGCGCTCCGGACGGAATTTCTTCTGGCTCGTGCTATGTCATCGCATCCGCAATAAGGTTGCGACGCCCTGGACGTTTTGTCTGCAACTGCACAAGACATGCGCGCGGCTAGTTACCTTTTTCTGGCCCTCTCGCGCAATGATCGCGCAACGGCCGCCCTCCCCTTTTTTTCTTTTTTTTCTTTTTTTTTCTTTTTTTTCCGCGGCCCCGTGGGGCCCCCTCATCCCTCCCTCCGATTTCTCTCGCACTTGCGACCCCGACGACCCTCCGTTCAAAGGGGCCAGTGACACCTAGACAATATGTGCTGCCCAGGACCACGACTTTCGCTTTTACACGTTTGACGGGCGGCGAGAAGGATGTGTGGGCAAACAAACCGAAATGGCCCGCTTTTGAAATATGGGGTCGGCCCCGTCACTCGGCGGCGCCCCCTCCCTCGGCCGCCGGCGCCTGCCCGGCCCCGCGGCGCTTGGCCGCCTCGGCCGCCGCCTTGTCCGCCTCCACTTCCTTGATCAGCGCCTCGAGCTCGTCGTCGGGGATCAGCCGCAGGCCCCCGGCCTCGGGCCGCGCCACCACCGCCACCTCGACGTTCTTCGGCGACGCCTCGACGCTCTCGAGCAGCGCGCGCACGGCCAGCTTGGCCGTGTCGCGCCAGCCGGCGGTCTCGACCCAGCTCTTCTCGAGAAACTCGCGGACCTGGGGGGTGGTTTGGGGAGCAGCGGGCGGGTAGTGTCGTGTGATGTGTTTGGGGCGGGGGGGGTGAGCGAGAGATTGCACAAACGCAAGAGAGACAGAGGGCAAAAGGACGCGCGCGCGCTCCTGCTTTGCTCGTCCCAGCGCCGACGACGACGAATGGGAGAGAAACCCCCACCAGACACCCCCACCACACGCCCCCAACAACACACAACGCACCGTCTTCGAGTTGCGCCCGATCGCGTTGGCCTTCCACGCCGAGTGGATGCCCGACGGGTCCGTCTGGTACAGGCACGGCGTGCTCCTGGCCTCGGCGCCCGAGGCGCCGGCGCTGGGCGGCAGGAAGCCCGCGACCAGCGTCGAGATGCCAAAGGGCCGCACGCCGCCGCTCTGGGTGTAGCGCTGCTGCACGCCGGCGATGTAGCGCGCCAGGTAGTCGACCGTGGCGGGCTCGTCCAGCGTGAGGCGGTGGGACTGCGCCTCGACGCGCGCGCGGTTGACCAGCACGCGCGCGTCGGCCGTCAAGCCCGCGAAGGCCAGCACCACGCCCTCGTCGAGCGAGGCGATCTTGCGCACGGTGCGCGCGTCCTGCAGGCGGGCGGCGGACTTCTTCTCGACGCCGAGGACGATGCACTCGTCGCCGCGGACGCCGACGGCCAGCGAGCCCTTGCGCACGGCCTCGAGCGCGTACTCGACTTGGAACCTGTGTGTGTTAAAAAGAGAGAGGGGCGGGGGGGGTGGGGGGCGAGGAGGGGGCGCGGAGGGGGGGGGATGAGCCAAGCGGCGTCCGGGCGCCGGCGGCGACGAGCGCGCGGCGACGACGAGAGCGCTCGCGGCGCGCGCAAACCAGCGCGGGCGGCGATTGCGAGTGCACACACTCACAGGTGCCCGTCTGGCGAGAAGACCGTGATGGCGCGGTCGTAGCGCGCCATCGTGTCCCGCGCTTGCTGTCCTGCTGCTGCTGCTGCTGCTGCTCCTGCGCGCGGCTTGTTCGCGGTGAACGCGCGCGAGGGTGTTAAAACGACGCCTAACGAGAGGGAGAGGGGGGTGGAGGATCGCCCTTATCTTTGCTCGGTCTGCGAAAGCGGGTGAAGTCGAGGGCTGATTGCTTGACGTCGTTGCTAGTTGGTTGCGCGTTTGCGTTGTGTTGTGTGAGGGGAGGATCGCTGTGGAAGGAGGAGAAGGAAGGGGAAGGAGAGAGATTTTCCCTACCTTGGGGCGGAAATCCCGACAACGCCAAAAACGTCCCCCCTTTGCAAGACCACGCGGGTCCGCCCCAGCACTCCTTACCTGCCATCAAAGGTATCCCTAGCATCCGTTTCGAGCCCTCCCGGCCAAACACGAAGCGTCGCTCGTGAGCCAATCGCACGAAATGTTTGACTCTCCGTGACCTGACGACGCGCGATGGAGCCAGCAGCAGCAGCGCACGACGCCGCCGCAGCACAAGCCCGGGTGCCATATGCACCAGCAGCAGCAGGAGCTGCAGCAGCAGGAGCAGCCGCCGATGCATCAGCGCCCCCCGAACGCGGCAGCAAAACCACGCCGCTCGCGATGCGGCACCGGCGGCGGCGAACGGGCGACCGGGCGGCGGCGGCGGCGACGGCGGCGGCAAGGGCGGCGCCTGCGTCCTCCTCGCCCTCCTCCGGCTCGGACGAGCGGTCCGACGGCGACAGCGACGAGCGCGCGCCGACGTGCCTGTCGCGCGGCGAGCACGCCGAGGTGGCCGCGGCGCTGTCGCTGCCCGTGGGCGCGTGGCCGCACTTTGGCCTGCTGCAGCGCCGGCTGCTGCGGCGGCGGCAAGAGCGAGAGGCCGCCGCCGGCGCCGCCCATTTGTCCTCGCCCTCGCGCGCGCCCCCGCCCGCTCGTCCGCGCGCCGTCCCCCTGGGCATGCTCGCGGCCATCCACGCGCAGGAGGCGCAGCACCGGGCGTCGCGCATGCACCCGCAGCACCGCGCGGCCATCCCGTCCCTCGCCCATCGCTACTGGCCGTGGCCTTTGGCCGCTGCGTCGCCGGCGTCGGCGCCGTCGCCGGGGCCGCCGGCGCCGGCAGGCGCCGCCCTCGCTGCCCTGGCCCCCCCGCCGCCGCTGCCGCCGCCGGTGCCCCCCGCCCCGCCGTGCGCCCCTCGCGCCCCCCAGGCCGACCTCATCGAGCTCGCGTCCGCGGCCGACATGCCGCCCTGCCTGCTCGTGCGGCGGCTGGCGGAGCACATGCTGCGCGCCCCAAAGGGCGCCGTTGCCGAGGCGCTGCGCGACCCCACGGGCGCGGCCATGCGCCGGCTGGTGGACCGGGCGGCGGCGGCGGCGGCGGGGGCGGCGGCGGGGGCAGCAGCGGCAGCAACGGCAACGGCAGGCGCGGCGGCGGCAGGGGCGGGATGCCAGGCATCACCAACCGCGCCGCCTCCAGCCCCGACCCCGCTCGTCTACCACGCCCTCGCCGACGCCCTCCAACGCGACGCCGCGCGCGCCGCCGTCGCCGACCGCTGCTACGGCCCCGCCGCCGACGCCGCGCGCGCGCTGTCGGGCCACGAGGGCGAGGCGGCGCTGGGCGCGGCGCTACGGCGGGCGGGGGTGCCCTTCTGGACCGAGGGGGACCTGCGCGCGCGGGGCCTGTTCAAGACGCCCGACGCGTGGCTGCAGGCGCCGGCGGCCGTGCGCGTGCCGCGGGGCTGGCGCGGGACCAGGCGGACGGGCAGGAGGAAGGGCCGCGCGGCCGCAGCCTCGGCCGCCGCCGCCGCCGCTGCCGCCGCCGCCTCGGGCGAAACAGGCCGAGACCGAGGCCAAGGCGCCCCGGAGCCTGGCGACTACGACGACGGCGACGACAACAGTCACGACGACCAAGACGACGACGAGCAGGACGACGAGGACGACCATGACGACCAGGACGACGACTGCGACTGGCGCGTCGTCCACTGGGTCGACAGCAAGGCCTGCTTTGGCGACCCGCGCGCGCACGGCGCCGCGCTGGAGGGGCAGTACCGGCAGTACGCCGACCGGTACGGGCCCGGGCTGGTGGTCTACTGGGCGGGGCACGTGTCAGCGTTGGAGGGGGCGACGTGGCCCGGGTGGCGCGACGACCTCGAGCGCGACCGGCGCGAGGCGGAGGCAGAGGCAGGGGGGGCGCGGGCAGAGCGGGAGGCGGGGGCGGGGGCGGGGGCGGGTGGGGGCCGGGAGGCGGGCGGGCGAGGCGTGGCAGGGGCGCAGGCCCCGCCCCCTCCGTGTCCGGCGCCCCCTCCCTGGCTGGTGGTCGTGATGGACAGGTTCCCGCGCCCGGGGGACGTGCGGCTGCTCCCCCGCGTCCCAGCGGCGCCGACCGCAAAACGCAACGGCGGCGGCGACGGCGGCGACGACCAAGAGGGCGGCGGCGCCGGTGGCGAGGACGACGGCGGCGGCGGCGGCGACGACGACCAAGGCGACCGGGGGGCGGCGGCGCGGCGCGCCTTCTGGGGCGGCGGGTGATGTAAGAGCTGACGCCGTGTGGTGTTCGACGCTAATGACGGCCCGTCGAGCGAGCGGGGGGGCGGGAGCGGAGCGGGCGGCGAGCAGCAAGCAGCAAGCAGCAAGCAGCGGCGACAGCGAGGAGGCGGCAGCGGCGACATCAACGGCAGCGGCGACTCGAGCGGCGACGGCAGCGGCAGCGGCAGCGGCATCACGAGCACGCTCGAAGCGCATGCACTCGATAGTCGCGTCCTCGCATTCTCAACACATCCCACCGCGTGGCCTTTCGATATCCCGACAGGAGCGCCTCTCCCTTTTGCACGGGTGGCACACAAAACAGCACGCACACACACCACAAACACTCGTCTCGCCAATCCCGCGCCTCTCCCCACACCGTTGCGCCCGTGGCCAATCCGGAGACGGGCGCACTGGCCCGTGCCACCTGAAGCCGCATCGGTTGCGCCAAGAGGGGGACCAGCAATGCAGTGCGCCGCCTCCCAGACGGCGCACTCGCGACTCCCTCCTCCCCCTCCTGCTGCTCCGTCGTCGCCCGCTGCGGCGCTCTCTGCTCGCCAGCCGCGGCAGATGCGGCCCGTGCGCGCGGCGCGCGCCGCAGCCTGTGCGCTCTTGAGGTCGTCCTCCCCTGCCGGGGCGCCCGGGCCGCTCGCCCGCGGCGGCGACGCGGCGCCGGCGGCGGCGCGCGCCCGCCTTGCGCTCGCCGCCGCGCGCCCGCTGTCCTCGTCCTCCTCCTCCTCCGCGTCGAGCAGCCTGCTCTTCCGCGCCGCTGCGGCCGCCCCTGCCGCCTCGGACGCCCCGGCCGTCGACGCTGGGCCGGCTCAGCAGCAGCCGACGAAGCCGCCGAAGAACAAAAAGGGCGGAGGTGGAGGCGGCGGCAGCGGCGCCGGCCCTGCCTCTGCCGACGTCGACGCGGGCGGGATGACGCTCGCCGAGATGGCGGCGATCGACCTTCCCACCAGCGACGAGAGCGAGGAGCTGCTGCGCGTGCGCCACACGGTGAGTTGAACGCGCCGGGGCTCCAGGGCAAACTGAGGAGTGTTTTCGCGCTCGTCGCTCGCTCGAATCAGCACCAAGAAACCAGTGCGCGCGCGCGCTCTCTTCGCTGTCGCTCGCTCACACACGCACCTTTTGCCCACGCAACACGCGGCACGCGCGGCACATGACACAACGCCGCCGCCCCCCCCCTGTGACAAACGGCACAAAAACAACCCAACCCCCCCCCCCTTTAAAAAAAACAAACACCAACAGTGCGCCCACCTGATGGCCATGGCCGTCCAGAAGCTCTTCCCCGAGGCCCAGGTCACCATCGGCCCCTGGATCGACCGCGGCTTCTACTACGACTTTGACACGCGCGGCTGCGCGTCGGGCCCGCTGGCCGAGGCCGACCTCAAGCGCATCCGGCGCGAGATGCAGCGGCTGGTGCGGCGCGACCTGCCCCTGCGGCGCGAGGACCTGTCGGACCCGGCCGAGGCGCGCGCGCGCATCGAGGCCGCGGGCGAGCCGTACAAGCTCGAGATCCTCGACGGCATCCTCGCGCGCGACCCGTCCGCGCCCATCACGCTGTACCACGTCGGCGCGGACGACGACGCCGACCACTGGTGGGACCTGTGCGCGGGGCCGCACGTCGCGTCGACGGGCGCCATCCACCCCGAGGCGTTCGAGCTCGAGTCGGTGGCGGGCGCCTACTGGCGCGGCGACAGCGACCGCCCGATGCTGCAGCGCGTCTACGGCACGGCATGGGCGTCGCCCGAGCAGCTCAAGGCGTACGGCCGGCTCAAGCAGGAGGCGGCGCGGCGCGACCACCGGCGCCTCGGGCAGGACCTCGACCTGTTTAGCCTGCGGCCCGACTCGGCGGGCGGCGGCCTCGTCTTCTGGCACCCGAAAGGCGCCGCCGTGCGCAGCGTCGTCGAGGACTACTGGCGCCGGCTGCACGTGCGCCGCGGCTACGAGCTCGTCTACTCGCCGCACATCGCGCGCGCCGACCTGTGGCGCACCAGTGGGCACCTGGACTTTTACGGCGACTCGATGTTCTCGCGCATCCTGGTGGACGACGGGGAGAGCGCGGCGCAGCAGCAGCAGAGGCAGCAGGGGCGACTGGCCGGCGGCGCCGGCGCTGAGTCGGGCGCTCCCGCGGCCCCCGCCGCCCCCGGCGCGGCCGAGGCCACCGAGGGCAGCAACGACCCGCTCGCGCTGGCGGCCGCCGACAGCGCGGCGGTCGCGACCGAGTACCAGCTCAAGCCCATGAACTGCCCCTTCCACGTCGAGATCTACCGCGACCGGCCCCGCTCGTACCGCGACCTGCCCATCCGCTGGGCCGAGCTCGGCACCGTCTACCGCTACGAGCAGAGCGGCGCCCTGCACGGGCTGTTCCGCGTGCGCGGGTTCACGCAGGACGACGCGCACATCTTCTGCCTGCCGGGCCAGATCGCCGGCGAGATCAAGGGCGTCCTCGACCTGATCGAGGAGACGCTCTCCGCCTTTGGCTTTACAAAGTACGAGGTCAACCTGAGCACGCGGCCCGAGCAGTCGGTCGGCGGCGACGAGGCGTGGGCGACGGCCGAAGGCGCGCTGGTCGAGGCGCTCGCCGCGAAGGGGTGGGACTACGCGGTCGACGCGGGCGGCGGCGCCTTCTACGGGCCCAAGATCGACCTCAAGATCCAGGACGCCATCGGGCGCAAGTGGCAGTGCTCGACCGTGCAGCTCGACTTCAACCTGCCCGAGCGCTTCGGCCTGGTCTACGCCGACGCCGACGGGTGCAGCACGCAGCGGCCCATCATGATCCACCGCGCCATCTTCGGGTCGCTCGAGCGCTTCTTCGGCATCCTGGTGGAGAACTACGCGGGCGCGTTTCCCCTGTGGCTCGCGCCCGTGCAGGTGCGCCTGCTGCCCGTCAACGACGCCGTCGCGCCCTACGCCAGGCAGGTCGCCGAGCGCCTGGCGGACGAGGGCGTGCGGTGCGAGGTGATGGAGCGCGCGTCCATCGCCAAGATGGTGCGGACGGCCGAGCGCGCCAAGACGCCCGTGATGTGCGTGGTCGGGCAGCGTGAGGCGGACAACGCCGAGCTGTCGGTGCGGCTGTACGGCGGCGCCGACCTGGGCTCGCACAAGGCCGCGGACGTGGTCGCGGCCGTGGCGCGCGCTGACCGGGCGCGCAAGGCGACGCTCGAGATGCCGTGAACCCCCTTCCCCCCTTTTTTTCAGCGGTGTTTTTGGGATTGCGGTGGGTGGAACGTCCCTCCACGCGTTCGCTCGTTAGTTACATCTGGTGTAGGCGCTACGTGCAACTCCTCCAGTTTTGTTTTTCTCCTCTTCACGACGGGAGCAAACGAGCGACGGCGGCGACGACTGAGACGGGCGAAGTTCAGCGAAAGCGTCGCGCACCACGCACACTCTATCGATCCTTGAACCAGTCTCTCCATTCGTAATCATCTTACCGCGATCATGCCAGAGGTGAGCGATCGTCCACGGCCGCAGACTCTAGGACCCCACGTCGGAAGAAGAAAGGAAGGGGGCCCCTTCTTTCCTTCGCGCACCTCTGTCGCGAGAGAGGGTCTCAGCGTAGTGGGGTCAGGTTGCCGAGGCCGACCGCCGACGCGCTAGCGTCAACGGCTCCTTCGCGCCTTGGCAAACGATGAAAAAAACGCCCGCCACGCGCGAGAAAGCGGGCGAGCGAGCGGGCGGGCGGGCGGGCGAGTGCGCGGCGCCTGCCGCCCAATAGACGACGCCAAGCGCTCAACCCCCTGCCTTTTTCACAACTTCCCCCCCCACGAAAACCCGACCCAGGTCGTCCTCAAGGTGGAGATGGCGTGCGGCGGCTGCAGCGGCGCCGTCGAGCGCGTCCTCACCAAGCTGGACGGCGTCGAGTCGTTCGAGGTCTCGCTCGAGAAGCAGACGGCGATCGCGCGCGGCGCGGCGCTCGTGCCGGCGGCGGTCTTGGAGGCCGTCAGAAAGACGGGCAAGAAGACCGAGTTGGTGCAGTAGGAGTATTGTGCAGGAGGAGAGGTTGCATCACATCGCAAGGTTCCGCAACCGACGTGACGGAAGCCGGGAAGCTCCAAGGAGGCATGCTGTGCCTGCGGCGGCGGCAGCATTTTTTCGGCGGCGGCAGCGGCGGCGCCGGCATCGGTCGTCGGTCGTCGTCGATCCTGGCGTGCGTTCAAGAGCCGAGCGCAACACCGCGCCCCTGTCCGCCCGATTGTCCCACCTTATAGTTCGCTTACCATCATCGTAAGACCCCCATCGACGTCTCTCGATCTGACGCACTACCGGGTCGTTTGATACAAAGATCCCGAAAAAGCCAAAAAAGCAAAGGAAGCGATGCTGGCCGCGACCTCTCTCCTCCCACGGTGCCCGGCAGCAGCTGTTGGGGGCGCGTCGCGCGCGTCGTCCGGGGCCCCGCGCGCCATCCTCGGCCGGACGGCGGCGGCGCGCAGCAGCCCGACGGGCGGCCGGTGGCCGGCGGCGACGCGCGCGGTCGCCGACGGCGAAAGCGGCGGCGTCCCCACGAGCGGCGGCCCTGTCGTCGCCTCACCCTTTTCGTCCGCGACCGTCCACCGCTGCGTCGGCGCCAAGACCGACGCCCCCAAGGCCGCCGCCGCCGCCGCCGCCGCCGCCACCACCCTGTCCATCGCGGCCGTCGACGCCTGCCTCGACGAGGTCCGGCCCTACCTGATCGCCGACGGCGGCGACGTCGAGGTGACGAGCGCCGACCCGCTCCCCGCCCCCGGCCGCGTGGCGCTGCGCCTGCGCGGCGCGTGCAGCAGCTGCAGCTCGTCGGACGCGACGATGAAGATGGGCCTGGAGCGCGCGATCCGCGCGCGCTTCGGCGCGGGGGTGGTGGTCGTGCAGGTAACGGCGGACGGTGCCGAAGCGGGCGGCGGCGGCGCCGGCGGCGTCGCCGCCCCCCCGGCGGGCGCGACGCGCGAGGCGGTCGACCGCCACCTCGACATGCTGCGCGGCGCGGTCGCCGGCCTCGGCGGGCGCGTGCGCGTCGCCGCGGTTGCGCCGATCCCCGAGCGCGAGGGCAAGCAGCGCGCCGTGGTCTGGTACAAGGGCCCGCGCTCCATCGGCAACGGCATCAAGGCGGCCATCCTCGAGCGCTTCCCCGGCGACGTCGTCGAGGTGGAGCTGGCCGACTTTCCGCCGGGCGGGCAGGAGGAGGCGGAGGGGGAGCAGCGGGGGCGGTAGGCAAGGGTCGGGGGGGGGGCGGGCGCGGCCGGGGGCGGCAAGGGCGGAGGCACGAGCGGGCAAGGGCGAGGACTTGGTCTTTGTCGCGTTGCGCGCTTTGTTGGTCGGTCGTCTCTGATTGCATTCTCCATGGTTCGTTGGTCTCCGCCCCTTCCCGCGCGTTTGCAAGTAAAAACTACCCCTAGTCGCCGTCCCGCGCGCGCTCCCCCTCCGCCGCCGCCGCCGGCCCCCCCCCCTGAGCGACCAAAAAGATGCGGGGGCTGGCGCGCCGCGGGACACCCATGCCATGCCCGGCGACGTCGAGGCTTGGGCGCCGCCGGCCGCGGCCCGCGTGGTCGCCCGCCGTCTTGGACCCTCGGCCCGCCGCCGCCGCCGCCGCCGCCATCCTCGCCCTCCACTCGTACCCCCGCCAAAAGTGAGCGATCAGCCGCTCGGGTCGGCGCAAAGGTCGACGACCTCGCCCGGCGCCGGCGCCGCTGCCGCTGCCGCCAGCGGGCGCACCGCCGGGTGCTGCGCCTGCACCGGCTGCTGGTGCTGCTGCTGGATCTGCGCGTGCGCGTGCATCTGCATCTGCGTCTGCACGTGCTGCTGGTGCGGCGACGACGGCATCGCAATCGCCGGCAGCCCGGCGGGCGGCGGCGGCGGCGGAGGCAGCGCGGGCGACGGCAGCCCGGGCGGGGGCCGCAGGGGCGGTGGGGGAAACCCCCGTGCCCCGCCTGGCGAGGGCGTCCCCTGCGTCGCCGGAACGGCCAGGCTCGCGAGCAGGCTGGGCGACTCGATGTCCGGGAGGCCGAGCGGCGGCGGCCGCAGCGTGGGCGGGCCGCTGCAGGGTGGGGATGGCCGCGGCCGCGCCGCCGCCGATGGCGTCGTCGCCGCCGCCGCGGCGAAATGGGCGGCCGCCGCGGCAGGGCGGCTGTGCAAGGGCGGCGAGGCGCCGGCCGTGACGGCTGCAGCCATGATGGGCGCGACCAGCTGAAGAGGCGGCCGCGGCGGCGTCTGCTGCTGCTGCTGCTGCTGCTGCATCAGGTTTGGCAAAATCAGCGAGGGTGGCGGCAGCAGCGACGGCGGTTGGTGCTGCGGCAATTGCAAGAGCTGAGGCTGCTGTTGCTGCGGCGGCGGCAATGGCGGAGGGTGCATCAGGTCTGGCGGGAGCAGCGAGGGCGGCAGCTGCAGAGGCCACTGCTCCTGCTGCTGCTGCTGCGGGGGCGGCGGCGGCAGCGACGGCTGCTCCTGCTGCTGCTGCGGCTGCGGAGGCGGCGGCAGCGACGGCTGCTCCTGTTGCTGCTGCTGCTGCTGCTGCGGGGCCGGCGGCAGCGACGGCTGCTCATGTCGCTGCTGGTGCGGCTGCTGCTGCGAATGCTGCCGAAGGGCAAACTCCAGCGCCTGCGCAGCGACCTGCGCGCGGCCGGAGAGGGGGATGGTAAGGCCGCCGCCGCCGCCGCCGCCCTCCGCGGGCGCAGGCTGCTGCAGCTGCGGCAGCGGCGGCGGCTGGAGAGGCGAGGGGAGGGCAGCAGTGGCGGGCGCAGGTGTGGCAAAAAGGGGAGGAGGGAGCGGCTGAGCAGGGAGCAGCGCGGCCGCGGCCGCCGCTGGCGCCGCCGCACCCGTCGGCGCGGGCGCCCCCACTGCCGGTAGCGGCGGCGGCGGCGGCGGCGGGCGCCCGCCCGCCCCCTGCCGGCCCACCCCCCCGGCCCGCAGCCCCTCGCCCTCCTCCTCGTCCGACGTCGTTCCCAGCAGGTCGATCACCTCGGGTGCCTGGGTCCTGGCGCCCGCGCCCGCGTCCGCAGCCCCCGCGCGGGCCTCGCCGCCGCCGCCGCCGCCGCCGCCGCCGCCGCCGCCGCCGCTGTCGCCGTCGCTGCCGTCGCCGTCGCTCAGCGCCACCGCGCCGCCGCCGCCGCCGCCCCGCGCCGCCGGCGCGCGCGGCGGCAGCACCAGCCCGGCCTGCAGCACGTCGAAAAAGGGCGCGTCCGCGGCGCCCCCCGCGGGCCGCCACCGCCCGTCGGGCGCGATCTCGACCTCGGTCACGTCCGGCCGGTGCGCCAGCGCCCGCACCACGGCCCCCAGGTACCCGTCGCGCCTCAGCCGGCCCACCCCGCCCGCGCGGAGCGTGTGCGGGCACGCCCACTTGCGCGTGCGGCGCGCGACCTCGAGGAACGGCGCGAGGTCGAAGGCGTGCATGGTCGGGCGCGGGCGCGGGCGCCTGGGCGACGAGGAGGCGGCGGCGGCGGCGGCGGCGGCCAGATCGGCCGCGTCCCGCAGCTCGCCCGGGTCGGCGAAGCGCACGGGCTCGGCGATGCGGGCGCTGGTGAGCGGGTCGCGCAGCGAGAGCGTGCTGCCCGCGACGACAATCTCGTCGTCGTCGTCGCCGTCGTCGTCGCCTTCGTCGTGGCCGTCGAGGTCGGCGTTCTTCTGCTCGGCGGGCGCTTGGGCGGCCTGTTCGAGCGCGCCCTCGCCGTTGCCGTTGCCGTTGCCGATGCCGTTGCTGTTGCCGTTGCCGTTGCCGTTGCCGTTGCCGTTGCCGTTGACGTTGCCGTTGGCTATGGCCGCTGCCACCGCGACAGATGCCAGCGACGGGCCCGTCGCCGCCCCGGCCTCGGCCTTGACGCCCCCGAGGCCGCTTGGGTTGCCCGCCGCCGACGCCTTGGCAGAGGAGAAGCCCATCGCCCGCCGCACGCGCGCCAGCCCCGCGCCCGCGCTCTCGTCCGGCGCCATCATGCGCCGCACGTCGGCGTCCGTGCGGCGCCGCGCGAGCGCCAGCCGCAGGCAGAAGCGCCGCGCGTCGCACGCGGCCACGGCGACCGTGTTGCGCCCGGGCACCACGAGCGCGCCCACGCCGCACGCCTCGTCGCGCGCGCTGGCGCCCAGCCGCATCGACCCCTGCCGCGGGTACACGCGCACGGGCCCTCCGTTGACGCGCAGGTCGCACGCCGTCGGCCAGTGCACGCGGTAGGGCGTGGGCTCGTCGCGGCACGGCAGGCGCACGCAGCTGGCCTGGAGCTCCCACTCGCCGCGGTGGTGGTTCAGCAGCGCGGCGAGCGCAGCGGGCACGTCAAAGGCGCGCTGGGCCGACACGACGGGCATGACGGGCGCCGGGTGGCCCGGGTAGGAGGTGCCGACGGGGGCGACGCGCCCGGTCGGGGTGAGGACGACGGGGTCGGCGAGAGCGGCGTCGCGCGCGGCCTCGGCGGCGGCGCGGGCGGCGGGCGCGGCGCCCGGGCCCGCGCCCGCGCCCGCGCCCCCGAGCGGCGGCGGCGCCCCGTCGGCCGGCAGGAACCGCCCGACGGCCGCCGCGAGCGCGTCGCCGGCCAGCCGCGGGTTGAGAAGCGCGTGCGCGGCGATCTGCAGCGCGGCCTGCACGGGCACGGGCGCCCAGAAAGGGTCGCTGCCGGCGGACCGGCACGTCTCGCAGAAGAAGAGGTCGGCGGCGGGCGCGGCGGCGCCGGCCCTGGCGGCCGCCGCCGCCGCCGCCGCCGCCGCCGCCGCCGCCGCCGCCGGGTCGCCGCCGCCGCCCGGCAGCGCGCTGCCCGGCGGGTAGCCGGCGCATTCGGCGTGCTGCCACACGCCGCACCCGGGCGACGCGCACTGCACCATGCGCGGGCGGTCGTCGCGCGCGCCGCAGGGGCAGCGCACGGCCGTGTTGACGGCGCCCAGCACGCCGCCCGCGCCGCCTGCGGCGTGGAAGCCGGTGCCGCCGCCGGCTGCGCCGCCGGCCGCATATGCAAAGGGCGGCGCGACGGTCCGGGCGCGCTTGACGGGCGGCTGCTGGTGCTGGCCCTGGCCCTGGTGCTGCTGCAGGTGCTGCTGCTGGTAGGCCGGGAGGCCGCTCGGATGCGGATGCGGGTGGGGCGGGGGCGGGTGCTGGGGCTGGTGCTGGTGCTGGTGCTGCGGCTGGTGCGGGCGCTGCTGGTGCGGCGGCGGCAGCGGCGCCGGCGCCGGCGGCGCGCCTTGCAGGCGCGCGGCGGCGGCGCCGCCGCCGGGCGCCGGCCAGCCGGCCGGCATCCGCGGCCGCGCGGCCGCTTCCACGACGGCCGCGGCCACGCGTGCGGGCGCGCCCCCGGCCTGCAGCGCCGCCCGCACCCGCCCGTCCAGGTCTGGCCGGTTGCCGCTGCGCCTCAGCCCGAGGCGGTGGCACACGTCCTTGAGCTCGGCCACGCGCAGGTAGTGCAGCGCGGACTTGGGGTTTTTCAGGGGGTTCGTGTGTTTCGTTGCGTGTTTGTTTTGCGTTGTGGCTCGAGAGTCGGGAGAGAGGGGGGGTTGTCATGAGGAGGGCGCAAAGCAAAGCAAGGCGGGCGGCGGCGACGGCGGTGGCGGCGGCGGCGGCGGCGGCGGCGGCGGCGGTGGCGCCACTTGGTCGGGTATCCAAAGCGAAAACAAACGTCGGCTCACCAGCGCGGACTGGACGTCCATATCGTCGTTGCTCCTGGACGGTCAGAGCAGGATCGCCGGCCGCCGGGCCGGCCAACGACGGCGGCGACGACGACGACAGCGGGCGGGGCGCCCGCGCCGTCGCCCCGTGCCCAAACAGACGCGACGACCGTCAGCGGTGGCAAGCGGGCCCAAGCTGCGCTCAGACGCGGGCCCAGGCAGCCCCGCAAGGAGAGCGCACGGTTCCCCTCTTTGCAGAGCGACTCGGTTCTGCGCGCCCCGTGGATTGGTGTGGGGGAGAGAGGGCGGAAGGAGGGAGGGGAGACCGCCGTGGCCGCGTTCTCAAGATTTCACGGGAACGCCTATCGTGTTGTTTGTTGACGAGAGTCGACGAGGGTGCTATTGCTATTGCGTCGACCATTCAGACGCAAACGCCTTTGGGGATCCCGTCTTCACCGGGGGGGGGGGGGGACGTCAGAATGATGGACCTTCCCCCTGGCCTCGCGGGAACCCCTCTCTCTCCCTTTCTCGACCACCACTCGCACCCCTACCCACTCGCACATTCAATATTCGATGCCAATTGGCCCCGTCGTCGCTCGCGCCCCATCCCCCATTCGCTCCTGTTTCGGACTCGTTGCGACAAAAACAAAAACACGAAAACAAAAACAGCGGCAGGCCCAGGGTCTCCCCGACACCACCGTGCCCGCGCCCCCCCCATCCCCCCCCGCCTTCCTCCCCCCCATACCCCTGGCCCGCCGCAGCGCCCGTCATCTTTGCATCGCGTCCGCGCGCGCGCCTGGCCAGGGTTCACGCCCCATAAAGGGCCATCAAGGTTTCCGTCTCCCAAAAAAACGAAACAAAAGTGCGCGCGCCCGCCGCCGTCCACTCGAATCGATGGCGACGCTGGCGCCGACGCCGCTCGCAGGTGGTGGCAGCGGCGGCGGCGGCAGCGACCATGGGGCCCGCGTCTCGCACCACCCGCCGAGCAGCGGCGGCGGCGCGCGCTCGGCCGCGGTCGCGATCAAGCACACGTCGGGTCAGCCCTGGGACGGCCACAAGCAGACGGCCGCCGACGCCGACGCCGCCGCCGCGCCGCCGCCTCTGCCGCTGCCGCCGGCCGCGCCGCAGCCTCCCGCTGTGTTCCTGTACGCGGCCGGCGGCCCCGGCCAGGCACCGCCGCCGCTCATGTACGCGCCGCCTGGTGGGCCTGGACACGCGCCGCCGCCGCCGCCGCACTATTACGCGCCGCAGGGGTACCCCCCCGCCGCCTACGCCGCGGCTTACACACCGATGCCGCCGATGCCCGCGGCCGCCGCCGTCGCCGCAGACCCCTACGCCTATTTCTACTGGCAGCAGCATCAGCAGCAGCAGCAGCATCAGCACGCACAGCAGCACGCACAGCAGCAACAGCTGCAACAGCGGCAGCTGGCGGAGGCGGCGGCGGCGGCGGCGGTGGCGGTGGCGGCCGCCGCCGCCGCCGGCCAGCAGCTCCCCGCGTGCACGCCGCCGGGCGCGCCGCCCTTGTCGCCCTTGCCGCCGCCGGCGGGCCACCTCGGCCCTCCCGCGCCGCCGGGCGGAGGCGCCTACCCGCCGCCGCCGCCCCCGCCACCCGCCTGGCCACCGCCGCCCCCGCAGACGCCGTACGGCTGGCTCCCGCCGCCGCCCGGGTACGCGTTCCACTGGGTGCAGCAACAGCCGCCCCCTGCCGCCGCGGCAGCCGCGCAGGCCGCGATGGCCGCCGCGGCGGCGGCGGCGGCGCCCCCCCGGGCGGGCGCTGGCGCGGACGCGCGGTACGCCGCCGCCGCCGCCGCCGCCGCCGCCGCCGCCGCCGCCGCCGCCGCCGCCGCCGCCGCCGCCGCCGCCAGCCCCAACGGCGGCGCCGCCGCCCACCTCTCCCATCCGAGGCAGGCGCCGCACCCCAGCCACCACCACCACCACCACCACCCCTACCAGCAGCAGCAGGCGCCCCTGGTCCGCGAGGGCGGGGGGGCGGGGGCGTCCCCGGCGGGCGCGCGTTTCTACTACGGCGGCGGCGGCGGCGGCGGCGGCGGCGGCGGCGGCGGCGGCAGCGGCGGCGCCGCAGCGGCCGCGGCGGCGGCGGCCTCAGCCTCTCCAGCGGCTACGGCGGCCACGACGCCCAGCGGTGCCCACTCCGTGCTGTATCATTCACAGTTGCTGCAGCATCAGCAGCAGGCAACGGCCGGGGCGCGGCACACGCGCAGCGGGCACGGCAGCGGTGCGGGGGGCGCGGGCGGGGGCGCGGGTGTCGCCTGCGCCGCCGCCGTCGCCGGCCTCGCGCTTGGCCCGGCCGCCAGTCGCGGGGGCAGCAGCCACCAGCCCAGCTTCAACGGCGCCAGCAGCAACGACAGCAGCCTCGCCGGCCACGGCAACGCTGGCGGCCAGCACCCCCCGCCGCGCCCGCTGCCGCCGCCGCCGCCGCCGACGCCGACGCCGACGACGACGCACCAAGGCCGCCTGGCCCATTCGCCCCCGCACCCGGCCAACGCCCACGCCCCGCCGCCCCGGCCGGCGCAGCCCCCGGGTGACGCGGCCGCGTCGGCCGCGCTCGCGGGCGAGTGGTCGCACGCCAGCGGCGGCGCGCAGTGGTCCCTGCTGCTGCGCCGCGACGCCACGTTCAGGTGGGCAGCCGAGCCCCTGCCCCCGGCCGCCGCCGACCCCCTGACAGGGACCCCGCCGGGCGCCCCGCCGCCCCCGCCTCCTCTCGGCGCGGACGCCGGAGGCGGAGAGGCCGCTGACGCGACCGCGGCAGCCGCCGCCTACACGACCGCTGAAACGGTCGCTGCCGCTGCCGCCGCCGCCGCCGCTGCCTCCATTGCCGCTCCCGCCGACAAGCAGACGGCGGGGACGGCGGCGCAAACCATAGGCGCGGGCGCCGCCAGATGCGTGCACGGTCCCCGCCCCGGCACCGCTCCCTGGCGCGGCACCTGGGCCGCGCTGCGCCCGGGCCCCTCGGCGGCGGGCGCATCACCGCCCCCGCCCGACGGCCCCCCCGGCGCGCCCCCGGCGTCCCCGACGGGGCGGGCGACGCTGGTGCTGTTCCGCGAGCGGCCCGCCAGCGCCAACGGCGGCGGCGGCGACAGCGTCACGCGCCTGGCCGTCGACTGGGGCGGGCACGAGGACGCGTGCACGATCGGCGGCACCGCTTGCTTGCTGCGCTCGTGCACCTGATCGCGGGTTGCAAATCGCAGGGACCACGGCGCTCGCCCCCCGCCGCCGGCGCAGGGCAAAGGGCCGCCCGCGGCGTGTCGTTGTCATCCTCTCGTCGCCGCCCCGCCCGCCCGCCCGCTCCTCTTCTTCTCCTTCTCCTTCTTCTTCTCCTTTTTCTCCCTGCATCTTCGTCTTCCTATCTTGTCGACGTCCGTTCCTGTTGCAAGATTTCAGCTCTTCTTGCCGCGCCCTCGCCGTGGGTCTCTGTGAGGGCGCGGCGGCCCCCCTTTGCCCTTGCGTCGTCGGCAGCCGTCGTCGGCGCCGTGGCGCCGCCCTGCCGCCCTTGCCCTCCCTCCTGTTCCCCTTAGCCCCCCTTGTCACGAGTGGCGCGGGTGCGCGCTTATAGGGGCCGGATGTGTCTACAAACGGCGCCCTCTGCACAATCACTGGCACAAAAGCACCACTTTTTGTCATTTTCCCCCTCAAGACGAAGCGGCGTCCTTTCGTCCTTTTTTTTTTCCTCGACACACGGGGGCGGGGGAGACGTGCGTGTCGGAACAGGGCGCCCTCGCCCCAGCCGAAACACCCACCGCACACCAAAAGCAATAGAACAACACCACTACCACAACACAAGAAACACGACAGAGTGCCGCACGATATCTGCGTTCAACGCTGCCCCCTGCCGGCCTCCCCCCG
>Ga0209390_10004905_pt1 | contig 19577 bp, 16 predicted proteins | sample BON01_FD_187212 | JGI IMG/M metagenome (GOLD analysis project Ga0209390, IMG submission 187212) | Freshwater microbial communities from Lake Bonney liftoff mats and glacier meltwater in Antarctica - BON-01 (SPAdes) (version 2) | ecosystem: Environmental > Aquatic > Freshwater > Ice > Glacier...
AATTTCAAAACTTTGGAAGACTTTAAAATCAAGTTTGAAGAGAAAGACGGGGAAATCGTTACAGTGGATTTTATCCAGACAAATGGGACTTTCCGAGTGGAAAAGAAGAAGTAGAACCTGGGAGCAGCCCTTGATAAGACTAATTATTTCGTATTATGGAAAGCTTTAAAAACCATCTAGTTATAAAAGAATCTTTACCCCGACCCGGGCTAAAACAATGTCGGCACTTCAGGCTTTTTTATCTTCGTCCTTGCGTATTCGGGAGATTAAAATCATTTTGGAAAATCAATTCATCTTGATCTTAAACCACTTCACCGCATTGAAGTAGTAGATTTTGTCTACCACTTCGCTTGGGAGTTTTAATCCCTGAAATGAGCCTGTCACCACTCTATTTTCCATGATCTGGTCTGATACAAAGTAATTCCAATCCCCCTGCCAAGTGGCGAGGGCATTTGCTTTTACCTGTTCAGAATCCGGAGTTCCGGAGATTCCCAGATCAGTTCCATAGATCAATCGATCCTGATACTTGATGATGAAGTCGCGTACTTTTTCTTGATCTTTTTGGCTTTGGAACTGCAAATGTCCAATTCGTGCTGCCATATCCACAGCCATATTCGGATAGGAATCCAATCGCTTGGCGAGTTCGTCCACATTCCATTCCAGACTTCCCAAATGTGCGCCAACAAAGCGTATTTCCGGAAATTTTGCCAGGAGATTATCCCGTGCCTCCACTTGCTGTTCATAGCTTGGGTACTCAGGATGGAGGAACATATGATATTCCGGATGTGCTTTGAAGTAGGTACGGTCGTTGTTGACAGTCATTTGATCCAAAGGAAGCCAGCAGTTTTTAGGTTCGCCCAGATGAGCCATTAGCGTCTTGTCTTGATCCTGGACAAATTGAAAAATCGGTTCTAGACGAGGGTGATCCGCCATGATGAAATCCCCGTTCTCATCCTTGTAAGTCATCCCGATATTTTTCCAGATTTTGATTCCGATTGCACCTTGGTCGAAAGTCTTTTTGATCCGTTCAATTTCCTTTTCTGCCCAATCAGCATCACGCCAGTTTTCAAGGGAAATCGTAGAAAGGAAGTCGATATGATCGGGGTTATTAGCTTTCTGAAACAGTGCCAGTCGAATCTGTTCTTCCAGTTTTGGATAGTTTGGCACATCTACGCTAACTGTCAACAGGTAGAAATTGGCAGTCTTTGCGGCATCAGTCAGCGCGGTACTTTCAGCATTGTGATGGGTATGAGTATCAATCTTCCTCACCTTGGCAAAGTCCTCCGGTCCGTAATAGTTTTCTTTGTCAGCAACAGCAAATCCTATCAAAGTAGAAATCAGGAAAGAAAGAATTAGATCGATCATCGTTGGGTGGGAATATCTGTTTTCCTAAGTTAATAAAATATGATCTGAGTATGCACAATCACAAATGAATCCCTCTTCTGAGTGTAGTTAAATCATCGAATAGACTTGATGGATGATGTACTGTTGTTGGAAGTAATTCCACCAAGCTATTTTTTGGCCTCCACACAGCTTCGTGAGCAATCTCCCTGCCTCATCGAATACTCGAACATTGCCTGCTACCCCCATATACCGAAGCCGGGAGTTAACACTCATTTCCAGAGAAATTCTAGGTAAAGAATTATTCTAGGCAAATTATAATTTCCCAGATTTAAAATACGAAAAAATGAATTCTACGTATTCAAAATCTCCGTAAACTATAGCGATAATCTTTTGGCTCATTGTTCTGTTTCTTCCTGAAATGCAACCATTCCCAGTTCCTCTAGCTCTTATTTTCCTCTTTGGCGGAGGCATATTTGATTTTCTGTGGCCAAAAGAATCTTAGCGGTAAGGATTATGGATTGCAGGCGCAATGTTTTTCCTTTTAGGATTAATTCTATCCCCACTGGGTAACTGGATATATTCTGAAAAAAAGATTTGCCGCTACTGCTTCTTGCAATTTTCTCCGCTTACCTATAAAGTTTTGTTTTAGCTTGGTTTAAACTCAAGCGATAAAAAAAGAGACTGAAAAGTAAAAATTCTTTGCTGCAAAAAAATTAGTTCAGAAGGGTAAAGGAAATAGTTTTCAGAAAGTTTTTAAAGCCAAACTATGGAAAAAGGATATTGCTTACCAGTTAGTAACCCTGCTAGCAGTGGATTTTACGTCCGCGGGGTCGACAACTAGATCCCAAATGCGGATGCGGTCCTCCACTACAGCTTTTTATTTTGAAAGAATTTCAAATGACTTCTATATCAATTCACCCAGTACCCAAATCCCTAAGCCAAAGTTATCCGTACCTTTTTCTCCTTCAGTTTTACTGAATTGACCTTTGGCAAAAGTTTAGCGACCTGGGAGGTTTTCACCCCTACAAATGCACAATCCGTTTTGAGTTCGATGATTCCCAACTGATCCTGAGTCAGGTCTCCTTGCTTCAGGAATAATCCGGCGATATCTCCTTTGGAGATTTTATTTGTTCTACCGCCTGAGATAAAAAGAGTAGACCATTCAGAAGGTGCTGGAAGTTTGGCGGGATTGAGTTTTTCGATCTCGGTATCTCTCGCAAAGTCCGGCAGTCTTTCTTTTTCATTGTACAGAATAAAAGCCGTACCCTCAGCATTCATCCGAGCTGTACGCCCATTTCGATGAGTAAATTCCGACTCTCGGCTAGGAAGCTGATAATGAATGATAAAACCCAGTTCAGGCACATCGATTCCTCTGGCTGCAAGATCCGTTGCTAGAAGTAGTTGATGAGTTCCATTTCGAAATTTGATCAGTGATCGTTCTCGATCTTGCTGCTCCATGTCTCCATGAAATGTGCCATGGGAAATCCCATTTGCAGCTAATACATCACTCACACGCTGAATCGAATCTTTGAGGTTGCAGAAGATAATCCCGTTTTGATTGCCGAAGTTGCTGATCAATTGGATCAGTGTTTCGAACTTATCCTTGCTGGGAGACAGTACCCGCTTGACCGTGAGTTGAGTGATTTTTTCAGCCAAATAATCAATCCGTATCGGTGAGTTGAGTTGGACAAATTTTGGCATTGCCACGTCTTGGGTAGCAGAGGTAAGAATTTTCTTCTTGACTTTTGGAAGTAAATCGAGAATATGTTTCATCTCGAGTTCAAATCCGATCTCTAGTGATTTGTCAAACTCATCCAATACGAGGGTTTCAATAAATTTTGTTTCGAAAGCTCCTCTTCGGAGATGATCCGCCACTCGTCCAGGTGTACCAATCAATACCGCTGGGCGGTGTTTGATCTCCATCCTGTCTTTAGATCCAGTCCGACCGCCATAGACTGCATTTACTTTGAATCCAGTCCCCATCTCTCGCATCACCTGCTCAATCTGAATCGCCAATTCACGGGAAGGTACAATTATCAGTAACTGAACCTCACTGATCTTATCATCCAGACCTTCAATCAGCGGAAGTAGAAAAGCCAAAGTTTTTCCTGTCCCCGTTGGAGAAAGCAGAATCAAATCATTGTTAGAACGAATGGCTTTTTGCGCTGCCAGCTGCATGGGATTCAGAGTAGCTATTCCCAATTTGGAAAGAATTTCAGCTTGGCTTTTGGTAGTGGTAGACATACTACAAAGGTACGAGCATAAAATCAGGCCTGTAAAAAAATTTTGACCTAGGAAATGACTCTTTACCTAATCTCCACGAAAGCCATCGATGGGCCTCTATTCTCTCAATCTCTCGTTCTCCAATCTCCTATTATCTATTCACCTACCTCATCTTCTCAAAAACCAAAAAGTGCTGGATCTTCATGAATTTACCATTCTCCACCAATTGAAACCCATTGGCATTGAGTTCTTTTTCAACTTGCTTCACGGTCATTTTATGAAGCGGTTTGATCTGAATAGAAGGGTCTTCACCTCGGTATTCTAGTAATAGAAATTTTCCATTAGGCTTTAAAGACTTGTGGATGGCTTCCAGCATTTCCTTTGGGTAGGCGAGTTCATGATAGACATCCACCATGATTGCAAGATCGACGGTATTTTCTAGAAGGTTTGGACTGGACTCAGTTCCTTTCACCGTCACAACATTGTTCATTCCTAATTCCTTGCTTTTCTTGTTCAGGTAATTGATTGCATCATCCTGAATCTCCACCGCAAAAACTTTTCCCTGTGGGACCATCGGTGCAATCCGAAAAGTATAATAACCCGAGCCGGCACCGATATCTGCTACCGCACTAGCTGCAGTAATCGGCAAATTTTTAATCGCCAACGAAACGCTTTCTTCTTGCTCTCGACTTTGTCGCTCCAACCAAGCTCTTCCTGCAAAGCCCATGACTTGGGAAATTTCCCGTCCCATGTAGATTTTGCCTGTTCCATCCCGAGTTGGGGCTTTGTAAGTGTAGTTGGCATCGGTTACCTTTGACTTGGTCTGGGCTTCACATCCAAAATTTAACAGGGTACTAAAAGTGAAGAGAAGTAAAAAAAGGGACTTTTTCATAGGATATTTTTCTTTTTTAACCAGAAAGACAGCCGAGGGTTTCAGAAAAGCAAGAAATTGATCATCTCACAGACACCTAGCTTCATATAGAAATTTTTTCTAATTCTATTTCGTTTTGCTTATCTAGAAGCCGGAAGCGATCATTCCCATTTTACGACACAAAGTCAGATTTGGGGTTTTACTTACCTTTCCATCCAATTCTCGATCTGAATACTTGAAATCCTTTTAAACTCATCAAGATTTTCGGTTATCATAATTAGTTCTTTTTCAACTGCGGTACACCCAATCAAAAGATCGAAATCACTGATCATTTTACCGATTGCTCTTAATCTAGCTTTTTCTTTTCCGTATAAGTAAATGGCATCAAAAATTGGGAGAATGATGACTTGGTCAGTAACAGCTTCGATTAAGTCATGATTCCTTTTCGGGTTAGAACTGTTTTCAGCTCCAAAAATCAATTCTACAAGAGTAATTTCAGAAATTGCATAATTTTCTATTCCTATTTCTTGGAGCTTTTCTAATAGGTTGAATTTCCCAGGCAAAAAATGAATGCAAATATTTGTAGCTAAGAGACACTTCATTCGAAACTTTCAATGGCCGATCTTTCCATTCTAGATTCCCTAATTTCTTTGATAATTTCGTCTGAATCTTTAGGATCATCCCATGCCCCGAATAAGGTTTTTAAATCCACCTTTTTCACTTTGGAGTCAAGCGATTTGGTCAGCTTGATAATCAGTTTTTTCTTGGAAGGATTATCCAAGCTATCCAGTAGACCAAAGTATTTTTCCAAGGTCTTCTTATCTGCGGTAAGTCTTCTAATATTCTTTTTATCGAATTTACTGAACTAACGTAAGTGTTCTTAAAAGTTTTTGAATTTCATATTATCCTCCAAGTTGTCCTGCTTCTCCAGAGGATGGACTCGTCTGGAGAAATGATCCTGAAGGGATCAAAGATGAATAGCCATGGGTGAAACCCATGGTAAACCGGATAGCGAAATAACCCGCTCCCGCCCAGAATTACTTTTTGGAAACCAATGTATTTGCGGAAGCTTGGAAACGATTTTTCGGAGGAATAAGATTGACCACCCAATAGAAACATAGCTCTAAATAGACATTTATCATGCTTCTGTGGTGTATTGGTTCTTTGTGCCTGGGCCACCTTGTCCTGCTGCTCCAGAGAATGGACTCGTCTGGAGAAATGATCCTAAAGGGATCAAAGATGAATAGCTATGGGTGAAACCCATGGTAAACCGGATAGCAAAATAACCCGCTCCCGCCCAGAATTGCTTTTTGGAAACCAATGTATTTGCGGGAGCTTGAAAACGATTTTTCGGAGGAATAAAATTGACCACCAAATAGAAACACAGCTTTACATAGACATTTATCATGCTTCCGTGGTGGCTTGGTTCTTTGTGGCTGGCCACGTTGTCCTGCTCCTCCAGAGGCTGGACTCGTCTGGAGAAATGATCCTGAAGGGATCAAAGATGAATAGACATGGGTGAAACCCATGGTAAACCGGATAGCAAAATAACCCGCTCCCGCCCAGAATTACTTTTTGGAAACCAATGTATTTGCGGGAGATTGGAAACGATTTTTCGGAGGAATAAAATTGACCACCAAATAGAAACACAGCTTTACATAGACATTTATCATGCTTCCGTGGTGGCTTGGTTCTTTGTGGCTGGCCACGTTGTCCTGCTCCTCCAGAGGCTGGACTCGTCTGGAGAAATGATCCTGAAGGGATCAAAGATGAATAGCCATGGGTGAAACCCATGGTAAACCGGATAGCAAAATAACCCGCTCCCGCCCAGAATTACTTTTTGGAAACCAATGTATTTACGGGAGCTTGGAAACGATTTTTCGGAAGAACAAAATTGATCAACACATAGAAACTAGCTTCACATAGACATTTATTATGCTGCCACCTTGTCCTGCTGCTCCAGAGGCTGGACGCAATGACTTTCTTTTTCCGATACAAATTCATCTGTGAGAATCTGTGCAGTTTTCTGTGGTAAAGTTATGGAAACTCAATTTTAAAAACCATTCGAATAAAAATTAAAAAAGTCAACCTTAAAACGCTTAAAATAAAAGACATAATCGCTATTTCGAGTTTATTACTGTGTGTTCGCAATTGAACCAAACGGTCAACGCTAGTTAGGGAAGGTGACTGCAGGTACTTCGGGTCATCTGTTATCGGTCTTCCAGCCAGATTAGCAAAGAAAAAGAGGCCACTGGCATCATTGGGGATAATCGGATTTATTAACATAAAAACCAAAAAATTACCCCTTCAACCAAATAAGCTCAATCAATTCATATGAAAAAAAAAATCTGGAGACTCCTCGTATCATTTATCATTATACTGACTTTGGTTTCTTTCTTGATTATTTTCAAAGAAAATAAAATCACTCCTACTCTGGCGGGAATTCCATTTATTTTTTGGTCTGGATTTTTAGTAAGTGTTTTAATAGTGCTTGCCACTTACTTAGCATCCAAAATTTTTCCTTACGAAGAACCGTCCAAATCATGATCAGCTGGCTAATCTTTTTTTTTACTATTTTTCTGGGTATGCTTGCCTATGCCTCCTACCGCTCTTATCGAAAAGATCAAAGCTCGGATGAGTTCATACTCGGTGGTTCTAACATCGGAGCAATACTTGGATTCCTGACCTTTTCGGCAGCTCTTTTCAGTGAATTTACTTTTATGGGAATGCCGGATTTCTTCCGAACCCAAGGCGTAGGAGCTTGGATTTTATTAGGCCTTTCGGATACCTTGATGGTCTTCTTGCTGGTATGGTTTGGCTATTCACTTCGGAAAAGAGCCGCTTTGGTCGGCTACCAAGGCGTGGCTGGACTGATGAGGTCATGCTATGGTAATCGGTATGCGGGGTACTTGCTTTTTGGTAGTTCCTTCTTATTTCTGATCCCATATGTTTCGATTCAAATTCGTGGCATTTCGATTTTCCTAGATGCTGCTTTTCCGGTAATGCTGCCCCATTGGGCTTGGTCTACAATTTTGGTCGTGATCATGTTAGTATACTCACAAATCGGTGGCTTGAAAGCGATTGTATACAGCGATGCCATCCAAGGTGTAATTACGCTGGCGGTAATATGGATTATTGGAGTTACTTGCCTCAAGGTGGCTGGAGGATTTGAGGCAGCGATGGCTAAAGTAACCGAGTCAGATGCGGGTCTCCTCAGCCTCCCCGGACCTAAAGGACTTTTCAGTCCACAGTTTTTAATCGCCTCGACAATTGCTATTGTACTGATTCCGGTCTCACAGCCACAGTTTGCTACCCGACTGGTGGTGATGAAAAATTTGAAATCAGTTCATCAAATGGCCTATGCTGTTGGAGTTTTTGCGATTTTGGTGATTCTTCCGACTGCCTTTATTGGGCTTTATGGGGCAATCCAATATCCTGAGGCCAGTACTGCCGACTTTCTGACCCAAGCACTCTTATTTGATCAGGCCGTGCCAGTTGCAGCTTTGGCGGTGGTTGGCTTATTTGCTGCCTGCCTTTCGACAACTAATGCCCAGATTTTTGCCTTAGGCACCGAATTACGATCCTTGCTTACAGGTTCAGATCAGGCAAATATGCGTGCAACGAAAATCTCCATTTTGATATTTTCCATCATTGTATTGATTTTCTCTACTTACATGACTGACGAATTGGTCTTGCTTGCACGAGTGAGTTTCACTGGCACTTCGATGATTGCCCCAGTAGTGTTAGGGGCAGTTATTTTCAAGAATCCCCCAAAAGAATTACTTTTAATTTCCAGCCTTAGTTTAGGCTATTTTATTTTATCATTAATAGAGATTGTTCCCAATCAGCTCTTGGGTCAGCCGCTGGACATTATGATATATGGGATTTTAGCCCTCGTCACAACAGTCTTGATGCTCAAACATCACTTTACTCAAAAGACATACGATGAAGCTTGATCCTACCATTTCGATAGCAAGCTTAGATGCTCCACTAAAGCAATTTTGGGAGCTTTCCGGTCAAAAAATCCATTTACTCGAGCGATCACTTGACCCCAACAAAGGTGCGCCAGTCTTCACTGAAAAAGGAGTCTATGTCAGTCGAGGCTGGACGGAATGGACTCAGGGCTTTCAATATGGCGCTGCTTTACTTCAGTTTGATGCCACTGGAGATTCAGAATTTCTTGAAATCGGCAGAAAGAATACCGTCGAAAAGATGGCTCCTCACCTGACTCATACCGGAGTCCATGATCATGGATTCAATAATGTGAGCACCTATGGAAATTTGCTGCGCCTGGTTCAGGAGGGAAAAATCGCTGCTTCAGAATGGGAAAAGGAATTCTATAAACTCGCCCTCAAAGTAAGTGGAGCGGTGCAAGCTACCCGATGGACGACGATATCTGACGGAGGTTTTATCTATTCCTTCAATGGACCACATTCACTTTTTGTAGATACGATGCGCTCTTGTCGCGCTTTAGTCCTGTCTCATGCGCTCGGCCATGTGCTTCAGGGAGAAAATGATGTAAAAATATCGTTGATTCAGCGGGCGATTCAGCACATGCTCAGCACTGTTCGGTATTCGATTTATTACGGCAAGGGAAGAGATAGCTACGATGTCTCCGGAAGAACAGCTCATGAGATCATCTTCAATACCAACGATGGAAATTACCGCTGTCCTAATTCGCAGCAAGGCTATACCGGCTTTAGCACCTGGACTCGAGGTCAGGCTTGGGCCATTTCCGGACTTGGAGAAATACTTGAAATCTTGGATCAACTCTCTGAGGAAGACTATGCAGTACTAATTTCTAAGCAGGATTTGATTGCAGAATTGAAAACTGCTGCGATTGCAACGGCTGACTTTTACCTGGCCAATACCGCTTCGGATGGGATTACGTATTGGGATACTGGAGCACCGGGACTCCAACGGATGGGAGATTACCTCAATCGTCCCGCAGATCCGTTCAATGGAGTCGAACCAGTGGACAGCTCTGCGGCTTGCATCGCTGCGCAGGGCCTGATTCGAATAGCTAATTTTATCAAAATCACTGACCCTGAACGAGCTGCCAGCTACCATCAAGCGGGTATTCAGATTGCCTTTCATCTATTTCAGGAGCCTTACTTATCCACCGACCCAAGCCACCAAGGGTTAATCTTGCATGCCATCTATCATCAGCCAAATGGCTGGGATTATGTGCCAGAGCCGGGAAAAGCTCCTTACGGAGAATCCTGTATGTGGGGCGATTACCATGCCCGTGAACTCGCACTGTTACTTCAGCGAATAAGAAATAACGAACAGTATTATAGCTTTTTCAACTGTGTAAAACCGATATGAGCACCGAAAAACATAAACCACAATTCCCGCGAGTGGCGCAGCTTAAGACTGCGGAGCAACTCCGAAATCACTTAACTGAAAAAAGCATTGCTTTGGATTTTGATGAAGAGCTAAAAAACAGATCTGGGTCTCCTTTTGCGAAAGGCCATCAAACACGGGCTGGAAATCGAATCGGAAATTCATTCTGTATTCTGCCTATGGAAGGCTGGGATGGAACCACCGATGGAAGACCGACTGAACTCACCAAGCGACGCTGGCACAACTTTGCGATCAGCGGGGCAAAGCTACTTTGGGGATGTGAAGCAGTAGCGGTAAGTCATGAAGGCCGAGCGAATCCCAATCAACTGCTGATGAATGAAGCAAATTTTCAGGATTTTACCGGGCTTTTTCAACTGGTGCAAGAGTCACATCAAGAAAAATTCGGAACGAGCGACGACTTGCTTATCGGTCTTCAACTCACTCATTCGGGAAGATTCTGCAAGCCAAATAGCAAGACTAAAATGGAGCCGAAGATTCTTTACCATCATCCAGTTTTAGACAAAAAATTTGGATTGGGAGAAGATTATCCCTTGATGAGTGACGGAGAAATCAGTGAATTGATTGATGATTATATTCGTGCAGCAGTACTTTCCAAAAAGGCTGGCTTCCAGTTTGTAGACATCAAGCATTGTCATGGCTACCTGGGACATGAATTCCTAAGCAGCTATGATCGCGAAGGTCGCTATGGAAAATCCATGGAAAACAGAACTCGATTCCTCAGAGAGATCGTGGCAGGGATTCGTGCAGAAGCTCCCGGACTAGAAATTGGGGTACGAATGAGTATTTTTGATTGGATGCCATTCCAAAAAGGACCGGAAGAAACTGGTATTCCTACAATCCAGAGCGACTATAGTTATGCTTTTGGTTCCGATCCTTCCGGTTTGAAAGCTGATTTGACCGAACCATTTGCTTTCCTTCAAGAACTTGAAAAGCTCAATATCGAATTACTTTGTACCACGGCAGGAAGTCCCTATTACAACCCCCATATTCAGCGACCGGCCTTATTTCCTCCATCTAATGGATACCAGCCACCCGAGGATCCACTGCAAGGTGTTGCGCGGCAAATTGCAGCGACGGCTGCTGTCAAGGCTGCATTTCCAAGCTTTTACGTGGTCGGCTCGGCGTATTCTTACTTGCAAGAATGGCTGCCAAACGTGGCCCAGAATGTTCTTCAAAATGGTAAAGCAGATTCGATCGGATTAGGCCGAATGGTCTTGAGTTATTCACAATTGCCCGAAGATATTTTGGCAGGAAATGGGATGAAGCGTGGTAAAATCTGTAGAACTTTTTCAGATTGCACTACCGCTCCACGAAATGGAATGGTATCAGGATGCTTTCCGCTTGATCCATTTTACAAAGTCATGGAAGAATTTACCACTTTAAAAGAATTGAAAAGCACATGAATCGAGTCGCCTTAGTCACAGGAGGAAGCCGAGGAATCGGATTTGGAATCGCAAAAAAACTTGCCCAAGAAGGCATAGATCTCGCCATTAATGGGGTGAGATCAGTCGAGGATGCTGCGGGAAGTTTGGCAGAACTTCGAGCCTTTGGGGTTCGAGTAGAATATCTGCAAGGAAATATCGGAACTTCCGAAGGCAGAAGGGGAATCGTCCAAGGCATGCGAGATACGTTTGGCAAAATCGATATCCTTGTCAATAATGCCGGTGTGGCTCCAAAGGTCCGAAGTGATGTGTTTGAAATCTCTGAGGATGATTACGATTATGTAGTCGATATCAATCAGAAAGGCACCTTTTTCCTGACTCAAGCCATTGCCAAGTGGATGGCAGAAGTCAAGCAGGCAAATCCTGAGCGGCTTTTTACCATCATCACCATCACCTCAGTATCTGCCGTGATGGCCTCCATCCATCGTGCCTCTTACTGCATGTCCAAAGTTGCTGCCTCGATGATGTCCACTGTAATGGCAATTAAGATGGCGGAATTTGATATTCCAGTATATGAAATCCGACCGGGAGTCATCGAAACAGATATGATCGAAGCCGTGCGAGAATCCTATCGCAAAGCAGTGAAAAGTGGCTTTACGCTGGAGCAACGAATGGGAATGCCGGAGGATATCGGGAAAGTCGCCGCCGCATTGATCCGGGGAGATTTACCTTATTCCACCGGTCAGATTGTCTCCGTGGACGGAGGAATGACTGTGCAGCGGATGTAGGGATTCTCAGCCCCCTTATTTTCGGAAAAAAATCACTCAATTAGCCCTATGAAACTCATTTTCGCTTTATTCATTTTCATGATTTATATCAATTCTGGTTTTGCTCAAGTTTCAACCGATAGTCTTCCTTATGCTCAAATCCCTGAAAAAACCGGTGCATACACTGGAGGAAATGTACTGAGTAGAATGATCGATGGATTGGGCTTTCGCTATTATTGGGCCACAGAAGGATTGACAGAAAAAGAGCTGGATTTCATCCCTACACCCGAATCTCGAAATACGATGGAAACGATTGAACATCTTTTTGGCCTTTCTCAAACCATGCTTAACGGAGCCCGAAATGTTCCCAGTATTCAGCCCTCAGTGAGCTCAGGAATGAGTTTTTCAGAATTTAGAGAAAAGACCTTACGGAATATTAAAGAGTCAAGCGAACTGCTCGCGGGAAAAAGTGACTCGGAAATATCAGAATTGAAGATTATTTTTCAACGAGGGGAAAGCAGAACGGAATATCCCTTTTGGAACATGATTAATGGTCCAATTGTGGACATGATTCATCATAGTGGACAGCTAGTCCTCTTGAGAAGGATGTCCGGAAATCCCATCAATCCCAAAGTGAATGTGTTTTTGGGGGTGACAGGGAATTAAGGCTGTTCTCTTCTTGAATAAAAAATTTCGTTTATTCTCTTAGTTACTAATCAGTTAAAGCAAAAGCCACATACGCATCACCACTTTTAGTCCCTTTGCCTCCACCGCAAGCGATGACCAAATATTGCTTTCCATTCATTTCGTAAACAGCAGGAGTGGCATGACCGGCTGCAGGAAGTTTTGCCTCCCAAAGTAGTGCACCGGTTTCTTTATCGAAGGCACGGATTTTTTCGTCTTTGGTTGCGGCGATAAATAAAACTCCCCCGGCAGTTGCCACTGGCCCGCCGTAATTTTCTGTTCCAGTAGGAGCAAAACCCTGCGCACTCAGCGAATCAATTTCTCCCAAAGTAACCTGCCATTTTTTCATCCCCGTTTTCATATCGATGGCAGTGAGTAATCCCCAAGGTGGATTCGATCCATAAAGGCCCTCTTTGGTCATCAGTTTTTTATAGCCATTCATATAATAGCGTGGATGGAGCTGGCTATTCGCACTTTCAAGCTCTTTTTTTTTCATTTTGATTTCAGCTTTTCCAAGTAGATAATCCACTAAAACTGCTCGGTTTTCTTTGGAAACATAATCGAAAGCAGGCATGGCTCCTCTTCCTTTGCGAAGCAAAAGATCAAGGGAGTCTGGGCTATATTTCGCTTTCAGACCGATCAAGCTAGGAATAGCCGGAGGATTTCCTTTTCGTTCCAATCCATGACAATTCCCACAATAGTTGGTATAAACTGCCTGCCCCACATTTTCAAAATTTGCATTGGCGGTCATCTGAACCATCCATGGGATTTGATTTGCATTCACATACATCGTCTGTGTCGTCGGGTCAAAAGATGCGCCGCCCCATTCTCCGCCCCCGTCCATTCCGGGAAAAAGCACGATCGGTTGAGCGGCATTTGGAGGCAGCCAAGTATCGCCTGTCAAGGCATTTTCGAGTTGAGATTGGATATCGGCTTGCCACTCCGACTTCAGATTGAGTATATCCGCTTCCTGAAAAGTCATTTTCATAAAAGGCTCCGGCAAAGTCGGAATTGGCTGAGTCGGGGAAGTGACTTCACCTGGTAAGGTGGATTGAGTTACGGGAGTTTCAATAATCGGCCAAACTGGCTCACCAGTCTCCCGATCGAATACATAGGTCATCCCTTGCTTGGAAATTTGGGCAACAGCATCGATCCACTTACCATCTTTTTGGATTCGGATTAAGTTGGGATTTGCCGGAAAATCCCGATCCCAAACATCATGATGCACAGCTTGAAAATGCCAGATCCGCTCGCCGGTTTCGGCATTTAGCGCAAGTAGAGAATTCGCATATAAATTATCCCCGGCACGATTGCCTCCCCAGAAATCATAGGTGGCCGATCCTGTTGGCACAAAGACAATTCCCCGATCCTGATCGACTGTCATTCCTGCCCAGTTATTAGCTCCACCGATTTGGGAGACTGTTGCTGGATCCCAGGTCTCATAGCCTGCTTCGCCTGCTCTTGGGATGGTGTGGAAAATCCACTCCCGCTTTCCAGTTCGGATGTCATAAGCCCGAATATGACCTGGGGCAGCATCCAAACCTTCGGAAAGCCGCATGCCTATGATTAATAAATCCTTGTAAACAACCCCAGGAGCATTAGCCACGATTAGAAAATCCTCCCGTTCGGTATCCAGCCCTTTCCGCAGATCCACTTTTCCTCCATCTCCAAAATCAGCTATCGGTTGACCAGTCAGTGCATTTACAGCCATCAGCCAATTGCCAGCCCCAAAAAGGATCCGCTTGTCTTCACCGTTTTCCCAATAACTCACGCCGCGATTGGTTCCAGCCCAGCTATTTTCTCCACCCAAAATCTGAAATGGATCAAATCGCCAAACTTCAATGCCCGTAGCTGCATCCAATGCAAAGACATTCAATCTGGGTGTTGAGCCATACAGCAGCCCATTCACTACGATCGGCTGACACTGGATTTGAGATCGCTCGGTAGCATCTTCAGTATGATAAGTCCAAGCCACTTCGAGTTGGGAGACATTATCTTTCGTGATCTGCGAGAGCGATGAATACCTTGAGCCATCCGTCGGTCCACCATAATGTGACCAATTGGTGTAGTCGATTTCAGAAGCTTTCTCTTGGCAAGCTACCAAAAGCAATAAAAATCCAAGACTCCAATAACGCAGGTAATTCATGGGAAATGATTTAGGCAAATGGAAGTTCGCTTTTTTTCAGAAAGTGTGCAAGGGGAAATGGGAGACTGGGAGACTAGGAGAATAAGAGAATGAGAGATTTAGAGAATAGAGCCCACATGATGGCTAGCGGGGCTTTTGGGGGAGAATTGAAATTCGGGATTTTAAGGAATTAGAGGTTGGTCGAAACTCATTAGTTCCGATTTAAATATGTTTTGCTTTTGAAGTTACCTGCTCGTATTTCTGATCATAATCTTTGCGAAGCGTTCCAAAAAGTCGATCCCAAATCAAGGTATAAAGGCCATAATTACCATGAAAATGCTGGTGATGTTGATTATGGGCAGTACCTGTACTGACCCATCTACCGATCCAGGTTTTATGAAATTTGGCAGGAAGCAATTCGAATCCCAAATGTCCATAAACATTGAAGAAAAACTGAAAGAGCAAAAACAGCGCTAAAGCAGAAGGATTGACGGGTAAGGTAAAAGCGATGACTGGGATGATTCCTGCCTCCAATACTGCCTCCAGCGGATGAAAAGCGTAAGCAGTCCAAGGTGATGGGTTAGTGGAAAGGTGATGCACTCGATGGACGTATCTGAAAAGTTTGGGATGATGCATCAATCGATGCGTCGCATAGAAATAGGCATCATGAATCAGCAATATAGCTGGAAAAGTCAAGTAATAATAAACCTGACCATACTTATCCCAAGGCTTAAATAAGTTGGAATAATCACTGAAGACAACAAAAACCAAGGTGGCCATCGTTGCAAAAATCACGATCGTAATCAGTGAAAACAGAATATCTCGACGGTAATGTTTCCAGCCCGGAAAAGCTACTTGATTCCTTCGGCTGGTCATAATCTTGTGGAGCAGTATATAAAAGATAAGAAACAGGATCCCAGCAATCACAAAGTATCGTGTGGTTGTGATTGATACAATGTGCATCCAGCGATGTCCAAAATCTTCCCAATTCATATGTTTAGTTTTTTAGCAATGGAACTTACGATTCTTCAAGCGATCTTGTTCTTAATCTACAAAAAAATTTAGCTATTCATCTGGCAGTGTGATGTTCAATCCACCTTCTCATAGCTCACAATGAAAAACTTCCAAATCTCCACAAGAACCTGATTTAACCTGATCAGTCTCAATGTCAAATCGATAGTTGTGCAGCGGGCAGATAATTCCTACTATTCTATTAATATTTCCGTCGATCAATGATGCTCCCCGGTGTGGGCAAATACTACTAAATGCGTAAAACGAATCATTCATCTGAATCAAACCAATAGACCTATCCCCGACGATTACTTTTTTGATCACAGACTTTGGAATCATTTTTTGAATTTGGGACTTCGAGTTCCCAAGCGTATAAGTTTTCGCCATAATTATTTGTCTTGGGAAGCTTTGATTAAACCTACCACAAAGATTTGATTGTTTTTCTGCTAATAGTTGTAGAATTTGAGTGGGAAATAAAATTTCAATTCTCATGAAGACCACTCTTTTACTAGCATTCTTATTTATTTCCGGATTCATTTCCGCACAGACCTTGAACGGAGCATGGAGACTCACGCATCAAAATGGGGAGGAGGTGACTGAGGTAGAATACATCAAAATCTATCAGGATGACTATTTCGCATTTGGAGCAAAGCAAGTTTCAGACAATCATTTTATCGCAGCTGGTGGAGGCCCTTATTCTTTGGATTCAGGGAAATACATGGAAACCTTAGATTTTTTCACCCTTGACCCGATGCAAGTAGGGGTTTCCACTCCTTTCCAATTTGATTTAGTCAATGATAAAATGGTGATTTCGACCAATACAAATAATGGAATGCTTGTAGAGATCTGGGAAAAACTATCCGATTCGAAGGATGACTTAATCGGAAATTGGGTAATAACTGGCCGCAAGCAAGAGGGGAAAATCTCTCGATCCACACCGGGAGCCCGTCGGACTGTGAAGATTCTAAGTGATGGAAGATTTCAATGGGTTGCGTTCAATTCGGAGACAAAAGAATTTTCTGGCACTGGTGGAGGAACTTATACTGCCAAGGATGGGAAGTATGTAGAAACGATCACCTTTTTCTCACGCGACGATAGCAGAGTGGGAGCTGAATTAGGTTTCGATTTCAAAGTGATTGACGGCGAATGGCATCATAGCGGGCTGAGCTCCAAAGGTGATCCGATCTATGAGATCTGGACTCCTTACACGATTGGGTATAAAAAGTGATTATTGCACACAGTTATTTTGTAACTATATTATTGAAAACCACACCAGTCTTTAATGATAAAATCCATCACGGCCAAGTCGCCGTACCTAGCAGATATTATTCAGTTTTTTTAAAAACCAGGCTTATATTTCCCCGCCAAAAAAGCTTCTTTCAAAGATTTCCTAATCCTTGTACTTGCAAAATTCATCTTCATCTTTCCAATAATTTTGCTTACTGATTACTTATCGGGTGATCGATTTGTCTCAAACGTATTTGATGATCTATACGACAAGCCCTATTTATTGTTTTTTGCAGTAGTTATCCTCGCTTCAATGGGAGAAGAACTGTATTTTCGATATCATCAAAATCGCAAGTACCTATCTATTATACTCACTTTGATTGTTACCGTTTTGATAGTAATCGCTGAATACTACTTGTGTATTTTCTACCTGATTTACCTCATGATTTTATTGGGATCGAAAGTATTAAAAAGAGAAATTCCAATTCCCCTGATGGTATATTCTGTTTCCATCTTTTTTGCATTTGTCCATCTTACCAATTATGAGGACGTAAATTGGTGGACAAATTTCTATTGGGCTCCCTTATTAGTTTTTTCACAATTCATCGGAGGGATAATTTTGAGTTTTATACGCATGCATGAAGGTCTTTTGAAAGGATGCTATTTCACGGGATGTGGAATGGTACTTTTGCTTTGTTTATATTTTTACCCGAGTGAGAAAACTATGCTAAATAGAAAAGGAGCCTTTCGAGCTCCTTTTTTAATATTATACTTCTACTGCGTAGAGTTCTTTGAGTTGACTAATCGTATAATCAACCTCTTTGATTGAAGTAAACCGACTAAATGAAAACCGAACTGCGTCGCGTTCTGGCGTATGATTTAAGGCTCTAAGAACATGTGATCCAACTGTTGCACCTGAGCTGCAGGCAGAACCTCCAGAAGCAGAAATTCCCGCCAAATCCAAATTGAAAAGTAACATCCCTCTGTTAGATTCAGATTGGGGCAAACTGACATTTACTACCGTATAGAGACTTTTACTTAAATCTGCGGAAAGTCCGTTGAAGCTCAAGCCCGGGATCTCGTTAGTTATCTGTGAGATGAAATAATTTTTTATCCCCTCAACATGCTTTTGATGCGCGTCCATTTCTTCATAGGCAATTTCAAGTGCCTTAGCAGTTCCTATAATCCCGATCACATTTTCAGTACCTCCACGCATATTTCGCTCTTGCGCACCGCCGTGAATAAATGGGTGAATCTTTTTATCCTTTCGAACAAATAAAAATCCTACTCCTTTTGGCCCATGAAACTTGTGCGCACCAGCCACTATAGCATCCACCGGCAGATTTTTTAAATCATGGACATAATGCCCTACGGTCTGGACAGTATCGGAATGAAAAAAAGCACCATATTCTTTGGCTAAAGTACCTATTCGCTCCAAATCGTTGATATTGCCTATTTCATTATTAGCTTCCATCAGGGAAATCAAAGTTTTCGGATTGCTTTTTAGCAGTTCTTCAAGCTGTGAAAAATCAATTTCTCCTTTTTCGTTGGTATCCAGCAAACTTAATTTGACATGACCCTTTTTCTCACAAGCCTCAAGCGTGTGCAAGACTGCATGATGCTCGATGGGAGAGGTAATGGCATGGGTAATTCCATGACTTTCGATTCCACAGATGATTGCCGTATTATCTGCTTCAGTACCACCCGATGTGAAGAAAATTTCTGACGGACTAGCATTTAGCAATTCTGCCACTTTCTTTCTTGAGCGCTCTATGGCAGCACGAACTTCTCTGCCATGACTGTGGACAGAAGAAGGGTTGCCATAATGGTTTCTCATAAAAGGCAGCATGGCTTCGATCACACGATCATCCATAGCTGTGGTGGCGGCATTATCTAAATAAACTTTCATTCGCGTTAGGGTTTTTGGGAGATTCCCTGATTTATTGGGAACAGTCTTTTGGATCAAATTGGTGAAGCACTTACCACCTCTTTGATATCCTGGATGATCTTATTTGCAAGGTGGTTTGCGGTAGCTTCAGATTCCGATTCCGAATAAATTCGGATAATTGGTTCCGTATTTGACTTTCTCAAATGTACCCATTCCTTTTCAAAATCTATTTTAACTCCATCGATATCGTTGACTTGGTACTTTTTATACTTTTCTTTTATCTCCAAAAGAATCTTATCCACATCTATTTCAGGAGTCAATTCAATTTTATTCTTTGAGATATAATAGTTCGGATAGCTTGCGCGAAGTCTAGAAATAGTCTTACCGAATTTTGCTAGATGAGTCAAAAACAAGCCAATGCCCACCAAGGCATCACGACCGTAATGGGAGGCGGGATAGATGATTCCACCATTTCCCTCACCACCGATCACAGCATCTACCGCTTTCATCTGGTTGACTACATTGACTTCGCCTACTGCTGCTGCAGTGTAAGATCCTCCCCTTTTTTCCGTCACATCACGAAGTGCACGAGTCGAACTCAGATTAGATACTGTGTTACCTTTAGTATTCGACAGCACGTAATCCGCTACCGCAACCAAGGTATATTCTTCTCCAAAAGGAGATCCAT
>Ga0209390_10004907_pt1 | contig 19562 bp, 15 predicted proteins | sample BON01_FD_187212 | JGI IMG/M metagenome (GOLD analysis project Ga0209390, IMG submission 187212) | Freshwater microbial communities from Lake Bonney liftoff mats and glacier meltwater in Antarctica - BON-01 (SPAdes) (version 2) | ecosystem: Environmental > Aquatic > Freshwater > Ice > Glacier...
CTTGGTCTTGTGGATCCTGTTCTCTTCGGGCACCCCGGCCTTGGCACAACGCTCGGGATCCTCGGCCCAGTCCTCCGGCAGGAAAAGACGGAAGTCAATCGGCACGCACTGTTGCTGCCTGCCCAGGCAGGCGAACACTCCGACTTGGCAGTTCTCCAGCTTGCCGAGTCGGCCGCAATACTGGCGCTTCACCCCGACCGATGCCTTGCCCTTTTTGACAAAGGAAGTCTCGTCAATGTACAGCCCGGCTCCCTCGCCACCCAGCTCGCGGTCGGCATCCTGGGCCAGCTGCCGCAGCAGCGCCTTCTCATCCCACGACGAACTACTGATGAACTGCTCGATCCCCTGATAGTCAGCCTCGCCGACGTCTCCACAGATCGTCTCCATATTTTTGCGACGCTGCCGACCAAGCAATCCGCTCATGTAGCCTCGCGCGTGCTCGACGCTGTTTCGTCCTCTGGACACGAAGTGCTCGGAGTAATCCTCGCAGAACTTCATAAAGCGAGAGGCCATCCCTCCCGTGGATGTCTCTTCATTGGTGCGATTGTTTTTATTTTTTGAATCGGGCGCAAATCCCGCCCCTGAATCTGGAATTTGTGTCTTCTGCTACGGTGATTCTCTTACCCGAAAATTCAAGTCTTAATTTAACGAAGTAGAATTAGATGGTGGATCGAGGCGGAAGGACTGCAACTCGGGAGGAGGGAAAGGTGGTCGGGTGATTGTGGGTTTCGCGGATTGTCAGGGAGGGCGGGGCGCGATTAGGTGGAGTTTATGACGCAAGATGTCGAAATAAGAGAAGAACCGATCGAGCTTTATAAAGTGCTCAAAATTGCTGGATTAGCGGCGAGCGGTGGTGAGGCCAAATTCATGGTAAGTGAAGGAAAAGTCAGCGTGAATGGCGAGGTGGAGACGCGGAAGCGTAAGAAGATTGGAGTGGGAGATGAAATTGAGTTTGGCGGAGAAAGATTACGGGTCTGCTTGCCTAAGATTTAATCTTCGATTTCCGGAAGAAAATAGTGATTCCCAAACGCGGTTGATTTGATGAATCGGAACAATCGATGAATCAGATTCACAAGCATCCCATAGCAGAAGCTAGCACAGCGCAAGTGGTTGCGGTGCAACAATGGCGGGCGGGAAGTGAAGGGATAGGCGTTCTTAAATTTGGAGAAGCTAGGGGCGTAAAGATGGCGATGAACTCAGGGGTGCTGTCCCATGGCGAACGGGGCGAGCCCCGGTAGATAGCTCTGTTCGGGTTGGGCACGCATGCGCCATCGCGCCCTGGCTGTCCCATAGAAGTCGAGCAGATCGGGCAGATCGATTCGGTCCCAAGCGAGCGCGCGCACGAGGGTGAACAACCGGGTGAAGCTATGCGCCCAGCCATGAAGGAAGGCCTGGGAACGCAACCGCACGTAGAGCAACAGAGCGGTCCAGACCTGCCAGCGCACGGCGTTGGCACTGTGGCCGATGAAGTCGGTCTGCTTGATCTGTTTGAAGAACACTTCGATCTGCCATCGGCTACGGTAAAGATCGGCCACGGTGGCCGCAGCCCATTCGAAGTTATTGGTCAAAAACGTCATCACCATCTCTTTGCCGTCGAGTTGGACCCGGGCGGTGATCCGGCGCATCCGCTGGGGGGGGGGGGGGGGGGGGGGGGCTCGCGGCGGGAGTTGGCTTTGATCAGGACGACTTTGTCGTCGCGCAGGATGTTGCCACTGGGCCGTCGTAGGCGCTTTTTAACCAAGCGAAATTTGAGATTTTCCTTGGAGCGCGTGACCCAACTGACCGCGCGCACCCCCAGCTCGAAGAGGTGCGCGAAGGCGACATAGGCGCGGTCGAAGATGATGATCTCCCCAGTGCGGATGCCCGCGCAGACTTCGCGGGCCCGGGCGTTGTCGTTGTGGCGGGCGGTGTCGACAATGGCAAAGCGCGGCAACAGGCTGGGCGGGTCGAGTCGCAAGTGACACTTGGCGGCAGCCTTGCGCCGGCGATGCCGGGCCCAGTCGATACACGAGGCCACCAATTGGATGGTGGTCGAGTCGACCACGTGGATCGTGCGCTTGAAACGACGCGTAAGCCCGCGTCCCTTTCGTCCGTATCCAAAGCGCGGTTGCAGGTTTTGCAGATGCGCGAGCACGCCCCAGAATAACTTTTCGGCCATGGCCGCAGCACGATGTTTGCCCGCATGCGACAGCCCGTTGCGACTTGGCGGGGTCGCCCCGCGAATACGAGCCAGCCAGCCACAGTGGTGGCGTAGCGCGTCGCACACATCATTGAGTTCGATGGCGTGACGTGAGCTGCGCGTAGAGCATCGCCACCACGTGGCTCCACGCGCTGACGGTGCGCACCTTGGTATCGACCCCGGTCTCGCGCGCCAGCTTGGACACCAGATGGCCCGGTATGAGATTGCAAAGTTGGGCCAGGATGGTGTGCTTGCCTCTGGTTGGGGTTGGTCGCTTATCGGTTCTTTTTTTCACACCTGAACGCTAACCCGTTCGGAGATCCGAGGCCAACTCCAGCCTCTTTATTACTCCTTCCGTGGGATGCCTGTGAATTTTTATTGCTTATGAAACCCTCTCAAGTCCGACAAAAACTCTCGCGGGGCGAAACTGTTTGGACGGCCAAGGTCAACTCTTGGGCACCCGATGTGATTGAGCTGATTTGCTCTCATGGATTCGACGGAATCTGGTATTGTCTCGAGCACAACAAACTGAATCCGCAGACGGTGACGGAGGCGATTCGGGCTACGCGCTTGTCGGGGGTTGATGCGATCATGCGGGTGAAGCCGAGTAATTACTCCGATTTGTTGTGGCTGTTGGAAACCGGCGCACGCGGGATCATGTTGCCGCGAGTGCGGGATGTTGAGGAAGTGAAGAATCTAGTCGAAATGATGAAGTTTCCGCCGCTCGGTCGGCGCGGTTACGATGGAGTGCAGTCCGAGGCGGATTTTGGGCGAGCAAAACCAGCAGACTATATGGCGACGGCGAATGCCGAGAGTTTCCTGGTGGTGCAGATTGAAGAGCCGGAGATTGTTTCGCAGATCGATGCGGTGGCGGCGATACCGGGAGTGGATGTGCTGTTCGTGGGGCCGGGAGATTTGACTCTTTCCATGGGGAAGTTTGGCCAAACGAGTGATCCGGAAGTGCTCGCGATCATGCAACAAGTGGCGGATGCGTGTCAGCGTCATGGCAAGACGGCGGGGATTCCGTGTGCGCCGGAAGATGTGCCGAAGTATCACGCGATGGGATTTCGGTTTTTTAACGTGATCAGCGATTTCCGGATGTTGTTTGACGGATTGAACCGGACGGCAGAGCGGATGAAAACGGTGGGGTTCCCGATAAATGGATAAGGCGACGACCCTCAGCGGAGGCGGACTGCAGGCACTCGATTGGGTGGTGGTCGCGGGTTATTTCGCGGTGGTGCTGGGTCTGGGGTGGATGTATTCGCGGCGGGAAACGGATAGTCGAGACTACTTCATCGCGAGCCGTCGGCCAATCCCGCCATTGCTGGTGGGAATTTCGCTCTACGCGACGTTGATGAGCACGATTACTTATCTAGGAAAACCAGGGGAGATCATGAACCGGGGCCCGATGCTGGCAATTGGGCAAGTCTTCACGATACCGTTTGTATATTGGGTTGTTGGGCACGTAATTATTCCTCGTTTGATGAAGGCGCGGGTCACCAGCGCCTACGAATTGTTGGAGCTGCGATTGGGAGCGAGTGTGCGTTTGCTGGGAGCGGGGTTATTCGTGGGGTTGAGGCTCATCTGGATGGGGTTGCTCATCTACCTGGCCTCGGTGGCATTGACGGTGATTTTCGGGATCGACCCGAAGTGGACGCCGATGGTCTCGCTGGTGACGGGGTTTGTCGCGGTGATTTACACATCGATTGGCGGGATGCGAACCGTGATTATCACGGATGCGATTCAGTTTGGCTTACTGTTCTTGGGTGCGCTGTTGATCATCGTGATCGTGACGGTGCAACTGAGGGGCTTTGGGTGGGTGCCGACGGAGTGGTCGCCGCATTGGGATAAGCAGCCGTGGATCACTTTTGATCCCCACGTGCGGGTGTCGATGTGGGGCACGTTTGTTTCGATGGGGTTGTGGGCGGTGGCCACCGCCGGGGGGGATCAAACGGCGGTGCAACGTTATATGACAACGGGAAATGTGGAGGCGGCGCGGCGTTCGTATCTGGTTAATGCGATCGCGATGGTATCGGTTTCAGTATTACTTTGTGGGCTGGGGCTCGCGTTGTTGGGATTTTACACCCAAGTGCCGGGGGCGTTGGGCGAAGGGATGACGATTGCGGCTGATGCGGATAAGCTGTTCCCGTATTTCATCGCACATCACTTGCCCGTCGGTTTGGCCGGGCTGCTGGTTTCGGCGGCGATTGCGGCGGCGATGTCGAGTGTGGATTCGGGGGTGAATTCGATCGCGGCGGTGACGACGAGCGACTTTCTGCCGCGGTTGGGATGGAAGCCAGCCAGTGCCCGCGGGACGATGTTATTCACGAAGTTGCTGGCGTTTGGGATTGGGGCGGTGGTGGTCGTCGCGAGCATGTTTATGCAGCATGTGCCGGGTAACTTTATCGGGATGACAAGCCGAACCGCGAACTTGGTGGTGGTGCCGTTGTTCGGGCTGTTTGTGCTGGCGCTTTGGGTGCCGCGGGCGACGCCGGTGGCGGCGTGGTTGGGGGCAGCCTACGGGCTCACTGCGGCGACCTTTATTGCGTTCTGGGATGGGCTCACGGGTGGTGAGGTGATCAGTTTCCAGTGGATGGGGGCAGGGGCCTTGGTGGCGAATCTGGTGGTGGGTTTGGGACTCAGTTTTTGGGGACCACGGAGGGAGGACCGGAGGGGCTCACTGGTGGTCGGGGTGGTGGGAGCGGGACTGTTGGTCCTGATCGTGGTGGGGTTGATGTGGTGAGGCGGAACCACCTAGGGAGCTCGGTTCGGAATATAAACGGGGGGGGAATTAGTCGAATGAGCGGTCTCATGAGTTCAGGCTCGCCTCGCATATTTCACCAAGTTTATTGCCGGGGCGATAAAGTTGAAAAAAGGCTCCATTTTGGTCCCAAGGCAGCCTCAGATTTGCCGCGACGGTGTTGGCCCCCGTCGATTAGCCCCGGTTTCGTTGATTTAGAGATATTTTGGCACCTTTTTGGGATTATGTGGGCATAGCTTCGCTCGGGATCGGTTGCTAGCGTCGCAAAGGTGTTGGAGCAGAAGCCGGATTCAGCCTCGCAGGGTTCGTCGTTTTCGCCAGACTTGGGCAAAGCGCGCCCGGCTCGGACTCGATTCGCTCAATCGTACCCGTATTCGCGGAAAAGATACAACAACGCGCGCAGCCAGTTTGAGTCGGAGAGTGTCCACCGTGGTTTGGGCCAACGTGCCGCTGACAACGCCTGCGCGTAAACGTTCCCCTAACTGAGAGGCAAAGGCCGAGAGCCACAACCGCAGTTGATTGGCCGGGAAGCCCGCCGAGGACCGCCGATCGGCGAGCAGATCCTGCTGTTGTTCCTTGATCCGGTTCTCCATCTCCCCGCGGGCGCAGTAAACTCGTTCGGAGCGTTCCTCACCATTGCGCTTCAGACTGGTGACGATGAATCGTGGATTGGCCTTGTCGCGCAACCACTCGGCCTTGCCGATCACTCGCCGGCCCGGCTCCGGCTGGTCAAGGTTTCATAGTCAAACTCATGATATGATCGGGCCGTCCCGCTGCACTGGCAGGCTCGCCCGCGGGCCCGCGGGCGAGCCGGTTCAAGCGCGGCGGCCCACCGAGCGTTGCCCGCCAGACCCAGCACGCAGTCAACCCCGTGCTCCTCGCACCAGCTCTGGATCGACTCACGGCAAACCCCGCTGTCGGCGCGGACTATGGTGAGCGCGCCAGGGCAACGTCGCCGGATCGCCGCTAGGATTTGATCGGGCGTCGGTTGCGTCCAAATCGATCACCACCTCAGGTTGCCCACGGCGCAGACTTTGCACGCGGGTCTTGAGCAACAGTTGTTACATCGACCCTCACCTTGTGGTAGCGATCACTGCGGTGACTGGGCAACTCCAACCGGTTTAACGTGGGGGCCGAGGCGAGCTCCTCGCCGTGCTCCTTGGCCGCAGCGGCCGAAAGCAGCGGATCCCGCCGCTGACACAACGTCCGATGGTCATTGAGATCATCATAACCGAGTGCGATTCCGAGCACCCGCTGAGCCATCATGGTCTGCACCGAGTGATCGATGCGCTTCGCATCGCACTCGTCCACAAAGTATCCGGCGCCCCATCGAACGGTCCAAATCGCGCAACAGCCCCCCATTGGTGCTTAGGGTGCCCCCATCATAAGTCGCGATAACTTCACGCGAACCGAGGGCTTGAAAATCCAACTCCGATTGATGACAGTCTGGCTGAAGCGGATAGGTAGGCTTTGAATTCCTATCCGCATTCATACCAAGTCGCCAACTGGTGTTCCGGTCCACTTCAAATTCTTCTTCGTGAGATATGCGGGCTAGAGTCCGAGGCCATCTTTACAGTGTCAGGTTTGGCCGATTCTTCGCTCGAATGAGATTCTTGCCTCCGGCGATTGCCGCGATGGAAGTGAGAGGAGGGGCCCGGGCGGCTAGTAAAATTTGGTGCGAGGGCTCCGGTGGTGTCGCGAAAAATCAACCCGGTATCCGCGTCGCTCAATCCCTTGAAAGTGATGCCCGACTGGTGGTTCACGATATCACTGATATCGATAGCTAGATCGTTGATGAGTACTCGGGTGATCTCGCCTTGCCGTATGTCCGGTCTGTTAAGTCAGCGACCCAGGGGCGAAACTCGGTGGTGGGTTCGATCGGCGAAGTAATGCGTTGGATGTTCTTGGCGGGGATGTCAGGGCGGCGAGAGGGCGGGGCGGAGGTGTCCACGGAGCGTTCCGCTTCGAGCATGGTGACACGATCGAGAATCGAAACGTCAGGAGAAGTGGTCCGAGGTCGGGAAGGAGGCGGTGCGGCGGCGGACATTGGTTCAAAATCAATCTACGCGGTGGTCGGATGTTCGGGCCGGTCGATCGCGTTCAGTGGAGGGGCGGCCAGTGAGCTGGCGAAGTCGACTCGACCCTCACTGGCGGTAACGACGGCGCGAGTTTGTCGGGCTAATTAAGCGGCTTTGGAGGGGGAAGGGGCTTCGTCCGACGGGGCCGCACCGAGTGTAATCAATGTGGATTCAAGGACCGAGACTGATTCGAGAAAGTAGCGGTAGCTGGGGTAACCCGCTGCCAGCACGACTGCGCTAGGGATGAATCTGGTTCCGAGGCGAAAAGTTTGGCGGCGAGTTCAAGCTCGATCCACCGGGCCGGGGGCACGAAGGGAGGGGTGGTGGTGCCGAGTCCGTGGAAGGTGGCGGAGGTGGATGGGATGGCCTGCGGCGGTCTGGTAGCGGATGGCGCAGGAGGAGGAGGCAGTTTCGAAGGTCGTTGGGGCGACGATGGGTCCGGAACGCCGATCTGAAGTTGATTCGGTGATAATCGGAGGCCCGTTAATCTGGGGAAAAGGAGGTTTCGGGGGGAGGTCTGCGTTGGGATAGTCCGTCTCATCACTCATGGGCGGCGGGGGGGATGCAAACGTGAATAGACTGCAAATTTTAATAATAAAGTGTGAAAGTTTTACATCCTATCGATAAATTCCTGCCGACTAGCTTAGCCCGTTGACGCATTTTGGTGGCGCGTGTGGACGAGGCAGATCACGGTTTTAGAGCGAGACAGCATGAGGAGCGTGGTTTAGCCTATTCGTCATGAAGATCAAAGTCATGGGTGCAGCGGGTGGTGAAGTGACAGGATCTTGTTACCTCGTCGAAACAAAGCAGGCCCGCATCGCCGTGGATTGCGGCATGTTTCAAGGCTCGCGCGAAGCGGATGCGCTTAACCGCCGGCCGCCAGTCGAAGAAGTGGCGGGTCTCGATGCGGTGGTGTTGACGCATGCGCACCTCGATCACGTGGGTCGCATCCCGGTGCTGGTGAAGGCGGGTTATCGCGGACCGATTTACGCGACGGCGGCGACGGTGGAATTGATGATGATCATTTTGGAGGATTCCGCGCGTATCCAGATGAGTGATATCGAGCGAGTGAACCGAAAGCGGAAGCGGGCCGGCGAGGAGATGCTGGAGCCGCTGTATGGGCCGGATGATGTCGAGCCTGTGCGGGGAATGACTCGGGTCGTTAAAGTGGGGACGCCGCAAGTGGTTGCGGCGGGGATTACGGCGCATTATTTTGAGGCGGGGCACATGCTGGGTTCGACGAGCATCGAGCTTGAGGTCAAAGAGGACGGGGCGACGAAGACGGTGGTGTTTTCCGGCGATTTAGGACCGGCGGATCGACCCGTGTTGCGCGACTTTGAGACGGTGCCGCCAGCTGATTTGGTCATCATGGAATCGACCTACGGAGATCATATTCACCGGCCCTACGCGGACACGGTGGAGGAGTTTGAGGCGATCGTGCGAAAGGTGGCGAAGGCGAAGGGGAAGATTCTGGTGCCGACGTTTGCGGTGGGGCGTTCGCAGCAGATTATTTATCACCTAGCGGTAATGTTTCACGAGAAACAGGTGCCGGTATTTCCGGTGTATCTGGATAGCCCGATGGCGCTCAAAGCGACGAAGGTTTATCAGAAACATCCGGAGTTGTTTGACGATGAGATGGTGGCGTATCGGGAGCACGGATTATTCCCGATTAGCGGCGACTATTTTAAGCCGAGTGAAACCGCGAATGAGTCCCGCGCACTCAACCATGTCGATGGACCGTGTGCGATCTTAGCGGGCGCAGGGATGTGTAACGCAGGTCGGATCCTGCATCACCTGAAACAAAATCTATGGAAGCGGGATACGCATGTGCTCATCGTGGGTTACCAAGGGAACGGCACCTTGGGACGGCGGCTGGTGAACGGCGAACCGTATGTGAAAATCTTCGGCGAGAAAATCATCGTGCGCGCCCAGATTCACACCATGGGCGGATTCAGTGCGCATGCGGATCAATCGGAATTGTTGAAGTGGTTCGCGCCGTTGGCCGCGCATCGACCGCGCGTCTATCTGACGCATGGAGAAGATGACTCACGCGAACCGTTGAAGAAACTGATTAAGGAAAAGTATAATATCGAGGCGGGGCTGCCGGGGATCGGGGATGAGATCACGCTCTGAGGACGCTGGTCGTGACCGGCTGACGACGATCCTTGGGACGGCCAGCCGGAGGGGCGGTTCTTCCACGGATACTACCAGTCCTATGGCTGCCTTGCGCTGGATGTCTTTATCGGCGACGCCATCGTATGGGCGCAGTTGCGCACCGCCGATCGCGATGCGTGAGATGGCAAGGGGGGAGGCGCTCGATCAAATTGTAGCGGTGATCCGGCAACGTTGCCCGAGGGCCGCGCACATAGTTCGCGCCGATAGCGCAGTTTGCCGTGAGTCGATCCAGGGCTGGTACGAGGAGCACGGGGTGACCGCTTGCTGGGTCTGGCGGGCAACGCTCGGTTGGCCGCCGCGTTGGAACCGGCTCTGGCGCGGGCCCGCAGGCGGGCCTGCCAGTGCGGCGAGACGGCCCGGGTGTATCATGAGTTGAAATACGAAATTGTGATCGGCAAGGCCGAGTGGTTGCGCGACAAGGCCAATCCACGATTCATCGTCACCAGTCTGAAGCGCAATGGTGAGGAACGCTTCGAACGGGTTTACTGCGCCCGCGTGGAGATGGAGAACCGGATCAAGGAGCAACAGCAGGATCTGTTTGCCGATCGGCGGTCCTCGGCGGGTTTCGCGGCCAATCAACTGCGGTTGTGGCTCTCGGCCTTTGCCTCTCAGTTAGTGGAACGTTTACGCCCGCAGGCGCTGAAGGGCACCGCGTTGGCCCAAACCACGGTGGGCACTCTCCGCCTCAAACGGTTCAAACGGGCTGCGCGCGTTGAGGTATCGTTTCTGCGAATACGTCACATTGAGATCATTCTCTTTCCCCGCATGTCAGGATGTCTGAGTCTGGCGAAAGCGACGAACCCTGCGAGGCTGAGTCCGGCTTCTGCTCCAACACCATTGCGGGCTAGCGACCGATCCCGGGTGAAGCTATTGCCCACATAATCCCAAAAAGGTGCCAAAATATCCCTAAATCAACGAAACCGGGGCTAATCGACGGGGGCCAACACCGTCGCGGCAGATCTGAGGCTGCCTTGGGACCAAAATGGAGCCTTTTTCCAACTTTGTCGCCCCGGCAATAAACTTGGTGAAATATGCGGGTCAGTAATCGAACGAGGGAAACTCGAAAAATGGGAAAGTCGTCTTCGCGAGTGAAATTTAAGACAACGCTTGCCTCAAAGGCTCCAGATTGGCCAAGTTCTCCCTTTTACAGCATCCTGCTCGGGTGGTGGAATGGTAGACACGAGGGTCTTAGAAGCCCTTGCCGTAAGGCGTGAAGGTTCGAGTCCTTTCCCGAGTACCAATTGTGAATAATTGGCAGCGTCTGATTTGGGGGTGTTTAGCCGCGGTTTCAGGGATTGGCTAGAGTGATTTTCGGAATCCGTGTGGCGGACCATTGCAGGATCCCAATATCCCTTATGGATCAGTCCCGGCCATGGTTTCCATTTACTAGGGTCGGGTGGCATGTCGCTGATTATCTGTATTTCCTACGGTCGCTTGCCATTCATGGTCGGGGGCTTTTGGCGTTTCTGGACTACCTCTCTTTCAATGACTCAGTTTTGACGAACACAACGATCCAATTGATCATCGTTTAGAGATCTGTTGATCACGAAAACACACATTTACCAAAGTTTAAAGGCGCTTCATGGAGACGTATGTCTTGATCACCCCCACCTGAAGCGACATCTTATGAGACTATAGTGTTACTGGATGAGTGCTAAAGTGTAGCGGATTTCACGCCTAATTGTCATAGTGGTTTTCTTCAATTTTGGCGTGTGATGATACGCGCCTCTTAGTTGCCACTAGGCCATGCCGCCGTTCGGATATTGGTTTTGGCGGCGTGATACCCTCGATACATATTATGGAACGCTTAAAAGATTTGGTCGCAATTGTAACCGGCGGAGGTTCGGGCTTCGGTGAAGCCATCTGCCATGCCTACGTGGAGGAAGGGGCGAAGGTGATGGTCGCGGATCTCAATTTTGAGGCAGCTGAGCGGGTAGTGAAGGCCATCAACGCGGCAGGAGGTGAAGCCGCCGCTTGTAAAGTCGATGTCGCTAGATCCGACGATTTCGCGGCCTTGGTGAAGCAAACGGTCGAGGTTTTTGGCCGCGTAGATGTCATGGTCAACAATGCCGGCATGAGTCATGCAAATCGACCCATGCTTGAAATCGACGAGGAGTTCTTCGACCGCCTTTATGCGGTGAATGTGAAGAGCGTCTATCTCGCGGCCAAACACTGTGTTCCGGTGTTTCGGCAGCAGGGGAGCGGGTCGTTCATCAATATTGGTTCGACGGCGGCGGTTCGCCCCAGACCAGGACTTTCTTGGTATAACGGTTCCAAGGGGGCGGTGACGTTGATCACGAAGTCTCTGGCGGTGGAATTGGCCCCGGATAATATTCGGGCGAATTCGATCAATCCGGCCATTGCGGACACGCCTTTGCTTTCTACGTTCATGGGCAAAGAGGATACGCCAGAGAATCGAAAGCAGTTTGTGGCTAGTATTCCTTTGGGACGTCTGTGCACGCCGGCGGATGTCGCTAACGCCGCCGTGTTCTTCGCCGATCCTGCTTCCGAGTTCGTGACCGGCGTGTGTATGGAAGTCGACGGTGGTCGCTGTATTTGAGCACTTCGCCGCACCCATAAAAATCTCAGCCAACTTATCGAAGTCATTGATGAAATCTTATCCCTACTACCTGGCCAACGTCGCCGAATCCCCTAACGCCGATCTGGACGTCACCGACAAATACTCGGGCGTCGTCGCGGCCAAGGTGGCGATGGCGGATCGCACGGCGATTGATCGTGCCATTGGGGCGGCCCATGCGGCGGAAAAAGCCATGCGGGAGTTCAAGCCCTACGAGCGCAAGGCGGTGCTGGCGCATTGCGTGAAGCGTTTCACGGAGCGACAGGACGAGTTGGCTGAATTGTTGTGCATCGAGGCGGGGAAACCGATTGCTGCCAGTAAAGGGGAAGTGTTGCGGTTGATCGATACGTTCGAGATCGCCGCCGAGGAAGCGACGAGGCAGGGCGGTGAGTTGATGAACCTCGAAATCTCGCCGCGCTCAAAGGGCTATAGGGGCGTTTTCCAGCGGGTGCCAATTGGCGCGTGTTCGTTTATTTCGCCGTTTAATTTCCCACTGAATCTGGTGGCGCACAAAATCGCGCCGGCCATTGCGGCGGGTTGCCCATTTGTGTTGAAACCGGCGAGTCGCACGCCGCTGGGCGCGCTGGTGATTGGCGAGGTGTTGGCGGAGACGGATCTGCCGAAGGGAGCGTTCTCGATTTTACCCTGCCACCGCGATGCGGCAGATTTGTTCACCACGGATGATCGCCTGAAGCTGCTCAGTTTCACGGGATCACCCGATGTGGGGTGGGCACTCAAAGCTCTGTCGGGCAAAAAGAAAGTGGTCCTTGAGCTGGGGGGGAATGCGGCTTGTGTGGTCGAACCGGACTGGGAAGACTTGGATGAAGCCGTCGAGCGCATTGTCTTTGGCGCGTTCTATCAATCCGGGCAGAGTTGTATCAGTGTGCAACGGGTGCTGGTGCACCGGTCGATTTATGACGAGGTCCGCACCAAACTGGTGGCGGCGACGAAGCAGTTGGTGGCAGGTGACCCGAAGGAGAAGGAGACCTTCATTGGTCCGATGATTTCGGAGTCGGAAGCCGAGCGACTGGAGTCGTGGATTGGTGAGGCGGTTGAGGGAGGAGCCAAATTACTCTGCGGCGGCACCCGCGAAGGAGCGATGGTGCAGGCAACCTTGTTGGAAAGCGCGCCAGCGAACAGTCGCGTCGTCGCGGATGAAGCGTTTGGCCCCGTGGCCATTCTCATCCCATATGATAATTTTGATGAGGCGTTGCGGATGACCAATGACAGTGTCTTTGGTCTGCAAGCCGGAATCTTTACGCGAGACCTCTACAAAATGCAGCAAGCCTGGGACGAACTTGAAGTGGGTGGGGTGATTGTAGGCGATGTGCCTTCGTGGCGAGTCGACCACATGCCTTATGGCGGGGTGAAAGACAGCGGGATCGGGCGAGAGGGAGTGCGTTTCGCCATGGAAGATATGACCGAAATCCGAAATCTCGTCATCCGAACCCCGGTTAAGAAATGAGGCAAACTATGACGCGAAAACCCATGGGTGGGCGAGGAACGGTGGGGCGGATATTATTCCTACTCATCGGGTGGACTGCCTTGGGTGGATCGGTCGTGGCGGCGATGCCGAACCGGCCTAATGTTCTGTTTATTTCGATGGATGATTTTGGGCCTTACCTGAAGGGATATGGCAAGGCACAGGTCATCGCGCCAAATTTGGATCGATTGATGGAGCGTTCCATGACGTTTGACCGCGCCTATTGTCAGATGGCGATTTGTAGTCCGTCGCGTAGCAGTTTGATGACGGGACTGCGGCCGGATTCGACGGGGGTCTTTGATTTAGCCACGCATTTCCGGGAGAAGGTTCCCGAGGTTGTGACCTTGCCAGAGCATTTCAAACAGCACGGATACCACACCCAGGCGGTGGGGACGAATTTTCATCCCGCCTACGCCTTTCATGCGGATGTGGACGGTCAGCCGAACCTAGATGACCCGCAGTCTTGGTCGGCCCCGTTGTGGCTGCCCAGCCCTCCCCGTTATTATCACACGGAGGCGGGAATCGAAGACGCCAAGAAGGTGTTTATTCGCACGCGAATGCGGGCCGATGAAACTCCAGACGATTGGGAAAACTATGTCATTCGAGGGTTCGCCACGGAAGCGCCGGAAGTTTCCGAAGATGCGCTATACGATGGGCAGGTCACGAACCAGGCCCTCCAAGTCATGCGTGATGTCGCCGCCCAGGACCAGCCCTTCTTCCTCGGCGTGGGCTTTCTGAAGCCTCACTATCCGTTCATCGCGCCCAAGAAGTATTGGGACCTGTATGATCGTAGTGAGATCAAGATTGCCGAAAACAACTTTCCGCCCCGCGACGCGCCACCGATCTCGCTCCAGGTGCATTGGCCGGAGGCGAGGGCCCAGTCCGATGTGCCGAACACCGGAGCCATTTTACCGGAGCAATCGCGTGAAATGATTCATGGCTATTACGCGTGTATTAGTTATGTGGATGCGTTAGTGGGTCGACTGCTGGCCGAGCTGGATCGCCTTGGTTTGACCGAGAACACGATTATTATGCTCTGGGGGGATCATGGATTTTCGCTCGGAGAAAACAGTATGTGGGCCAAGTTGACAAATTTGGAGATGTCGACCCGCGCGCCTCTGATGGTCGCCTTGCCGGATGGTCGAGGAGCCGGGCAACATTCGGATGCATTGGTCGAGTTTGTGGACATGTATCCTTCGTTGAGTGAATTGGCCGGACTACCGTTGCCGGCGCACCTCGAAGGCACCAGTTTCGTGCCGTTGCTAACTGATCCTCAACGACCGTGGAAGTCAGCGGCATTCAGCCAATACCTTCGACCGGCAATTGCTAATTACCGGGTCAATCCGTTGGCCATCGATACCCCGCTCGGGTATCGTGATTATCCCAAGACCGCGACGATGGGTTACTCCATGCGGACGGACCGCTATCGGTTCACCTTGTGGCAAGAAGATGGTCATCCTGAAGTTAATCGCGGCATTGAACTCTACGATCATCAACTCGATCCGGCGGAGAACGTGAATATCGCGGGCCACCCAGAACAAGCGGAATTGGTGGGTCAACTCACCCAAAAACTACGTGCGGGGTGGGTGGCCGCTCAACCTCAGCCCTAAACGCGTTTGCGGTCCTTCCTCTTTACCATGAATTGTTCTTTCCGATCTCGGCTTCTTTTAATTCTACTGCCGTTGGTTGGGTTGGGGGGGGCCATGGCGGCGGACGTGCGGTCGCTTGATCGTCCCAACATTCTTTGGTTAGTGGCTGAGGATATGAGCTCGAATTTGGGGAGTTACGGTGACCCGGATGCGAATACTCCGAGTTTGGATCGGTTGGCGACGGAGGGCGTGCGGTTCACGCGGGTTTTCAGTGCAGCCGGTGTGTGTGCCCCGTCGCGATCGAGTTTGGCTACGGGGATGTTTGCTTCGTCTCTGGGCTCGCACCATATGCGAGGCAGTGCGACGTTGTCGGCGAACACGCGGTCGCTGCCGCAGCTCTTGCGGGATGCGGGGTATTTTTGCACTAACAACTTCAAGGAGGACTATAACTTCCCCGCCCCAGACGGAATGTGGGATGAATCGAACCGCAAGGCGCACTGGCGAAATCGGGCAGCGAACCAGCCCTTTTTCAGTGTCTTCAATTTCATGACGACGCATGAGAGTCGCCTGCGTTTTGATGATGATGCTTTTGCGAAACTCACCGCCGGACTTACGCCAGAGCAACTGCACGATCCCGCGAAAGTGACGCTGCCCGCGTGGTTACCCGATACGCCGGAAGTGCGCCGGGAGTGGGCGCGAAACCATGACATGATTTCGGCGTTGGATGGCGAAGTGAAACAGCTCCTCGCCCAACTGGAAGCGGATGGGCTGGCGGATGATACGGTGGTGATGTTTTTCACGGATCACGGGGCGGGGTTTCCGAGAGCCAAACAGTTTAATTTCGAGGCCGGTCTGCAGGTGCCCATGATTATCCGCGTGCCGGAGAAGTGGCGGAAGCGGATGGCGGCGGAACCCGGATCAGTGGATTCCCAGCTGGTGAGTTTGATCGATTTGGCTCCGTCAATTTTGTCGTTTCTAGACCTCCCCGTGCCGGAGACGATGCAGGGCCATGATGTGCTCAGCGCTACGGCACCGGATCCCAATTATTACATCTATTCGATCCGAGACCGGATGGACGAACGGATAGATATGAGCCGCACGGTGCGCAGTGATCGGTTCAAGTATCATCGTAACTACCACCCCGATGTACCACACTTTCCGTGGTTGGAATACATGGATCTCTTGCAGACCTCCCAAGCGTTCCGCCGTCTCGCGGTCGACGGGGATCTGACTCCCGGATTAGCCTATTTTATGGCGGACCGGCAGGACTTGGAGGAGCTCTACGATTTGCGGGACGATCCTGATGAGTTGAACAATGTGGCGGATGACCCGGCCTATGCGCAAACGTTGGCCCGGATGCGCTCGGAGCACTTTGATTGGTCGCGGCGGACGGTGGATACCGGGTTTATCCCGGAGCAGATGCTGCGGGACTTTGCGGTGGGGAGCAGTGAATTTGCCTATGCCCGGAGTGGAGCGTATGAGATCGACCGCTGCATCGCGACGGTCCGTTTACTGGAGCAGGGGACGACGGCGGGCCCGGCCTTGATGGCAGCGCTGGCCGATTCGTATCCGCCGGTGCGCTATTGGGCGGCGAGTGGGCTGGCCGCTTTGGGGGCAGAAGTGACGACGCCGGGAATGGGCGCGTCTTTGCGCAAGGCTATTAAGGATGAACATGCGGAGATCTCGATCGCGGCGGCGGAAGCGCTGTGCAATCGCGGTGAACCCTCGGCCGCGCTGCCCTTCCTGACCCGATGGTTGGATGATGAGCGGCCTCTCGTGCAGTTGGCGGCCGCGAATGTGCTGGACCGGATCGATGAGCAGGCGCTTCCGATCAGGGCCACGATGCAGCGGGTGGCGGCGCTCGATCCGGGACCGTTCAGCGGGGCGAATCTTTTTCTGATGGTGCAATGGGTGCTCAAACGAGCCTTGACGGAGTTGGACGCGGTCGCAGTGCCCGCGGTCGCGGCGACCGGACCGTTGACCTTGGTGGGTGTCGCGAAAGTGGACATCACGCCTCCCATGAAGGTGCGGTTGCACGGGTTTCCCCGCGGCGTGCGCAAGACCAGCACGACTGCGGTGACGCAGCGAATCTTTGCGAAGGCTATGGCGATCGGGGAAGAGGGCGAAGAGCCGGTGTTGTTACTGACGACCGACCTGCTCGGCGTGAGCGAAGAAATGGCCACGGAGTTGATGACTCGGCTGGGCACGGTGGTGGGATTTACGAATCGCTCCCAATTGACACTGACCTCTGCGCGAGATGGTCGTTACAAATACATCCGCACCTTCGTGAAGGACGAAGTCGAAGAACTCTATGACCTCAGCGACGACCCAGATGAGTTGACGAATTTAGCCAGCGCGCCGAATCAACGGCAACGGGTGCTACGTCTGCGCGGCGAAGCCATCGCCCAATTACGGCGCACGGAAGCTCCGTTTGTCGATGCCCTCCCTCCCGTGCGACCGCTCGCTAAAGTGGGGCACTGAGGCGAGGCCCCACCCAGTGTTCGTATTACGAACATTGGGTGAGGCTCCGGTCCTGAGCAGTTTGGGCAATATTTTCTCTGAATTGGCTACCGCGTTAATCCTAATCTATTGACGAGACAGGCCGAAAGTGGGGCGGCGATGGGTGTGTCTGAGGACCAGTATTCGTATTTGATCTGCCTTGATACGATATAGGAGATGATACCGGAAGACTCGAATTGGTGCCCGTCGGAGCTCCCCCAGGGAAGAAACCGTATCGGGTCGGATGTTCGGCGATCTTAGCGACGGCATGCTCTACCTCTCGAAAGAATCTATCACCTAGTTTTTGTCCCTCCCTCCTTATCAAAGTAAGCGAGCGCAGCCGTAATATCGGCTTGAACCAGTCTTTTGAAAATCAGCCTCACCGGCCGATACGGTCACGCAATGTATCCCAAGAAATCCCCGCATCGGAGGTAGCCGACATTTTGGCATCTCGCTTAGACGCTTCAGCGACACCGTCATCCTCTTCGCCCAAAATATTAGGCAGACCCTCCAGTAAATCAGCCGCGAGGTGTGTACGTTCGCGATCTGACAAGGAATTGGCCTGTTCTTAGATTTCTTGAATGCGGGTCATGTGTCGTAGGGTGGCCTTCCAGAGGAGAATGACGGACAGAAATTTGAAACAAGGAGGGGCCACCTCTTCCCGGGCCATTGTATCAAGATTCAAGGATTGATCCAGTCCGATTGCCGTCAGTCTCTGCTTAAGACTGCAATTAACGAGTAGCAGCCCAACACCGTCGGATTGCCCTTTGTGAGAATGCCCACACTCTACCTCACTCGTGTCCTTAATACTCGATAGCCTTCGATTCGCGGCGCGCAGCCGACCCTTCCTCAAACCGGCACAAATTGAACGCCGAGCAAGGTTGGTGGAAGAGGACTTTGCGGCTGTGCAACTTCGCTACCAAATATACTGCAGGACCTTCTCTGTGCGGGGAATCCAGCTGCCCTATTCCGCTTACAAGCTCCTCCTCCGGAGCGGCTCCAACAACCCTCATTCCTCGGAAATTCAGAGGCTAACGGTGTGCCCGTTTCGGCCTGCCCCCAAGGATACACTCGCACGATTACCCTTTTCCGGCTAACGCGGACTCAGCTTTATGGAGAGTATGCAATTACTTGGCAAAAGCCTGAGCGTTGACGTCAGCCATATGATGCGTAAGCATTAGATGCATGAGAACCACCTTAGACATCGAATCGGATATCTTGCAAGTCGCCAAAGAAATCGCCGCCGCCGAAAAATCCTCAGCTGGGGCGGTGCTTTCAAAGCTCGCCCGCCAGGGTTATCAGGCTGCCAATGCATCAAAAACATCAAGCCACCGAAACGGCATTGAAATGCTCCCCAATCGTGACGAACCGGTCAGTTTGGAACACGTTAGCCAGCTTATGGATGAGGAGGGCATTTGATGCGCGCGTTGCTAGACGTAAATGTTCTCATCGCGCTTTTTGATCAGGCACACGTCTTCAATGACCGCGCGCACCAATGGCTGGAAGCCAACTCCCAAAACGGAATCGCTACCTGCCCAATCACTGAAAACGGCCTGATCCGAATCCTCAGCCACCCAAACTACTCTAGGCATTTCATCCTTACCCCTACGGAAGTTATCCGTCGCCTTGCGAACTTCCTTAAACAACAAGACCACACATTTTGGGGAGATAGCCTATCCCTGAGCGATCCGAAGCACTTCGATACAGATCGCATCCTGGGCTCTAAGCAGATCACCGATATTTACCTCCTTGCGTTAGCTAGTAAGCATACCGCGAAGCTCGTCACCCTTGATGCGCGGATATCTCTCGAAGCCGCAACCCAAGCCACTATTCAAAATCTAGAATCCGTTTAGCCTTCGGCTTTAGAGGCAGCCAAAGGGGGGGGGCAAAAACTAAAAATCGAAGACGGAGGCGGGTGGGGCGCAACACGCTGATCGAGTGCTGTCCCTGCGTAGTGAATACATCCCGCAATTGTGCTGCACGTGAGCTCCGTTTGATGACTTCTGCCCACTTGTGCGGCCGTTCGTTCAAGTGGGGCACTGAAGCGAAGCATCGCCCAATGTTTGTGATACGAACATTGGGTGGCGCGACTAAGCCGTAACAATGCAGTGGAAAAAGAGTCACCGATGGTGAAGTGATTGGAGTTGAATGAAAAGAAACCAATCTAGGAGCGAAAACGCGCCTCACCAAACGGTGACCGAAGCAATCAAGTTCAAGAGT
>Ga0209390_10004911_pt1 | contig 19553 bp, 14 predicted proteins | sample BON01_FD_187212 | JGI IMG/M metagenome (GOLD analysis project Ga0209390, IMG submission 187212) | Freshwater microbial communities from Lake Bonney liftoff mats and glacier meltwater in Antarctica - BON-01 (SPAdes) (version 2) | ecosystem: Environmental > Aquatic > Freshwater > Ice > Glacier...
TGCGCGAAAAACCCGGGCAACCACTCCGAATCACCGCCACTTTCAAACAGCGGGACGGAAAAACCCTGCACATCCGCCAAGCGACCCGCCCGGAAGAAGAACTCGGGGACATCTACAAAAAACTCGGGTTATCCTCCGAACCCGGCGGCCTCCAGCGAGTAAGAATTTAACAAAATGAACAGAATGTAGTGCCCGAAGGGGCTTTTAATACCTGCAAACCGTTGAGAATACAGGGATCCGGGTTTGGCATGTTAAAGATGGGTTGAGCTTTCTCCAAGGACCAGTTTTGAGAGCGCCGGGTTTTCAGAATGGGTCTTGAGCGTTTCGAGGATCGGGCTGACCTGGGCGGAGTTCAAACAGGAGCGCGGCACGAGGTGATCCCAGTGGTTGAATTCACGCGGTCGGAGGCGATTCCGGGCAACCTTTCCCTCGATGAGGCTTCAAAGTTCGCTGGCGACGACCTCAGGCGAATGCGGTCGATCCTTGCCGCTCGTCTTCGCGATGGGCTCGACCCGGTCATTCGGAACCCAGCCGGTGAGTCCGCCGGGGAGTTCGAGGTGGGTCCATTCGCCACGCGTAGCGGTGACGAAGCAGAGACTTCCGACAACCTCGTCCCGGATGGAACTTCCCCCTTGGTAGGGTTGGCTTTGAATGGGGGTTTTTGAGGTAACGACGGACATTTCGTGGAGAGGTTTGAAACTCACGTCATCGGGGTAGAGAAGCCAGCCGGGGATGCCGGTTAGGAGGCCGAGGGTTCCGATGAATCCCAGGATGAAGAGAGGCCATTTGAAATGCCTGTTTCTGAGGATCAGAATGAACAGGAGTGCCCAGGCTGCGGCAGCGAGAGCCTGTTGGTAGAAAAATTTGGGAACGAGGGAGACCCAGTTGGTGCCCTCGCGTTTGAAGGCGCGGGAGCCGGGAAGTCGTTTGAGGAGTTCTGTTGCGTCACCGCCCTGAAGCTCGTAGCGATAGGCGGAGAGCGCGGCTTGTCCGGTGCTGCCGAGGGCTTCTTCGCAAAGGGCGAGGTTGTAGAAATGCTCGGGAGCGGGACTGGCTTCCATCGCGGTGAGAATCTCTGCGCGGGCTTTCGCGGGATCTTGATCGAGTGCCTCGCTGGTGCCTGTTTGCAGGGCTAGAAAAAGGGTGATGAGGACGAGAGGTGAAAGTTGTTTGAGAAGATTGAGAATCCGGTTCTTCTCGGTAGGCGGGACTGGCTCGGCTTCGGCGTTAGGGGTGAAGCAAATTTCGTCGCGGGTTTGCTGGATCTCTTCGAATCCCGCCGAGCCTTTCCAGCGGGTCGTGAAATTGGCGGCGGCGCGGTAGAAGTCGATCCGGTTGCCTGCCCGTTTTTCAAGCTCGTGAAGTTCGTTTTGGAATTCGCGGACAGGAAGTGAAACCTCTTGTTTCCATCTGAGGTGTTTGAGAAGTCGGGCGATCAGAAAGGCGATCACGACTAAAGCGGGGATGAGTTGCCAGGCCCAGACCGGGGTGGACCGGCGGGTGTTGAAGGTTTTGAGGGGGCGGTTGCCTGGAGTGAGAAAAGCGAGTTTGCCGGACCCTGGTTGTCCAGCGGCGGGGAGTTCCTCGCCGGTGATGATGAGGGCCTGGGGATCACTTGCCACGGTGCGGTATTCTTCGAGAACGGGGTCGAAGAAAATGAATTGATAGGGCGGGAGGTCGGCGACTTTTTTGGTAGGACGAACGACCTGGGTGAATTTTACGGTGCCGGAACTGGAGCGGCGCTCTCCGCCCTGGGGGACGGCGGTCATTTCGAATTGTTTCCAGAGGTCCTCGGGGTCCTGGAGTTTGGGACCGGGGAATTGATCGATATTTCCGGTGCCCATCACTTGTAGATCGACGGTCACGGTGTCGCCGAGTTCCAGTTGGCGGGTGAGAGGATTGGCCATCACGATGAAGTTGCCCACCGCTCCCTCGAAGTCGGCGGGAGCGGGTTCGGGCAGGGGGCGGGCCGTGAACGTCTTGGCCGGAAATTTGAATTCGAGGACGTCTTCGTAAATGCGAAAGAGGCCCCGGCTTCGAGTTCGTCGTTGCACGATGGGATTGGCTTTTCCGGGGCCGATGGCGAGGGGGCCTTCTTGCAGGGGGGTGATGGAACTGGAATAGGTGTAGACCTCGAACTCGATGCCCTCGCGTTCGAGGTGGCCTGTTGGTTGGCTGAGGCCATCGAAGCGCCAGGCGGCGATGCCGGCTTTTTCCAGATCGGCAAACTGGGCGAGCTTCATGCGCAAGAAATTGGGTTGGCCGCCGGGGAGGTAGAGTTTGGCTTCGACACGCTGGGGTTCGCCGAGAAAGGGGTTCTCTTTTTCAAGGAAGATGCCGGAAAGGTAGGGAACGGTGGTGGAGTTCAGGCGGAGGCCGTTGACGCTGAGGTCTTCGGCAGGGAAGACGCGGAGTGTGAGGGGCTCCGATCTTGAAAGGCCTTGGTTTGTGGTCACTTCAAAGGGCGGGATCGTGAAAAGGCCGGGGCGGATGCTGGTGAGGGTGTAGAGGAAGACTTCGATGATACGACCGTTCCGCTGCATGTTGCCCTGCTTATCCTGGCGAAGGGTGAGTGGGCTGAGGCGCGGGGCGGTGGGCCAGCCAATCGTTTGAAGTCCGTTGAACTCGATCGTGAGGATGGTGACTTCGCCTTCAACAATGAACGAGCTTCCGAGGGTGGCCGTTAATTTTGGGGCATTTTGCGCCTCAACTGGCCGGATGACGGACAGCAGAATTGCAAAAGCGAGGAAAAGGGAATTCCGGAACATCGCGAATAATTACCAATCGTGAGCGGAGCGGCGGAACGGGCGTTTGATCTGGCGGGGAGGTTTCCCTCCGAAATCAGCGAACTGTTTGAGGAGGCGGCGGGCGCGTTCCTCGGGTGATTCATTGACCGGCGCGGGGAGTTGCTGGTCCTCGTTGGAGGGTTTCATTTCCTGTTCTTTTCCTTCTTCGTTGGATGGTTGGGGTTCGTCACCTTCTTGAGGGGCGTCTTCGCCGGGCCGGGGTTGCTGTTCGGGGTCTTCGGGGTCTTGAGGATCTCCGTCACCGGGTTTGGGTTGTTCCGTCTCCTTGTCCCCTTCGCCCTCCTTGCTTTGATCGTTTTCTTTTTCGGAGTCGCCTTGTTGCTCCTCCTTTTCGTCACCGGGCTTCTGCTCCGGTTCGCCCTCGTCCTTCTTCTCCTCTTTCTCACCTTCCTGCTGATCCTGCTTTTCGGGATCCTCGTTCCCTTCCTGATCCTTCTGTTCTTCGCTCTTTTGATCCTCGCTTTTTTCCTGATCGTCTTCCTTCTCTTCCTCAGATTTTTGCTGCTCTTCCTTTTTTTCTTCTTCCTGTTTTTTTTCCTGCTGCTTCAAGAACTCTTGAACCGCGTTCAGGTTGTCGCGGGATTTGGCGTCACCGGGGTCCAATTCGAGCGCGTGCTGGAAGTGTTTGACGGATCCCTGCCAGGTTTTGATTTGTTCTTCACCTTTGAGAGGCGCGCCGAGATAAAAGAGGCTGGTGGCGAGTCCATAGTGGGCCTCGTGCTGGAGGTCCGGAGTGTCGGAAGCGAGTGCTTCGCTGAATGAGTTGGCGGCATCGGTCCAATCCTTGGCTTGGAAGGCGGCAGAACCCGCAGCGAGATGGAGGCGGGCGGACCGCTCGCCGGTGGTGTCTCCGGCGGCGGACTTGAAAGCACGATGGGCTTCGGCGTATTCGCCCCGGTCGAGCGCATCCCGTCCGTCGCCGAGAAGGGCTGCGTCCATTTTGGGAGTGAGGAAAACGAGGGCCAGGATCGCAGCGAGGGAGCGGGTGGGGAAGCAGCGGAGGATGAGCGAGGACATGAGAAAGAGGAGGCCTCCGAGAAGAAACCACTGATGAGCCGGTTTCGCAACCCGCTGATGTTTACCGGTTTCTTCAAAGCGGTCCATTTCGTTAAGAGCCCGGTCCAGTTTGTTCAGGAAGTCCCGACCCATGCCACGGGAGTAGAAGCCTTCGGTGCGCTCGGCGATGCTGCGGAGGGAGTCTTCATCGAGTTTGCTAAAAACAGGTCGGCCATCGCGGTCGCGAAATTTACCATCGCGTTGGCGGGGGTCGGGGATGAAGCCCCCGTCTTTTCCAAATCCCAAGGCGTAGATGAAGATCCCGGAGTCGGCGGCTTGGGCGGCGGCGGTGTCGAGACCGGCGGAGGATTTTTCGCCATCGCTGAAGACGACCATGATGTTGCTGCGCTGTCCGGTATTGGCGAGGAGGGAGGTGCCTTGTTCAACGGCCCGGGTGAGGTCGGAGCCGCCGGAGGGGATGTCGTCGGGTTCGAGTTGGGCGAGCGTTTGTTCGACGAAGCCGTGGTCAATGGTGAGGGGCGCTTGCACGAGAACCTCGCCGGAGAAGAGGAGAATGCCGACGCGGTCGTTGGGGAATTTTTCGAGGACTTCGAGGGCGGCGGCGCGGGCGGCGAGGAGGCGGTTGGGAGAGACGTCTTCGGTCAACATGCTGCGCGAGATGTCGATGCAGAAAAGGATGTTCCGCCCTTCTGATTCGACCTCGATCCATTCCTCGCCTGATTCAGGTTGGGCCAGGGCGATGATGAGACCGGCGAGACCGGCGAGGGCCAGTCCGAGGCCGACGAAGTGGGTCCAGGCGGGACGGCGGGAACTGAGGCGCTTGCGCAGTCGCTCAGCCACGAGTTTTTTCCAGCGGTCGCCGCGTTTGAGCCAAGCGAGCCACGACGCCAGGCCGATGGCCGGGATCGCGATGAGGAAGAGAAGCCATTCGGGGTGGGCGAAAGTCATGGCATCGGGGGAGGGTTCAGGGCGGAGAAGGCGAGAAAGCCGATGAGGAGAACGACCGAGGGTGCGATGAACCAGGGGTAGAGTTCTTTTTTGACGAGCCAGGAGTTACGTTTCACCTCGGTTTTTTCGAGCTTGTCGATGCTGGCGAACGATTCCCGCAGGTCGGTGTAGTCGAGAGCGCGGTAGTAGTCTCCCTTGGTGAGTTCGGCGATTTTCTCAAGCGTCTCGGTATCGAATTCCTGCTGGGCCGACATGGCGTTCCCGCGAAGTCGCCCTTGCGGGGTTCCGATCGCGACGGGGTAGACCTTGATGCCGAGGTCGGCGACAAGGCCGGCCGCTTCGAGCGGGGAAAGTTGTCCGGAGTTGCTCGCGCCATCGGTGACGAGGACGATGACCTTGCTCTTGGCTTTGGTGGCGGGGTCGCTGAGTTGGTCGCTGTTGTCATCGTCATCGCGTTTCAGTTTTTCGAGTCGTGACCCGGCGGCGACGAGGGCGCTCCCGATGGCGGTGCCGCCTTCGGTTTGGTTGTTGACCAGGGCGATTGATTTGAGGGTGTGTTCGAGAATGTTGTGGTCGAGCGTGATGGGGGCGACGGTGTAAGGGCGGCCCGCAAAGCAGACGATGCCGATGCGATCGTCCGGGCGGCGGCGGATAAATTCGGTGATGACTTTTTTTGCGGCGTTGATGCGGGGTTCGCGGTAGTTGGAGCGGCCGGTGGGTTCGACGAAGTCGGGGATGGACATCGAGTAGGAGACATCGAGGGCGATGAGGATGTCGATGCCGCTGGCGGTGCGCGAAGTGCGGGTTTTTTGTTCCTGCGGGCGCGCCATCCCGATGATGGCGGGGATGAGGAGGAAGGGAAGAACGAGGGGGGCGAAGCGGAAGGTCCTTTCCTTGGGCTTCCATCCCAGCGTTCCGAGGACGCGGAGGGTGGGGTAGACGAGGTAGCTCCGGCTTCCGAGGCGGTAGCCGAGGAAGATGAGAAGCGGGACGGCGAGGAGCAGAAGGAGCCACCAGGGTTCTGCAAGAACGTAGTCGTTGAAGAGCTTCATGTCGTGACGTTTCGGGCGGCGTGGATGGTTTTGAGGCAGGTGCGGGACCGTTCAATGAAGGAGACCGCTTTGGCCTGATCGGTGGTGGATTTGGAATACTTGGCGTCGCTGAGGTCGTTGAGAAGATTGGCCGCTTCCCTGGGGAGCGCAATTTGGCGGGCTTTGAATTCCTCGGAGGTTTGGTAGAGCGCAGGCTCGGCGCAGGAGGCGGCGAGGTAGTTGCGGACGATCAAGGAGGCGGCGGAAGCGATTTCGTTGAGAGGGTGGTTTTCCAGCGCTGTTTCGAGTTGGTTGAGCGAGGCGATGGCGGTGTTGAGATGGTTGGGCGCAGGTGGAGGAGTGGGCGGCGCGGTTTTTTTGAAACGGCGAATGAGCCAAATGATGAGCAATAGAAGAGCGAGAGCCGCGGTGCCCATCGCGATCCAGACCCACAGCGGGGTGCCGGGAAGATAGACCTCGGGTTCGGGCACGCCGTGTTCAAGGGTGGGAAGCTTTTCGGTGGCTTCTTCGGCAGGAGTGCCGGCGGTCGTGAGATTGGGAGAGGCGGGATCCATGTCTTCTTAGTTGCGACGATGGGCGCGGCGTTGGAAAAGTTGGTGGAGGCCGGCGAGATAGTCGTCGCGGGTTGAGATGGGAGTGGAGTCGATACCGTGTTTTTTGAAAAAAGCCGAGAGGCCCTCGCGGTATCTTCGGGAAAGCTTGGCAAGGCCCATGCGGGTGTTGCTGTTCGAGGTGTTGACAAGGATTTCCTGGCCTGTTTCGGGATCGCGGAGGTAGACTTTGCCGACATCGGGAATGCTTTTTTCGAGCGGATCGATAAGGGGCAGGGCGATGACATCGTGGCGCTGGGCGAGCGAACCCAGGGGCTTTTCGAATCCCCAGTCGATGAAGTCGGAGATCATGAAGACGAGTCCTTTGCGTTTGAGCGATTGGAGGAGGAATTTGGAAGCTTCGGCCACCGAGGTGCCGGGATCGGCAGGCTTGGCGGTGAGGATTTCGCGGACGGCGCGGAGAACCGCCTTGCCGCCCTTTGCTGGAGGGAGGTAGAGGATGGGTTCCTTGGCAAAAAGGAGAAGGCCAACCTTATCGCCATTGTAGCGGGCACTAAATCCGAGAAGGGCGGCGAGTTCGGCGGCGCGTTCGCGCTTGCTGAGGAAGTCGCTGCCGTAGTCGGTGGAGGCGGAGATATCGACGGCGAGAATGACCGCGAGTTCCCGTTCTTCCTTGAATTTTCGAATGTAGGGTTCTTGCATGCGTGCGGTAACATTCCAGTCGATGAAGCGGACTTCGTCACCGGGTTGGTAAGGGCGGAATTCGTCAAAGTCCAATCCCTGGCCCCGGAAGGAGGAATGGTAATCGCCCGAAAAAACCTCGCTCGCGAGGCGGCGGGCACGGATTTCCAGGCGCCGAACCCGGCGCATGATTTCTTCGATACTTTCCCCTTCGTCCATGCGGCGCCCCTTTCTTAGTGGTTGGGTTTAAAAAGGGGAGCGCAAATTCCAAGGACTTGTTTTCGATCTTAAAATGCGAAGCGGGTTCCGGTGGTGAGGAACTAGGCGGATCCGGGTTTGGGGCCGTCGAGGTCCTGCCAGCGGGTTTTGTCCATCTCAAACCTGGTTTTTTGGTTTGGGGCCTTTCTTGACAAGTGGTGACAGGCCTACGAACTTGCGGGGGTGGAGAAACAACAGATCCCGGGCAAGACGATCTATCGACTTTCAATCTATCATCGATGCCTTCGTCGTCTGACTGAGAATGAGCTGGAGACCGTGAGTTCGTCTGCGCTCGCTAAAGCGGCCGGGGTCAATCCGTCCCAGCTCCGGCGTGATCTGGGATATCTGGGAACTTTTGGGACGCGTGGCTTGGGTTATCCGGTCAACGAACTGTCGGATGCCATCCGCGAAGTTCTCGGGCGGGCCCATCTGCAGCCGGTCATCTTGGTGGGGGTGGGAAATTTGGGAGCGGCCCTGCTTCGATACCAGGGCTTTCAGAAAGAGGGTTTCGAAGTGATCGGAGCTTTCGATGTTGACCCTGAGAAGGTTCGTCAGCGCGGGATTGCGGTGCCCGTTTTCGATGTTGCTGAAATGGGCAAGTTCATTGCCGGGAATGAGGTGAAGCTCGCGGTGCTGTCAGTTCCGGCCGAGCACGCTCAAGAGGTGACCAACGATCTTGTTGAAGCCGGAATTCAAGGGATTTTGAGTTTTTCGCCGACCGTGCTGCAAGTGCCGGACTCGGTGACGGTGAACAGCGTGGATCTTGCGTTGGAACTGGAGCAGGTCAGTTTCTTCGTGAAACGAGAAGGGGTGGCGTCCGAAGCGAAGAATGTTCTTTGATTGGCTGCTGGGGACGTAGATACCCGGCAACTTTCGCGAAAGCTGCCGGGTATCGCCCTGCCTTGCCTTAGAAGAGTGTGTTATGAATTACTGAGGCACGTAGATTTCGGATCCACGAGCAAGGACGGTCGCGCTGGGCAGGTTCCAACCGTTCAAAGCATTGAGCTGTTCGGTGTTGGTTCCATGCTTGGCCGCGAAGGCATCAAAAGTGGTTTCATCCATGAGGATGATGGAGGCCACGCTGGCTTTGTTGGCTACTTTCTTTTCCTTGACCACCGGAGGGGTGGGGGGAATTGGGGGAGCAGGGGTTTCTTTCTTCACGAAAGCAAGGGCATCCTTTTTAGGAGCGGGGGCCGGTGGTTCAGCTTTCGCGGTTGGGGTGGACGTGGGCGAAGATTTTTTAGAAGTCTTGGTCTCAATCGTGGGTGGTGTCGCCTTTTTGGTCACGGGAGGAGTGACTTTCGCAGTGTTGACCCCGGCCTTTTGAACCACGGGTGGCCGGGTTGCGACCCGGACCGGCGTCTTGGGCGTTGACTTGGCCACCGATGCTGCGGGGGTGCCGGAGACGCGGAGCTTTTGACCCGCAGCAATGTGGTGGGTACTGACGTCTGGATTCAGATCCCGGAGCTGGGTCACGCTCAGCTTGTGCGTGCGGGCGATGGAGTAGAAGGTGTCCCCGCTGACAATGGTGTAGTTCGTCGTGGGCGCAGGAGCAGTGACGCGGACCGCTTTGGGAGCCTGGCTGACATCAGTAATCGATCCTTGAATGGTCAGGACCTGCCCGATCCCAAGCCGGGTGGGGTCGGTGATTTTATTCCACGCCATGAGATTGGCAGAAGAAACTCCGTAGCGACGGGCTATCGAGCTGATGGTGTCGCCGGTTTTCACCGTGTAGGTGGTGGAATTGGTGCTGGTGCTGGAGAGGCGGCTTCGAAGCGAAGCCAGTTCTTTTTGAAGTTCCACCAGCTCTTTCTCTTTCAGAGAAATCTGGGAACGCAGGCTGGTGTCATTTTGACCAAAGGTCGTGAGCGACAGCGCTGCAATGAGGGAGGAGGTCAAGGTCAGGGCTTTCATAACAAGGCCGTAGGTTAGAAACTGCCATTGTAACGGTCAACTTTATTTTTAATTTTTGTTAACAATTGCTTCAGAATTCAAAAAAGTAAGACAACTTGTTAAGGAGGCGGCTGCTGCGCTCTTCCGAGGGCGAGCGCCTGAAAATAAAAGGAAAGCACCTAAGAAGATTGGAGGCCTGCGCGTTTCTGGGATACTAAGAACCTAGATGGAAGAAGGGACTGAAGAGATGGTGACAACCCGTGATGAATTCGTGAAGCAGGCGCTCGCTCAATATGAGTCGCCCCTGATCGGGTATGCCGTGGGGTTTTTGCACGATGTCGAAAGGGCCCGCGATGTGGTCCAGGATACCTTTATCAGACTTTACCAGCAAGATATCGATAAAGTCCGCGATGGCTTGAAGACCTGGCTTTTCACGGTTTGTCGAAACCGCGCCCTTGATGTCATCCGAAAGGAAAAGCGAATCGTGAGTCTCGAAGATGATGCCATGGCCCGCCTTCCCTCCAATCGCCGAAGCCCTGCCGAAAGGGCTGACCTCGAAGAACGGGTGGGCCAGGTTCACAGCGCTCTCGAGCGTTTATCCGAAAATCAACGGGAGGTTATTCTCCTCAAGTTCGAACAAGGCCTGAGTTATCAGGAAATCAGCGAAGTTACCGGCCTGACACCGGGCAATGTCGGCTTCCTTCTTCACAACGGCCTCAAGCGCCTCCGCACTTTTTTACCGGACGATCTCGTCCAAAATCTAACTCCCCACTCGTCCTAGTCCCATGAAACTGACCCCTGACAATCCTGCCCTCACGGCCTTCGCTCTCGGTGAACTTAATGAAGCCGAATCCCGTGCGGTTACGAAGTTATTGGAGAGCGATCCAGTTCTCGCGAAGGAGAGTGCCGAGATCTCCAGTCTGGCTGGTCTTCTGGGTTCGACCTTGGGGGCGGAGCGCTTTTCGTTGGGAGATGACCGCCATAAAGAGATCTTTAAATCGGGTCGCCGTCCTGACGCGAAGGTGCTCGTCTTTGATCATTGGCGTCGCTCGCGGAGGCAGTCTTTGGTCGCGGTGGCCGGGGTGGCTGCGGTTGTGGTTGCTGGATTTATCGGACTTTCCAAGTTGGGTGTCGAGGCACCGGGAGCCACTGGCGGAGGCTCGGATGTGGCGGGCAATGCCAATCCGGGCAATGGGGAAATTGCGCCGGGTGATCAAGGGTCGCCCGGCGATGGCGTCGTCACGCCCTCGGTGAACCCATCGGCGGCCTTGCCGATGAATGTCGGGATGGCCGTCCCGGCGATGGTTGAGGAGTCATTGGCTCATCACAACACGCTTCCTGCGCCCGGTCAATTCGAGGTGGCAGCCTGGGTGAATCTGACCAAGCCCACCTCCGCTCCCAAGGTCGTGGTTGGGAAAGTGGCGGCTTACACCGAGCTTGGATCCTGCCCATGGAATCCCGAAAGGTCTCTCCTCATGGTGAATCTCCGAGTCCTTGGTGAAAATAAAGTTCCTTTGAAGGCCGAGCTTAATCTGGATCCGTCACGGGTGAAGTCCGCCATCATGGTGGGGGCGGGAGAGGCTGCCAATCTCGTGGCCGAGGTCGGTGATCAGCTTGAAGGCTCCAGGACCTGGCTCTACGAATTGGAATTGATCCCGGGGAGCGAAAAAGTGGGATCGATCAATCTCGAATTTGCGGGGGCTGATGGCTCGACGCAATCCGGCTATCTTCCTTTGGCCTCCAGTCCGCTTTTGAATCGCGCGGTTTCCAACGACTTCGAAACCGCCCGGACCCTTGCGGCGTTTGCGCGATGGGGCGCTGGCAAGGGACGCGATTCCGGGCGCTTGACCGAAATCGCCCACTCGGCCCGTGATCTCCTGACGGAAGTGAAGGATGGCAAGGTGCGCTATGCACTCGATGCCATTTTGATGGCAGAGGAGCATCTGACTTCCCGTTAGGTGCCCGGGTTCCAAAAAGATGGCACACTTTGGTCTGGCAGATTTTCAGGCGCGTTTCCTACCATGAAACCGTGAACGGCACAAGATCTGAGGGGCCTTTCCCGAGGGTCAACCGAGAGTTTTCCAAGAAAAAGTGATTTTAGGTGTCACAAGATAGGACTCCATGGAAAATGGGGTGAAAATTATTCTGTTTTATCTTATGAAAATTCTTGTTTTATCAATTTGGGTGTTTCTTGTGACGGCGTCCTTGGGTGCTGGTCCCCGGGATGCCGAGTGGAAGAAGGTCTCTGAGGCCATGGAAAAAGATCAGCCGAAGACGCAAATCGAGCTCTTGACTGCCATCGAGAAAGCGGCGCTCGCGGATGGAAGTTGGGCGGAGGCTTCGCGGGCGATGGCTCAGCGGATTGCCACGGAGGGTAAGATCGAGGGAGCGGCCTTGGTGATCAAGAAGTTGGATGCGGAGTTGAAAACAGCTCCCGAGCAGGTGAAGCCGGTGTTGCGGGCTTTGGCGGCGGGGTGGATGCATGGATACTACCAGCAGAACCGGTGGCGCTTTGCGCGGCGGAGTTCGACCGGTGAGGCCGTGGGCGATGATTTGGAGACGTGGGATTTGGCGCGGATTCTGGCGGAGATTGATGAGCGGATGCAGTTTGCCTTGGCCGACGAGGCGGCGTTGAAGGTGATTCCGGTGGGCGAGATGAGCGAGCTTTTGACGGAGGGGGAATTGGGTGACGAGTGGCGTCCGACGATGTTCGACTTTGTGGCGCATCGGGCCTTGGAGTTTTATTCGATGGAGGTGGTGGCGGTTTCGCGGCCAGTGGATGCTTTTGTGATCGAGGCTGATTCGCCGGTGTTCGGATCGGTTGAGGAGTTTTTGGCCTGGAAGCCAAAGAGCGAGGATCAGGAGTCGCCGAAGTTTCGTGCTCTGGGGATTTTTCAGAAATTGTTGGAGTTTCATCGCGGCGATGAAGATGAAGACGCCTTTTTTCTGGTGGATCTCGAGAGGTTGCGATGGGCGGCGGAGGCGGCAGTGAGTAAGGGAAGGGAGGCGCGATTTGAGGCGGCATTGAGGGGATTTATCGCGCAACACACGGAGCACCCGATCAGTGCGTGGGCCTGGAAAGACCTGGGTGAATTGTTGGTGGTCCGGAAGGAAACGAGAGAAGCCCATGAGGTTTTCCTAGCGGGTGCCAAGGCCTTCCCGGAGCATCCTTTTGGAAAGCTTTGCCGCAACGGGGTTCTCCAACTGGAAGAACGACAGTTGTCCTTGTCGACGGAAACCCATTGGACGCCGGCGGGGGAGGAGATTCATGTGGTTCACAAGAATTTGAAGCGAGTTTGGTTCCGACTCTATTCGGTGCCTTTCAAGCCGGGTCGGGCGACTCTGGATCGGGATATTTTACCTGATTCAGACAATTGGTTGCCAGCGATGCTCAAGGGGGAACCCGTGCGGGCATGGGAACGTGAATTGGTGGATGAGGGCGATTTTGCAGTGCGAAAGGCCTCTCTGGAAGCGCCCAAGGATTTGGCGGATGGCTATCATGTCCTGGTGGCGAGTGCGGATGAGAAATTTTCGGTGAAGGATAATTCGCTGTCGGTGGTTGGGGTGCATGTCACACCGCTGGCTTTGACGGTTGCCCGACGGATGGATGGTGGCTTGGATGGGCACGTCGTGGATGCCGTGACCGGGGCTCCGCTGGCCGGAATCGAGGTCGGGATATGGGTGCAGGACGGGAAAAAAATTCTCAGCGAGAGGACGAAGACGGATGAGTCGGGCTACTTTCGATTTCAGAAGGCGCAGAGTGGTCGGTTCTTGGTGGTCGCAAGTCGAGGGTTCCAGCGTGCGGTGGGACGACTTTGGGCGGGGAATGGACGACAGCTTCGAGAGAATGACCGGAGCAGTACGGTATTCTTTACGGATCGGGCGATTTACCGTCCGGGCCAGACAATTCATTTTAAGGGGATTCGATATTCCTGGAACCATTCCGAAGCCAAATATCGTCTTTTAAAAGAGACGGAAGAGACGGTGATTTTTCGGGACCCGAACGGGAAGGAGATTTCAAAATTGAAAATTGTGACCAATGAGCGGGGGTCGTTTTCCGGAAGCTTCACGGCACCGACCGGCAGTGTCCTGGGACGATGTGGGATCTCGTTGGAAAAGGGGAATGGGGCCGCGTCCGTTCGGGTTGAGGAATACAAGCGGCCAAAGTTTTTTACGGAAATCGATGCTCCCGGGGAAGCGGTCGCGCTGGGTGAGACGATCAGCGTGAAGGTGCGGGCCGAGGCCTACACCGGCGCGCCTGTTGATGGCGCGAAGGTTGGTTGGCGGGTCATGCGGATTACGCGGTTGCCGACTTGGACCCGCTGGTATTGGAGGGGCGATCAGGTGCGTTCAATGAGTGAAGAGATTGCGCATGGAGTTTCCGAGACGGCGGCGGATGGCTCGGTGATGATTACCTTTGTGGCGAAGCCCGACAAGTCGGTGAACGAGGAGTTGGAGCCGGTGTTCGATTTTTTGGTGACGGCGGACGTGACCGGAGGGGCGGGCGAAACCCGCTCGGCGACCCGTCGGGTCTCGGTGGGATACACCAGTTTGAGGGCTTCCTTGCTTGCGGAGGATTGGCTGGAGTCGGGGAAGGAACTTGAGTTCAAGATTCGCACGGAGTCGCTCGATGGCGAGGGCCGGAAGGCGAAGGGCGTGGTGAAGATTCATCGGCTGAAGGAGCCGGAGGTTTGTCCCCGCCCGGTGAGAGCCGGGCAGCAGGATGAATCACTTGAAGGTGGTGAGGGCGACCGTGCTTCCATCGATCCAAACCGCTGGGAGCCGGGTGAGGTCGTGAAGGAATTCGAAGTTCAGACCAACGACCAAGGTGAGGCGGTGGTGAAGTCGGTGTTGGAGGCCGGGGCTTATCGCTTAATTTTTGAAACGAAGGATGCCAACGGTCGCAGAATCCAGGCCTTGTTAGGGATCCAAGTGGTGAATCCGGAGGGAGAGGACTTTCCCACGCCGCTGCCGTTCTTTACCGGGGCACCCGCGTGGTCGTTGGAGCCGGGATCTTTGGCTTCGATATTTTGGGGCAGTGGACACAAGGAAGCGCGGGCCTGCGTGGAGTGGTATCAGAATGGGGAGTTGCTTCAGCGCGAGTGGTCCAAGGCTGGGCGGACGCAGCAGATGTTTACGTATCCGATTGGAGAGGCGAATCGTGGTGGCGTGACTGTGGTGATTCGGCAGGTGGCGATGAATCGGATGCAGCAATTTCAGCAAGTGATGAGAGTGCCATGGACCAATCGGGAGTTAAGACTCCGATGGGAGCATATGGTTTCGAAACTGGAACCCGGGTCGCAGGAAAGCTGGACAGCGGTCGTGGAGGGAGCGGGTGGCGAGGCCGCCGTCGCAGAGATGGTGGCGACGATGTATGATGCGTCCCTGGATGCTTATGCGCCGCATGGTTTTCAGACCTTGATGGGGATTTTGCGAACGGAATGGGGGGCGAGTCGGAGCGTTCAGTTTGGCAGCTCGATGGGCCGACTGGAGGTTCGCACCTGGTTTGATCATCAGGATCTTTTTGGAATGGGTCCGATGTTTCGGAGGTATAGAGACGAGCTTGGACTCTATGATGGTGGGATTTGGAACTCGGGTTGGGGCGAGGGAGGAGGCGGAAGCTTTGGAGTAGTGCGAACGAAAGCGATGGCGAAGCCTTCTTCAGCGATGGCCCCCATGGCCGGGGCTGCAAGCGTTTCTGATGAGGGGAAATTTGGAGATGGCGAAGCCGATGCCTTCGCAGAAGGGTTCGCGGGTGATCCGAGTGGACGGGATGGGGAACAAGGTCCCGCCGTTTCACAAGTGACCGCTCGAAAAAATCTGCAGGAAACCGCGTTCTTCTATCCCAACCTGATTAGTGATGCGGAGGGTAAGGTGCGCATTAGCTTCACCATGCCGGAGGCCTTGACGAAGTGGCGTTTTCTTGGAATGACCCATGACGGGGATTTTCGTTCGGGCTTGTTGGAAGGAGAGACGATCACCGCGAAGGACCTGATGGTGCAGCCGAATCCACCGCGTTTTTTGCGGGAGGGCGATATTTTGGAGTTTACGGTCAAAGTGACGAACCAAAGCGAGAAAGAGCAGAGCGGGACGGCGAGATTGACCATCGCGGATGCGGCGACGGATGAGGATCGCACGGCGGCGATGGGGATCGCGTCACCCGATCAAAAATTCACGGTTCCTGCCAAGGAGAGCCGGACCTTGAAGTGGACGATCGCAGTTCCGGATGGGGCGGGATTTTTGAAATACAAGGCGGTGGCGGCGACTGATAACCTCACCGATGGTGAAGAGGGCTGGTTGCCGGTAATCTCACGACGAATCCTGGTGACGGAATCGATGTCGCTGCCGATTCGGAATGCCGGGACCAAGGAGTTTGAATTTACCAAGTTGCTGGAGAGTGGCGGGGCGGAGACCTTGGAGAACCGCTTTCTTCATGTGCAGGTCGTGTCGCAACCGGCTTGGTATGCCGTGATGGCGCTGCCGTATTTGATGGAGTTTCCGCACGAATGTTCCGAGCAGACGTTTAATCGGTATTACGCCAATGCACTGGCGCGAGAGATCGCAGGATCCGATCCGAAGATGCGCCGGATCTTTGATCAATGGAAAGGAGACGGTGATACTCTCGACAGTCCGCTGATGAAGAATGCGGATCTCAAAGGAATTCTGTTAGATGAAACGCCCTGGTTGCGGAAGGCCACGAATGAGGCGGCGGCAAGACGGCGGGTGGGCCTGTTATTTGATGAGAACCAGATGGACCATGAGCTGGAAAAAGCACTGCGGAAGTTGAGTGAAATGCAGCAAGGGGACGGCTTGTGGCCCTGGTTTCCGGGTGGTCGCGGGAGCGAATATATTTCGCTTTATATTACGACGGGGTTTGGGCGGTTGCGATCGCTCGGGATTGAGAGCGATATGACCCCGGCCTTGAAAGCTTTGGTGCCGTTGGATGCGGCCTTGACCAGGCAGTATGAACGTATACGAAAAGACAAGAGTCTCGATAAGATGAATCTCACTCCGTGGGCCGCGCACCATCTCTATACGCGCACTTTCTTTTTGAAGGACAAGAAATTGAGTCAGCGGGATGAAGTGGCGTTTGACTACTTTGTGGGTCAGGCGAAGAAGCATTGGGTGGAGTTGCCCAGTCGGATGTCGAGGGCGCATGCCGCCCTGGCTTTGCACCGTTTGGGTGACCAAGAGATTCCGAAGTTGATCACGCGCTCGTTGAAGGAGAATGCCAAAGTCACCGAAGAGCAGGGGATGTTTTGGAAGGATGGTGACGGCGAAGGTTGGTGGTGGTGGCAGGCGCCGATCGAGACGCAGGCGATGATGATCGAGGCGTTCCGGGAGATTGATCAAGATGCGGAGGCGGTTGCTGATTGCCAGGTTTGGTTGATCAAGCAGAAGCAGGTGGGCGATTGGAGGACGACCAAGGCGACGGCGGATGCGGTCTATGCGTTGCTGATGGGCGGTCGCAATTTGCTGGGATCGGATGCCTTGTTGCAGATCTCGCTCGGTGGAGAGGAGGTGAAGCCGGAGAAGGTGGAAGCAGGGACGGGCTTTTATGAAAGCCGGTTTGTCGAGGATGCGGTGAAGCCGGAGCTTGGGAAGATCGAGCTGACGAAAAGTGATGAAGGAGTCAGCTGGGCCAGTGTTCATTGGCAGTATCTCGAAGATATGGCGAAGGTCACTGAAGGCGAGGGCACGCAGCTGAAGTTGGAGAAGGCCTTATTTGTGAGGACGAATACCGACAAGGGGCCGGTGTTAATGCCCATGAATGGGGCGGTCAAAGTGGGCGATGAACTCGTGACGAGGGTGATTCTTCGGAATGACCGGGCGATGGAGTTTGTCCATCTGAAGGATCTCCGAGGCAGCGGCACCGAGCCGATGAATGTGTTGAGCGGATACCGTTGGCAGGATGGCTTCGGCTATTATGAGGTGACGCGGGATGCGGCGAGTCACTTCTTCATTGATCGTTTGCCGCCGGGCGTCCACGTGTTTGAAACGAGCGTGCGGGTGCAACATGCCGGGGAGTATCAGTCTGGAATCGCGGAAGTGCGGTGCATGTATGCGCCGGAGTTTGCGGCCCACAGCGCGAGCGTGGGGATTCAGGCTGAATGAACCCCATTTTGGTCACATTTGGTTACTGTCGGAGCGCCCAAAACATCCCTGAGAAGAAAGCGAGAATGACGAAGATAATTCCCTTGAGTGCTTCACTCCTGAGAAGATTAGCGCCAAAAATACTCTTCTTGTAAAAATTAATCACTCGACCACTGACCTCTCTTTGTGCCACTCCGATTTGGGATAATTGGCGAAGAATTTTGTTTTTCGCCTCTTTCGGAAGTTCTTCCATAAACCCAGAAAGAAGCAAAAACTCATGGTCCATAAATAGCTTTTTTAGATTATTCATTTCCGCACAGCATGCCTTCCCGTGGCTAGCCAAAGCCACCAAAGGCTAGCTTTGGAATTGATCGACGGTCACATCTGACCCGTCTTGGTTTTTGATTCCCACAGGCAGGATTAGATCAAAGAAAATCAATCGTATAAGTGATAAAGTTATCACATGGGTCCGATGAGCGAACCTGAAAATGACAGATCAGGGCATGCCGGTGGTTGGGGGAGCCGCGAAATACGCTTTCCCTTATTCCAATTTCCAAGCGACCTGGAGGGTGAGGGCCTCCTTCGGTTGGGCGGTGAATCCAAGGAGGTGGAAGCCCTCGTTTTGATTCTCCCGGGCAGTGGAAGGTTTTAGTGAGAACTCTTCCCATTCTCCACCGGCGGTGTCGAGGCGGGTGATTACCAGGCGCTTGCCGCTTTGTTTGAGGGTGAGATGGGCACCGTCGATCTCGAAATCGGCCCGCGTCACCACGGCCCAGCGAACCGCACCCGTGGGTTCCTTGAGGTGATCCTCGATCAGGAAGTGGCCATCCTTGCTGCCGAAGGTGGCTCGACGGGTCACGGTCTTAGCCTGCTTTCGGTAGGCAGCGGTGAGGTTCACGGTCACCTTCTGATCCGATCCATCTTTTTTCCAACCGACCACGGGGCAGACGGAGGAAGGTGTGACTTCTTTGGGCCCACGGAGCCTTCTCCACCGCTCGTCAGGTTGGGGCCGTCATGGATGGAGCCGGGAGGAATATGGCGATGATGACGCCAGCTAGGGCCGGTCAGATGATGAAAGCCCGCGTGCTTGATCCGCTCAAGCGCTTGCAAAACGAAGGGGTCTAAGCCCGAAGGCTTAGTCGCGTTCTATTTGGTAGAACAATTTTTCGAGAGTTTGTTGGTCTAATGAAATTTCGCTGGTGCCCGCAGGGAGGTCATAAGAGCCGATCACCGGGATCGTCATTTCGGAATTTTCGGGGATCGTCACCGTATTCTCGAAAGGCTCGAAAGGCTCGAAAGTCCTATTGCCCGGCTAGTGCAGCAACCGCCTTAAAATGACGGATGTCTCCTTGTTTCTTTTCGCGATGGCTGCCTTGTCACCCTGGTGAGAATCCCGAATCCTTGCAGGGAAGTCAGGGCGATTTGAGCTGAATTAGAAAATAAATTTTCGGAGATTGGACAAGTCCGAGAGACTCCCGGGTAAACTTTGCGTGTTGCGTTTCCGCTGGGCAACGTAAGGTGGGGCGGATGGCAGAAAGTAAAAGCAACTACGACCTGACAGATCGCGAACTGGCGAGTCGCATTTGGTCACGCCTGCAACCTTACCGGAAGCGCATCGTGTGGGCGCTGACGCTTTTGGTGCTGGCCGTCCCTTTCGTCAACTTTCACCCCCTCGTCTGGGGGTTCGTGGCGGATGCGCTCGTGGAGAAAACCCTCACGCCGGGCGCTCTCGCAGTGTGGTTGGTGGTGATGTTCCTGACCTATCTGGTCGGTCTCGCAGCCGGAGCGGTGCAAAGTTACCTGCTGGAGAAAACCGGGCAGGCCTTTGTCCGGGATATTCGGGCGGAACTCTTTTTGAAATTTGAATCCCAGTCACTTGCCTATCACCGGGATCGCAGCACGGGGGAACTCGTCACCCGCATCACCAGCGATGTCGATGCGATGGAGCAGTCGGTGCTTCAGGGGCTGACTTCTTTGCTCGAGGAAATTGTCACCTTTTTTGTGGTGGCAGGGATGGTGCTTTGGATCAGTCCGGCGGTGGGTGCGGCCTCGATCGTGCCGCTGGCTTTCGCCTTCATTTTTATCCGGAAATACAACCGCAGGGTGAAATCGATCTATGCGGGAGTGGGGTGTTCAAAACAACGGGGAAACAAGGGCTGGTGCCTCCCTCTGTATTTAAGAATCCTTAAACTTCACGAAGACTTGACATAATTCGCCTCTTGGTCATCGTTATGGGGCGATGACAAAGTTCC
>Ga0209390_10004912_pt1 | contig 19550 bp, 18 predicted proteins | sample BON01_FD_187212 | JGI IMG/M metagenome (GOLD analysis project Ga0209390, IMG submission 187212) | Freshwater microbial communities from Lake Bonney liftoff mats and glacier meltwater in Antarctica - BON-01 (SPAdes) (version 2) | ecosystem: Environmental > Aquatic > Freshwater > Ice > Glacier...
TTTGCGCCAGCACGCCAGGAATGTGTGGATATTCAGCCAGTGCATCGGCAAATGAGCGCCCCCCCTTTACCTCGATAAGCACTTCATCCATGATTGATTTGAACACCGAGTTGTCAACTACGTCCCCAGTCACCTCAATGGCTTGCACAATCGAAATCCCACTACTAAGCATTGTCGACAAGTTATCGCAGATGCGCGTTAGAAGTAATTTACGCTGCATGTCTCCAACGTACGGTAGCGACAACATGAACTCGTCGACAGTCCGGCGACCAACTGTAGTCTGGGTAAAGCGCCAAAAAAATGCAACACCCGCACCCACCGCAATTACCATAAAACCAATGTACGCAACTAAGAAATCAGAAATACCAATTACAATTTTGGTGTAAATCGGCAACTCTTGACCAGAGTCAACCAAAATACTAGCAATACTTGGCACCACCTGGGTCATCATCAGTGTCATCACGATAATGAATATAGCAATCACAAAGGCTGGGTAAATCAACGCATTTTTTGCTTTGGACTGGACTTCGTACTGTCGATCGAGATAGTCCGCCAGGTAGTCAAACGACTTGTCGAGTGAACCAGTCTCTTCACCCGCCCTGATCAAGTTTACATAGAACGATGAAAATATACCGGGATGGGCCGCCAGCGAACGTGAGATTGAATTACCAGCCTGCAGGTCTTCGACAATTTTGTTCATCGCTACGGCCAGTTGTTTATTTTCTATCTCCGCTGAGAGTAGGCTAAAGATTCTTAACGGAGAGACCTGCGCCTGAAATAGCGTGGCGATTTGCCGTGACAAAATAACGATGTCTTTGTTCGATACCCGATTGAACAGACTAATCTCCATGTCAAACAAGCTACTGCCAGCTGACACCTCATCGATTGAAACCAGTTTGTATCCGCGTTTTTGGACGGCAGTAATTGCTGCGTCAATTGACGGAGCCTCTACCGTGCCTTCACGTTGGATATTGGTCTGGTCAACCGCTGCATAAGAAAATAACATAGGCTAGATAAGTCGTTCAAGACCTTTCGGGTTATTGGAGTAGATAAAAGCGTTTTCGGTGGTAATCAATCCATTCTGGACCAGTCGTGCCAGGGAGCGGTTCATGTCAATCATACCGTGCTCCAACCCAGTTTCAATCGCTGATCCGATTTCATGGATACGGTTTTCACGGATGAGGTTGGCGACCGCTGTGTTGTTGATTAGTAGCTCATAGGCGGGTACAAGGCCGCCATCAATTTTAGGAACCAGTCGTTGAGAGAAAATACCCAACAACGAGCCTGCCAATTGTGACCGGATTTGATTCTGCTGTGAACCAGGGAATACGTCTACGATTCGAGTGACAGTCTGAGCCGCGTCGTTGGTGTGGAGCGTCGATAATACCAAGTGTCCAGTCTCGGCTGCCGTCACGGCAGCTTCAATGGTTTCGGCGTTACGCATCTCACCAACCAGGATAACGTCAACGTCCTGACGAAAAGCGGCATTGAGGGCAGCTTCAAAACTCTTGGAATCAATCCCGATTTCACGCTGATCAATGAGTGATTTTTCTTCTTGGTAAATGTATTCGATTGGGTCTTCGATGGTTACAATGTGATCAGCTCGGTTTTTGTTAATAGAGTTTACCATAGCAGCCAAAGTCGTTGATTTACCTTGCCCAACCGGACCAACACACAGGAAAAAACCTTGCGTTCGTTCGGTAAAACTTTCCAAAATTGGTGGCAAACCCAGTTCTTCAAATGTGCGGATGACATTGGGAATCAAACGTAACACCACGCCCATCTGACCTCGTTGGTAAAAAGCATTACCTCGGAACCGCACCCCTTCGGCGTTTTCGTACGAGAAATCAACTTCGTTGAAATCAAGGTATTTGGCATACTGATCTTTACGCATCAGGATTTTGATAAAGGCGTCTAAGTCTTGTCCGTTAAGAATTGGTTTTTTAAGTAATGGAATCAGGGTACCAGAAACTCGAATCAGTGGGTGTGATTCAACTGACAAGTGTAAATCTGAAGCCTTTTCAGCCAGAATAAGACTGATGATGGTGTCGAGTTCTTTTTTGTAATCTGTGCCAGACATAATTATTTTTTAGCGCTCATAATGTTAGCTACTTCTTTTACCACGTCACTTGGAATCGCCTCCGCTTTGACAATGTATCCAGCTGCACCGGCGTTGAGGGCAGCTGTCACATCTGAATCCTCACCTTGGTTAGAAAGCACAATACAGAGGGCATCGAGATCAGGAAACGTATCTTTGATCTCGCTAATGAGTTCAATACCACTCATACCTGGCATCACCATATCAAGTAGAATCACATCCAAATCAGGTGACTCTTTTATAATGGTAATCGCTGCGTGCCCAGTCTCAGCTATTTGCACTTCATACCCGGAGTCAGCAAATTTAATCGCATACATGTCACGCAAAAAAGCATCATCATCAACTAGCAATAGTTTCTTCATCGCTTTTTATTATAGCCTGAGTGGGCTCAGATACTGTCTGGTTATCGACACTTGGGACAGCATCTAGATCAGGAAAATCTTCCTCAACAATTTGTGAGCTAAATGTCATCATTTCGGCGTGAGGTATTTCGTGGTTAAGCGCTTTTATCATAGCGTCTTCTTGAATAGTGATAAAACCATTTTTGCGAGCTGCTGTGAAGTATGCCTCCTCTGGGGCGTTGGTTAGAATCAACTCCTGGATTTCAGACGTGATTTCAAGCACTTCTGTCAACGCAATTCGGCCGCGATATCCGGTGGCACAGTTGGTGGTTGGCTCTGGATACGTGAACGTGGTTACATCTGGAATCCGTGACTGGTACTTTACCGGCAAGTTTGCTTTGATTTCAGCTACGCGGTTCTTAGTGGCCTGATCAGCAGCTAATTCAGTACCAGTACCTTTGCAGAGCGTTTTTGCAAGTCGTTGAGATATTGACATTTTGAGAGTTGGGGCAATCAGATACGGGTCAACGCCCATGTCAATCAGGCGCGGAATAACTCCAATTGAGTTGTTGGTGTGAATAGTTGACAACACTAAGTGTCCAGTCAATGCAGCCTGGATAGCAAGTTGAGCAGTTTCCTTGTCACGAATCTCCCCCACCATAATGATATCGGGGTCTTGTCGCAGAGCTGAGCGCAAACCAGTAGCAAACGTGTAGCCAATCTCTGGCCGGACCTGGGATTGAGACACCTCGTCTAGATTATACTCGATTGGATCTTCGAGTGACATGACATTCTTGGTTAAGGTATCAACCACACCAATCATCCCACGTAAGGTGGTTGACTTACCAGAACCAGTTGGACCAGAAATGAGAATGATTCCATACGGTTCTTTCACTATTTTGCGAATAATTGCCAGGTTGTGTCCAGTAATACCACTCTGATCAAGAGTCAGAACACCTTGTCCGGTATCCAGGATTCGCATCACGACTTTTTCGCCGTGGTTAGTCGGCAATACCGAAACTCGAAAGTCAATCTTGCGACCATCGAACGTCGCCGAAAACCGACCATCTTGCGGTTTACGCCGTTCATCCAGACGCATAGCTGAGAGAATTTTGACCCGAGCCACCACTGCCATGTGGACATTTTTAGGCAATTCTAAACTGGTTGCGAGCGTGCCGTCTACCCGAAACCGGACGCTCACTTTTTTGGGCGTTGGTTCGATGTGGATATCTGATGCCTTCCCGTCAACTGCGTACCGCAAAATCGTTGCAACAATTTTAGTCACCGGGGCGTCTTCTTCGATATGATCTACTGAATCACGATCAGCGGTGCTAACACCATCCAAATTCGCGGCTATTTCTGCGTCTAATTCTGTTTCAAGGTTCTCCAGAGCATTGTCCACCTCACCTTCAAGATTGGCATAAAACTTACTTACTGTAGCAATTTCTGACGCCAACATAAACACCATGTGATACGGCAGGTTGTTTTTGGTGCTGATAAAATTGAGCGCTTCTCGCATCCGTAAGTCATCTGGGTTGTTGACCCCGACTACGAGCACGTCCTGTTCGATTTTGAGCGGGACAATCTGGTAGTGATTAGCGGAAGTTTCAGGCACAAGTGTGAGTACTGCCTGAGGCACAGTAAAACCTTCAGGGAGAGAGAAATGGTCAACCTCATAATACGCGGCAAAAAAACCCGCTGTCTGTTGACTACTGATACCTTGCTCTAACAGCAACTGCTCGAGGTTTTTACCGGTCTCTTGAGATTGTCTCTCCAGCACTGCCGCCTGCTCAGCCGAGACCAATGATGACTTTTCGAGTGCTGCAAAAATATCCATACCTATTGAGTTGTGGTTGGACTAGCTGGAATACTGGTGTTAGTTGGAGCAAAGGGATTGAGGCGTCCAATCAGATACTCATCGGGTGGTGGTGAAAAAACTTTAAGCGAATCAAACACCGCTGAATCAAAAATAGTTGTATCGATGTTTATGGCCGCCAGGGTATTGCTACGCTCAACAAATAACTGTGACGACACCAATAATCGCTCTAACTGCTGATCAGAAGCTGATGATTGCAAAAACATCGTAGAGTCTTGGGTGAAGAAAAAATATCCCCCGACCATCACCGTCACAATACCTAGTAGGACAATTATATTTGTGGTTGTTTTGCTCATATGTTTATCTGGTGATTACCTCAGCTGGCGTATTAACATAGGTGGCCAGTGTGGCTTCTACTTGCAGAAACCCTCCTTCGAGCGCACCCATAGTTAGAACCTGGACCTGTAACGGGTACTGGTTTTGCTCCAGTAAGCTGAGAAAATCTTTAACTCTAGCGTACGTACCTTCTATTGCCACGTCAAACTCGTGTGCTGTAGCACCGTTGGACTCAGTCAGCATTCGCGCCTTTTCACTGTTATCAACCGATTCACCATTGTACTTGATGGTTGTATAATTCACTCCAGCAAGCTCAGCAATAATTTCTAAATCTCGCAGCACTGCCACCTCATCAAGAAAGGTTGGCATGTACGTTATCAGCCGCGTGCGATCAGCCACTGAGACAGCTTCTAGTTCAGATACTCGCGAAGCAAGTGTCGCGTTTGTCTCGGTCACTCGTTCTCGCTCTTGTGCGTACTGCTGGATTTCATTTTGTAACAGACCTGTATCGATAAAGGTTGGTTGTACGAACAAAAAAACAATCGCTACTGATGTGCCGATGGCTATAATTTGTGAAATCAATCCTAAAGGTTTCATAAGGCAGTTTGATTAGAGGTGGTAGCTGTTTCTGGCAACTCGTCTACTGTCTCGATTACGCTGGGAACAGCTGTGGTTACTGGCACGAGTGTGGGACGACCAACGTTAGTACCGACATCTGTCCGACGTGCTTCTTGTGGGTCAAACAAAGCCGCAGTAACTGGTACAGTGAATGCCGCTGCAAACACCACCCCGGAGGCAGCATCAGCTTCATCTTCGTCTAGAGCAGTGTTACGTAAATTAACCTCACTAATTTCTACTTCAGAAAACATCTGACTGTTAGTGTTTAGAATTTTTCTTTGGAATAGCGCTGCATCAATGGTAGGAGTAATAAAATTGACTGCCACCTGTAGGTGAGTATCATCAACTCGTTCAATCTTGAGGGTTTCAATCTGTATCGGTTGAGCTACCACCTGATCAATCTCATCAAGTATAGCTACTATCGATACCGTGTGCTGCAACCGATCACTGGCTTGGGTTAGTTGCTCATTGAATTCTTGAACCCGCCTAAAGTCCTGCACACTGAATGTGTTAACAGCCCCATCAAGTAATACCACCTCCGTCTCCAGCTGAGTTACGATGTAATTTTTGTATAGAAAGGAACCACCTGCCGCCAGCAAAGAAGCAAAAATGAAACTGTACGCAACAATGGTCAACACATGTACTCCTCGACCTGGTTGTACCCACTGGCGCTTAGCACTTTTTCTTTTAGGTATGAAAGAATTATTTGAAGAACTTTGCATCTTGGCTATAGTATACGCTTACTTCTGACTAAAAAAGGTACCCGTTGTGGACAGACTACTCAAAGTGCCGCAGTGCAGCACCAAGCGCAGGGACGAACGACGGCCCAATTTCTTTCATGGCATCCTCCATAAACGCGGGATAGGCGACGTTAGCAAACGGATTAACGTATTTTGTTGAGATGCCGGTGGTGTCTTGGACCATTTTGCCCAACCCAGCGTACAGACTCGCTCCGCCACAGATATGAATGACGGTGATGTTGGCTTGGTTACCTGACTGGTAGTTTTCAATCACTTGCTTAAATTCCCGCAACGCCCGGTTGTAGACTTTGCTGTACACCCCTTGCAAACTGACGTAGCCGGGGTCACTTGGCCGCAGTTGAATCTTCTGTAGTTCTGCAGTCTCAAAATCAAGTTCTTGCAAGTCAGCAAATTGATGGGTGATCTGCGTGCCGCCGACGTTGATCCGGTGCATGCGGCTGAGGACACCGTTATTGGCAATATACATTTTGGCCGACGAAGCTCCAAAATCCATGATGATGGAATGTCCCTGGTGCGGGATGGTGCGACCGGTACTGAAACATTCGATTTCAGTTGGTGAATTCTGCAGACCAACAAACTGCATCAAAACGTTAAGTCGTACGATAGCGGTGTTTTGGATGGCAGCAATCAATACCGGACGACCAGCCTGGTTGTCGACTGATTCGAGCTCAGCCCAGTCGAGAGTGACTTCGCTCAATGACGCGGGGATAATTTTACGGGCCTCCAACCGCACCTGCGCGCTGAGGTCAGCCTCTGGCCCCACATCAAGCGTGGTTGTACTAATAAAACTAGAAGCTAATGGCATCGCAAACACCGCCTGGCGTGACTTGACGGCTGACTCACGAATGACATCAACCAGCGCTTCCTGTTCTTGCTTGGGATCTAGTTGCACCGCTGCTCCCAGGGCTTCCTGAACGTACGGCCCCAGCTGGATTTCGCCGTAGGTTACCAGAGTGAGCACACCGGACCGTTCTTCCAGTTCAACCACTTTGATAGACGAAGAACCAATATCAACCCCCAGCACATTAGGTGCGGTTGATTGTAAGTTTACTGATTGGATTAAGTTAGATAGCAAGCCCATAGTGATACGGTTCCTACCTAAAATAGTAGCACGCTTGGTTACCAGTTATACTATCGGTAATGCCTAATCCGTGGAGACTGCTTTGTGAGTTATTATGGCCTGAGCCAGCCGACAAGATTGCCGCACCCCGAGCAGCGCAGCAATTTCAGGGCACTCACTATATCGTCCCCTACCAACACCCAGCGGTTAAAAACACTATTCGCAACAACAAGTTTCACTACCATAAACAATCAGCAATCGAGTTGACGCGACTACTCGACGGGGTGCTTGATCAGTTTGGCAGTGTCACCATCATTCCCGTGCCAAGTAGCGCTGCTCGAGTGCGACAGCGTGGGTATCAACACCTAGAAACCATTTTGCAACACAGTCGGCACACCGCCAACGTCAATCATGACGTATTACAAAAGCACACCAACACTCCCTCCCAGAGTCATGTCAGTAAAGCAGTCCGACTCCAACAGCAGCAAGGTACTTTTCGCTGCAACCAACGCGCAACGCAGTCATTAACCCGAACTATCATACTGCTTGATGACGTGGTCACCACTGGCGCCACGATAGCAGCGGCACGGGCAGCCTTGATGCCGCACCTCCGGCCGGGAACCAAACTAGTTTGTTTAGCGATTGCGCATTAGTTAGATAAGCAAAGTGTTAGTGATGATGTCCGTGGCCATGGGTGTGGCTGTGCCCGTGTTTGGGGACGTAGTCGCGCAAGAAATACACCGCCAGGCCGGTCACAATTGGCACCGTCAGGATCAACCCAATACTCCCAACAATCGCCCGGATAATCTCAGTCGCAAATAATTCTGAGTTCACCAGCGACCAGAAATTTAGTGGCGATAAGTGGAAGTACATTAGGAGCGGCAGCGATGCCCCAACGTACGCTAGTACGAGCGTGTTCACTAGCGCGCCAACGTGTTCGCGCCCGACGCGGATGGCTTTTTGATACACCATCCGCGCAGTCAGGTCTTTGTTACTCTGATACAACTCGGTCACCACCGCGGCTTGGGTGACCGCGATGTCATCAAGCACTCCGAGTACACCAATGATAATCGCCCCGAGTAGTAACCCCGTAAAATCAAGCGTACCATCAGTGGCAAAATTGAGGAACACTGATTCGTCCGACACAAACCCAGTCAGACTGGTTTGCAGCACCGCGACAATTGCCAGCACACTCGTGATAAACACCGCTAACATCGTCCCGCCATACGCCACACATGATTCCCGGTTAAACCCATGGGTAAAGAAAATCGCCGCAAACAGCACTCCCGAGGCGACCAGCATACTCAACAGTAGTGGGTTGTACCCCGCGACGAGGCCTGGCAACAGCACGTAGAAAATCGCCAAGAAACTTCCACCGAGCGCAATCAGCGAGCGTACTCCCTGCCAGCCACCAAACACCACAATCGTGACAACAAATAGTAATACAAAAAATAGTAGCGCATCACGGCGGTCGATATTGGTGACAAAGTACGACTCTGTGCCGTCGATGTAAACGTTATGGTTGAAGTAAAACTTGTCCCCAACATCGAGTTCCAAGTACTCGTTCTCGATGGTCAGCGTCTCGCCTTCCTTGGGTCCATCAAGGACTTTGATTGAAACAGTTTGGATCAGGATGTCAGTCCCCGTACCTGGAACCTCTTGGTACTGCTGTTCAAGAATCGACAGTATCTCGCCCCGGTAGGTGCCCTGGTATTCGTTATAGACCGTCTGCGCTGCACCGATTCCAGGCACCGCTAATAGTAACAAGAGGCAGATTTTTTGTAGCAGCGAAGTAATCATATATCAGTATAATACCAAACCTAGGCCGTGTGGTCAGCATCAAGTTTAGGTTCATCATCGGCATCGTGCGCGTGGTCATCAGGCTCTGTGTGGTCGCTATGCTCAACTTCGTGCGTCGCGTGCGTATGACCGTGTCCGTACTGTGAGTGTGCCCAATCGAGAATCAACGTCATCCCTACGAACCCAATCACAATGGCTAGCGTCGCATACCAGATGTTCCCGTACGTACTGAGGTTGCCGTGAATCCGCGGCAACAAATCGCTAGCCGCTAAAAATAGTAGCGCACCAGCGGCGATACCGGTGAGAATCCATACCCAAGTGCCCCCCTCAGCTGAGACAAATAGGGTCAAAGCGGTTCCAATCACAATCGTTGAAGCCGAAAGCAAGTTACGTAGTGCCGCCTGCGACCGGGTATAACCGGCGCGGATAAATACCCCGAACTCGACTATTTCTTGTGGGATTTCGTGCAGAGCTAGGCCGATAGCGGTAGCTACACCGACCGTTGGATCAATCAAAAACGCTCCCCCGAGAATAATCCCGTCTGCCAAGTTATGGAACGCATCCCCAATCAGGAGCAGACTGGCCGAGGTTTTGTGGTCACAATCCTGGACACCGGCCGCATGGAATCGTTTGTGTAAAAATTGCGCAAAGATGTAAAACGCCAGGAACCCACCAGCCACCGCCACCCCACCCCAGGTCGGTGATGCCGCCAGGGTTTCGGGGATCAGCTCAAACAACACGAGACTGAGAAACACCCCCACCGCCACCGGGATGACAAACCGCTCGATCCCGACCAGTTTTTTATTCCCCCCGAACACTACCGCCCCAACCAGTGAGGCGAGGGCAACACACACCGCAGCTAGAACCGCTTCAAAATACATACTAAAATACTCAATTATTATAAATGCAAATGATTTGCGATTGCCAGTATAGCAAGTCTCTGCTAGAATTCAAACCAATTGTAAACTATATGTCAATCAAATTAACCCCCAAGCGCCAAGCTATTCTCGACACCCTCAAGCAGACCCACGGCACTATGAGTGCAGCAGACATTCATAGTACTTTGCCAAACATGGATCTCGTCACCATCTACCGCACGCTCGAGTTATTTACCACGGCCAAGATGATCAAACAGTTCCACCTCGCAAGTGGGCAAGCTCAGTACGAGCACCAATCAGAACCCCACCACCACGCTGTGTGTGTCACCTGCGAAAAAGTAATCCACTTCAAAGCCCCCGACGCCAAGCTGAAAAAACTCCTCGGTATCGCTGATTTTGACGTCGACGAGATCGAAGTGATGGTGAAAGGCAGTTGCGCAAAGCACGCTTGAGGTGTGATGAGTAGTAGCCGAGCAGTATCAAAGAGTGCAGTGAGAAATAACGTGACGGCTTTTTTTCGACAGCGCCCTCACTGACTTCTGAGGAGGGACTTCCAGAACCTTCGTTGGTTGTGTTGATGCTGTATACTGGCCTTTGTAAGCTCTTATATTTATGAAACAAACAGAACTCCGACAAACAATTATTTCGTTTTTAAATAACCACCGCAAAGCAGTGTTCTCGATTCTTGATCAAAACGGTCTGCCGACTACGTCACTTATGCTTTATGTGATTGATGATGAGATGAACGTTTTTTTTGGTACGAGAAAAGCGTTTTCAAAATATCAGCATTTGCAAAATAATCCAGTGGTGTCACTGTCAGTGATCGAGGAAGTGATTGATCCGCTCAAGGTTGTCGACTTGCGGGGTGATGTGACAGAACTATCAGTCGATGACTGTAACAACGTGCATGCTTGGTTCAAATCTAAAAACGATTCCAGGTACTATGTAGAAGGCGCCGAGGATTTCACTATGTTCAAATTAGTCCCCCACTTTGTCCGTTGGCTCGATGCTGAGAGTGGTGAACTCTCGATTGTAGATCTCAAGTAACTAACAAACGACGACACGTGCCGGCGTTTGTTTATTTTTTATAGTAAGCAACCACTAAAGCTAGATATAACGTAAAGAAGACTGCAAGGAACAACTGTCCTACCAACAACGGCCATTCGCCGAGGGTGTAGAATTTATACAGGATAATTAGGATAGCGACGTATCTGATTCCTAACCCTACAATCGAAATATCATGCGATGATCGATGTTTGTGGACGTGACGAATCTGAAACAAAATGTCAGCTGTCAGCGCTAGGTACGACGCAAACGTAATAATGTCGAGCCAAGCCATAGAGTCTCGATTATAACACCAACGCTGCGGGTGCGAAGACCAATAGCGCACCGAGGAGCGCCATCAGTACTCCCCCGATCAGTAGCGACAATTGCGCGTACTTGGCGCCGTGGGCTTGTAGTTTGGAGTAGCCCCAGATTGCTAGTCCGAACACCAGCACATCGTCGAACATGTAGCCGAGACTAAATACCAAGATGTACCACTGCCGTTCCAAGAACGCTAGGTTGTTCAGCTCAAGAATCTTGGTGTAGGCCTGAGGGATCCCGATCGAACACGCGAATTCGATCACGTTGACTGAAAATGCGATCAGTAAGATGGCCAAGATAGAAGCAATGGTGACTGGTCGACTGACAATCTCTTTGAATTTGTTGACGGTTTTGGATTGCGTTTCAATGCCGGTGATGTCACACACTAGTTGGTTCTGGTTGCGAGTTTTGTACCACCGCCACAGGAAGAATGCTCCACCACCAAGCGCCAGGAACCCGACCGCTGGCGTCACGTATTGGTCGAGCGCGACAAAGTCCCAGGTTTTGTACCAGACGTTCAAGATCAGGTTGTACATAATGCCCTGCGCGACGATAAATATCCCCGCGAGCATGACCATTTTGCGGCGACTGCCGGCTTGGGAGAGTAGCGCCAAGAATGTCACCAACACCCACATCGCACACGGATTAAATCCGTCAATAACTCCGAGCAGCAGCGAGAGTGAGAACAGTGAAAATGATTTGAGGTCAACAATCCCGACAAATGGTAAATCAAACACGTACCCAACCGGCGCGCCATCCACTCCAGCATCACAAATCAAATCAGTACAGCCACCACCCACAATCACGTCTTGCGCCGGCGCGCGGTCGAGGTGTTGTTGCGGTGTACGCACATCGGTGTCAGCGGCGGCTACGATAGCCGAGCGGATACTCGCCCCAGTAGTGTCCGGTCCGTTGAACCCGAGGATTGCTCGCTCGCCGACAATCGTCAGTGGGGTGACTTTGCTAGCGTCGTGTTTGGCGGTGATCTCGTCAAACAGCTGGGACGCTACGTCGTCGGTAATAATATTTAAATACTCATACTGAATCCCTTCCTCATTCATCCACTCCACCTGTTGTTTGCAGAACCCGCAATCGTCGCGCCCGAGCATGTACACCACGACCGGATCGGCACTGACAGCCAGCTCAACTTGGTCGACCTGATCTTGCGCAATCACCGTCGGGATGGCGGTAAAAAACCCACTAGATAATAAACCAATCACCAGAAACGGGGTCAGAGACCGCAAAAATAACCTATGCATGGCAATGATTCTACCGCTTTTTGGGGTGGTTGTCTCGTAGTTTTACGAGCGGCTTATCCTGAATAAAATTGCGAGCGGCAGAGCGGGGTGAGAAATAGCGTGACGGTCTTTTCGACAGCACACTCGACTCGTCCCTCCCTGAGTGTACCTGCCAAACAACCGTTGTGGTTGAGTTAGGGTTCTTTACTACTTATAATTTCCCCAGGTATAGAACTAGTAAATAAAGAGGAAAATTATTATATTCAAATATAAAAAATGAAAAATTTGCTTTAGCGAATAATGGCTGGAATGCAGACGGGACTCTCGGTGATTAAAGTACGCAAGATATCTTGTGTGCTCTTTACCAAAATTGACTTCCCATAAACATCTGGCGGCATCTCATACATGTTTGGAGAGATGTGTAACGTTTTATTCATACATTCTATCTCCTATCAAAAGCTTCTTTTGGCGATAGTTTAGCCGCTTTATGTGCAGGTACCCAACCAGCGACAAAACCAATAAAGGCAGATAACACTAGAATGACTACCATGAACCAGGCTGGTGTAAGAAATAAATCAATAGCACTACCACCATATTTCACTGCTACAAAAGAAAGTACTATATTAAAAATACCCCCGAGACCTACACCTAGAACTACCCCACATAATCCTCCAAAAAATCCCATCAGAGAAGATTCCACCAGAAAAAGATAGCGGACATCAGCATCTGTAGCTCCAATAGACTTCAAAATACCGACCTCATAGATACGCTCCAGAAATCCCACAGTCATAGTATTGAACATACCAATAGCTGACACGATGAGAGCTGTAACACCAAAAGCTCCTAGAACGATTGTTATGATATTTGTTATTTGTCTAGCTTGTGTCACTAAGTCTATACGTGCTGCTACTAAAAAGCCCTCCCCTAGAAGTCTATCCCGAAGAGTTTCCAGGACGTCAACATTTTTCGCTTTAACTAGCACCTTTCTGAAAAAGGGCGGTTCTTTTGAAAGTGAGCTGACATTTATAATTGCGGTTGGAGACATGGCATCATCTAGAATAATCCCTTGTAGTGAAAAAGGTTTTGGGATAGCAACATCCGTTATTGTACTCGTGTCTGCCTCTTGATATAAAACCGTAATAGCAAACATTTGTCCTAGAGCTGAAATATCTATCGGGGCTCCAAGAGCTGTTAATATTTGACCAGATACGATTGTTCCATCTGTAGTATCAAGAGCTGTCCCAACATTTGGTAAAATACCTGCTAAACGAAAATACGCCGAGTCAACAATACGAGTATCAATCAAAAGCGTAGAAGCTCCTTCGGTACTAATCTCTCCGGGAAATTCAGCCACTGGAGAAATCTCGGCAACGTTGGGGAAATTCTTCAGAGCTTCCAACGAGTCAGGTTCGATAGTTAGATTACTTTCGGAAGGATATGAAATCTCCATCGTAATAAGAGAATCTTCGGTTGTCATCAATTGACCAATGAGAATAAATTGTAATCCGTAACCGAGAGACACAAGTACGTTAACTGTGGCAATACCAATAGACATACCGAGAATGGTAAGGGCTGCTCTTTGCGGTTTAGCACGAAAAGAACGAAGTGATAATCCAACTAATTCAGTTAGTTTTAATTTTTTAGAAGTCATGCTTGATAGTTATACCTTTTCTTCGAGGGTCACGCTCTCATTAAGACCCTTTCCGTTGTTGCTTTTTTTACATCTTTTCCATTGAGGATTAATTCAAGTTTTTCAGCCATTAGTTGTGATGCTCGGAATGAGAGTCCAGCTCCAAATTCATTAATGGCCAAATCAAGGATTTCTGCAACTTTATCTTCGGGAACGAATCCCTTTATTCTATCAGATATAACCTGATTAAGAGCCATGAGCTGTGAGAGTGTTAGTTTCCCCGTATAACCTGTTTGTATCCACCTTCTAATATCCTGTATTTCATTATCAATGGAAAGCGCCGGGTTTTTCTTAATTAAATCATATATATGTTCCACATCTTTTCTTCTATCTATTATTTCTTCTATATATTCTGTAATTCTATATGACTGTTTTTTTCTTAATCCCACTCCACCTTCTTTAAAGGATTTATGAAATAGTTTAAAAAGTTCTCCTTTATTAATGTTATCTGCAAATCTATCATTTATAACTGATTCAAAAACTTGAATCTCAGCCATAGAGTGTCGTCGTAGGAAAAAGTTTGCCAGAATACGATTAGAGGGATTTTCTTCTGTATTTTTTTCTTCTGTTGGATTGTCACTAGATAATTTATCATAGAGATTCTTAGCTAAGGATGTCGCAACATTCCCAACCTTCATATTTTCAACTTTAGCTATCTCCCCATCTTTCATGTGAAAAATAGTCCTCACGTCACGAAGACTCCAGGCTTCGTGAGTAACCATTATGATAGTCCTTCCGTCCTTTTCGTTGAGTTCCTTTATGAATTCTAATACCCCTTTTGCATTTTCTGAGTCAAGGTTTCCTAGTGGTTCATCGGCGATTATAATAGGCGGGTCGTTAGCTAAAGCTCTAGCTATACCCACTCGCTGTTGCTGTCCGCCAGAAAGTTCGGACGGGTATCGATGTGCATATGGAGCCAGCTCCAATCTCTCTAAAAGTTTAGCTGCTTCTATCTCTGCTTTTTCTGAAGTTGCTCCAACAAAAAGCATTGGTAGAGCTACGTTCTTTAATACGTTTAGTGAAGGGATGAGATTAAATTGCTGGAAGATGATTCCAATGCCAGTCTGCCTAAAAATAGCAAGTTCATGATTTGAAAGTCCTGCTATATTCTGTCCATCAATAACCACTGTACCTGAATGGAAGCGGTCGATGCCAGAAAGAGAATAAAGCAACGTGGTTTTTCCGCAACCTGACGGTCCAAAAAAAGCTACATATCCCCCTTTCTCTATTTCAATATTAATATTACTTAAAGCTTGAACTTCTGTTGGCTCTCCATGATTATAGAAATAATTAAGATTATCTATTGTGATTATGTTACTCATGTATTTTATCTGTGTATATGATTATACTCGTTTAGTAGCATATCTCCCTTAGCTAGATATCCATCGACACCTAATTTTTGACCTTTATTTTTATAATATGCTCCTCTGGACTTCGAAGTAATTTTCAGCTTCACTAACAAAGATGCCTTTAGGATACCATAAGTGTCGGAGCGTCCACGTACCAAAATATACACACATCCCCGCATCACCATCAACCAGAAGAATTATGATTTTGTTTAATTGTATTTCCATAGCTGTTACCTAATATTTTGAATAAAATTAAACGTATCATCAAAGTTCTTAAAGATAACATCGACAATTGATTCGGTTCTCTTTGGAGTAATGATAGTTCGGATGGGCAGCTTAGTTTCATTGCCTGCATTGTCTTTTGATGCTACTTGTATGCGATAGACGGTTCCTGGCCTGAGTGTCGTCAGCATGACAACGTGATTCTGGGTTAACTCACTATCTTCTTGTTTATTTGCTAATGCTTTATCTGGAGCGCCAGAACCTTCTTCATAGTAGACGACAGACGTAGCCGGCTCATCTGTCTTCCACGATATGATGGTTTGGATTCTATCTGTTCGACCTAGCACCAGAGCACTGTCCACTCTAAAGTTGGTAATAGTCGGTAGTATAGTATCGGTACCTGTTTGCGCCGTGATTGCCTCAACTCCCTCGACTAGATTGCCAGCTAGGTTTATACCTGAGATAGATACTTCGTAGGCTGTACCCGGAGTTAGATTATCTATCTTCATAGAGTGCAGGGTCTTTCTAGTACTATCAATCTGACGTGATAATTGACCAGTGGTTGTATTCTGGTAGTCAATGATAGAGGTTGCCGGACTGTCGGTAGTCCAGACAATTGTGAATGAATCATTCGTCTTCTCTACTATATTGCCACGTATTTTGGTGGCTTGGGTGGTAAATACAACCTCTTGAGATGTACCCACCACTTGCGGGAGAGAGAACGCTTTAGCGACGATTCGGTACTTTGTATTTGGCTTCAGCCCCAGCAGTGACAGTTCGTGAGTTAAGTTTTTTGTTGTGGTATCAGATATTTCATTTGTGTATGGATTATCCTTGGTGGTGTCGTAGTTTGGTTCATCGATATATGACACTACTGCAAATGTTTTGATGTTGGTTTTGAAGTTTATCGTGGCACTATTTTCAGTAATATCTAGTACTACTGGTGTATCGACAAAAGGTGGTACGAGTGAGGGAAGGATCGACTCGATGGTTGATTCGATTTCTTTTTGGAATTGTTCGATGTTTTTTATGTCTTTCATGGCGTCTAGTTGTTCGGTGAGGAATTTGGTTTTGAAGGTAAGATCGTCACCCTCACCTCTATTTCCAAATTCATCCATCACAACCACTTGCATATGGTAATCAGTGCCAATCACCAAACCTCTCAAACTAATTGTATGTTTTTTACTGAGTGTGTCACTTCCCGCAATGTCTCCATACAAACTATCCTTTCCATACTTAACAAACGACACCGTCTCCTTGCTCGTCTCAAACACAATCGTCGCCCCAAACGGAGTAGTCGTTGCGACCGACACATTAGAAATAACCGGGAGGGTGGCATCTTGCAGCAATAGTTTTGCTTTATTTGCCTCATTCTCTTTTAGTAGCGCGTCATAGATGGACTGCAGCACACCAGTTGACCCACCTCCACCACCCCGGAAAACAATTTTCTCTTTAATTGATGGTGTCTCAAACGTTTGTTCTGAGGTGGTGGTTTGGTTGCCTTCCGCGTCTGCAGACTCAATCACGTAGTAGTAGGTTGTCTCAGGTGTTAACCCTGAGATGGTAGCCAGATGAGTCACCACCAGTGTGGTATTTCGATTTGAGGTATCTGTGTAGTTGTCAGATTCAGTACCATATCTTATTCGACCATCAGCTGGTTCATTGGTGACCCAGGTGATAGCGACCGAGTCAGAGGTGATAATCGGGGTAACTATGTTGGTCACTATCGGAGCGGTCGCATCAGCGGCTGTGGTAAAGCTGTAGTACTCACCATCATTAGCATCTTCACTAATACTAGTAGTGGCCGAGGCTGATTGGACGAGATAGTAATAGGTTGTTTCCGGTAGGAGGTTGCTGAGTATCACGGTATGGTCTGTTATCAGCTCTGTTCCTCCCACGCTAATTGGAGTTATCATATTTTGATCAACACTGTAAAACACAAAAGAATTGGCTGGGATATCTGTTGTCCAAGTGATTGCAATAGCCGTGTCAGTAGCGGTTGGTACTGGATTTTCGGGGTCGGTAGTATCCTTCAGAGTTTCCTGAGCTGTATTTGAGATGATTGGCCCGTCCGTGGTAGTAAAGTCTGACTCTTGCACGGTTACTTCCCCACTTAGCGTAACTGAAGTGGCTTTGTAGTAATACTTGGTTAAAGGGGTGAGGTTGCTTAGGTATACGTTATGACCTAGCACTTTTTCTGTACTGCCTTTTTGTAGATTGTATGACCCCTCTTCGGCTGGCGGTCGTGTGCCGTAGGTCACCACTGAGTCGGCAAAGTCGGCTGTGGTCCAGGTTATCAGGGCGGAGGTTGATTTCACGTTTGAGCCGGCTAGTTCGATGATAGGTCGCGTGACCTCCACGGTACGCGTGAGCACTGCTGTGTTGCCTGACTGGTCAGTTGACGTATACGTCACGATGTATGTGCCACCGGCATTAGTGTTGACGGTACCTGATATGATGACCGGTGTACTACCACCAACCTCATCAAGCGCCGTTGCTCCCTGTTCGGTATATGCGTCACCAGCAATTATGGCAACCGGGTCGGGGCCGATGAGGGTGATGACCGGGGGTTCGGTATCTAACACAGAAAAGGTAGCTTCGATAGTATGGTTTTTGATGATGTTCGTAAAGGTATAGGTCGACACTGGAGCAATACTAATACCATCCACTACGAGCGTCGCGATGACATAGTCGGCAGTGGTTGTAGAAATATTGTAGGTTTGATTGGTGGTAGAAGATGCCGTAGTGGTACCCAACGGTGTGATGGTTCCACCCACACCCGCTGTAGCAGAAATGGTGTAGGTCGGGGCGAGCGTCACGTTCACGGTACGTGTGACGGACTCCACATTTCCTGAACGATCAGTGGCTGAGTAGGTGATGACGTAGGTGCCGACCGCTTGGGTATTCACCGTCCCTGACACCGTCACAGCCCGGACACCATCAACTACGTCTTCAGCTGCGGCTCCCTGTTCGGTATATGCGTCACCAGCAATTATGGCAACCGGGTCGGGGCCGATGAGGGTGATGACCGGGGGCTGGGTATCAGCGACTGCTTGCAGGGAAAAGCTGGCAGTAATGGTGTGGTTGGCGACCACATTCACAAACGTATGTGAAGTTGAAGCAGCCAAAGCGACACCATCGACAATCAGGCTTGAGACGATGTACCCACTGTCAGGAGTAATGGTATAGACCTGACTGGCACCGGCGTTCACAGCCACCGCGCCGGAAGGATTGATCGTACCGTTGCCGTCAACTATTGAGGCGGCAATCGTGTAGATAGACGAGGCTGGTGTTGTCGGTCCAGCCAAGACTCCAACGGGAGAATAATTACCACGGGTATCTTTGGTGAAAATTTGGTAATAATATTCGGTGTCATTAACAAGTCCCTGGTCAGTACAGCCGGAAGTTGGACTGTTGACCACACAAGCAACCGTGGCCGCACCAATAGTATCTCCAACTACATAAGTCACCCCTTCAGTTGGGATCGCAGTCACCAGAACGGACGCCTGACGCAAAACGACGACACTATGCAGATCATTCTCCACGGGGTTAGTCCAACTGAGGTTGATTAAACCACTACCAGCTGTTGTAGTGGTCGCCGTCACGTTCGCAGGTGAGGTGTTGTCGATAGTCAGTGGGTTTGTATTTGTATCAGAGCCGGTACGTGTGGTTGCGTTATCGAGCCAACTGGTCACGTAAGCAGTGATGGGGTAAGAAGCTCCTGGAACGGCTGGCATCAAGGTGTGTGTAAGTGGTGTCACACGGATTTTAAAGGGGGTCACAACTGTCCCAATAGACATCCCACTCACCGCAATCGTGTTTGCCCCCGCCGTTACGGCCGTGGTCGAACCAAGCACATTATTCAAAGCATCAGTAATAGCTAGAGTACCCACTCCAGTACTGGTGGCGAGTGTCACGACCACCGAGGTAACGGTGTCTCCATCGAAATCTTTCACCAGGGTAAAGACATTAACATCC
>Ga0209390_10004914_pt1 | contig 19548 bp, 10 predicted proteins | sample BON01_FD_187212 | JGI IMG/M metagenome (GOLD analysis project Ga0209390, IMG submission 187212) | Freshwater microbial communities from Lake Bonney liftoff mats and glacier meltwater in Antarctica - BON-01 (SPAdes) (version 2) | ecosystem: Environmental > Aquatic > Freshwater > Ice > Glacier...
AAACCCTAAACCCTAAACCCTAAACCCTAAACCCTAAACCCTAAACCCTAAACCCTAAACCCTAAACCCTAAACCCAAAACCCAAAACCCTAAACCCTAAACCCTAACCCAAAAAACTAAACCCTAAACCCTAAACCCTAACCCTAAAACCTAAACCCTAAACCCTAAACCCTAAACCCTAAAACCTAAACCCAAACCCTAAAAACCAAAACCTAAAACACAAACCCTAAACCCCGTAAAAACCGAAACCCAGGTCGACACCGTGCGCTTTCTGTGGCGCGCGGGCCACGACGCCAACGCGCCTGTCGCGTTCGACCCGCACCACCACGTGCCCGCCAGCCCCTCGTCCACCTGCGCCCACGTCTGCGTATTCCCGCCCCTCGTCCCGCCCCTCCCTCGCGGCGCCGGCGGGTACAACTTCTTAGACATGGACTTTTTGTCCGTGGCGCACCGGGACAACCGCCCGCCGCCGCAGCTCGCCTGCCTCTCTGCGTTGGCCGAGTCCGGCGCCGACCTGAACGCGGGGGACAGCGCCGGGCGGACCCCGATGCATTGGTCGTTCCTGCCAACAAGACCGGCCGCGTCGCTGCCCTCGAGCTGCTCATCCGCCTGGGCGCCGACGTGAAGACTGACGACGTCGAGGGTGACTGCCCGATCATCACCTGCGCTCAATACGGCGACGTCCAGATGCTCAACATGCTGCTGGCCGCCGGCGCGTCTGCCAACACTTGCTCGGGCGACGGCGGATTTTCGCCACTGACGATCGCGTGCATGGGCGGACACGATGACATGGCGCTGGCGCTGTGCAAGCTGAGCTCCAAGCGCACACTTCGCGACAAGGACGGGTACGAAGGGCAGACCGCCGCCGACTGCATCATCGCGCCCCTTGCGCGCAACTGGCGCAACTTTAGCCCGCTGCACCTCGAGGTGATCGCCGCCGTGGTGCTCGCGGGCGGCCCCGTCGAGCCGCAAAACGCCACCGCCGTGCTCCCGGCCGTTCTCGCGCGCGCGAAGGAGTGCCCGGGCGAGCGCGCTCGGATGACGGCGCTTGCGAGCCGGCTCGAAAAGTTGGCCGCGGGCGGCGACGAGGACGACGAGGGCGACGAGGGCGACGACGACGACGGGGCAGACGAGTGAAGGAGGGACGGGGACAAGGACGGGGACGAGGAACAAGGACGACGACCAGGACGAGGGAGACAATTTCAAAGGAAAGGGAAGACGCAGCCTCGTCGAGCTGCAAGGGTGTTTTGCACGAACTAACGAGCACGCCACAGCCAGCGCAATGAGCACGCCACAGCCGGCACGCACACGACAACCATAAAGACATCAAGGCTCTATCAAGACATCACAGCATGAAATTGAAACAAAAACGAAGAGACGCGCGCTCTCGCTTCGAGTGAAAAAAACGGCGCCGCTCCCTCTCTCTTATCGCCCACGGCGGCGTTTTTTGCGGGCGGCGGGCGAGCAAGAGGGGGGCGAGAAAGCTCGGCGATGCTCGATGAAAGTTTTACATGTGCGCGCCCGTCATCTGTGCACGTTGTCCTCTTTGCAAACACACACCGACCCAGGCGCTCCGTCACGCGCCCGCCTCGGCGTCGCAGCTCGGCTGCTGCTCCTGCTGCGGCTGCTTCCCACCACCGCCCGCCTCGGCCTCCGCCTCCGCCCCCGCCCCGGCCCCCGCCACCGCCCCGGCCCCGGCCGCCGCCCCCAGCTGCTCCTCCTGCTCCTCCCCCTGTCCCGCCGCGCGCTCGAGCGCAAGCAGCATGCGCGCCATCGTCTCGCGGCTGGCCTCGCTGATGGCGCCCGCGCGCACGTAGAACGACAGGCAGCGGCGCACGACGCGCGCGAGGCGCGCGGCCGCCTCGGCCTCCTCGGCCTCCAGCCGCAGCCCTCGCCCCTCGGCCCCCGCGCCGACCTGATCGGCGCCGCCGCCGCCGCCGCCGCCATGGTTTCCGTCGGCCGACGCCAGCAGCCGCAGCAGGGCGGGGCCCCGCGGGCCAAGGCCGCCGCCGCGCGTCGCGCCCGCGGCCACGGGCTCGCGCACGTCGCCGACCACCAGAAAGCCCAGGGCGATGGCCGCGTACGCCTCGACGATCGAGGCCTCGGCGGACGCCGCGGCGGCCGTGGCCGTGCCTAGCGGCGGCGGCGGCGGCGGCGATGGCGCCGAGGCCCCGCCGACGACGTTGGCGCCGCCGCCGCCAGGGCCGCCGCCGCCGAGGGCCCCGCCCCCGAGCGACGCGGCCGCGCGCAGCACCGCGACCAGCACGCGCTCGAGGGCGCTGACGGGCGGAGAGGCGGACGCGCACCGTAAAGAGGGGGCGGCGGCGGCGCCGGCGCTGGCGGGCGCCGACAGCAACGCGCCCACGAGCGCAGGCGGGCACGACGAGGCGACGTTGATGACGACGCCGAGCGCGACGCCGATGAGGTCCGCGCGGCGCACCAGGCGGCGCGGGACCGCGACGACCGCGGCGGGCGGCGGCGGCGGCGCGCCCCCGCCCACCCCCATGCGGCCCCCTAACGGCGCCCCCGCCTCCTCCGGCCCCGCCCCCCCCTCCTCCCCCCGCTCTGGCCCCCCTCCTCCTTTGCACACGAGCGCCGACAGCAGCGCCGCGCACGCCGGCAGCGCGCCCGCGCGCAGGAGTGCCTCGCTGCCGCGCGGGTTCTGGTGGCTTAGGTTCATCGCGACGGACAGCACGCCGCGCAGGGCCGCCTCGCAGGCGCGCGGGTCGAGGAGGGGGGCGGCGGCGGAGGCTGCGGTGGCGGCGGCGGCGGACGGAGCGGGGGCGCCGCCGCCGCCGTTGCCGCCACCGCCGCCGCTCGAGGGCCCGAGCCCTGCGGCGAGCCGGCCGGCGAGCGCCGGCACGAGCGCCATGAGCAGCGCGGGGAGGGGGCCGCGGCGCTCGACCATGGCGGGCGGGGGGGGCACGACAGCAGGCGGCGCGCGAGCAGGCGCGGCCCGCCCGCTCTCGGCGCCGCCGCCGCGCCGCCGAGAGGGCGAAGACACGGGGCTGCCCCGGGCGGGAGGCGCGGGCGCGGGCGCGGGCGCGGGCGCGGGCGCGGGCGCGGGCGCGGCGGGAGGCCCCTTCCACGCCACCTCGAGCTGGGCCAGGCGCTCGGCCGTGTCCTGCGCAGCAAATGTGGCGTTCTCCAGCACCTGCAGCGCGGCGGCCGTGTGCCACGTAGGGTCTTCGTGGTAGTGGCGGGGGGCGGCCGCGCTGGCGACGTCGAGCACGCCCTCGCTGCCTCCGCTGCCTCCGCCGCGCGCCGCCGCCGCCGCCGCCGCCGCTGCCGGTGCCGACGCAGCCGCGAGCAGCAGCACGCGGGAGGCGTGGCGGGCGAGCACGCGCGACGCGATGCGGTCCAGCACGCCGTGGCGGTGCAGTGACGCCTTGAGCTTCTCCACGCACGCGGCACGGGCGCCGGCCGCGGCGGCCGCCACGTTGGCGGCCGACGCGGCCGCCGCGCCGCCGCCGCTGCCGGCGAGGGCGGCGGCGGCGGCCTGCCCGTGGTGCTCGTCGCCGGGCGCCTCGAGCGCCGTCGCTGCGGCCAGCGCGGCCAGGGCCACCGACTGGTGGGAGGCGAGATGGCGGCGGAGGCGTGCGGAGGCGGCCGCGGGGCGCGCCGCGCGCTGATGCTGCCTGGCCGCACCTGCTCCTTCTTTGTCGCTGCTGCCGCCGCCGCCGCCGCAGCCGCCGCCTCGACCGCCCTCGCCAGCCTCGGCCCCTCCCTCCCTCTCGTCGTCGTCGTCGTCGTCGTGCGATGCCGCCGGCGGGCCGCAGACGAGGCCGCCCAGCAAGCGCCACAGCGGTCCTGCGTCGAACAGGCGGACCAGACGATCGCCCAGGGAGGGCGCATCGCGCACAGCGGCCGCGAGGCCCGGGCCGCAGCGTTCGCGGCAGCGGCGGACGGCGTCGGGCTCCTGCTCTGTCTCATCTCCATTGTGCTGATGCGCGACTAAATCCCCGCCGTCGTCGGTCGCCTGGAGCAGCTGGTCGGCGACAACCACGGCCGCGGTGGACGCCAGGTAGGCCGGGTGCGCGTCGGGCGCCGCCGCCAGCGCCAGCAGAGCGCCGGCCGCCGCCCACGCGACGACGGGGTCGGCCGCGCGCGCAGCCGAGGAAGGCGCGGGAGGGCGCAGGGCCCCCTGCGGCAGCAGCAGTGTCTGGTCTTGCTGCGGGTGCAGGAACACCGCGCGGCTGCGCGCCAGCGCCGTCAGCGCCTGCTGCGCCAGGCCCTCGGAGCGCAGCGCCAGCCGGCCGCGGCGCGTCGCCAGCGCCTCGGCCAGCGCCACGCTCGCCTCGCGGTGCGAGCCGCGGCCGCGCCCCGGGGCCAGGCCGTCCAGCGCGTACCGCGCGTCGTCCTGGGCCTGCACGGCCTCGCCGCGCTGCTGCGCCTCGGAGACCGTGCGGGCGGCGGCCGCGGCGACGGCGGCCGCGGCAGCCTCGGCGGCCGCGAGGCGCTCGGCCCTGGTCAGCGCGGGCGCAGAGGCACCACCAGGGCCGCCCGCGGCGCGCGTCGCTGCGGCTCCTGCACCTGCCTCTTCGGCCGCTGCTGCTTCTGCTTGCGCTGCTGCTGCAGCCGCGCCGCTCGCCGCCACTGCCGCCTTGGCCTCGCCTGAGGCGCCCCCGCCGCCGCCGCCACCGCTGCCGCCACTGCCACGGGTCTGCCGGGGCGGCGGCGCCAGCTGCAGGCCAAGGACACCCAGGAAGGGCGACGGCTGCGGGCCAGACGGCGCAGGCGCAAGGGCGGCCGCAGCGGCGGCGGCCGGAGGAGGGCCGGGCCTGCCGCTGCGGCGCGGAGGCTGCGCTTTTGACGGCGAGAGCTCTTTGGCGGCGGCAGCGGAGGCAGGGGCAGGGGCAGGGCGCGGCGGCGGCGGCATGGGCATCATCGCCGCCTCGGCGTCGTCCCGCATCTCCTCGCCGCCGTCGTCGTCGTCGTGCCCCTCGGACTCGACCATGAGCGCCGAGTCGCCGTCGTTTTCGGTCGGGGGAGGAGCAGCGGCGGCAGAGGCGGCAGCGGCAGAGGCGGCAGCTGCAGCTGCGGCAGCCGCGGCGACCATGGCCGCGCGGCGAGGGCTGGGCGGGCGCGTGGGCGACAGAGAGGCCGTCTGCTTTGCGGCCGGGGCCGCCACCACCTTGGGCAGAGGCTCGGGCTGGCTGGTAGGGGCGCCCGAGGCGGCCGCCGCGGCCCCCGCCGACCGCTTGCCGCCGCGCGGAGACGCCGCCGCCGCCGCCGCGAGTGAGGGCGCAGGCGCGGGCGCGGGCGCGGCCACTCGCTGCTGCTGCTGCTGCTGCTGCTGCTGCTGCTGCTGCTTCTTGGCGGCGGAAGGCGCCGCGAGAGCCGCCTCCTCGGCGCGCTGGCGCTTGAAGTCGGCGCGCCGGCGGGCAAAGCGCTCGGCGGCCGTCGGCGACCCGGGCGGAGCAGCAGCAGCAGCGGTAGCGGCGGCGCCGTCGCCGCTGCCGCCAGGTAGCCCGCCCGCCGTGCTGCTCCTGCCGCGCGCAGGGCTGCCGCGCGGGCGGGGCTGAGGGCGGGGGCTGTCGGCGCCCGCGCCTGCGCCCGCGCTCCCGTCGTCCGCCGGCAGCGCGTACGGGTCGGCGACCGGGTTGGCGGGCCCTAAAGCGCGCCCGCTGCGCCGCTTGTCGGGCGAAGCGCGCCGCGCCGTCGGCCTTTCTACTGCCGCTGTCGTTGCTGCTGCTGCTGCCGCCGCCGCCCCTGCCGCCGCTGCCGCTGTTGCCGCGCGCCGCGTTTGGGGGCTGGGCGGCGGCCTAGCCCCGCCCCCCTTCTTGCCGCTGGTCTGGTCGCCCCGGCCCTGATGCTTCTCGTTCTCCACCTGGTCGCCCGCCGCCGGGAACAGGGGCGCCGCGGGCTTGTTGCGCCGCACAAAGGTGCGCGTCTGCTCCTGCTGCTCGCCGCTCGCCGACATGGTTGGGTTTTTTTCCGTCAAAGGGCGCGAGGGCGCCGCCGCCTGGCGCCGGGTCGCGCGTGCGCTCGTCGTCCGCGCCAATCACTCGACCGCAAAAGTCTGCCCGGTTTGCGCTCTCGTCCACCCCCTTGACGCAGATGGAGGGTCGATACGCGCGCTCTCGCTTGTATGTGCGTGCGTGACTGGGCCTTGTGATGGATGAAGAGGCGTTCACAGAGGCGTTCCGAAATCGGGCGCGGTGATTTCAAATGTTCTCGGAGTCACGCGGGATGTGACCCGCCGGTGGTGGTGGTGACGTGCTGAACGGTTTTAGCGTGTGCGCGCGCGTCTCCCAGCGCGGGGCAAGTGAAGCAGGGTTGTTCGTGAGGGACGAGGGAAGATGTTTGCGTGCGCGCTTGCCGCTTTGGAGCGCTCGAGGGCGGGGCGAGGGCGGAGGCGCACGCGCGTCGACCAGCCCGCCTTCAGAAGGCGGCGCCTTCTCCTGCTGCCTCCGCCCGCCTTTCCCCCTCCTTGCGTCCGTCCAGGCTACCACTTCCGCAACATACCCAGACAATTGGCTCAACATACATACGCGCAGTCATACACACGCAATCAGCTGCCCCCTGTTGCCAAACTCTCAACTCTTTGCCCAAGACCTGTTTTGTGTTGGTGGTTCCGTCTCCTTGCTCGCCCGCTCGCCCCTTGTCCTTTGAGAGAGCGCCAATCGCGCGCCACCTCCCACCACCCCCTTCCCACACACGCACCCGCAATATGCAGTGCAGCACCAGCACGGCGGGTGAGTAGTTTTCATGCGAGCAGACGGAGGTTTGGTGTCGTTTCCCTGCGCTCTTGCGTTTCCCGCCAGCCTCTCTCCCGCCTCCGCGTCGGTCGCACGCTCACGCCCGCACGCCGCAACTGCCTAGAACACCCACAGGCCCCGCCCGCACGCCGGCGGCCTCGGGCGCGCGCCTGGTCGTGCGCGCGACGCTCCGTCGCACCCCCGCCTGCACCAACCGATCGTCTTCTTCGCGCGCCGTGGTCGTCGCGGTGCGCGCGCAGGCGCCCGCGGCCGCCGCCGCTGTCAGCGCGGCTCCCGAGGCCGCTGCCCCCTACGGCGTCTTCCGCCTGTCGTACGACGTGACAAACGTGAGTCGATCGATTGGGACAATGTTCCTCGGTCTTGGGCCCCTTCGAGGGACGGGGGGCTCAGCCCTTTGCCGAGCAATCGCGGCGTCCGCCCCCACCCCCCTCCCCCATTTCCACGCGCCCAATCGCCGCAACATGACGCGCCTGTCGTGCTGGCGGGGCGTCGCTCGCCCTGATCGAGGCGCAAACGGGCGCGCCGACGACGGATGCGCGCCCACTGTCGACGCCGACGGATGCTCGACGCGACGCGAGAGCAAAAGCGCCCCCCGCCGTTCTGGGCTCAAATCTGTTCAATCTCCCAAACCCAACGCAATCAATCACCACAAAACAGGAGGACCCGGGCCTCACGCGCAGCTGGAACAAGACCATCCGCGTCGCCGTCACCGGCGCGTCCGGCAACATCAGCAACCACCTGCTCTTCATGGTGCGTCGCCCCGCCCGCCCCCCGCCTTTGCGTCGCCCGCGCGGCCGCCGGCCCCCCTCACCACTCCTCGCTGCCCAACGACGAAACAAACACAACCTCATCAAACCGCCCCCCCTCCCCCCCCATCCTCACACACACAAAAACACAACTCTAACCGCTCCCCCCCCCCTTCCCCCCCCCCCCCCCCTATTTAACAGCTCGCGTCCGGCGAGGTGTTCGGCAAGCAGCAGCCGCTCGCGCTGCAGCTGCTGGGCAGCGAGCGCTCGCGCGAGGCGCTCGAGGGCGTCGCCATGGAGCTCGAGGACTCGCTCTACCCGCTGCTGCGCGAGGTCAGCATCGGCGTCGACCCGCGCGCCGTGTTCAAGGACGCCGACTGGGCCCTCATGATTGGCGCCAAGCCGCGCGGCCCGGGCCAGGAGCGCGCCGACCTGCTCGACCAGAACGGGCGCATCTTTGTCGACCAGGGGAAGGCCCTGAACGAGGTGGCGTCGCCCGACTGCAAGGTCATGGTCGTGGGCAACCCCTGCAACACCAACGCCCTGATCGCGATGGAGAACGCGCCGCGCATCCCGCGCCGCAACTTCCACGCGCTCACGCGCCTGGACGAGAACCGCGCCAAGTGCCAGCTCGCGCTCAAGGCGGGCATGTTTTACACGTCCGTGGCGCGGACGGCCATCTGGGGCAACCACTCGACCACGCAGGTGCCCGACTTTGTCAACGCGCGCATCAACGGGCGGCCCGCGATCGACGTGATCGGGGACATGAAGTGGTTCCGCGAGGACTTCACGCCGACGGTCGCCACGCGCGGCGGCGCGCTGATCAAAAAGTGGGGCCGCTCGAGCGCCGCCTCGACCGCCGTGTCGATCGCCGACGCCATCCGGTCGCTCGTGGTGCCCACCCCCGCGGGCGACTGCTTCAGCTCGGCCGTGATCACCGACGGCAACCCCTACGGCATCGCCGAGGGCATCGTCTTCTCCATGCCCTGCCGCAGCAAGGGCGACGGCGGCTACGAGGTGTGCGACGACTTTATCATCGACGACTGGCTGCGCTCGAAGATCCGCGCCAGCGAGGACGAGCTGCTCAAGGAGCGCGACTGCGTGGGGCACCTGATCGGGGTAGAGGGGGCGTCTTGCGCGATCACAGTGGACACGACGCTGCCCGGGGAGAACTGAGGGAGGGGGGGCACTTGCTCGCGCTCTTTCGAGAGAAAGGGGGCGACCATCTCGTTGTTTTGGCTTTGTCGGGCTCGGCCGCGAGAGAGACACGGCGCGCGCGGCCACGCCTCTGGCAAGGCCCGCTCTCTTTTCATTCTTCGCGTCGGAATTTTGTTTGGCGCGCGCTTCTCGTTGCGAGGTGCGCGAAGCGGCCACTCTCCTTTTCATGGTCCGGTCAAGATGACCGCCGCTCCCCGCGCCCAAAAAAACAAAACGAAAAGAGTTTCTGCCGCAGCCGTGCGACCCAGCGCTCCTTCTTTTTTGGCTTCGATCTGTACCCGTGTGATCCCGTCCGCGAGACAGTTAGGGGGACGCGAGTGCTCCATCGAGGTGCTCCGTTCCCGCCGCTCCCAGAGAGAACAACTTGCCGTCAGTTTCATAAGTATGTGCCCCTCCAACCTGCAAAAGAGAAAACACCTGCTCGTCGCTCTGTCTCCGAACGACGGCGGACGACGGCGGACGACGGCGAAAGAGCTCGCGGCGCACAAAAAAGCAGGATGCCGCCCGCAGCACAAACCACCGCGCCCCCTCGATCGATCACGACTCAGATTGTCCTCGGACAAGCATCCTTCACCTTTCCTCGCACCCCCATTGGATCGCAACCAGGGCGCAGGCGCACGCATTCCCCGTCTCTCTCCCCCACGCCCGAAAACGCAAACGCGCGAGCTTTGAACCGCTGACAATGCAGGCGCTCGCGGCCGGCAGCTGCAGCTGCGCCCGCGTGATCGGGCGGTCGCGCGTTTCCTCCGCGCGCCCCGCCGTCGGAACGTGAGTGGACGGATGACGCCAACAATGCCGCCGTGGCCGCCGCCGGCCGCCGCCCCGTCGCCGACGCAGACGCCCCCCGTCGCCGCGCTCACTCCCTCGCCCCAAACCCCCAAAAAAACAACAACAGCGCGCCCCTGCGCACTGTGACCGCCTGCCCCGTGCCCGCACGCCGCCGCCTCCTGGCGGCTCCCGTCGCCGCCAAGAAGGGCGGCGGCGGCAAGTCCAAGGGCGGCAAGGGCGGCGGCAAGGGCGGCGACGACTCGGACGACGACGACGCGCCGCCGCCAGCGCGGTCCGCCAAGGGCGGCGGCGGCAAGGGCGGCGCGGCCGCATCGGGCGGTGGCGGCACGCCCGACGACCTCGACCGGCTCGCCGCCGCCACCAAAAAGGACGCCGAGGAGCGCATGGGCAAGGCCATCGCCACCATGGCCGCGGGTTTTGAGACCATGCGCACGGGCCGCGCCAACCCGGCGCTGCTCGATCGCGTCGTGGTCGACTACTTTGGCGCGCCGACGCCGCTAAAGACGCTCGCCGCCATCGCGGTGGCCGACGCAGCGACGCTCGTCGTCACGCCGTTCGACCGCGCCGCGTTCAAGGACGTGGAGAAGGCGCTGATGGCCGGATCGGGCGACTTCGGGGCCACCCCCAACAGCGACGGCGAGCGCCTGCGCATCAACCTGCCGCCCATGACGCAGGACCGCCGCAAGGAGCTCGCCAAGCAGGCGGCCAAGGCCGGCGAGGAGTGCAAGGTGGCCGTGCGCAACGTGCGCAAGGACGCGATGAAGAAGCTCGAGAAGGGCGACTTTGGCAAGGACGCGAAGAAGCAGGTGGAGGACGAGGTGCAGAAGCTGACGGACGGGTACGTGAAGAAGACGGACGACGCGGTCAAGGCCAAGAGCGAGGAGCTGCTCAAGCTGTAGGATGGGGAGGTCGGTTTGTCGTTTCCTTTTTGCTGATCGGCGGCGGCGGCGGCGGCAGCGCGTCGGCCCGCAGTTGCGCTCTGTTCTTTTCGACAAGGAGTAAACACGTGAATTAATCGCAGTGTAAGACAGTAATACACTCACAGCGTCGTTGTGATAGGGGCCGAGTCAAGGCAGCCACAAAGACAAGACCCTACTGGCGCGGCGGCGGTGGCGGCATGGACGAGCGGCCGCCCGGGCCGACCTGGCCGAGCGGCGCGCCGCCGCCGCCCTTGTTGCCGCCGCCCGCGCCCGCCGCCGCCGCCCCCGCTCCCCCGCCCCCTCCCGTGGCGGCCAGCACCCCCTCGCTCGTCGCCGCGCGCCGCGCCGCCAGCTCCTCGGCGTACTGCTCCTGTCGCTTCTCGAGCTTGTTCTTCGAGGGCGCGATGCCGTGGAACTTGTAGCACAGGTCGCGGAAGCGCTCGCGCGGCGTCATCACGCGCCCAAACTCGTCGCGCTGCGTCAGCGCCGCCTCGACGCTCCGCGCGATGCGCGCCGCCTGCTCGGCCTCGCGCGCGTTGCTCGGGCCCGCTGGAGGCCTGCCGCCGCCGCCGCCGCCCCCCTTTGCCCGCTGCTGGTGCGACGGCTGCTGCTGCTGCCGCTGCTGCTGCGCCGCGAGCAGGGCCAGGCCCGCGTCCGCGTCGGCCCCCTCGGTCAGCACGCGGTCCAGGCCCGCGTGCGACGCTGCCTTGCGGTCGTTGGTGCGGCCCGCCCACTCGATGCGGTGGCCCAGCGCGCCCGTGTCGCGCAGCATGCCCAGGGCCGCGCCCAGGCCGCGGCGCTGGGCCTGGATGGGGGCGGCGTCGGAGGAGGGGCCGACGCCCGCGAGGGCGGAGAGCGAAGGGGCCTTGGCGCCGCCGCCGCCGCCGCCGTTGGCCGCCGCTGCCGCCGCCGCCGCCGCCTCGCGCTTGGCGCGCTTGCGCTCTTGCTCCTCGCGCTGCCGGCGCTCGAGCGCGTCGGCGTCGACCCACCCGCCGCCCGCCCCGCCCTCGGCCAGCTCGCGGCGAGTGCGGTAGTTGGCGCCGCGCTGCTTCTTGGGCGCGGGCTGCCCGCCGTCGGTGGCGCCGCCCTCAGTGGCCGCCGCCGCCGCCGCCGCCCCCTCTCCGCCGCCGCCGTCGACGTCCATCGCCGCCGCCGCCCCCGCCTCGTCTTGGCCGCCGCCCGCTTGCTGATGCTGATGCTGCTGCTGCCCGGACGACGGGTCCGCGGAGGGGGGCGCTAGAGGAGCAGGTTGCTCGGCCTCCTCGGCATCGGCGTCGGCGCCACCGCCGCCACCGCCGCCCCCGGGACCGTAGATGCCGCGCACAAACTCGGTTGCGGCGCTAAAGACGACCGCGGCCGAGCCGTCGCCGCCGCCGTCGCCGCCGCCGCCGCCGCCGCCACCCCCCTCGCCGCCGCCCTCGAGCTCCTCGCCCGCCAGCAGCCTGCGGTGGCGCTCGAGCGCGGCCTCGCGCTCGCGCGCCTCGTCCCCCTCGCGATTGGCGCCGACGCGCGCGGCGATCTCGTCGACCGTGGGCAGGTGCGCCGCGCCGTTGCCGCTGCCGTCCCCGCCGCCGTTGCTCTGGCCGCCCGCCGCCGCCGACGCCGGCGCCCCCTGCTTTGCGCCGAGCGCCAGGCGCCGCGCGCGCCCGAGCGACTCGGCCAGCTCGAGGTCGTCGTCCTCCCCGTCCTCCTCTGCCTCCGCGCCGCCGCCGCCGTCGTCGTCCTCCTCTCCGGCGACCAAGCGCTGCACCATGGCGCGCACCGCCTCTGCGCGCGCGTCCCCCGCCGCGCCGTCCAGCCGCAGCACCTGCGACGCGGCGTTGCTGGCGGCGACGGCGCGGTCAAAGCGCGCCGCCTTGCCCGCGCGCTCCTGCTCGAGCGCCTGGCGCTGCAGGTCGCGGCGCGAGGGGCGGCCCGCGCGGGAGCCGAGGTCCTGCCCGCCCGCGCCGCCGTTGACCGCCTCGCGGGCGGCAGCCTCGGCCTCCAAGGCGTCCAGGTCGAGGGCGTCGCCGGCGTCGGCGTCGGGGTCGGTCTTGGCGGCCGCCAACGCCGCGCCTGCTGCTCCTGCTCCTGCGCCAGCCGCCGCCGCCCCCGTCGCGCGCAGCTGCCGCCTTTTCTTGCCCTTCTTTTTGGTGACGCCGGCTGCCGCCGCCGCTGCCGCCGCCGACGCAGCAGCCTCGTCCAGCGTGTGCTGCTCGGCCTTGGTTAAATAGTCGGCAGAGGCGCCGCCGCCGCCCACGCCCACGCTGCCGCCGCCGCCCGCCGCCGCCGCCGCCGCCGCCGCCTCGAGCCGCCGACGCACCGCCGCCTGCGCCTCGCGCTCGTCCTGCGCCTGCTGCGCGGCCGCCGTGCGCACCAGCCCGCCTCCGCCCACCACCATGAACTCGTCGTCGTCCGACCCTGCCCCGCCCCCCCCCTCCTCCTCCTCGTCGTACTTGTCCAGCAGGCCCCGCTTGACGCCGTCCTCCGCCCACAGCGGCTTGGCGCCGCCGAGCCCAGCGGCGCGGCGCGCCTTGGCGCGGCGCGCGTCCTCGGCGCGCCCGACCTCCTCGAGCACGTCCTCGCCGTCGTCGTCGTCCTCGTCGCCATCGTCGTCAGCGTCCAGGCCGTCGCCGCCGCCGCCCCGCCGCTTGGGCTTGTCGAGGATGCCGCGGTCGGCCAGCGTCAGCACGGCGCCCTCGCCGGCGCCGGCCGCGTGGCGCACGCGCAGGTTGGCCGCGGCTGGACCCGCTGCGGCTGCTGCTGCTGCTGCTGCTGCTGCTGCTGCTGCTGCTGCGTCGCCGCCGGCGTCCGCCATGTCGGCGTCGCCGGCCCCGTCCTCGTTGCGGGCGCGCTTGCGGCCGGCGCTGGCCGCGGCGATCAGCGGCTGCCGCTGCTGCTGCTGCGCGCGCCGCTGCTGCTGCTCGCGCGTCCGCCGCACCCACGCCGCGACGCCACCCTCTCCCTGCTCCTCATCATCTTCCGGGGCGCCCAAGGGCCGCGCCATGGCGGCCTCCTGCGCGCGGCGCTCGCGGGCGTGCGCGATGCGCTCGCGCAGCGCGTCGGCACAGGGGGGTGGGGGCGCGGCGGGGGCAGCAGGAGGAGGGGCGCGCGCGTCGTGGCCGTCGGCGGGCGACGCCGCGGACGACGCCTTGAGCGGCTTGAGGCCGAGCGACGCGCGGAGCCTGTTGGCGTTTTGGGTGTGTGTGGTTTGTGTAGAGGTGGATTGAGTGAGCTCGGGCGCTGGTTCAGGGGCCGGAGGAGGAGTTGGGCGGGCGCGTGCGAAATCACCACGACGGCCCCAACGCACTTGTTTGTCTCCTCGACGCTCAGCGCCACCTCGTCCGGCGGCGCCATTGTATGTGGGTAGCCGCGCGGATGGTTCAGAGCCTCTTTGTGAAGCGCGCTTTTAGGAGGGAGGAGGGGGGGAGGGGAGGAGGGAAAAGAAAGGATGTCGAAACTGCTTCGATTTGAAACGTCGTGCAACGCAACTGGACTGGAGGCTAGGTGGATCCGGGGGTGTCGAGTTTGATGTGCGGGATATGTTGGCGTCGATGAGCGGCATTTTCAAAGGGGTTGCGTGGCAGGCAGCGCACGTTTTCCCAACTGGCTCCCACTCTCTCCCCCCTTTCAAGTGAAAGGTCCCATCCCTCCCCTACCAACGGCAAAGCGCGCGCGCCCGTCAAACACACACACCACCACCATGCACGCGGCCGCATCGACCTCGGGCCGCGCGCCCGTGGCGTCGTCGTCGTCGACACCTGCTGCCCACTTCTCCCCCTCCTCCTCCTCCTCCTCGCCCTCTGCTTCCGCCCGCCACCGCCTCCTGCTCAGCGGCCGCCGCATCAGCACCACCCGCGCCAACGCCGGGTCCACCTACGGCACCAACTTCCGCGTCACCACCTTTGGCGAGTCGCACGGCAAGGGCGTCGGGTGCGTCGTCGACGGCGTGCCCCCCCGCCTTGCCATCTCGACCGAGGAAATCCAGGCCGAGCTCGACCGCCGCCGCCCGGGCCAGTCGATCATCACGACCCCGCGCAAGGAGGAGGACACGTGCGAGATACTGTCCGGCGTCGGCGACGGCGTCACCCTGGGCACGCCCATCGCCGTGCTCGTGCGCAACAAGGACCAGCGGTCGCAGGACTACTCCGAGATGGGCGTCGCGTACCGCCCCTCGCACGCCGACGCCACCTACGACTTCAAGTACGGCATCCGGGCTGTCGCGGGCGGCGGGCGCTCGTCCGCGCGCGAGACCATCGGGCGCGTGGCCGCGGGGGCCATCGCCAAGAAGCTGCTGAGCGTGGTCACCGAGGGCAGGTGCGAGGTCCTCGCCTACGTCAGCCGCGTGCGCGAAATCGGGTGCGACGTCGACGAGGCCTCCTTCACCCTGGCGGACGTCGAGTCCAACATTGCGCGGTGCCCGGACCAGGCCGCGGCGCAGGAGATGATCGACGGTGAGGGATGAGGTTTGGGTTGGAGCAGCGGGAGGGGTGTGCTTTACGGTGTGCGAGATGGGTGAATGCCGTCGGCTGCTGGTTGGGGCAGGGGCTCGTTTCTTGTCACAAGTGGGCGTTGGTTGGCGGGGGACAGACCCCCTCGGGAGGGCGCGCGCGCCCCGTCGAGCGGCGCTCCTCGATGTAGGGGCGGCCTGCCTCTCACCTTCACATTCTCCACCTTTCCCCCGCGCGCTCACGGCACATGCACACAACGCACAATGACCAACCCCCCTTAACAAACAAACAATAACAAAACAAAACACAAAGCCATCAACGAGGTGCGCGTGCGCGGCGAGTCGTGCGGCGGCGAGGTCACGTGCGTCGTGCGCGGGTGCCCAAAAGGGCTGGGCAGCCCCGTGTTCGGCAAGCTCGAGGCCGAGCTCGCCAAGGCCCTCATGAGCCTGCCCGCCACCAAGGGGTTCGAGATCGGGTCGGGCTTTGCGGGCAGCCGCATGCTGGGCTCGGCGCACAACGACGCGTTCTACCTGGACGGCGAGACGGGCGCGGTGCGCACGGCGACCAACCGGAGCGGCGGCGTCCAGGGCGGGCTGAGCAACGGCGAGACCATAGTCATACGCGTGGCGTTCAAGCCGACGTCGACCATCTCGCTGCCGCAGCGCACCGTCACGCGCGACGGCGAGGAGACCGAGCTCCGGGCGCGCGGGCGGCACGACCCTTGCGTGGTGCCGCGCGCCGTGCCCATGGTCGAGAGCATGGTCGCGCTGGTGCTGGCGGACCAGCTGCTGCAGCACTACGCGCAGTGCGAGCTGTTGCCGCGGGAGGGGAGCGCCGTCTCCGCCGACCCGACCGTGGCGGGGCAGTTCCAGCAGCAGCAGCAGCGCGGGCCAGCGGCGGCGTCGGCGTCGGCGGCGGCGGCGGCGGCGGCGCCCGCGGGCGCCAACCGGTGAGGGGGGCATGTGATGTGTCTGCAAAGGGGCGGAAAGGGGTCGGCGCGCGCGATCCGTGGCGCTGCCACGATGTTGGGGGAGGGGCTCCGTCGAGCCCGCCCCACTCTTGTAATTCGGATATACGTTTCCCCGCTCGCTCGCCACGCGCCGCCGGAGCGCGTGTCTGCGCTCTATGGTTTGTAATAAAGAGCACACACACACACACACACACACAGGTGCGCTCCGGTCACACGACGTTGTCTATGGTGTGTCTGTTGTTATTGGAAGGGGGGGGTCCATGTGGCAAGCGTGGTTGACAGCAGCTGCTGCTGCAACTCTCCTCTTTAAACGATTGCCGGCGCCGGCGGCCGCTGCTGCGCGCCCGCCGCCGCCGCCGCCGCCGCCGCCGCCGCCGCCGGGGCCGCATCCTTCACGGCCGCGCCCGTGGCGTCCACGCCAAACACGCGGCACAGGTCCCCGCCCTCGACGTAGTCGTTGTCCACCACGCTCACCAGCCACCACGAGTCCGCGATCCCCTCGAGCAGGGCGCGCGACGCGCTCCCCTCCGGGTAGAGCGCCGCCCACTCCTCGCGCCACACGCCGAACGCCTCGTCCTTCCACACGGCGAACGAGGCCGGGTCGACAACTGTGGGCTGCAGCACCTCGCTGCCCGGGAACACGCCCCACGTGACGGCGTTGACGGAGGACGACGCGCCGTTGGCGGACTTGGGCGCGTTGGTGCGCATCTCCGTGCCCTTGCTGTCGGTCGCCAGGTAGGTGACGCTGCCGCTCCCGTTGCCGTCTCCGCCCCCCCCGCCGAGCGCCTCGAGCAGCGCGCCGACGCGGTCCGGCGCCACGAATGCCTCGACGTAGGCCTTTTGGTAGACGCGTCCGCCGGCGGGGCCCCAGCCGTGGACGGGGTCGTCGGAGCGGGCGCCGTCGACGGCGGGCTGCGAGTTGATGGTGAGATAGCCCGCGCGGTTGAGCGCGGCGAGGCTGGCGCGGATGGGCGCGCTCTCGGCGTGCCAGGCGGCGCTCGAGCTGCCCTCCATCTCGGCCCAGGGCAGCCCGACGCCGCCGGGCAGTCCCCCGCCGCCCTGCTCCTCGGTGCAGAAGCGCACAAACAGCTGGCGCACGTCGCCCACCGAGGTGGGCGTGCCCCACGCGGCCAGGGCGCGCGCCTTGCGCGCGTCGCTCTTGCCGTGCCGCCGCATGAAGGGGTAGCCGGAGAGCGTGCCGTAGGCGGGCGAGCACGCGTCGCCCCAGCGGCCCGAGGGGAAGCGGTCCCAGTCGGCGGTGCGGTGGTGGTAGCTGCGCGGGCGGTTGGACCAGTGGATGGGGCGCACGCCCTCGAGGGCGCGCTGGGAGTTGCGCGGGACGCAGCGCCAGGGCAGGGCGGGGCGCGCCTGCTGCGGCGCCTGCGTGGAAGGCGACGTGGCCGCCGGGGCCGCCGCCGCGATCGCCGCCGCCGCGGGCTCGGCCGCGCCCGCCGTCGTCGGGGCGGGCAGCACGCCGACCTCCTCCAGGATCGCGACCGCCGACCGCTCCAGGTTGAGCGAGTACATGTGCAGCCCGGACACCGTCCCGCTGTCGAGCAGCTCGCGGCACATCTCGGCGCCCAGCCGGATCCCCAGCTCGCGCACCGCATCCTCGTCGTCCTTGACGGCCTCGAGGCGCGCGAGCACGTCGGCGGGGACGTCCGTCTTGCAGAAGCCCGTCATGCGCTTGAAGCCGCCGTAGGTCATGATGGGCATGACCCCGGGCAGGATGGGCTGGGTGATGCCGAGGGCGCGGCAATCCTTCACAAAGGCGAGGAAGCGCTTGGCGTCGTAGAAGAGCTGCGTGACGATGAAGTCGGCGCCGGCGTCCATCTGTTGTCAGGGGGGGGCGTGTTTTTTTAAGTGGTGGTGGTGGGTGTTGTTGTGAGAAACTTGGGTTTGTGCGTGGGATGATATGAGGTATATACACGGATGCTCGCGCGCGCGCATGGTGGGCCCGAGGAGGGGCAACATGACATCTCTCACCTTCTCCTTCAAGTAGACCAGCCCCTTGCGGTAGTTGGCGTCGGTCGCCGCCGCGTCGCCCTCGACGATCCCATCCGGGTGGCCCTCGGGGTAGCCCGCGACCGCGACGCCAAAGTGGTCGCCGTATTTGGCCCGGATGTGCTTGACCAGGTCGAGCGCGCACGCGTACCCGCCCGCGACCTGCTCAAAGCTCTCCTGCCCTTTGGGCGGGTCGCCGCGCAGCGCCAGGATGTTGCACAGGCCCGCCTTCTTGGCCGCCTCGAGCGCCGCGTCGATCTTGTCCGCCGGCATGTTGGTGCACGTCAGGTGCATCATCGTCTCGACGCAGATGAGGTTCTGCATCTTGCTCGCCAGGTCGAGCGTCACGTCGGCCGTGGTGCCGCCCGCGCCCCACGTGATATCGCAGAAAGCAGGGCCTCGCGAGGCCATGCGGTCGAGGCGCTCGAGCAGGTTGTCCACCCCTTCCTCGGTGCGCGGGGGGAAGAACTCGAAGCTGAAAAGGGTGGTGCCCTCGGCCTCGGCGGCGCGGATCTTGTCGATGATCTTCATCCTTGCTTGGCTTTGCGTTGTTTTGGTTTCTGGCTTTTTGGGGGGGGGGGGGCGCCGTGCGCCGCGCGGCCGGGGGCCGTTTCCTTTTTGTTGTTTTCGGAGAGAGACTCTCTTGGGCGCGTGGGCGACGACGACCGAGAGGGTGGGCTGTTTCGGGTGATGGCGGTGTAGCGTGGAGTGATGCAGAGCAAGGGTCAGGGCGTGAGCAAGCGTCGATTAAGAATTGGGGGTGCGGGAGCGAGTTGCCGGGCGCCAGCGGCGGCAGCGTGCTGAGCGAGGGGCGAGGGGCGATAGGGGCACGCGGCGGGCGGAGCGCACCACCGCGCCACAAAAAAACCAACTCTCTCCTCCCGAGCTGGAGCTCAAATGGGCGCGGGTCGCGGGAGAACAGATCCGGCAGGATGTTGACCGCGCGTGACCAGCACCCGGATCACCAGCAACAACGGGCGGGCGACGTGGGCGCCGCTCAGTTGAGGTGCGCGCGCGGCTGCCGCGCACAGCAGGGCACCTTGAAAGCAGGCAATCGCAGAGAAAGAGGGAGACGTCGAAAGTTTAGGCGCACCTGGTGTTGTTGTTTGTGTCGACGAGACCACGATGCAGGCGTGTGTGGCGCGTATGTGATAGAGGAGGTAGAGGAGGGGCGTCAGTTGCGGCCTTGCCCCCCGCGGCCGCCGGCGTCGCCTCGGCCGCGGCCGTGCCCCCCGCGGCCGGCGCCGCCTCGGCCGTGCCCCCCGCGGCCGGCGCTGCCGCCGCCTCGGCCGCCGGCGCCGCCTCAGCCTCGGCCACGGCCGTGCCCCCCGCGGCCGGCGCCGCCATCGCCGCCGCCACCGCCGCCGCCGCCACGGCCGCGGTCGTGCCCCCCGCGGCGGCCGCCGCCTGGGCCGCCTACAAGGCCGCCGCCTCGCACCTCGCGGCCGTGCTGAAAGAGCAGGAGGAGGTGGGCGTCTTTTGGGGCCGGGATTACAACCTGTTCCCGATGGCGACACCCTTCTCCCGCGTCCACGCCTTCTTGGACAAGACCATCGTCAAGTCCCTGGCGCACGAGCACTACAAGGTGGCCGTGGCCAAGTTCGGCACGTCGGACCCCTCCCGGGCGCAGGTGTGCGGCTTCGACCCCGCCGCCTACAAGGTCACGCGCAAGGCCAACCGCCGCAAGCTGCGCAACAAGTACAAGGGCGGCCGCAAGAGCGGGCAGCGCACGCGCCAGCTCCTCAAGTG
>Ga0209390_10004916_pt1 | contig 19543 bp, 15 predicted proteins | sample BON01_FD_187212 | JGI IMG/M metagenome (GOLD analysis project Ga0209390, IMG submission 187212) | Freshwater microbial communities from Lake Bonney liftoff mats and glacier meltwater in Antarctica - BON-01 (SPAdes) (version 2) | ecosystem: Environmental > Aquatic > Freshwater > Ice > Glacier...
AATTAAAAAACATGGCTATAGAGCGAAAAGCTTATTCAAATATGGTTTGGATTATATCGCAAACATCTTGTTAAACCCTCAAAATCAATCAAATGTAAACGCTTTTGATTTTTTGTCATGTAGTTAGATTTATTCATTAACATTAGCACCTTGGTCGCCGGTTGAAGATTTCGGGCTTCCTGCCACTTTTATGATTCGTTTAAACCTAGAGACATCAGGTTTAGCACTGTCAGAATTATCCAAAACAAAACTCGAAATTTACCCAAATCCTGCACATGATAATCTGAATGTTGTAGGGACGAAAGTTGGATCGAAAATCGAAATTTTCAACCAACTGGGACAAGTAGTTTTGACTTCCGTATCAAACTCCGAAAATGCTATTATCGATGTTCAAACATTGAAAAAAGGTATGTATTCGATTAAGACGATTTCCGATAATGAAATTGGTGTAACTACATTTATTAAGAATTAATAACATTTTTAAATGGAAAAGCCGCATATCCTTAAGTATGTGGCTTTTCTATAGATTGTCGTCGATTATTTCCAAGAAAGATGCTCTCCGAAAGCTACAAAGAAAAAAATACATTGAGTTTCCGTTTGTCATATACCATAAAAGTGGTATTTTTGCGATGAATATTGCTTCTATTTAGATTTAATATAAATAAGGACAAGAATTAATCAAATATGATAAACGTAACAGAACACGCAAGAGCACAGGCAACAAAACTGATGCAAGAAGATGGCAAAGAAGGCTACTTCATTCGCGTTGGTGTCCAAGGTGGTGGTTGCTCTGGATTGATGTATCAATTAGATTTGGACAATCAAGAAAAAGAAGACGACAAATCTTTTGAAGATAACGGAATCAGAATTGTTGTGGATAAAAAGAGTTTTCTCTACCTCATCGGAACAACTTTAGATTTTTCTGGTGGATTAAATGGCAAAGGTTTCGTATTTAAAAATCCAAATGCCGACCGAACTTGTGGATGTGGGGAATCGTTTTCCGTTTAAAAACGACAATAAGACAACCAGACTTTATAGCATGAGGACGTTAAGATTGTTTGATTAGAAAAATGTAATCACAAAATCCTTCTCTCCAAAAGTTAAAAAAAAACAAAAATGGCACAATATACCGAACACGAATTAGCAAAAGACATTGAAGACCAAGAATATAAATTCGGGTTTATCAGTGATATAAAATCAGATAAAATCCCAGTTGGACTAAGCGAAGACGTCATACGTATGATTTCAGCGAAAAAAGAAGAGCCGCAATGGTTACTTGATTATCGTTTGAATGCATATGCCGTTTGGAAAGAAATGACAGAACCAGAATGGGCTCATGTTCATTACAAAAAACCAGATTTCCAAGCTATTGCATATTACTCCGCTCCAAAACAAACAAAGAAATACGAGTCTTGGGATGACGTAGATCCTGAAATGAAGGAGACTATGAAAAAACTCGGGATTTCCATGGAAGAACAAAAACGATTGACGGGAGTTGCCGTAGATTTCGTCATGGACTCTGTTTCTGTTGCAACATCTTTCAAATCAAAATTGAAAGAATTGGGAATTATTTTCTGCTCTTTTTCTGAAGCAGTTCAAGATTACCCAGAATTGGTGCAAAAACACATGGGATCTGTAATTCCAACTTCCGATAATTTCTATGCAGCACTTAATTCAGCTGTTTTCACAGATGGATCTTTCTGCTACATTCCGAAAGGTGTTCGCTGTCCAATGGAACTTTCAACGTATTTCCGGATCAATGAAGGAGGAACTGGACAATTTGAAAGAACACTTGTAGTTGCAGACGAAGGTTCTTACGTTTCTTACTTGGAAGGCTGCACGGCGCCCATGCGTGATGAAAATCAATTGCACGCTGCGGTAGTTGAGTTGGTTTCTTTGGACAATGCTGAAATAAAATATTCAACAGTTCAAAACTGGTATCCAGGAGATAAAAACGGTGTTGGTGGTATATTCAACTTCGTTACAAAACGCGGAATTTGTCACACGAACTCCAAAATTTCTTGGACACAAGTTGAAACGGGTTCAGCGGTAACTTGGAAGTATCCATCATGTATTTTAAAAGGTGACAATGCCATCGGAGAATTTTACTCTGTTGCTGTTACCAACCACTACCAGCAAGCCGATACAGGAACGAAAATGATTCACATCGGTAAAAACACGAAAAGTACGATTATATCCAAAGGAATTTCTGCTGGAAAATCAAGCAATAGTTACCGAGGACTGGTTCAGATTCAGAAAAACGCACACAACGCAAGAAATTTCTCGCAATGTGATTCTTTACTAATGACCGACGAATGCGGCGCACACACTTTCCCTTACATCGAATGTAAGAATAGCTCTGCCAAAATCGAGCACGAAGCAACAACCTCTAAAATCGGTGAAGATCAAATTTTCTATTGCAAACAAAGAGGAATTGGCGAAGAAAAAGCAATTAGCTTAATCGTTAACGGATATTGTAAAGAAGTATTGAATCAATTACCAATGGAATTCGCCGTAGAAGCGCAAAAATTGCTAACGATTTCGCTTGAAGGCTCAGTTGGGTAAGAAGGATATAGGACTTCAAGACGCAGGACTTTAAGGACTAAACTTAGTTTATAGTTTTACGTCCTGAATCCAAAAAACTGGACTTTGGACTCCAAAAGAATAATAATAATAGAACGACACACAATACAATGATTAAAATAAACAACTTACACGCCACAATCGATGGCAAAGAGATCTTAAAAGGATTGAATCTTGAAGTAAAAGCGGGAGAAATTCACGCGATTATGGGACCTAACGGTGCTGGAAAAAGTACTTTGGCAAATATTCTAGCGGGACGTGAAGAATACGCAGTAACCGAAGGTTCAGTTGATTTCGACGGAGCAGATTTATTGGACATGGACACCGAAGACAGAGCTCGCGAAGGTTTGTTCTTAGCGTTTCAATATCCAATAGAAATTCCAGGTGTTTCGAACATCAACTTCCTGCGTTCTGCATTGAACGAAATTCGGGAGTACCGGAAAGAAGATCCAATTTCAGCGAAAGAATTTATGGCTCGGGTAAAAGAAAAATCAGCTTTGGTAGAATTGGATGCTAAATTAGCTTCTCGCTCTGTAAACGAAGGTTTTTCCGGAGGTGAGAAAAAACGAAACGAAATTTTTCAAATGGCAATGTTAGAACCAAAATTGTCCATCCTAGATGAAACGGATTCTGGTCTGGATATAGATGCTTTACGTATCGTTGCTAATGGAGTAAATACGCTGAAAAGTGATAAAAATGCAACCATCGTCATCACACACTACCAGCGTTTGTTGGACTATATAATCCCTGACTTCGTTCACGTGCTCTACGATGGGAAAATAGTGAAAACAGGCGGTAAAGAATTGGCTTTGGAGCTAGAAGAAAAAGGATACGATTGGATCAAAGCAGAGTTAAGCGAAGCTTAATTGTGATTTGGAATTAACCGATTGCCTCCGACTTTGCTCAGTCAACGGTTACAATATTTGCAGATAAAAAGAATTTTCTTCTTACCCCTTTAGATTTAGAGGGGAATCTATGGGGAGGATAATGGAAATTTAAAAATGGAAACAACACTTACAAAAGAAACAGCAGCAACTTTCGCCCAAACCTGGACAGAAACAACACTGCCGTTTTCAAATAAAATACTTTCTGAAGCAAAAGCAACTTTGGAAAACACGCCTTTCCCAACAACACGGACCGAAGCTTGGAAATATACCCGAGTGACGAAAATCAGCAAGTCGGAATTTGTGAATCGTGCTTCTTCCATAGCGAACGCTGCAGATTTTAAAATTTTAGATGATGCAACGACATTGGTTTTTGTCAATGGCCATTTTCAAAAAGAACTTTCCTCTTCTGAAGTGATTGATGGATTAACGATTTCAAATCTTGCATCTGTTCCTGCTGACAAATTGGCGAACTTAGGAGAGAACGTTCAATTGGACGCGGAAGTATTCAATGCAATGAATACTCTTTATGCGAATGATGGCGTATTTATCCACGTTCATCCAGAGAAAATCATTGAGAAAAGTATTCAGCTGTTATTCATCCAGGATGGCGAAAACAACCAAGCACAGATTCGCAACAAATTTATTGTTGATAAAGGAGCGCAGGCGCATGTTATAATAGGACAATTCTCAGCAAATGCAAACAATTGTTTCACCAATATGGTGACGGAAATAAATGTTGGAGACAATGCGAATTTCACTGTCGACAAAATTCAAATTGAAAACGAAACTGCGTTGCAAATTGCAACTGAACAAGTAAATCAAACACGTGATTCTATTTTCACGATAAATACAATTACTTTGGATGGCTTGTTGGTTAGAAACAACTTAAACATCGCTGTAAACGGTCAGAATTGCAATACCCACTTGAATGGAATGTACTTAACAAAAGGCCGTCAACATGTGGACAATCATACGATTGTTGATCACTTAATTCCAAATTGCGAATCTTTCGAATTGTATAAAGGTGTAATGGATGAAAATTCAACTGCCGTTTTCAACGGTAAGGTTTTTGTTCGCAAAGACGCACAGAAAATCAATGCTTTCCAATCCAACGGAAACGTTCTTCTGGGCGACAATGCAACCATCAACTCCAAACCTGAATTGGAAATCTATGCCGACGACGTAAAGTGCTCGCACGGTTCCACAACAGGCCAATTGGACGAAGAGGCTATTTTCTACTTGCGCGCTCGAGGAATTTCTGAAAAAGCCGCTCGCCATATGATGATTTCTGCTTTCGTTGCTGATGTGTTAGAAAAAATAGAAAACGAAGAAGTATTAAATTTTGTCCAAGGAATATTAGAAAGCAAATTCGGTTTTGCCACTATGGATTAATACCGAAAATTATTTAAAATTAAAAAAGGAGTTCTGTGGAACTCCTTTTTTAATTTTAAATAATGATTTTATATCCTTATTGTACTTTATACTTTAAGTATTATTACTAACTTAGTTGGCAGCTAGAGCAAAACAATATTGGCGCACTAGAATTATATTGAGTTGATTTATAGAATATTTAAAACAACTTACGATAAAAAAATGTTTTCTTTATTTATCATCCAAAAATTGCAGTAAATTATGAAAAGCAAATACACTAATTTATTTCTTATCTTTTTGTTCTTATCCCAACTTTCGTTCTCGCAAGAGATGCCGATAGATTTTTCCGATGCTTCAGAAAATTTCACAAGTTTTTCAGGAAGTAGTTTCTCTTTTAATACAGACCCAAACAATTCTGCAAATGTTGTTGGACAATTTTACAATGATGGATCCATTGGATGGCAAGGTTTTACACTAGATTTAATAAGATCAATTGATTTAGATTTTCAAAATACTATTTATTTATCCTTCTACGGATTTGATTTGAATTCTCATAATGTCGTTTTAAAGCTGGAGAATGGAGTAAACCCAAATGTTCAGCTCACCCAAATCATACCCACAGGTGGCGGCTGGACTGATAGTGTCACTTTTGATTTTTCTAACGCTATATATAGCTCAAATGGCACTGCTGTTAATGCTACCGGGACATATGATAAATTATCAATTTTCATTGATGGAGGACTTGCAACTCCAGGAACTTATTTAATTGACAATATTGATGATGGTTCTTTAGGAACGGGAACTAATACAAATACCATAGATGTCGTATATCCAAATTTAGTTTGGGAAGATGAATTTGATGTTCCAGGCCCTGTGAACGCAGGTAATTGGCACCATCAAACGCAAGTGATTATTCCAGGCGCTGGTTGGGCAAATGGCGAAGAACAACATTATACCGATCGCATAGATAATTCTTTTGTCGATAATGCCGGTTTTCTTAACATAGTCGCTAAACAGGAGACCTTCTCAGATCAAGGTTTGACAAAGAATTATACTTCAGCACGATTAAATTCGAAGTTTGCTTTTACCTACGGAAGAGTAGATGTGCGAGCTAAATTACCGCTGGAATTAGGAACATGGCCAGCAATTTGGATGCTAGGTAAGAATATTAATGAAAATGGTGGCTTTTGGAATCCAAGTTTTGGCACCACAAGCTGGCCCGCTTGTGGAGAGATAGACATCATGGAGCACGGAATATTTCAAGGGCAAAATATCAATTATATTAACAGCGCCATACACACTCCTTGCTGCTATGGCGCCAACCCAAATCAAGGAGGGACCATAACTTCAGACCTTGCTAATGAATTCCATGTCTATTCTTTAAATTGGTCGCCAAACCAACTTACATTTTTAATTGATAGTGTTGGTTTTTATACCTATAATCCAGCCATCAAAGATGCTAATACCTGGCCGTTTTTTGAAGATCAATTTCTATTGTTGAATATCGCAATGGGCGGTGCTGCCGGGACAGTAGATCCGGCATTTACACAAAGTCCTATGCTTATAGATTATGTAAGAGTTTATCAACAGGCTGGATTAAATGTTGAAGATAATTTTGATCTCAATAATTCGGTGCAAATTTATCCGAATCCCGCGAATGACCAGATTAATATCAGAGCTAAAATAGCCCCAAATAGCTTAGCTGTTTACGATGTTTTTGGCAAACAGATACTTCGAAAAGAAAAAAACACGGACTATATTGACGTGACGAATTTAACATCAGGTATTTATTTTATTGAAATTTATTTTAACGCGGAAAAAGTAGTGAAAAAAGTAATTGTAAATTGATATCTCGTTGAATCAATTATTCCTTTTGTCAGTGACGAAGTATAAAACAATGGTTCGAAATAAGCTTTGTTTTCAACTTCTATTTACGTTTTAAACTTCGAACCTTACGCATCTTGGAACAAACAGAAAAACATTACCAAAACACATTGGATCTCTATTTTAGAGGTGCATTTTCTGTTGATATTGTTCTCATCACGTATCACGATAAAAAGCTTAAAATTTTACTTCAAGAAAAAAAAACATTCCCATTTAATGGGCAATTAGGATTACCTGGCGACTTGATTTTACCGAATGAAGACATCGACAAAGCTCTTGAAAAACTTATGAAATCAATCGTTGGTAGATGTGATTTTTATAACAAACAATTGAGTACTTTCTCTGATTTGGGTCGTCATCCATTGGGTCGTGTAGTCACTTTTGCCTATTACGGATTGGTTCCATATGACCAACTAGAGCACAGTCTTTCAAATGAATTATGCTGGTGTGAAATCAGCAAAATTCCAGATCTCATAATCGATCATAATCGAATATTGAACAATGTGCTTAAGCGATTAAGAAAAGGCCTTCTTAGACATCCAGTTGCTTTTTACACTTTGTCAAAGCAATTCATTCTCTCTGAAATTATAGGTGTATATGAACAAGCGTTTAATCAGAAACTGGATGTGCGGAACTTTCGAAAGAAATTGTTGGCTAGCGGATTGGTTAAGCGAGTAGGTCAATTCCGTAAAATTGAAAAAGCCGCAGGACGGCCACCAGAGCTATATGAAATGAACACAATTAAGACGAATACAAAAGATCGGATTCACTTCGATTTTCTAAAAACCGATTCGGAATAAACAGAAAGAAAATAAATCGTCAACCGAATAGGTTTTCAAAAAAATAAATATGATAAAAATTGGAATTAATGGTTTTGGGAGAATTGGTAGATTAGTACTGCGAATTGCCACTCAAAGAGACAATGTAGAAGTGGTCGCAATCAATGATTTGCTGGATACAGATTATTTAGCTTACATGCTGAAATTTGATTCTGTTCACGGAAGGTTTGACGGAGAAGTTGAAGTAAAAGACGGCAAACTCTTTGTCAATGGAAAAGAAATTCGAGTAAGCGCAGAAAGAAATCCATCTGATATAAAATGGAATGAAGTTAATGCGGATTACGTAATTGACTGCACAGGCATTTTTACAAGCTTAGATAAAGCACAGTTGCATATCACGGGTGGAACAAAAAAAGTCATTATCTCCGCTCCTTCCGCCGATGCGCCGATGTTTGTAATGGGCGTCAATCACAAAGAATTGAAAGCAACAGACGCTATTTTCTCAAATGCGTCCTGCACAACCAACTGTTTGGGGCCACTTGCAAAAGTCCTGCACGATAACTATGAAATAACAGACGGATTAATGACGACTATCCACGCTGCAACAGCCACTCAAAACACAGTAGATGGACCATCCTCAAAAGACTGGAGAGGCGGAAGAGCGGCCTTACACAATATTATTCCTTCGGCAACTGGAGCTGCAAAAGCCGTTGGAAAAGTCATTCCATCGCTCAATGGGAAACTAACAGGAATGTCGTTCAGAGTGCCAACAATGGATGTTTCTGTTGTCGATCTTACGGTCAATATCAAAAAAAGTGCCTCCTACGAAGAAGTTTGTCGGGTAATGAAACATGCGTCTGAAAATGAGTTAAAAGGAATCTTAGGTTACACTGAAGAAATGGTCGTTTCCCAGGATTTCATTGGTGAAACCTGTACTTCCATTTTTGACGCCAAGGCAGGAATTGCCCTAACTGAAAATTTTATAAAAGTCGTTGCTTGGTACGATAACGAATACGGATATTCCTCAAAAATCGTTGATCTTTTAGAATATTCTGCTTCTTTGTAAACTTGAATAGTTAACAATATAACAAAAAGGAGTTCTGTTGAACTCCTTTTTGTTTTGTGGCGAGGTTTGCGAGAAATTTTGTTGGATTAAAAAAGGAAAACCTATTGCTAAGATTAAAATTATGTACGCGCAAGTATTCACTTTTGCATTAAAATTCAATCAAAAAGAAACATACGGAATAATGAATTGGGTTAATATTCAAATCGTTATTGTTTTTTAATCAGTAAATTACCATCCGAAGAGCAAGGGGCTTTTAGGCCGAAATTGACCTATACTTCACGTTCAATGAAATCCATCTTAAACTAAAAAAATCGATTAAAACCGTTCGCCAAATCAGTAAAATCAGTAAAAATTTCATATTCACTTTTCTCCAGCTCACCAAAACTAAAATTTTGTACCTTTCTGCTAGAATTTACCTTGATGATGACCGAAAAAACAAAACACCTACCCTTCATTTTTATTCTATTTTTACTCACCAGTTGTGGTCCTATTTTTTTTAGGTTAATGGGCTTGAAAAAAGGTAAAGTATTAACCCACGAACAAATTATTGCGCAAGGCATGAGGTACGGTATCTCGCCTACAGATTCGTATGAATTAGACACAACTTATGCTTCCTATATTATCGGGTTAGACTCATCTTTATATAAAAATGAAAAGAATAACCACCTCCAACCTTTACAAGCTTTGTATTTTGATAGTACTGGAAAACTCATTTCCTATCACGTAAATTGTTCAGTTGGTGGATTCCCAAATCTCAAATGGAACAAGTTTGGCGTATTTAATCAATTTCCTCCCGTGAATAGAACCTAGCTTGATACAATATTGACATTCAATAAACATTTTGAGTATTTAATTCCACTAACTAAAAACGCAAATAATATTGGTAACTACGATTATTTGGTCATCGTTCACTGGAATCGTTTTATGGGCAGACAAAGCAAAAATCTAATTCGTCAAGTCCAAGAAAACGCTCATTTAACGCCCGAAAGAAAAATTAAAATCTTCTATGTGAACAGTGATAATTTTTATTCCAATGCAGAATTCGAATAAAAATAAAAGACTTTTTAGAATTCAAAGATAAACCCGATTGTTGGGGTAATCGTTGCTTGACTATTAGGGATCAGCAATGGTATGGCATTTGAGCCGTCTGATACTAAAGGTTTTCCATCGGTTGTCGCAAAACCTGTATTTTCTGCATTTCGTTTGAAAGTATAATAAGAAGGCGTCTCCTGAGAAAAAAACAGAATATTTTGGATATCTATATAAAAATTAAAACTAACTTTCTTCAGATTTACAATCTTATCAACCCGGAAATCTACTTGGTTGAATGCGCGTAATCGTTGCGAGTTTACGTTTGCAAAATCCAGCACTCCATTTCCTGTAACTGCGTATATTTTTTGTGATTCTTCCAAATTAAATGGTGTGAATGGGACGCCGCCTGAAAAGCGATATTTCAATCCCAATTTCCAACTTTTACCAAAATTCCAACCAAATGTGGAGGAAAGCAAGTGTTGACTATCCCAGGCTGATGGAATCAATTCTCCGTTGGCTCCAGAAAAAAAAGAGCGTACGTAGGTGTAACTCAACACATAAAAAATATTTTTTACTAATTTCTGCTGCAAGAAAACTTCAAATCCATACGTTTCCCCTTTGCCAATACTTGATACGGCTTCATTGCCAACAGCTCCAAACTCTTGTCCTTGGTTCGCCAGTGAAATACCATTAATAACTGACACTGGATAATTGCTGTACTTTTTATAAAAACCTTCTGCCGTAATGCGCAAGCCTGTTGTTGGCAACCATTGTGTTCCCAGCACATAATGATCGGATTGAATATAATTCAAGGAGCGATTAGACAAGGTATTTGTAGCATCTCGATAGCCAAGCGTCGTGTAAGTTGGTATTTTATAATAACTTCCAATAGACGCTGTTAAATCCCATTTTTTGGTCAAATGATAAGCGAAGGAAATGCGCGGCGATAAAGTATTCAGGGGATTATTGCCATTATCTGTGAAGGAATTCATATCCGTTCGCACTCCAGCAGAAACTAAAAGTTTGTTTTTGAAGAACTCTTTAGATACCTGACCAAAGAAACCATATTTGAAAAATTCAATTTCCGAATTATTTTGGATAATAAGCGCAGGGACAATTATGTTTCCAAGAGAATCTATTGCGTCTCCGGTAACTTTGTTGAATAACTTAGCATTGTACTTCACATACTGCCCCATGAAACCAAATGAATATTTCCAGCCGTTGACAAATTTATTAAAGTCGAAACGAAACTTATTTTCTATTTCTTGAGATTTGAATAAAAAGTTGCGGAAATCCTCTTCACCATTGCGCGCATCTTCGAATTGGTCCAATTGATTATCGAACATATTTCTACTCACAGCTAAATTCCAAAAACCATCTTTTACACGCCGTTTTATTGCAACACCCGTTGTGTAATTCCATTGCGTTATGAACGGCAAAGAACGACGTAAAAACTCGGTTTCGTCACTATCTTCACGAGTTGCAGCAAAACTAAAACGGTCAAAAGCACCTAAACCAAGAGCAGTAATCGTTGTTTTATTATCTGGACGGAAGGTCGTTTTGAACTGAAAATCGGAGAAATTGGGACGAATAGGTAAGTCAATTAACTTAAAAAGCAAATCGAGATAAGAGGTGCGTGCCGAAATAAGAAAATCATTCTTTTTTCCCATTGGACCTTCAAGTGTAAGAACACTTTCCGTGAATCCAACTCGTGCATTTCCAGAAACTTTCTCTCGGTTACCTTGTCGCTGTTTAATAACAAATGTAGAAGCGAGTGCATTATCATACCGAGCATCGAAGGCCGATGAACTCAGTTTCAATTCTTCTATAAACGACACATTTAAGATTCCTTGAGCTCCGCCAGATGAACCTTGCGTTTGAAAGTGATTTAATACTGGAATTTCTATTCCATCGAGATAATACACATTTTCATTTGGTGCTCCACCTCGAATAATTATGTCATTTCGTTGCGCGCCGCCTGAAGAACCACCAACACCAGGAAGTGTTTGTACAACTTTAGAAACATCAAAATTTCCACCCGGGTTAGACGCAATTTCCACTGACGTCAATCTCTGAACAGACAGTGGTGTAATCATATCCGTAGTTGCTGCAATTTTATTTCTATCGTAGGTAACTTCTACGGTCTCTAGATTTGTTACTGTCAAAGAAAGTTCAAAGTTCACAGTCTCCACATTTCCAGAATTGACAGGAATATTGAACTTCTTCAAAGACTGATATCCTCTAGCTGTAATTGCCACAGTATAAGTTCCCACGGCAATTACAAAGGAGTAATTTCCATTCAGATCTGTGATACCTCCAGTTTGGGTTCCTTCGACAAAAACCTTCGCGTAAGCCAAAGGTTCTTCCGTATTGATATCTTTAACATTTCCCTGAATTGTTCCCATATTCTGAGAAAAAACAGTGATGTGCAGTGAAAATGAGAAAAGAAAAATCAGATATTTCATTTTATTCGAGTATCGTATAAATGTGTTACAAATTTATAAAACGTATTGGCCTAACACACATCACGCCTAAATGTTTTTATATCATATCCATATTTTATTGAGAATATTATTGCTCAAAATAATAGGCCGTTGAAAACTTCTTTTTAATGTAAAACCAAATTTGTTATTCTAACTTTATACCATGACAGATTTAGAGATAGCCAAGAAAAGTTCGCTGCAACACATCAATAAAATTGCTGATAAATTGGGCGTTGATTTGGCGGAAATTGAGTTGTTCGGGAAATATAAAGCCAAATTACCGTTGCGTATTATTGATGACGAAAAGGTGAAATTATCTAATCTTATTCTCGTTTCTGCCATCTCGCCTACTCCTCCTGGAGAAGGGAAAACGACTATGTCTATTGGACTTTCAGAAGGTCTCAACAAGTTGAATAAAAAAACAACGGTTGTTTTGCGTGAACCTTCTTTGGGACCTATTTTTGGAATAAAAGGCGGGGCAACCGGCGGCGGATATGCGCAAGTGTTGCCTATGGAAGACATCAACTTACATTTTACCGGTGATTTTTCCGCTATAGAAAAGGCGCACAATTTATTGTCTGCATTAATTGACAACAACTTACAAAGCAAAACAAATACTTTGGGCATTGATCCTCGAACGATCGCTTGGAAACGTGTAATGGACATGAACGATCGTTCTCTCCGAAGTATCGTCACAGGTTTGGGCGGAACCACTTCTGGCATTCCTCGAGAAACAGGTTTCGATATAACAGCAGCTTCAGAAATCATGGCAATACTTTGTTTATCGACTGACTTGAAAGATCTCAAAAAACGAATGGGAAATATTTTTGTCGGCTATACTTTCGATAAAAAACCAATTTTTGCGAAAGATCTTCGAGCGGAAGGTGCTATGGCCGTTCTACTTAAAGATGCAATAAAACCGAATCTCGTGCAAACAATAGAAGGAAATCCAGCGATTATTCACGGTGGCCCTTTTGCGAACATTGCGCAGGGAACGAATAGCGTTATCGCTACAAAAATCGGTATGTCACTTTCAGAATATACGGTTACAGAAGCTGGATTTGGCTTTGATTTAGGCGGTGAAAAATTCTTGGATATCAAATGTCAAAGTGCAGGACTCTCCCCAAAAGCTGTAGTGATGACAACTACTATTCGTGCTTTGAAATACCATGGCGGAGGAAATTTAAATGACTTGACTACTCCGAATGTCGCAAGGTTGAAAAAAGGATTGCCAAATTTAGAAAAACATCTAGAAAACGTTCAGAAATTCAATATTATCCCAATTATAGCAATCAACAAATTCGTCACCGACGATGACGCAGAGATTCAAGTTCTTAAAGAATTTGCGGCATCCAAAAACATAAAATTTGCCGTTGCTGAAGTTTGGGCGCTAGGTGGAAAAGGCGCTCTTGAATTGGCGCAATGCGTAATAGATGTCGTGAACGAAGGGAAATCAGATTTCAAACCGCTTTATTCTTGGACTTCTCCGATAGAAGAAAAAATAGAGACCATTGCCAAAGAAATTTATGGCGCAAGTCGTGTGGAATACACAGCTGAAGCAAAAAAGAATCTACAGCGTATTGCCGACTTAAACTTAAGTAAGTTGCCTATTTGCATGGCAAAAACTCAAAAATCACTTTCCGACAACGCCGCACTTTTAGGTCGCCCGACAAATTTCACTATCACAGTGCGCGAAATTGAAATTGCCGCTGGTGCTGGATTTTTAGTTCCGATAACTGGGACGATGATGCGTATGCCTGGATTACCCGCTCATCCTGCCTCTGAAGGAATTGACATAAATGATGCTGGAGAAGTAATTGGCTTGTTTTAAGTGATTCTATAATCCGTATTTTAAATTTTAACGCAAATCGAAATCCATTAATCTGCGTTAAAATTTGGTAGATATCTAAATATTGATAGTTTTAAGCTAAAAGATAGATTTATGCCCAAAACGAAATTCCTTAACTTGACGAATATTTCTAAATTTTTGACTGTCAGTATATTTTAAAAAAAAATTAAACATCCATCAAATTCGCAAAGTAAATTCAATCCGAAAACGATTTTATTTATACTGCATTAAAACTAATCTATGCGTATTCATATAATTGATTTATTAATTTTTGTTTTTTATCTCGTTTTTATGCTCGGGGTTGGCGTATACTTCATGCGTAAAAACAAGTCAAAAGAAGATTATTTTGTCGGTGGTCGTTCCATGTCAGCCGGACATATTGGTCTTTCCGTTGTCGCAACCGATGTAGGTGGAGGATTTTCTATTGGGCTTGGAGGACTCGGTTTCACTATGGGCTTGTCCGGAAGTTGGATGCTATTTACGGGATTACTTGGCGCTTGGCTAAGTGCTGTGGTATTGATTCCAAAAATCTATCCTATAGCGAAGAAACACAACTTTTTAACCTTCCCACAAACGCTGAAGTTTCATTACAACAAGCGAGTTGCACTCGTTGCTGGAATTATTTCCTTCATCGGTTATTTAGGCTTTACGAGTTCGCAAATTTTAGCTGGCGCAAAGTTAGCGTCAGCAACATTTCCAGCAATCACGATAAACAATGCCGCCCTATTAATGGGTGTAATTGCAGTCGTATATACTGTAATTGGCGGAATAAAAGCGGTTATTTACACCGATACAATACAATGGATGATTCTAATGGTAGGACTTTTATTCATCGGCTTACCAATTGCGTATTACCATATTGGCGGCTGGGAAGCACTACAAACTTATGTTCCTGCTGAATTCATTTCCTTGAATAATATAGGATTTATTCAGATTTTTAATTGGTTCATTACCATTGTTCCTATTTGGTTTGTTGGAATGACACTTTACCAGCGTATTTATGCGTGCAAAGATGTTAAAACAGCAAAAAAAGCTTGGCGTATTGCGGGTCTATTTGAATGGCCAATTATGGCTTTTATGGGCGTTGCACTTGGTCTGTTTGCCCGAGTTGCTTTTGAACAAGGTTTGTTTACTGATGTAGGCTTTGCTCCTGGCTCTAATATGGATGCCGAACTTGGATTACCACTACTCTTGAGCAAAATATTGCCAATTGGATTAATGGGTTTGATGATGTCAGCTTACTTTTCAGCAATCATGTCAACTGCTGATAGCTGTTTAATGGCAGCAAGTGGAAATCTAATTACAGATGTTATGGATCACTTCAGGCCGACAAAACAAACCAACGCTATAAAAAAATCTCAACTTATAACTTTAGTCGTTGGTGCTGTCGCAATCGTTTTAGCCACTATGATGCACAGCGTTCTCGATATGATGCTTTACTCCTATGCGTTCATGGTTTCCGGCCTACTCGTACCCGTATTGGGAACATTATTTTTTAAAAATCCAAGTTCACTTGCCGCTTTAACTGCTATGATTATGGGTGGAACAATCACTTTAGTTTTAATCATAATAAATATTGCTCTACCCTATGGTCTCGATGCCAATTTCTTTGGAATAAGTATTTCGGCCGTCACATTTTTATTAATTCACAATATAAGAAAAGCAAATGCTGAACCCAGCCGAACTTGATAAATTGACCATTCTTCGCAAAACTTTTCATGCGCATCCCGAAGTTTCGGGAAGTGAATTTGAAACACAAAAACGGATTCTTACTTTTTTGGATGGCCAGAGCAATGCCGGTGTAAAAAAAGTAGGGAAAACAGGTGTTTTAGTTACTTTTGAGGGAGAGGAACAAGGTCCAACGATAATGATTCGCGGAGACATTGATGCTTTGCCGATTGCTGAAATAAACACTTTTACGCATAAATCTACTTCGGAGGGAGTTTCGCATAAATGTGGACACGACGGTCACACGACCATATTATTGGGCTTAGCAAAGACACTTTCTAATGAACCCATTGCAAAAGGAAGAGTATTGCTACTATTTCAACCCGCGGAAGAAAATGGAATGGGTGCAGAAGCTGTTTTAAACGATGATAACTTCCAAAAAGAAAAGATAGATTATGTTTTTGCCTTGCATAATTTACCGGCCTTCAAAGCCCATCAAGTTGTGGTAAAAGAAAATGAGTTTACAGGAAATGTAAAAAGTATTATCCTTAAAATGACTGGGAAAACAGCGCATGCTGCGGAGCCTGAGCAAGAAGACAATCCCAGTATGGCTATTTCTAAAATCTTGGCATTTGCAGATAAAATAACGCACAACAAACCAGAAGAAGCGAATTTTTTCTTGATGACACCTATCCATGCTACTTTAGGAGATTTAGCCTATGGAATTTCAGCAGGATATGGTGAAGTACATTTCACAATTCGCAGTTGGGACACTAATTTAATGTTTAAACGAAGTGAAGAAATTGTCGCATTCATGGAAGAAAATTGTGCAAAGTACAACCTCAAATCAGATATTTCTTGGACACAGGTTTTCCACGCTAACAACAATCACCCTGAAGCAGTAGATTTCATTCGAAATGCTGCAAGAAAGAATAACTTATCCTTGAATGAGCGGGAATATCCATTCCGTTGGGGTGAAGACTTTGGTTTGTTTACACAAAAATATAAAGGTGCAATGTTCGGTCTGGGCGCCGGGATTTCCATACCTGCCTTACATAATCCTGACTACGATTTTCCCGATGAAATTACAGAAACCGGAATTCGTATGTTTCATCAAATTATTCAAGAAATTCTTTAAAATCATGTTTCAAACATCCTATATTGAGCTATCAGAGTCAGCCATTAAAAACAACATTGACTTCATTCATAAATTTTTAGGAGAAGGTGTAACTTTTTCCTCCGTTGTGAAAGGTAATGCATACGGACACGGCATTGAACATTATTGTCCAATTGCACACAAATATGGTGTTCGCCATTTTAGTGTTTTTAGCGCGGATGAAGCGTATAATGTAACCCAGGCACTATCCAATCTTGATTTTACAGTTATGATCATGGGACAGATTGAAAATGAGGAATTGACGTGGGCGATTGAAAACGACGTTGAGTTCTACGTTTTTGAGCAAGATCGACTAGATGAAGCTATTCTCACTGCTAAAACAATCGGCAAAAAAGCATTAATTCATGTAGAATTAGAAACAGGAATGAATAGAACAGGAGTTTCGCAAAAAGAAATATCCGCTACATTTAAAAAAATAGAAAATAATCTGGAGCATATTGAGGTAAAAGGAATTTGCACGCATTTTGCAGGAGCTGAAAACATTGCGAATTATAAACGAATAAAAGATCAGTTCAACCGCTTTAAAAGATATGAAACGAAGCTAAAAGCATACCCATGGCTTGCCGAAGCGAAAAAACACTTAGCGAGTTCTGCAGCTGCTATGCGTTACCCAAGTTCACAAATGGATTTAGTGCGCATCGGAATTTTACAATTCGGCTTTTTCCCTACTCAAGAAATCTTCGTTCATTATTGCACAAAGTACAAAACCGATGAAAATCCTATGGAACCTATTTTGAGTTGGAAAACAAAAGTAATGGACGTAAAAACAGTAAAGGCAGGAGAATTTATTGGGTATGGAACTTCCTATTTAACAAATCAACCCACAAAAATTGCTTTAATACCTATTGGCTACTCCTTTGGTTACAGCCGTTCGCTGAGCAATCAAGGGAAAGTACTCATTAATGGTTCTCGTTTTGACGTAGTTGGGACAGTCAACATGAGTATGTTAGCAGTGAACGTGACAATGGATCAAACAATTAAAAAAGGTGATGAGGTTACGCTAATTGGTATTCAAGGCAACCAAGAATTATCGGTTTCATCCTTCAGTGATTTTAGTCAACTCATAAATTATGAGCTACTCACTAGATTGCCGCACCTCATCCCAAGAATAATTACAGAGTAGAGTTTCTTTATTACAAACACTTTTGCGAATTTTAATCGTATGTCTTCGCACCTCTTCTCATCTGAAAATATACACGGGTGATTCAAAACAAATTATCATCTTGTTCTCATAACGCTCATTTTAAAATAGTTAATTGCTGATCAACTATCTTAAATTAACTGCTTAATTAAGTTTAAAATACTTTTCTGTTTTTTTAGTATATTTCCACTAAAAAGTCCGTTACTTTTCAAGTCGTTACTGCTCTTATACAAGACCTTTGTACTTCATTTATAATCTTAAAACACTCTGCATATTATGAATTCAACTGAACTAAAAGAAATTATTCAAGGTATTCCCAAAGCAGAACTTCACTTGCACATCGAAGGAAGTTTTGAACCTGAACTCATGTTTGAAATAGCCAATCGAAATAATATAGAGCTAGATTATGATTCCATCGAATCATTAAAAAAAGCATATAAGTTTAATAACCTTCAAGAATTTTTGGATATCTACTACACAGGCGCTCAAGTACTAATTCATGAACAAGATTTTTACGACTTGACTTGGGCCTATCTATGCAAAGTACACAGCCAAAACGTCGTCCATGTTGAGGTATTTTTCGATCCACAAACCCATACGCAAAGGGGTATTTCATTTGATATTGTTATTAACGGTATTCATAAAGCACTTGAAAAAGCCAAAAATGAATTAAATATTTCCTACAAACTCATTATGTCTTATTTACGACATCTAAGTGAAGAATCAGCATTTGAAGCACTCGAATCATCTCTGCCATACAAGCATTGGATTGATGGTGTTGGATTAGACTCATCTGAGATAGGTAACCATCCGAGTAAGTTTGTAAAAGTGTTTGAAGCATCTTCAAATCAAGGTTACAAATTAGTAGCTCATGCTGGAGAAGAAGGTCCTGTAGACTATATCTGGGAGGCTCTTGATCTTTTGAATGTCGTAAGAATTGACCACGGAAATCGTTGCTTAGATGACGCAGCTTTAGTTGAAAGATTAATTGAACAGAAAATCTCCTTAACCCTTTGTCCACTTAGTAATGTCGCTCTCAAAGTCATCCAAAAAATGGAGGACCACCCTGTTTTAGAAATGCTCAACAAAGGAGTTTTAGCAACTATTCACTCAGATGATCCAGCTTATTTTGGAGGCTATCTGAATGAGAATTATTATGAAACAGCGCTCGCCCTAAACTTAAATAAAGATCAATTAATGCAATTGGCCGTCAACGCTTTTGAAGCAAGTTGGTTAAGTCCTGAGGCCAAAAAAAGCCAAATTTCTAAAGTGAAAAGCTATTTCAATTCTGTAAATTTATAAATCCAACAAAAATTAAAAAAAACAAAGTTGGCTAAATCCTACAAGCCGGTTTTTAAATTTTATTTTCTACCTACGGCAATTTAACGATCACTTTTGGAAAAGAGTAATACAGAGAAGACCGGAAAATGGTTTTTTTTAAGTCATAAAAAGAGTGGTCGGAATTTCTTCCGACCACTCGAAATTTTCAAGCTCTCTTTTTATTCTAATTTCTGAACCCAAACTGTTGGGTATTTCGATGTGCGTTTAATTCTTTCAACCATCGCAGGGTCTCTTTCTGGGTCAAACAATACATACACTTCTCTTACGTTTAGTTTAGAATTA
>Ga0209390_10004920_pt1 | contig 19531 bp, 27 predicted proteins | sample BON01_FD_187212 | JGI IMG/M metagenome (GOLD analysis project Ga0209390, IMG submission 187212) | Freshwater microbial communities from Lake Bonney liftoff mats and glacier meltwater in Antarctica - BON-01 (SPAdes) (version 2) | ecosystem: Environmental > Aquatic > Freshwater > Ice > Glacier...
TGCAGGTGTCGCCAGTCGGGGTGGCTGACGTGGTGGAGGCGTTGGCAACCAAGCAGTCGGCATGGAACCGCATGGACGTCCTGCGCCAACTCTGCGGCACCGTGTCCCCACAACCAGGACACGACGCCACCACGTGGGCGACCGCGTTGGACGCTGCGGTCGACACGGTGCTTGCCGACTGTATTGATCTCGACCCGACCCACACCGGGCCGCACCGGGCGGGTGATGGTCGTTCGGTGTGGATCGAACCAATCGCCAAACAATCCACCTCGGAGCATGTCCTCGCCCAAGAAGAACACATCCTCACCTTCGCCCTCGACGCCCAAACACCAGACCCGGCACCGTCGACCACGATCATCGACCCCCGACTCGACGACGGCCAGCGAGCCGCAGCGTGCGCGGTCGCCGGTCACGACCGCCTGGTGGTGGTTGTGGGTCCGGCTGGGGCGGGCAAGACGAACATGCTCGAAGCAGCCGTCCGCGACCTCCACCAACAACACCGTCACGTGCTCGGTCTGGCACCCACGGCGCGAGCCGCCGCTGTCCTCAAAGGCGAGACGGGAGCGGACTGTGACACGGTTGCAAAGCTCCTCTACGAACTCGACCAAGCAGACCACACCCGACCGTGGACGATCCCACCTGCGGGGGCGACGATCCTCGTGGACGAAGCCTCCATGTTGAACACCGCTGACCTCTACCGGCTTGTCGTGCACGCCGAGCAACGACAGTGGCGTCTCGCGTTGGTGGGTGACCCGCAACAGTTACAGGCCGTCGGGCGCGGTGGGATGTTCAAGGAGCTCTGCGCCACCACCCGCAGCGTTGAGCTCGAAGAACTCCACCGTTTCACCCACGTCTGGGAAGCCGCAACCACACTCCGGCTCCGAGCGAGCGACCCGGGAGCCCTTGAGACCTACGCCGCTCACGGCCGCATCCGCGCCGGCAGCTTCGATGATCACCTCGACACGATCGCTGACACCTGGACGCGTTGTCGTGACGCGGGGGAGTCGTTGTCGATCGTGACGACCCGCAACGAACAGGTCGCCGCCATCAACACCCGCATCCAACAACACCGACTCGACCACGGCGAACTCGACCCGAACACCCGCACTCGGATTGCTGATGACTGGGCGATGGTCGACGACGTCGTCGTCACCCGGCGCAACGACCGACAGCTGCGCACCACCGCTGGTGAACCCGTTCGGAATCGTGAACGCTGGACCATCACCCACACGAACGACGACGGTGAGTTGACCGTGTCTCGCATCGGTGGACACGGCACCATCACCCTGCCCGCCGAGTATGTCCGTGACTACGTGCAACTCGCCTACGCCAGCACCGAGCACGGAGCCCAAGGCGACACCGCCGATCGCTCCATCACCCTCGCCACCACAGCGACGACCGGCCGCGGCCTGTATGTCGGTATGACCCGAGGCCGCAACGAGAACCTCGCACTCGTCGCCACCGACACCGCCGACCTCGCCCAAGCCATCAGCGTCCTCGAAGCAGCCATCGCCATCGACCGCGCCGACATCCCCGCCACCGTGCAGCGGCGCACGCTCGCCGCCGCCGTCCCAAGATCCAGCCCACGGCCACGGGTGCAGATCACTGACTGGTTCAACGACCTCCGAGCCGACGCCGACGTACTCGCCCGCTCCGCTCGCCAAGCCGTCGACGAACGCGACGAGCAGCGAGTGGCGCAACAGCAGCGCTACGTCGAAGCATGTCGTGATCTGCCCGCAGCGGCGGCAGCCTACGCTCCGTTCCGCGCCCTGGTGATCGACGGCAAAGACGTCGTCACCGAAGCCAAGTCGAACCTGTGGAACACCGAACGCGACCTCCGCAACGCCGGAGCGCTCGGGCGACGATCAGCCCGCCGCAACGTCGAGACCGCAAACGACGTACTCGCCGTCGCCGAGGAACGCCTCACCAGATGCGAGCAAGCAGCCGAGCCGACCAGGCAGCCGCTCAGCGAGCTACGCGACATCGTGGATCAACACGATCGCATCCAATCGACCCGCGACATGCTCGACGACTGGACCAACCTCGACGGACAAGCCGACCGAGCTGAACGACTCTGCGATGGTCTGGACCAGTGGAGGCGCTGGGCCAACGGACACCACGTCCCCGTCGAACAACTCCGCAACGTCATCAACGTGCTCGTAGACGACCGAACACTCAACGGCACCGGCCAACTCGCCGAGGCGACAAGGCACTGGGCGCTCAACGCAGGCATCGACCTACCGCAACCGCCATCCCGGCGACCCGACCACTCAATCGAACTCGGCATCGACCTATGAACCGAGCCGAGCGCCCAGGGCTCAACCCGGCGCGAACACCGAGCAATATCGGATGGGATATGAACCTGACGGCACCTCCGACCGCCTGCGGCAACCGTGCGAATAATGCCGGTGATGCGCTTTACGCAGCCGTCTTCCAAATGACGTTTCCGGACGATATCGTCAACATGTGTTGACGATAGTGGTTCTGTTTCGTAGGCTCTCGGCTTGGACATCGAGGCGAGCGCCCGCAAGCACGGTGTCAGCGACAACGACATGCTGCACGCACTTCGACATCATTGGCGAGCTTTCGAGACCGACGACGACGCTGTCACGATGTTCATCGGCCCCTCCACCGGCGCCGAACCGATCGAGGTCGGCGTGGTCACCGACGACGAAGGGTCTGCGGTGATCCATGCGATGCCAGCACGGCAGAAGTTCTTGAAAGGATGGTGGAAGCGATGAGCACAACCCGCGCCGAACAAGCAGCAAACCTGGAGAAGTGGGCCGACAACGTCCACGCAGGTGACCTGCGCTCAGTCGATACTGACGCGCTTCGACAAATCGTTGAACTCGTCGATCAGCGCCAGCACGTCGACCATGAACTCGATGCCGCAGTCCACGCCGCCCGCAAGGCGCATCGGTCATGGTCCGAGATCGGCGCCATGCTCGGCGTCAGCAAGCAGGCCGCCCAACGCAAGTACGCCGACAAGACCATCGCCTGACCTCGAGAGCTGCTTCCAGACGCCGACGAACACAGCGGAGAAGTCTCAAGGAGCGATCCGTTTGCCGGGTCGGCCTCACAGGCACGGGGACACTGCCCGATCGCGAAAGTCGGTCGGGCATCCACATCTGAGCTCTGGCAGAGTGGGACGAGTGAAGATGAAAGCACCAGTTCTCACCGATGGGGTCGTCGTGCTTCGAGTCCTCGATGTGTCCGATGCCGGAGCGTGGAAGGCCGGCGAGGACGCCGAGCAGATCCGCTGGTTCGAAGCGCCCGGTCCGGCACCGTTGGAGAACATCATCGCTGCAATCAACAACTGGCGCGCCGAGTGGGAACGAAACGGTGCTCGCCGTCACTTCGGAATCTGGACCGGCAACCGTCTCTGTGGTGGGATCGAACTACGTGTCCGCCACGACGGACGAGCGAATCTTTCCTACCTGGTCTTTCCCGAAGCCCGTCGAAATGGTGTGGCTCGACGGAGCCTGCAACTCGCAACACGATGGGCGTTCGACCATCTCGCAGTTCCGACCGTCGTTGCGATCATCGACGAAGACAATGTGGCTTCGGTCGCCGTCGCCACGGCCTGCGGGTTCACGCTCGAGGGCGTCGCCGAGGCATGGGAGCACAGCGAGTCCGGCGTGATGCTGCGCTACGTGTTGCCTGCCGGATGACCCGACCGACACGGCCGAATCATCTCATTGTGGTCGGAGCGTTATCGGACGCGTCCGGCACACCACGAGACGCAAAACGATCCATCGATGACCGCTATTCAGTGCCGGTGATGCTCGGCCTGACGGTCGTTTCGGCGTCGCGATTACCGAGCACTGCACTGGGGCCGTTCTGTGTGGGTCGACTCCGGCCGGGGAGCGGGTTATGGCGTGCGCGTTATGAGCTGCTCGACCGACCGACCCCAACCCTCAAACGCGTATCGCCGGAAAACTGCGGACGGGTGCATCGGGAGCGGACGACTGCGACACGGGACGCGACAGCGACGACGGCACCCATGTGGATGATCAAGATGATCGCCGCGCTCTGGGAGTTCCGTTCTCGGGAACCGAGGTTGTGTTGCCATGCGGAACACTTTCCGACCTCACGACACTGTTCTGTTCAGCCTCGTCAGATCGCTGGCGAACACACAGGAGGTAGTTCGGCATGAAGTTCAAAGTGATTGTGGCAGCCGTGGGCGTCCTGCTTGCAACCGCCTGCCCGATGCTGGTCTCACCAGTCGACGCTCTGGGCGGGACGGTGGTGAGCGTCGGCGCTTGCGGCATCAATGCCCAGAGTTATCTTCAGAGTGGTTCGATCTACGCGAGCACTCAACGAGGGGCTGGCTACTCAGCGTGCACGTCGTACGGGGCGCGAGCCCGCAACGGCTCCACCTACTCAACCTGGAGCTGGAGTTCGACGTATGCGGTCGCGTCGGTGACCAATACCAGCGCCACCCCAGACGGCGGCAATCACCTTGGGTGCGTGAGCGCCGGGTGCGGGGGCCAGGTCAACACCTGACCGTGCGGAGGATCTCACAGGTCTCGGTTCTGGGACTGGGTTTGGCTCTCACGCTGGCTGCTTGCGGGCAAGATGATTCGGGCTCGGGCTCGATCATTTCCGATCTGCACGATGAGGCAGTTGCCGCTGGTTTCGATGATCAGGCGGTGGTGCTTGAGTCCGGCTCGGTATCAGAAGATGATGTGCTGTCCGCGTTGATTCGGGCGCGTGCGTGCGTCTCAGACCTTGGCGCCGAGGTTGGCCCTATCACCCGCGACTACTTCGGGACTCTGGCGTACTCGTTCGATCTTGGTGCCTTGGGCGATGACGCGGATGCACTCGCCCAGGCGGATGCGTGTCAGGAACAGCACGCTCGTCTTGTGCAGGTCGCGTTCGGTCGGCTCCATCCGCCACCCTCGGATATCGCCGTTGCCCCGGTCGAGGCGTGTGTGCGGGAACGCGGCGGGGTAGTCGAGCGAGAGTTTGCGACGTTCGATGAGTTGGTCGAAGCGGTCGGGAGAGAAGTCAACGCCGACAGCGTGTTGGTTGTCTGCTTTCGCGAGATCACCTCGAGCACCACTGTCGTTGCGTCGTGAAGGGGATTCGGCGGATCGTTGGCTTCGGTGCGGTGATCGTGCTGCTGGTCGGCCCGCTCGTGGTGGTCACCGTGTTACGTATTCGTGGCGACTCTCCGACGTCGGTGGGTGAAGCGGTGGAGTTGACGGCGGTGGCCCAGGTGGTGACGTTGCAGGCGTCGGCACCGGGGATTTTGACGGTGGAGTGGGCCGCCTCGCCGGCGTTGTTGGCAGGTCCATGGAGTGGAATCGTCACGCAGGTGTCGATCGCGCCGGGCGACGAGGTATCTGAAGGTGACCCTGTCGCAGTGATCGATGGAGTCACCCGGATTGCTGTTGCCACCGCCCATCCGTTCTATCGTCCCTTGCCCAGCGGGGTGAGGGGCGATGACGTGGCAGAGCTACAGGATCTTCTGCGTCGTCTCGGCGCGCTCCGCGATGATGTCGAGACGGGCCGGATGGACCGCCCGACGATGACGGCTGTGAGGTCGCTGGCAGCGCTGCTGGGTGTGCCACAGGCGGACTTGTCAATCTTCGACCCGTCCTGGGTGGCATGGATGCCTCACTCACCGGTGCAGATCGCGACGCCCACGCTGAGCGTAGGACAGGTTGCCCCCACCGTCGGAGCCGTGATCGCCGAAACGCCGCTGTTCCCGACGAGCGCCGCACTGGATGCCAAGTCGACAGCCATCGCCAGCGAGACGGGCGACGTTGTTGTGATCGTCGACCCAGAGACCTGGATTCCGCTTCGTGTGGATCGATTGTCGGGCGAGGTTCTCGACCAGGGTCAGCTTTCCCGGCTTGGCGATGCGGTCGCGATCGGTGCAACCGAGATTGACGTGACAGTGAGCGAGCCGGACGGGTCCATGGTGGTTTCCGCGCCGGGTGCGGCGCTTGTGCGTTCGGCCGACGGCGGTTGCGTGTGGACGCGGTCCACGCCGGGTGGAGCGTGGCAGGCGTACACGTTCGCCACCTACGGTGAGTCCGCAGGCAACGTCACGCTCGAAGGCATGGAAGCCATCGATGCGTTGGGCGGAGCGGAGGTACTTCTCAACAGCGGCTCGATCCTGTTGTCGAACGTGTGCCCGTCATGATCGAGTTCGCCGAGTTGTGTTTCCGCTACCACCGAGCAGCAGCGAACGTGCTCACCAACGTGAACGGCCACATCGCTGCTGGTGAACGCGTTGCCCTGGTGGGACCGTCCGGATCAGGTAAATCCACCTTGCTCATGTTGGTGTACGGGATGATCGCTCCAACATCAGGCACCCTCGACGTGCGAACCGACGCAGCCTTGTGGGTTCACCAGGACCCGAGAACGTTTCCGCGCCGCACCGTGCGCGACAACGTTGCCCTCGGCGCCATGCATTCCGGCCAGCGCTGGGACCAATCGCTCAACGCCGCCGACCGTTGGCTGGACATGGTGGGTGTCGGCCACCTCGTCGACCATCAGGCAGTCTCGATCTCAGGTGGCGAACGCCAACGTGTGTGTCTGGCCAGAGCACTCAACAGCGACCGGGAACTTCTCCTACTGGACGAACCAACCGCCCAACTCGACCGCAAGACCGCCATCGACACCATGGAGACCTTCCTCGACGTGTGCGGACACGACCGAACCGTCCTCGCAGCAACCCACGATCCGTCGATACTCGGACTCTTCGACCGTTGCGTCGAGCTGACCGACGGCCAGCTCCACCCCCTCTCATGACCCGCTCGAAGTCGACAGGACACTGGCGTCCGTCGGCGCTGTTCCGAGAAGCTCTGCTTTTCAGCATCGCTGGGCGGTTGCTGAGTGCTGCGCTGGTCGTCGTTTCAGGACTCGCGATCGCGTTGTCGCTGATTGTGATGGTCAACGATTGGGGACGCACCCAGCACCAGGACGCCGACTTGCATTTCGCTGGCCGCGACGTTTGGACATTCTCTGGCCCACAAGGTGTTTCGGCGACACGCTGCGACGAAATCAACCAATGGAGCAGTGTGGAAGCCGCCGGAGGCGTCGCCGCTGGTGTCCTCGTCGACGGCGTTGTGCACACACCGTTCACCGGCTCGTTGCTTCAAGTCCTCGGCGCCACCGCTCCTGGCGACGTCGTGGCGAATGTTGCGCTTGGTCCGTCCGCGACCGACACGGCGAGATACCCGAACGCCACCGCCATCATCAACGGCGAAGAGATTGCCGCCGTCAAACTCCCCGGCAACCCACGCCTCGACGGCTACGCAAATTCGGTCCTCATCCGAAACCCGGCACTCGCACGTATCGACACCTGCTACGTCGGGACCGCAACTGAAACCGCCGAGGTGCTCGTTCCCGCGATCGTGAGCCAACTCACCATCGGTGACGCTTCTGTCGAAGCACGCCAGCTCCGTGTCGGTCCCAGCCGAAGCGAGCTTTTCAACGACCTTCACCTACGACCAACCCGCTGGATCGCCCCAACCCTCGGTGGCCTCGTCGGTCTCGTCGGCGTCGGCATCGCCATCGCTCGACGTTCCGAACTCGCCCTCTACCGGGACCTGTCCATGACAGCTACCCAGGTATCAGCCGTCATCTGCGGATCGTTCCTCGTACTCGTCGGCACTGCAGCAGTGATCGGAACCGGATGGGCGCTTGCGACGACCACCGGCACAGACGCCCACGCGTTTCTCGAACCGTTCGTCGTGCAACCCATGACCGAGTTCGCCATCGCAGCGTTGGCGGTCAACGTCGCCGGCACGCTCCTCGCAGCCACCTCACTCTCAATGGCCGATCGCCGCTGACCGACACGACACACACCCGCGCCCAATCGATCGAGCGCTGGCCCAACGGCCCACCGAAGCACACCCCGGCATTTCGAGCGGCACGCGAAGTCCTGACCCGCGATGACAGTCCCCACCGTGACGCTCGGTCGGATGGCTTCGTCCACGAACCAGCCGACGACTCCCGCCACACAAGTGGCCCCTCGTCCCGGCGGGGCTATCGAGCTCGGCCATGGGGGGCACCAGACCAGAAGCCGTGCAAGCGGGGCCGGAACGCGAGCGGGTGAACTGTCGAGTTGGCGGCCCAGTGTCCTGTCAGGCTGGATCGCCAAGAAATCTGCCGACCGCAGCCTACGATCTTCAAGTTCGAAGGCCTGGAGCATGCGAGGTGGCCCGAAGACTCTGCGTATGCTCGAATCGAGCAGCACCTCAGTTTCCGGATCGCCCGTCAGCGAGGAGAACAGTCGCTCCCACTCCCAGGGATGAGTCGATCAATGGCGGTGCAATCGCCGCCAACATGGGCGCACGACCGCCGTGGCCCGACCTACCCAGGAGTCACGGCGGCCGGTTACTCGGCCACATCGATGTGGTCCGACGGGGACAAACGGATCGGTAGCGTCCGCGGGATATGAGCCGGCCGCTCCGGTGGCGTGACGATCACGACTTGAGCTGGCTGATGGGGTCACCGAAGGCGACCGCGACGGCGGTGACGGAAGCGACAGCCCAGGCGATTCCGACTGCTTTCATGGCGGTCAATACCGCGGGCTGCCACACCTGCTCGGCCAACGAGAGGTCGAAGCCGGCGGCCAGCACCAGTGAGGTCGAGATGCCGACAGCGCTACCGGTAAGCAGCATCCAAACATGCGGCATCAGACACAGCGAGATCGACCCAAGACGGCCTGTACCGACGGTGCGGTACAGCATCCACGACGATCGGCCAAACCACAAGAGCGCGACCAGCGGCATGGCAAGCAGAACTCCGGCGACAAGCGAGGCATAGCGGGTGGAGCGTTGCCCGTACTGCTCTGCAGGCGACAGGATTTCCGAACTCGGCTCGAGGACGGGCGCCAGCACAAGCGTGGTGTCGTCGTACAAGGCTGCCATGGCCGACGACTGGACCGCGTCTGACGATCCGGGTCTGACCGACACCCAGCACTCGGCGACCAGGTCTTGAGCGGACGGCACGAGCAGCATCAGGTCGCCCAGCAGCGTGCGTGCCGACGGGTCGAAATGCGTCACCTTCAACGTTTCGCCTCCGATAGAGACCTCGCTCCTGTCGGCGATGCCGAGCTGCGCCGCTAGCGTGACGGCGATCCAACCGGTGCCATCTGCGTTTGCACCCGGGTCGAGGGCCTTCGCGACGCTTCCCGTCGACAGGAACAGCCTCAGTGATGTCCCCGGCCGATCGTCCAGCTCGCCTGCCCCGATCGGCACCAGCCCTCCTGCTGCAAGCACGGCCGGTTGATCGTTCAATGAGTCGCACCGCTCCCGGCTCATCACGGCACCAGCGAGCGGGTCGGCTGGGCGGACGACGAACACATCTCGCCCGGCGACGACGAGCCGCCGATCCTGTTCGACGGCGGCCAGTCCTGACCGAAAGTCGGCGTAGCTGAGAGCCGCGATCGTGGCGGCGATGACGAATAGCACGGGAGTACACAATGCCCAGTCTGCGAGCACGTTTCGACACGACTCGCCGACGAGCGACGCCGGCCTCCACCTCGGTGAGCGCCTACGAGTTCGTTCGGACATCCTGGTTGGCCAGATCGATGATGGTGTCGCAGCGTTCGGCCACCGAGGGGTCGTGCGTGGCGATAATCACTGTCGCACCGCCTGTGCTGCCGGCGATTAGGGCGTCGGCGACCATTCCGGCGTTGACCCGGTCCAGCTGGGCGGTCGGTTCGTCGGCCAACAGCAGTGCCGGGGCCCCAGCCAGGGCCCGTGCGATGACGATCCGTTGTCGCTCTCCACCGGAGAGGCTGCCAGCCTTGCGCTCTGCCAGGTGACCGATGCTCAGCCGGTCCAGCGTGTCGAGTCCGACGCGCCGTGCACCGACCGCGCTCCCAGTCCTCGCCACGGCCCCGAGACTGACGTTGTCGAGCGCCGATCGCCGGGAGAGGACGTTGGTTGTCTGAAACACCCACGCCACAGTCGACCGGGTGCCCCCGAAGGTGATCTGCCCAGAAGTCGGCTTCATCAGGCCGCCGATCACCGCGAGGAGCGTTGACTTTCCAGACCCGGAGGGGCCGATGACGGCCACCGACGACCTCTCAGCTGCCGAGAACGACACGTCGGTCAGGATCCGGTTGCTGCCGAAGCTCACGGTCAGGTCGCAGACCTCTAGCACGAAGCGCTCGGATCCACATCGACGGGGTTGGCTATGACACTGTCGACGTCAAGTTCGCCCACGTACACGACGCCCAGCGCTCCACCAACGACGGTCACCGAGACGGAGGTGTAGGTCCCAAGGGGGCCAGGCGTCAGAACGCAGTTGGAAGGCGCCGAGCCGAGTATCGAGCCTGCCGGAATCTGCACCGCAGTGAACGCGTCCTCGTTTCGCAGCACCCCGTCGATCTTGATCGGCGCATCGGCGGTACTCGCCTCATCGGCGGGCTTGCCAGGATCGGACACTTCAACGGCGCCATCGTCGACGAGCGCTGCCAACACTTCACTCTGCGTGGCGCTGAGCGTATCGGTGCTCACGGGTCCGATGTAGCTGCCGGCCACGATCAGCTGATAGGTGGCAGCGTCGTTATCGATCGGCTTGCCGTCCTTCGCGATAACCACCCCGTTCGACACTCCCGCAGGGGAGAAGACGACAGCTGTACCGGCGGTGGGGACCGGCGCACCAGTCGTAAGCATCACCTCGCCCACCTCAAACGTCGGCGTCGGTAGCCAGATCACCGTGGCCGGCTCAAAGATCTCGCTTGGTGAGGAGTCCTGGAGATCCGTTCGCCACTGCTTGATGATCTTCGCCGTCTCGCTGCCGAACACCCCGTCGGGCTCGCCAATCCTGTAGCCGAGCTGCAGTAACAGCCCCTGCAACTCGAGCACGTCGCTTCCTCTGTCACCTCGCCGGAGCGACCGGGTGAATGGCTCGACCGTGTGAGCGGCGATCACGACGCTCCGGTCGACTGCCACGAGCTGACTCCCGGTCTCCAACACAGCGCCCGATTCGACGATCACGCGGGTGACCGTGCCCGTCCACGCCGGAGCGAGCAACCTCGGACCTGGCGCAGACCGGAGCTCAACTAGCACCGGCCGCTCTTCGTGCCGCTCGGTCCGCACCGGCGTCGACAACACCGGTGTCGGGACCGGCTTCAATCCCACCGGCTCGTCATCCAGCATCCGCCCAGCCGCGATCACGAGAATCGCGGGGGCAACGAGGAAGCAGGTGACAAGCAGCCCCGTGAACACCCTGATGAGTCGAGGCACGCAGTCGCCTTCCGCTCGCTGTGCGTCGTCTACTCGGCGCCGACGGCGATCGCCGGACCGAGGACCACGGTCTCATAGCAGTCGATGAGAGTCACGTTGTCTGGGGGCTGAACGGCTGCGATCGCCTCCGAGTAACGAGCTTCGATGTCGGACATCGACGTGTCGGCCAGCGATGCGAAGTCGATGCTTGCGGCGAGCGGACCAAGACATGCGTCGAGCTCGTTGGCGATCGCGCCGATTTCTTCGGCGCCGACTGGGTTCTCCGATTCGAACGTCGCGGCGAACGCGTCCAGGCTGGTCCGCGCCATGCAGTCGCCGGCGTGTTGCGAGATCACGTCGCTCCTCCTGCCATCGGGCAACCCAAGATCGGTCGAGAGACCCATGTACCGCTCCAAGTTGTAGCGGATCGTCCCGACGAGCTGCTCCGACAGGCACGCCGTATAACTTTGGAGCACCTGCTCGAACTGGCTGGCAGTGACGGTCTCCAGAGCAGGTGCGGATCCTCCGCTCGGGACAAGCTCGTCGCCCGCAGCTGCGCCGATTGAATCGTTCGGCGAGGTCGTCGTACCCGTCGTTGAGGCGGGATCGCCCTGCTTGTCGGCTGCGCAGCCGACAAGCATGGCGACCCCGGCGAAAATGGTGGCGCGAACAGCCCACCGTTTCCTTTCACGTGTTCTGGACGGCTGGCTCAGGCTGCGCACTGTCGTCTAGAACGCCTGGTTCGGTGTGATGCAGATGTTGGAGCTCGTGTCACCGTCGTAGGAGTGCTTCGTCCAGAAGGCCGAGTTGGCCGCCCTGCTGGTCGGAGCTGTACTCCCGGTCTTCCACGTCGTGTCGGCCTCCCGGTAGACGTTCGACGTATCGTTGTACGCCATCTGGGTGCGCAAGCGGGCCACATTCGAGACCTCGACCGTGTTGCCTGACGCCGTGCCGCTGCTGAAGCTGTTGCTCCAATTGATGGTGGCCGTCTGCGAGGGTTGGCTCGCATTGCTACCCGTGCAAGATCGGGTCCCCGAAGCCGCCGAAGCCGATCCGCCGACGCCGACGGCTGCAATGCCGGCCGCCAGGGCGACCACCGCTGCTCGGCCAATCCGTCGGTGTCGGCGCCATGACTTCACTCGGTCTCCACTCATTCCAGTCTCCTTGTGTCGTAGTTCCGAGCGGGAGTCCAATGTGGACTCACTGTCGGGCGCCTTCGGCGCTCGATCGACTGCTTCCACATCGCCACCCTGCGGATTAAGTGTCGGCTCGGCTCGATGTGTGACCCTCGAGGACTGCCAACATCCGAGGGGCCGCTGCGCACATCGAGCCCGACGGGTCGGCGCGCCGGACTTGAGCGCCTCGGATTCAGCGCGATCCGTGCACAGGCCGATGGGTTGCGCTCCGAGTTCCGACCTGTCGTGCTGTGGGATCGCATCGCGAACCCGCTGGAAACGCAACATCTGCCTTGCGCAACCGGCCCCGGGACGCGGTGTCACTCGTAGAACGCGGCGGCCCTCATGCCCACCATCGACCCGACGACCTCGACCACCTCACGCGGCGATAGCCACCGCGGCATTCCCCGGACCGACGTGGCGAACACGCGCCACGTGCTGCACCACCGACACCGCCCTGTTCTGCGACCCACAACCTGCAACGGTCACCGCCGCCAAGACCGTGTGCGCCACATGCCCCGTCCGCAACGCCTGCCGTACCCAGGCCCCGCCACCGCAGAGCTTTTCGGCTTGTGTGGCGGCCTCCTCGCCTACGAACGACCCGCGCCTCCACCGGGACCAGACACCACGTCGGCGCCCGGCCCGGAATCTTCGATCCACCCGGGGTTCTGCAGTTGATCGGCACATGGCCGGTGGTGCGGGCGGACAGTGCCTGGTAGTCGGGTTGGAGGGCTCCCGACCAGCGCGAAAAAGCGTCGGCACACGATTGTGAGGTAATGCTTGCGGACGGTGTGCGGGTGCCGCGATCGTGGTGGACATGCATCTGCGCACGACACAGTGGAAGAACTCCGATGGCAGCGTCGTGCGCTACGTCCAGCTCGCCCACCACCACCGCAAGGACGGCGTGGACCAGGCCGAAGTGCTGGTCAACTTGGGCCGCGAAGACCGCCTCGATTCCGAAGGCCTGCGCCGGTTGGTCACCTCGTATGCGCGGTCGTTCAGGCGATGTAGACACTGCTCACTCGGTTGTCCCACCCTGAAACCATCGATGTCGCAGACGCGTTAGCGCTGGTACTGCCGGGGTAGGTCGGTGCACCCCCGCTGGAGCCGTCGTAGAAGCTGGCGCTGCATGCACCGACCCTGTAACTGCTGGTGTCGTTGCTGAAGCCGAAACTGGACAGGTTGATGAACGTCCCGCGCGCGGTGAGTTGGAGTACCGAGCCGCCATAGGACGTCGACCGGTAGAGCCGCAGGGAACTCGCGCATGCCGCCAGCGGCGTCATTTCGATCGATCGTGCTGCCACCGCTGTGGCTCGATCCAAGGCGGCCTCGCTGCGGTAGCACGTCGTCACAGTCCCATCGGAGGTGCACGCTCGTGCAGCACCCCACCCATCCTGCAAATTGATCGTGGTTCCCTCGAAGCTGGCGAGAACACCTTCGGAGTCGGCTGCACTGACGTGCGGTGCCGCGGAACCGACGACGGCAGTCATCATGAGTGCGACGGCGGAGACGATGGTTCGGGTGCGCATGGTTCCTCCTACGGGAACTTGATGACTGTGATGGTCTTGGTTGGTTGATCGAGTGCGACCTTGGCGCAGTCTGCGTCTCGGGAGTCGTCGCGGATCTCGACGGTCCAGCCGACGAGGCCTGATTCGTTTGCGATTCGCTGCGCAGATGCGCCCACGTCGACAGCAGGTGCGCAATCGGCAAGGTTGATTTCCTCGACGAGCCGGTCGTTCAAAGCGACGACGGCCAAGTTGTCCGGCGTAAGTTGGGCGTCGGCGTTGACGAGCCCGATTCGACCGCAGACCTCGCTGTCGCCTGGGTAGACCTCCACCACACCGGTCACCGCAATGCAAACGGTGAGGGGCGGTACGTCCTTCGTCGGGCCGAGGGTTCCTGCGGCCCATTGTTCGGCGCACGCTGCGATCGGATCTGCGTTCGCAGGGACGACGATGGCGTCGGCTCGGGGGTCCTCGGCGGCGCGGCACGCGATCCCTTGCGCGGACTGTGATGGCTGACCCGAACGAAGCAAGGCGGCGACGCCGACCGATCCGCCAACGATCACAATCGTGCCGACGACGACGGCCCCGATCGATCGGTATCGGTGTCGACGCGCGATCGGCGCGTCAGCAAAGCTGCGTGCGCGGACGACCACACGATCAACGTCGGCGTCGAGCTCGGCGGCGGTCGGCTCCGGGTATGCGGCCTCCCACGCCTCGGGGTGGTCGCGTATCCATACGTCGACGAGGTCGGCGAGTTCGTTGGGGGTTAGGCCGTCGCTCATGGCTGGGCCCTCATGGTGCTGTCGTGAACGACCGGGTCGACGTACACCTGGCGCAAAGCGAACTGTGCGCGCATCAGACGCTTTCGTGCCGCCGCATGACTGATGGACATCTCCGCCGCGATACGTGGCCCGTCATAGCCAATCGCATGAAGGACGAGTACCTGACGCTCCGCAGGCTCAAGCATGTCGAGCGCTGCTCGGAGCGCGTCGGATCGAAGATCCCACTCGGCGTCGGCCACGCGAACCTCAGCATCCTCCTCGGCCGAGGCGACGAACGGCAGAGGGTCGCGCCGAAGCATTTCGAGGGTCTTTCGCCGTGTGGTGTTCTTGCGAGCGTGATTCGCGGTGAGGTTGCTGGCGGTCCGCACCAGCCAAGACCGTTGGGTCGAATCGGGGAGCCGAGCAAGTTCACCGAGACGTTCTGACGCCAATGCGAACACGTCGACCCAGAGGTCTTCCACGCTCGCTGGATCTCGTTCGAGTCGCGCCAAGCACGCCCGAACAGTGCGACCGTGCACACTGATCAGGTTCCTGAGGCGGTCGTCTCGGTCGTCTCGCAGATAGGTCACGTTCCTCGATGGTCGTGCGGTGATTAGGTCAGCACCCTGCTAGAAGTGTCAACCACAGCGAATGTGTGCCGCCGCTGAAGATGTTCATCATGTCGGATCGAGGGTGGTGATCGTGAGCAACAGGCTGTCGGGTTCGGCGCCGACGTCGCGAACGTACTGATCGGCAAACACCAGTGCGCTCATCGGTTCGGGAAACGGGCCGAGTACCGACGTCTCATCCGTCACGAGGTCGACAACGACGATCACATTAGGGGCATACATCCGATCATCGAGGTGGTCGAGAGCACCCTCAGGGGTTAACCCCATCACCGGGTCATCAGGTCTCGTTCTGCGTTGGTCGCTCTGGCTGCGCGTTCGATTGGGGCCTCGCGGCGCACCCGGAAAAGTGCGGGGGGGGGAGAGAATCTTCGCGGCGATGACATCAACAGCTCACATTGAAGTGTCGAGCGGTGCCGTGGTGTGACATACACAAACGGGAACGCTTCCGGTGGGACTGACAATCCACCAGAATGAACGTCGACCGACCCCGATCGCCCAAACCGCATCGGTCGGCGGTTTCCTCGTCAGATTCGACTGATAATCCCGGGCAAGAACGCTGCGACCCGCGCTCAGGTTCCGGCGAAGTGTGGGACGTCAGGTGCCGATTTGAGAGCGCATAATCACCTCTCGACGTGGAGACAGCACCCATCCGAGTACGGCACATATGTGCGTAGTCGACGACCGCTGGCGAGCCGACCTCTGAGCCGAGCATATTGTTCGACGCAACGGCCGGCTGAGCGCCGACGGGTTCCCGCAGCGCCGACTCCGAGGCGAGCAATCTTGAGGACGTTCGGCTCGCGGGTTTGCAGACAGACGCGCTGGTTCGGGCGGGTGGCGACGTGCGCGAACACCGCTCGGGTTCGTCGGCACCTCCGCCGACACCGTGAATGCGTTGGAGACTGCCACTCGTCTTGCGGTTGTGGGTGATCTGGATCGGGCAGGGGCTGAGGTCCTGAGCGACGCGTTCGCCGACCACCCGTGAATCTTTCAGACCGACCACACCGTTGCGCCTGACGGGGCGCTCGGCGAGGCAACCGCCGTACTAGGTCTCAGATCACGAACACGTCCTTGGGCGTTCACCTGACTGGTACGGTTTGGGCATGGTTCGTACGCTCGATCTCGCTGGCTGGGCAGGCCGTTGGGTGGCCCTCGACGAACACGACCACGTGGCGCGCGACGCCGAGACGCTCGAAGACCTGATGGTGATCCTCGATGCCGAAGGCGTCGAGGGCGTTTCGATCATGCGTGCGCCCGTACCGGGCGAGCCGGTGGTGTACGGGCTTGGCTGAAGCCTGGCTCTTCAACTACACCGACTTCGGTGAAGGACGGGGCCGGAGCCCTCAGCCGGTTCTCCGAGCGGTCGTCGAGGTCGCAACGCCGCTCGCGCACGCAACCTTCCAAGCCGTCATCGACACGGGTGGGCCGATCACCGTCATCGCCGGCAGTCTGCTCGGCGCTGGCGGGGATCCGGTCGCAACAGGCACCACCATGATGCTTCGCCTCGGTGGGGCGACCAACGAAGTGCCGATCTACGAATTGACCTTGGAGGTTCGCCCTCCGTCTGCGATTGCAGCGGGTCGACCGATTGCGTGGCGGGGCACCGTGGCAGTACTCGACCCGTGGCCGATGCAGGGCACGGCAGTCCTGCTCGGGCAGGCAGGCTTCCTCGACGCATTCACGGTGACGTTCGGCCCCGATGGGTTCGCACTCGAACCCGCGGCCACGTTCCGGGCCCGGTTTCCCATTGCCTGAAACGCGCGGTGGAGCGGTGGGGCGTCATACGTGATCACCGACCACGAACACACGTTTGTCCCATATTTTGTCCCATATATGGGACAACACTGATCAACACGCAACAACACGAGCCCGCACAAAAGCCCTGATCAGACGGCATTCAGCGGACGCAGCGAACCTCGCTGGACGTCTTTGAACGCATTCGTAATGCGTAGGTCGCGAGTTCGATTCTCGCTCTGGGCTCGACGAAGCCCCAGTTCGATAGGTGTTTCTCGATTGCCGAGAAATTTGCCAGGGTGCCCAGCAAAAATCTGACCAAGGTTTTTTGCGGTGTTTCGACCGCACCCCGGCGCGATGGTGGCTGCTCACCTGCGGGCATTGAACACCGGGGGACTCGAGTCCGGTGAGGGACGAATCGTCACCGACGCCGTGGTCGACGAACTTCGTGACCGTGCGTTCAGCGACGAACCGTGACCGGAGCCCAGTTGCGGCCCAGGCCGAAAGCGATCTGGTCGCTCGCACGCGCTCCTACCAAACCGAGGGCGGCGAAGATGTCGGTCGACGCGTCTTCGATGCGGCCATCGCAGCGCTTCGCGATATCGAGCGAATGCCCGGCGCTGGATCACCTCGGGCGGGGTACAACGCCGGTGGCGACTGCGAAGACATCGGCTTGCTCACCCCCATTCCTGTGACGCTCGACCAACCATTCGGCGAGCAGAGCTTCTCCGTCGAGCCAGCGAGCGACGGCCTCGAGTGTTCGATTGCAGGAAGACCGACCGGCACGGTCTCGCCCCATCATCCCTGCCGGGTATTCGCTCGTCGAGTCGTTGCGGTGGGCCGACGTTTCTGAGCGGTCGAGCGGTCAGGCTGCTGGCGTGGTGTGTCGGGCTGTTTCGGTGATCTGAAGGTCGAGCGCTACTGCGACTTCGCACAGTCGGGTCAGGCTGGTGGTGGCGTAGCCGTTGGCTTCATATCGCTGGATCTGTTGCTCGGCGATGCCGAGTTCTTCGGCCAGGTGACGCTGTGACCAGCCCCGAGCGATCCGACCCTGGATCAGCAGCTTTGCCAGATCGGCCAATGAGTTCGCGGTGAACGTTGTCGTCGCCCCGGAGCGCAGCTGTTCGTACTCGGCGATCTCGGCCCCCAGATCGCCGGCTTGGGACCGCACGGCGTCGATCTGGAGTGGTGGAGCTTCTTGTCGGTTGCGTCAGCGAGATCGGCTTGAAGGTTCTCTGCTGCTTGGTGGAACTGGGCGAGCAAAGTCTTGAGGTTTCGGTACTGGACGTCGTTGGTGATCACGGGTTCGTCGCTTTCAGTTCGAGGAAGATGATGCCTTTTGGTTGTCCGCTTCGATCGCGTTGGAAGAACTGCGCGAACCGCAGACCGCTGCCCGATTCGGTGCTGTCAGGCAACAACTCGCCGCCGAATCGATGGAATCCCACACGGCGTCAAAGCGGCCAGGCTCGTCCTTCGCAGTGACGAAGCTCCGTTGAGCCACACCCGAACGCAGGGTCGAACAACCGAATCGACACACCCGGAGGTACGACTCGGCAACCGAGATTCACTCGGTTCGCTTGTCGATCTCGGCCAGGACCTCACCGATGATGCTCGTCGTGGTGTGTGGCGGGAGCACCTCTCCACCTTCGGCGTCGGCCAGCTCACCGGCGAACGCCTCGACGGACGGTGCTCCGCCGACCAGTACGTGGCGTAGGGCCTCGGCCCCCGGCTCGGGGTCTTCGAGGGTATCGACTGCGTCGACGACATTGTCCCGGTCCTCGGCCACCGAATGCACCACAGTCATAGCCTGAGCGCGGCCCGATGCGGTCGACACCGCCTCGCCACGGTCGGGGTGCTGGTCTCCTTCCCACTCAGCGAGCGCCTCGATGTATCCACCCTGGCCCGGCCTGATCACCACGGATCCTGGCTCGCGAACAGCCTCGGGGTCGATGCCCTCGTCGTCGCGTCGACCTGGTGCAACAGGCACGGTCATGGATCCATCGTCATGTCGGATAATATTTACGATTCGGGCTGTACCCGTTCCAGGCAGATCAACACTCTGATCGCACCTACGTCAGCAACAGAGTTGGTAACAGCCGCGTAGCTGTCCGATACCCGACGCGTGAACGTCAAACGTGCCTCGAAAGCTACGCGCGGTGAGCTGCCAGCGGTCCTCACATTTGGTGCACCGATGATCAATTTGTCCACAGACGCATGACAACGCGACCTCGGCCCGCCGCTCGCCCACTCGCGATAGGCACATCAGCCCGATCGGGAGCGAGCGTTATCGGATGGGCCGGAAACCTGTCATCGCAACCGACCGGTCGTCGTGAGGAGCGCAAAGTGCCGGATGAGGGTGGGCGCTCGGGTGTTGCTCGCCCGTCGTTGTCGATTGGGTGTGAAGAGTGCCGGGGATCGGGTGCTCGCGGACATTGGTGATGAGCCACACCCCAACATGGAGAGGTTTCGCTCATCGCTCATGGTCGACCCTGTCGGAAGGGACACATATCGTCCGCCACCGGTGCCGTCGTC
>Ga0209390_10004922_pt1 | contig 19527 bp, 17 predicted proteins | sample BON01_FD_187212 | JGI IMG/M metagenome (GOLD analysis project Ga0209390, IMG submission 187212) | Freshwater microbial communities from Lake Bonney liftoff mats and glacier meltwater in Antarctica - BON-01 (SPAdes) (version 2) | ecosystem: Environmental > Aquatic > Freshwater > Ice > Glacier...
GGATCCACCCCGCTCACCCGAGCTCCGGGCAGGTCAAGGACACGGTTCAGTAAGGTAGTTGCGCGCACGGGTTGGCTCCAGATCGTCGGCGTCAAGAACCACCGATCCTATGAACCACCCGTGCGCCCCTAAAAACCCCTCCTAAGTACCACAGCCCTACCCACCCACATTCATGTCACTAGAACCAAAGTCTTCACCTTAACTTCGCCGTTCTTCTTTGTAATTTTCTTGTAGAAGCGCAGGTCGCCACGCGCATACGCGCCACGACTGCTCTTGGCGAGCTTGACCTTGACCGGCTTCCCGGCGCTCGTCTTTGACTTCTTCGTCTTCTTGAGTAGCTTCGTCATGCCCTTGTACTTAATCGCGTTCGGGAACGGGGCGTTGAACGTCTGGATCGCTTTCGCCTCGGTTTCGAATGACTGCGGGCTCTGACTCGTCTCAGTTCCGGTAGTTGGCTGCGTTGCGCTCACCGTGTAGTAGTACGCGGTGGATGCCGTCAGACCCGAGAACTGGCAGGAGACGTTTGTTGCGCTCCCAAACGGTGCTGCTGGCGTGACCGCGACCGTGGTTGCTGCATTCATGTTCGCCGATTTGGAGATCGAGCAGAACGCAGCAGTGATCGATTGCGCCGAGCCACCAGCCGGATACATGACACCGTTACCTGTCGCGGTGGTGATGCCGATGTTGGTTGCTGGCGCATCGCCAACGATGGCGGTAGCCGGGAGGATGTCGAGCTCGAGGTTCGCGTTTGTCTCCAAGCCGCTTGAGTCCGCCACGGTGAAACCGAGAGTGACGTCGGCAGGTGTGGCAGGAGTGCCGGACAGCACGCCTGTCGCGTCGTCGAATGACATTCCGCTGGGCAGAACGCCTGGGTTGTTTAGCGTCCAGGTGTAGGGTCCCGTTCCGCCGACTGCGGCCAGGGTCGCGGAGTATGGCTGAGTTGCTCGCCCGTCCGCAAGACCAGTTGTTGTGATGTCGAGGTAGCTGATTGTGACGCCACCGTTGCCGGTGCCCGTTCCGGCGTAGGACACGTTCGTGGCACCGGGTGCGACATACGCGTTGCCGCTGCCGCCTCCGCCGCCCGCGCCGGAGGACAGACTGCCACGGCTTCCGCCGTCACCGCCGTCGCCGCCAGCGAATCCGCCGCCGCCACCACCGCCGCCACCACCGGTGCGGGCAAATGTTCCGCTTCTTCCGCTAGCGCCGGCAGCTCCATTGCCGTTCGGTTTTTGCGCCGCCGCGCCGCCGTCGCCCTCGCCCGCATTGTTGTTTGTTCCGCCAGCGCCAGCAGTGCCGTTTTGGCTACCGGCCCCACCGGCGCCTCCCGTACCTCCACTTGTGACGCCATTTCCGTTACCGCCGCCTCCGCCGCCACCAGGCGCGACAAGCAGGGTAACGCCGTTGATCTTTAGATCGGTCGCGCCGCCGCCTCCGCCGCCGCTTCCGTTGGTCCCACCGACCCCGCCCGTGCCGCCACCGTTGAAGCCACCCGAGACGCCGCTGCCGGCACCACCAACAGTCACTTTGATGCTGGGCGCACCGTTAAGGTCAATGGTGGCCGTAGTCACTCCGGCCGTCCCCCCCCAGGAACGGTTGAGGACGCGTTTGCTCCCGCGCCGCCATCGGCCGTGATCGACACAGCTTGAACGCCGGTCGGCACATTGAAGGTCTGCGTGTTTCCGGAATAGGCAAAGCTCGTCGGCGTACCAGCAGCACTGGCTGGACTAACCGGGGAGAATGCGATCAGGCCACCGGCCATCAACGCGGAGCCACACTGCGACGGATGTGACACGTCGCAGTGTGGTGTTGGAATTCGTTCGCACGGAGAGACCCTTCTATGACAAGCCGCAACCCAAAAGGTGATCACGGTCAGTATCTAGAAAGTAGTGGAATGACTCACGCTCTTGCATGTCGTGCGAGTCTTGTCCGCACCTAGGCGCCGGAATCGGAACTATCGGATCGATCCGACCCGGGTTTTCGGTCAATCGCTTCATTCCAAATGGCGGTGTTCCTACTGAAACCCGTAGTTTCGCCCTGTGCTGAAAACTAGATTGAGGGCCGCTGTTATCGCGGCTGCTGTCTGAAGCTGTCTGCTATCCGCTGGTTGCAGCGAATGATCCTGGTCTTGCAGCAAAGGCTGAACAGTCGATGACCGCTCTAGCCGAAACCGGCCTGCTCGACGGATTCAACGATTGTTGAGCGGACCGAGTGGCCAGTAGATAATCGAATCCCACCGACGGGTGTTAGTGGGATCTAGCGCACAACACTGAAAGGCATCTCAAAATGTGGAGCTCGATGAGGACCTCTCGCGTGTGGGTCAGTTCAAGGTTCAAGCAACTCGTCGTCGTCGGTGTTGCTGTGCCGACTCTTGCTGCCTGCGGAAAGCTCGACCAGATTCCGTACGAGCCTGCGACCACCGGTCAGCAGTGGTGTCAGGACCGTCCGTGCGAGCAGGTCGGCGACCTCATTGTCAACGAGCCACTGGGGTCATTCCTGGTCTTCTCGCTCGCGGCATTGTGGATTGCTAGTGGGATCTACTTCTTCGTCACAACACGGGAGCAACGCTCACGTCTTTGGTTCGGGATTGCACTGGTCGCCGGTGGCATCGGTGCCGCCTTAGCGGGGATCAGCTTCCAGCTGTTCAGCTATGAACTCAAATGTGCGGGTCGTGAGTACTGCATTCTGACGAATGGCTACGAAGTCGGATACAACATGACCCAGACCCTGAGCGTGTCCGGGCTCCTGATCGCCGTCGCCTTGGCGTGCACGGCCAAGCCGGTGCGAACGTGGATCATTGGGTACGCGATCGCGAATGCCGTCGTGTATGCAGTCGTCTTGGCGGTTGCTGTGACGAGCGCTAACGCAACTCTGCTCTCGTTCGAGGTGTTGATCGTATTCTCGGTTCCCGGTGCGCTGGCTCTGGCCGTTATTGCTGGGGTGCGGTACAGGAAGACTCACGATCCGATGGCTCGCTCGATCTTGATTGCGATCGTTCTGCTTATTGCGGTTCAGGTGGCGTTCTTCACGTGGCAGACCCTGGGGCTCACGCAGAGCCTGTGGGACAGCGGGAACGGATTCTACTTCTCTGAGAACGATGTCCTGCACGTTGGAATGATTCTCTGGCTGGGCTACGCAGTCTTTGGCCTCGGCAAGCAGCTACATGACTACGAAGAACTCCCCCGTGTGGCGGCCTGAGAAGACCCGGGCAATCAACTTGGGCGGGGCTGCCCGCGGCGCTTTTGTGCTACGCTGTAGCACATGGAGTCAGTTGGGATCAGGGAACTGCGGCAGAATGCAAGCAAAGTCCTGGAGCGGGTGCGGGCGGGCGAGACCGTCGGAGTCACTGATCACGGGAAGGCCGTTGCGCGTATCTATCCTGAGCCCGACAACGAATGGCAGGCGCTGACCGAGTCCGGTGTGGTCGCGCCTCCCGTGAGTTCGGACCCGTTGTACGCGCTGGTGCCGCTGCCAGCCTCCGGCGCGAACTTGTCAGATGTGCTCGCGCAAATGCGCGAAGACGAGCGCTGATGCTCTACATCGACACCTCCGCATTGGTCAAGATTGTTCAGATAGAAGCCGAGTCCCAAGCCTTACGGGCCTACTTAGAAACTGGCCGCCCGTTGGCGACCAGTGCGCTCAGCGACGTTGAGCTGATGCGTGTGGTGCACCGCAAAGGCAAGCAGCACGTCGTCCAAGCGCGGGCTGTTCTCGACCGGCTTCCGATCGTTGCGTTGTCCGCGCCGATCCTTCGCGCGGCAGGTGCCCTCCTGCCAGGAACGCACCTGCGAACCCTCGATGCCATCCATCTGGCAACGGCGATGACGCTGCCGAGGCTGTCCTGCGTGTGCACCTACGACCTGCGGATGATTGATGGCGCCGAACTGCTCGGGCTGACCTGCGTCTCCCCGACGTAGTCCACGCTTCCCGCATTTGTAGGTCACTCGTAATGCGTCCACATGGCAAGGACCCGGACGACGGATTGCTCATCTAGGACCTCGTAGACGAGGCAGTGTTGGATATTAGCCCTGGCACTGCATGTAGGGCGAGGGGTCTCCCGGATAGCGTTCCAGTCCTCCTCAGAGCTGAACCCGGCTTGGTGGATCAGGCAGGGTGATGGGGTGAAATGGTCGCTCTACCAACTGATCTGCCTCGTTGCGGGACCGCCTTGCGTGTACCTACGGCCCGCTGACCTGGACCGGTGTTAAGACGTCTAAGCCGGACCCGGTGAACTCGGCATCTGATGGGCGGGTGCAGCTGAGCTCAGGGGTTGACGCGGGGCTTTCGACAGCAGCTCGCATACATGAGCCCAGCACTCGTTGCCCAAAGTAGGTGGGATGCATTGCTTCGATGGCATCGGGGACTTCGGGATGCTGCAGCTCAATGTCCAGGGACAGGAATCGCACCCACTCGACCTCGTTGCCTAGCGCATCAGGTGGGAGTCCGGTGCCAGCCGGTGGACGGGTTGTCCCGGTCTCGCACAGCCGATGTCCGTTCGGGGCATTGGAGTTGTCCAACACGGTGATAGGTGCCATGTCGGGGAGTTTGCGGGCTCCCTGTAGGCCGCCATCAATAGCGTCCTTGACAAACGGCAAGATCACCTTGTTCGCGAAGTCGAGGTCTTCGTCGTGGATTCCACACCCACCGACGGACTGCCGGGAATAGCCGGTGTCGGGGTAGTCGATATCGGCAGCAAGCGGAATCGGTGAGGGGGGAACGGAGTAGACGAGACGCCAATCGCTGGGCTCCTTTCCGGCAGCTCGCATCGCTCGATTGACGTTGAAGACCGCTGCGGTGATCTTCTCTTTCACGATCTTCTTAGTCTCGGGGTTGATATTTTTGGCGACAGTCTCAGAATCGCTGCACAGCGTCTTTCCCGGTTTGAGCCAGCCGGTGACGCAGGCTCCGATGATGTCGGAGAACCCGAGATCGTTGCCGCCAATCGACAGGGCGACGACCTTCACGTCATTGGTCGCAGCGGACTCCTGCAACCGTTTCGCTTGTCCAACGAGTTGGCCAGCGCCTGTCGTGGAATCGGCAAAATCGATACCGGGCTTCAACCGGTTGTCGGTCGAAACGAACGACCCTGTCTTGGCGCCCGAGCATGCCAGGTTCTTTGAGTTCCAGCCTTCCCCGATGAACATCGGCGCAGTTGCAGTGCGGTGGCAGAAGGGAATGGTCTCGGTGCCGTCGGGAGCATCGCCGTAGACCTGATCGACGGTCCCTAGGAGCCATCCACCCGTCCCACTGAACTGCGCGTTGTCGGTGCCGTTGCTGGCCCAACGGCCACCCTCACCGGAGATGTAGGAATCACCAAGACCCACGACCCAGGGCTGACCTGCCATCCCGTCGCGGGCCTCGTTCCACAGAGTGTCTGGGGGCCCCGTGATGTCGATCGCTGCTGGATCAGAACTGCAGGCGCTCAATCCAAGGAGTGCGAAGCTCGCAGCAGCGGCAATCGCGCCGACTGTCTTTCGTTTCACGTGGACCTACCAGCTTTCGATTCGGGTGCAAGAGTGGTTTGGTTCCGGTGATCTCATCGACCCAGGCGGTTGTTGCGACGGTGGAGGTAGGTACCCATACCGAGGGCAATCATTGCTGAGATGAGCGCGATCCCGAGCATCCGCAAGTTCTCCGAGGCTGGATCGGCCGCTGGCGCCATGCTGAACTGGTAGACGGCCAGGCTCGTATCGGCTCCGGTGGCGTTGGCTCCAGCTGGTTGCCCTTGACCTTCCTGGCCACGAGTTTCCATGGCCTCCATGGCGGCGACTGTGCGCCCAATGAGCATTCCGGCATCGTCGACGTAGCCAGCAGCTTTTCCGGTGTAACCCTCTAAGTCACCGAATGTCGATTCTACGTAGTCGATCACGGTTGGTAGAAGCGCCTCAACTTCTGGTCCGTACTTGTTGACGTTGCCTTGAATCATTTTGTAGTACTTGCGCACGAGTGGCAGGTAGTTATTGACAACCTCGTCCAGCCCAGGGACCATCTGGTCGTTGACTGCCGACGTGGCCTGTTGCATCAACCCGTACAAGAAGTTGATCTGCTGCATATAGCCGCATTTGGTGATGTCGTCCGGATTCTTTTTGCACTTGTTGTTGTCGAGCATCTTGAGGTACTTGTCTTGGTTCTTGACTACATCCTCGACGTAGGGGTTGTATTTCTCCGCCAGTGCCACGACGCGCTTCATGAGGCCCAGCGCTGTTTCGGCGTATCCGAGGTAGGTGGGTAGTTGTTTCTGGGCGGCTTCGAGCGCGTCGATAACGGAGGGTGCGTAGGTAACACAATCGTTTACGTAGGTCTCGATGGTGTTGAACTGGTCAATGATTGGCTGGAGATATACCAAGATTTCCTCCCACCAGGCCAAAGGCAAGAGCGGCTTGATGGTGGCCTCGAGCCAGGCGAATAGCGCATCGACCTTGTCGTCGATTCCTTGCACGCTATTGCAGACCTTCTTGGCCGTCTTGGCGAGATCTTCACCCTGGGCGAGGTAACCCCCAAGGTTGTCTTCGAGCCACGTCAAGGTCGCCCTGAGCTGTGGAACGAGGGCGGCAATCTGTGGCAGATACTTCTCGTACTGGGCGATGACCTCGTTGATCGTGTCGATGTTCTCCTCGAGCAACGGGACGCCGGTCCTTATCGCTGTATTGAGGTAGCCAATGATCTCGGTCGATACCGGGAGGAGCTGACCGAGTTGCTGGGCGCCACTGTCGAGTTCAACGACCTGGTCGAGTCCGTCGTCCAGCATCTTTTGGTACGAGCCATCTTGGAACCCGCGAAGGATCGGTCGGACGTAGGTGTCGTTGATGTTCTCGGCCTCAGCTACGTACTTGGTGAAGAGTGCGTGGTACTTGAGCAGCTCGTCGTCAGCCAGTTTGACGCCATTGGCGCCGATCTGCGCTAGCTCCGTGGCGACGGGACCACCCTGGAGGGCGAGGTCAGCTTCGGTGGTCGATAGCGCCACTGGTACCGCTTGGTAGGTGGCCGCTGGAAGCGTCGCTTTCTCCGCCCTGGCGGTCATGGACAACGTCAGCTCGCTTCCGCCAATGACGGGGATCGGTCCCAGGAGGTTGACCGACCCTGACATGACCAGACCACTGGGCGACATTGCACCGGTCGCCCACGGGGCATTCACGTCCGCGAAGCTGGGTGGCAGAGTCATCGAAAATGATCCACCAAATGGGACCGGAATCTTCTGGTACTCCGTCACGGACTTGCCGCGGGCGTTCTTGAAAGTTAGCGGTGTCTTCACCCCGGTCAGGTTCTTAAACGCGTATTCGATTCTGACGTTGCCGGTCACGTTGATCATGTCGGTGGGGGCGATCTCTTCGTCATCGACCCAGGTCCGCACCGTTACCGAGACCGGTAGGTCACCGTCGTAGCTGGAGTTTCCGGCGTTGAAAGTTTGAACGGTCGGTGCCGTATTCGCAACGTCGTAAACAACCGAATCGTCATGCACCGTCAGTGACGAGAAGCTGTCTGAGTTACTTGGATTCGCGGTGGCCATCGGAACTTCGATGACGCGGGAACCATCCCCGGATACTTGGGTCTTGCTAATGAGGGCAGTTAGCCCGGCCGAGGACCCATCAGCCTGCGAAGAGACAACGACTGCTCGCCCCACGGTGACGTTGAGCCCGGTGGCATTCGGCTTTGTTGGGCGGCTATTCAGCAGATTTGGCTTACGGCTTGGATCGCCGCTCGGGCTGATGAGCTTCTCGATCTCGTCGACGGGGTTGGGCTGACCGGATGGAATCAGCTGGTCCAAGATGCTCTCGTTCGGGGCCGCCGACGCTGGTGCCGCAACGCCAATGCTCACCCCAAGAACAGCCAGACTGGCGACGGTCGCGATGGTGGCCCTAGCGCGCAAACTGTTGCGACGGTTCATTCGTAGTCTCATCTGGTTGGTCCTGTCCGTCCGTCAAGTATCGTCAGCGGATTTTCGGCTAACGATGGGTCGGACGTACCGGACGACTGGGTGGGAACTGTCGTTGCGATTGCGTCGTGGTCGTCGGGCTTGTCGTAATCGAGTACGTGCTGCATCGATTTGTTGGTTCCGATGATTTCCACGGCGATGACGACGCAGAATCCGACGGTGGAGAGGAATACTGTTGAGGCCAGGGTGCCGACTGACTGCGTCTCGAACAACCACAGTTGCGCGTCGAAGAGTGGTTGATAGGCCCCGATGAACAGCAGGACGCCGAGGAACACCGTCCACAGTTGCACCCACATCCCGGTGAACGCGCTGACGATTGCGGCCAACCCAACAACCACAAGACCGGCGATCATCCGGCCTATCGCATCACCAGGGACTACGGCCGCCAGTAATACGAAATAAATGAGACCAAGGATCAGCCCAACGAGGAATCCGACGTAGCGCGCCACCGGGCTCCCCATCCGGATGAGGCCGACGACTGCGCCGCCAGCGACCGAATACAGAACGTTGTGTTGGGTCGTTACGTCCATCCCCTGGGCCAGTACGCTGACGACGGCCAGGAGCAACATGCACGCGAGACCGATGAGAAGCGCCGATAAGGCCCGTCCTCGCCAAGGTCATTCTAATGTTGAGTCAACCACTTACCGAAAATAGGCGAGCGACCCGTTTCATCGCTACTTGTGGCGCATCGGATCGATCCTATTACGCTCCGTAGTCAGTGTCGACGCCGATCAGTCGATCAGTCGGGCTACGGCCTGACGATCACTCCGCCATCGTCAGTGACCGGTGGGCTGACGGTCGCTGACGCCGATGGTGCCGCACCCTGCGGTAGCACCTCGGCGTTGTTCTGACTGTCCGCTGGAGGATCGTTCGCGCGCGGTGGCTCCTGTGGCGCTTGAGCTGTCGCCACGGTGATCGTCACCTGCGCACCCTTTTGCGCCTTGCTACCGCCATTCGGCGACTGGGCAAGCACTGTTCCAGCTGGATCGCTACTCGGCTGGTTGATGACCTGAACATTGAAGCCAGCGTTGATCAGCGTTGCATTGGCCTGCGCCTCCGTGTCCCCAACCACGCTCGGTACTTGGACCATCCCGTTGGAGACGGCGATGTTAACGCTGCTGCCCTCATCGACAGTTGTCCCCGAGTTCGGAGATTGCGACAGCACCATCCCCTCAGGTTGGTCAGAGTCCTGCTGGGTGACATTGCCGAGGGTCAGATTCACCTCATTGAGTGCGGCCTGCGCTGCATCGGAGTTGGCCAAACCAGTCAACTGCGGGATCTGCACTTGGGCGCGTCCCGCCGACACGGTGACCGCAACGGACTGGCCCTTGGCCAGCTGAGATCCAGCCTGCGGATTTTGCGACAGGATGTTGCCCTTTGGCTGATCGGACGCCTGTGGTGTTTGGGTGCCGATCGACAACCCCTGCTGTGTCAGAGTGTTTTCGGCTTGCTGGATGGTCTTACCGATAATCGAGGGAACGGACACCCGCTCGGCCGCTGTTGCTCCGAAGAGCACGCGGCCAAGGAATAGTGCGAGGCCAGCGACAAGCAGGACAAGTGCGGCGATCCCGATCCACACCCAGGGGCTGCGCTTCTTCTCGTCGTCTTCAGTGCCAGCCATGGGGTTGGCGGGTGAGCCGGATGCGGCGAACTGTTGGGTCGCATCTGCGGTGGCCAGCCCGGCGGCGGCGGGCACGACGGCTGGCATTGCAGAAGTGATCGGCAAACCCGCCATCGCGCGCTCGACGTCAGCGCGGAAGTCAGCAGCAGATTGGTAGCGGTCGTTGGGATCTTTGGCCAACGCCTTAAGGACGAGTGGATCCAACGACGGTGGTACTGCGGGGTCGATCTGCGATGGCGGTAGCGGGGTCTCGCTGACGTGCTGGTAGGCCACCGACACGGGCGAATCGCCTTGGAATGGCGGGCGGCCAGTGAGTAGTTCGTAGAGCAGGCAGCCGGTGGAGTAAAGGTCGGAGCGAGCATCGACGACCTCGCCGCGGGCTTGCTCAGGGGACAGGTACTGGGCGGTGCCCATGACGGCAGATGCGGCGGTCATCGTGGCGGATGCGTCGGCGAGCGCGCGAGCGATCCCGAAGTCCATCACCTTGACGTCGCCGGTCTGGGTCAGCATGACGTTGGCAGGTTTGATGTCGCGGTGCACGATGCCGTGGCGGTGCGAGTAGTCCAACGCCGCCAAAATGCCGGAGGTGATCTCAAGTGCCCGCTCAGGAAGTAAGCGGCGACCAGAGGCCAGGAGCTGGCGCAAGGTCTGACCCTCAACGTGCTCCATGACGATGTAAGGGACGATGACGGTTTTGCCGTCGTCTCCCAGGATGTCCTCGCCCGTGTCGTAGACGGCGACGATGTTCGGGTGGTTCAGCGATGCGGCGGATTGGGCCTCGCGCCGGAATCGCGCTTGGAACGCCGGATCCTTCGCCAGGTCCGGCCGCAAGATCTTGACGGCGACGCGACGACCTAGCCGAAGGTCGCGGCCTTCGAGAACCTCAGCCATTCCACCCCGGCCAAGTGGCTCGCCAAGTTCGTAACGGTCGCCTAGTCGGCGGGTTTCGCTCACTGGAACTCCTCTTGGTAAGTCTCCATCATGCCTGACCGCAAGCTATTGGCCACTAAGAATCGCCTGCATTACGTCGCGCGCGATAGGAGCAGCTAGCCCGTTACCGCTTACTTCTGTCTGTCCACCGGCGTTTTCGATACTGACCGCAACCGCCACACGAGGTGCATCGGCGGGGGCAACTGCGACGAACCACGCGACGGCCGGACGGCCCTCGCCGGTCTCGGCAGTACCGGTCTTGCCACCTACTTGGATTCCGGGAATCCGCGCATTGGACCCTGTGCCGTTCTCGACGACACCGACCATCATCCCCAACTCCGCGCGGGCGTTCTCGGGTGACAAGGCGGTGGCGAACTGGGATGGTGCGGCGCGCTGAATGACCTGCAACTCAGCACCGCGGATTTCCTTGACCAAGTAGGGGTTCATCGTAACGCCCTGATTGCCGATTGCCGCTCCGACCATCGCCATCTGCAGCGTGGTGGCGGTCACGTCGAATTGTCCGATGGCGCTCATCGCGGTCTGCGCTTGGTCCAGTCCATCGGGGTAGATGCTGGTCGCAGCGCGCATTGGCACGGTGAAGCTGCGGTTGAAGCCGAACTTCTCCGCCTGTGCCTTGAGGGCATCTTGACCAAGCTGAACCCCGAGGTAGGCGTAGGCACTGTTACAACTAATGGCCATCGCGTTAGCCAACGTCGTATCGCCGCCCGGCCCACAGGGTGCGCCCTGCCAGTTGCGCAGCGACGTGTTCGTGCCGGGGAGTTTGTAGGCAGTGGGGCCGGGAATGATCGAGGAGGCGGTGTACTTGCCGGACTCCAGAGCCGCGGCCGTCGTGACGAGTTTGAATGTCGATCCGGGAGGTGGATCCGACACCAACGGGCGATTGAGGAGCGGCTTATTCGGATCAGCATTGAGCTTCTCGTAGGCCGCTTGGCTCGCCTGCAGGTCGTGCGTGGCGAGCAGATTCGGGTTGTACGACGGCGAGGTGGCCATGGCCAGAATCTCGCCGGTCGATGGGTCAATCGCGGTGACACTGCCGACGCGGTTACCCAGCCCATTGAACGCCGCCGCTTGGGCTGCCGCGTTGAGGGTGAGGGTGACCGCGCCACCCTTTGCCTCGCGTCCGCTGAGCAACTGCTGCATGCGATCAACGAGGAACAGATCACTCGTCCCGGACAGCACATCGTTCTCGGCGCGCTCAATACCGGTTGATCCGTAGAGCGCTGAGTAGAAGCCCGTGGCCGGGGCATACAGCGGACCTTCGCTGTATTTGCGCAAGTACTTGTACTGATCATCAGTGGGAATCGAGCGAGCGACTGGGTCGTTGCCGACGAGGATCGGGCCGCGCTCGCGGTCGTACTCCTCCAGGACCGTGCGCTGGTTTCCTGGTCGATCGCGAGTCTCCGAGGCCAGGAACACCTGCTGGACATTGATATTGATCATGAGGGCAAGGACAAGGACGCCCAGCGCTAGACCGAGGCGGCGGATAGATCGGTTCATCCCAGTCCCCGTCCGACGTCAACGGTTCCAGTCGGCAGCGGCCGCCGGGCTCGATCGGAGATGCGGATCAGCAGCGCAATCATCATCCAGTTCGCGACCAGGGCCGAGCCACCGTAAGACAGGAACGGTGTCGTCAGGCCGGTCAACGGAATGAGGCGGGTGACGCCACCCACGACGACGAATAGTTGCAAGCCGATGACGGTGGCGAACCCGACGGCAAGTAGTTTGCCGAACGGATCACGGCAAGCGATCGCCGTACGTAGCCCACGTTCGATGATGACCGCGTAGACCACCAGAATCGCCATCAGCCCGGTGACACCAAGCTCTTCACCGAGGGCAGCAGTAATGAAGTCAGTTTTGGCGAACGGCACGAAGTCGGGATAGCCCTGACCCCACCCGCTACCGAGCATTCCACCGTTGGCGAGGCCAAAGAGTGACTGGGCGATCTGGTAGCCCTGGTCATTGGCATACGACCAGGTGTCCAGCCACACTTCAAAGCGCTGCCGGACATACCCGAAGGTGAGGTAGCCGAATCCCACCCCGATGACGACGAGAATCCCGCCGATAATGATCCAGCTCCGGCGCTGGGTTGCAACGTAGAGCAGCGAGACGAACAGCCCGAAGAACATCAGCGCTGTGCCTAGATCCCGCTGGAAGAACAGCACCGCCATACAGACGAGCCAGACGACGACGATCGGGCCAAGATCGCGACCACGTGGTAGCCCGATACCTGCAACCTTGCGCCGGACCAGCGCCAACGAATCGCGGGTGGTCACTAGGTAGCCGGCAAAGAAGACCGCAAGGACGATTTTGGCGAGCTCGGAGGGTTGGAACGACAGCGGTCCGACTCGGACCCAAAGATTCGCGCCGTTAACGGTCGTGCCCAGCCCCGGAACCAGCGGCAGCAAGAGCAAAGCGATCCCGAGGACCATCGCCGTGTACGTGTACTTCTGGAGTCGCCGGTGGTCGTGAACGACGAACAGGATCGTCACGAAGAGCACGAGTGCCAGCGCCATCCAGGTCAGCTGCGGGATGGCATCGGAACTCGGAATGCTCGTGTTGTTGCGGATGGCGCGCTGTTCGTCGGCGAGGTCGAGGCGATGAATCATCGCCAGGCCGAGCATGTTGAGCATCGCCGCCGCCGGCAGCAGGATTGGGTCTGCGAATGGCGCGAGGAACCGCACCGCGATGTGGGCACCACCGAGCAGGAGGACCAAAATTCCCGCGACGGCGAGGAAGTCCACTGGCAGGGTTCCCAGCATTGCCAAGTCGACGTTCGCGTAGGCGAACAGCCCGATTACGAGCGCGATGATCAGCAGGAGGAGTTCGGAATTGCGACGGTTCGGTTGGGCGAGCGACGGGTTCTTCTCGTCGGTATCGGAGTGCGGGGCCGCGGTGGGCGCGCTCATGCTGGCGCCACCGTAGGTTCAGGGCAGCCGGGAGTCTTCGGCTTCTTGATGCACTGCGTCGCTTGTGCTTGTAGCTCAACGAGGATGTTGCGTGCCGAATCGAGATCGGAGGCCGGGATCGTGTCGGCGATCTGCTCCTGGGAGTACACGGGCAGGCCATTGACCGGCATTTGACTTGTCTGAATCGCCTTCGAGAAGCCGTTGGGGCCGAAGCCGTCGGGGATGCCCTGGTAGATGGCGACTTTGCCGTCAACAGCACCGACGTAGTACTGGTTATTCGCCCAGAACCAGAATCCGACCATTCCGATAAGCAGTGCGGCGACGACGCTGAGCGAACCGACCAGCCACGTCAACCGACGCTTTGGATGCCCCGTTGGCGCCGTAGGTCCGGCTGGACTGGGTGCGGGGGTGGGCTCGGGATCGGCTCGGTCAGGATCGCGGGCCGAATCCTCTGGGAAGTCGATATCGGGGAGCCGATCCCGGTTGCGAAGCTCGGCCGCCGCCCCAACCACGACGGGCATTCGATACGGCTCATCCTGGCCACGTTGTTCGGTATCGGTGACGAGGTCGGCCACCACGACGGTGACGTTATCGGGAGCGCCGCCTTCTAGCGCTCGCTCAACAAGTGCGGTCACACATCCGGTCGGATCGCCTGAGCTCAATACCTCGCGAATCTCGGCCGGGGTCAGCACTCCGGAGAGCCCGTCACTGCAGAGGAGGAACCGGTCACCCGATTTCACCTCGCGGATCGAGAGGTCCGGTTCGACGGTGTGGACGCCGTCAAGGGCCTTCATCAAAAGGTTTCGTTTGGGGTGTGAGGCTGCTTCTTCGTCGGTGATCGTTCCGGCATCCACGAGGGTCTGAACGAACGTGTGGTCTTTGGTGACCTGCAGGAGTTCGCCAGCGCGCAATAGGTAGGCCCGGGAATCACCGACATGTGCAATCGCGACGCGGTCACCTTCCCAGCTCATCGCGGTAACGGTTGTGCCCATCCCCGAGAAGTCTGGCGCGCCACTAATGATGCGGCTGAGCTCCTCGTGAGCGGCCTCAACGGTGTCAGCCATCGCGGTGAGCACACTCTCGCCCGGTGGCTGGCGGTCGAGTTCAGCGAAGGCAGCAATCGTCGTTGAGCTGGCTAGCTCACCGGCCGCGTGCCCGCCCATGCCATCGGCGACGACGAGCATGTGGCCCCCGGCGTAACCGGAGTCCTCGTTGCCTTGGCGGACGAGGCCGATGTCGGAGCGCGCCGAGTAGCGTAAACGCAAAGGGGCAGTTCCCCCGCCAGAATCTGGCGCGGGATTCTGCGCATCCACCTCGGTCGTCAAAGAAGTCAGCTACTTCCGCAGCTCGAAGACAGTTCGCCCCACCCGCAGTGGGGAACCCGGTTCGAGAATCGTCGGTCCGGTGATGCGGTTGCGATCGATCCACGTGCCGTTCGTGCTGCCGGTGTCTTCGACGATCCAGCGGCCTTCGGACTGGTAGATCCGCGAATGATGGCTGGACGCGTAGTCATCGTCGACGACCAAAGTGTTGTCAGCCGCGCGACCAATCGTGACCGGTGCTGAACCTAACGGCAGGACGGTTCCCTCCAAGGACCCGTGCGTGACAACCAGGTTGCGAGCCCGAACGCGAGCGGCCCGCGGAGGCTTCTTCATCGTCTTGGCAGGAGCGCCAGAGATCGGCGTATCGCTAGAGGCAGCCAGATCGCGGCGCAGCACGCTGACAGTCATCAGCACGAAGAACCACAGCAGGAGCAGGAAACCGAAACGCAGCAGGGTAAGCGCGAGTTCACTCATCGACCGCTCCGGAAGGTCAGGCTGGTGGAACCAAGCCGGATCACGGATCCGTCGCGTAGGACCTTGTCGGCGACTTGCACACCGTCGACGTAGGTTCCGTTGGTTGATCCCAGATCACGCAGGACGGCCTGATCGCTGATCTCGAGCTGGCAGTGATGGCGCGAGACCCCGGGATCGTCGATCCGAATGTCGGCATCAGCCCCGCGGCCCAGGCCGGTGGTTCCGGTCGACAATGAGTATTCGCCGCCTGCAGCGATCAGCGATGCTCCGGCGAGTTGGGAGTTTCGGGCCTGTGATGTGACCGAAGCCTTCGCCTCGCTCGCTACCCGGAAGAGGCCAGTATCGAGGGCATCGTCTAGTTGCAGGTGGACGGTGACGGGACCGAGGAACGTGTAGCGCTGGTCCTCGGCGTACTCGCGAGCAAGGCCCGCGAGCTCACCCTGCAGGGTCTCGGCATAGACAGTGAGGCGATCGAAGTCATCGCTGGACAACGACACCGTGAAGACGTTGGGCACCACAGTGCGACCCCGTGCAACGATCGCTGCTCGGTCGTCAAGTTCGCGTTGGAGTGCGGCCGCCAATTCCACCGGCTGCACATCAGCTTTGAAGGCCTTGGCGAAGGCGCCGTTGACCGTGCGGTCAACGCGCTGCTCAAAGCGGTCAAGCAAGCCCACCGTGTCCTCCAAATCCGCCAGCGATTCCCCGCGTCATTCGACGATGACCCGAGCGGCGCACAGTGCACCCAGCGTGATGCTATCCGCGACAGGGGCCTCTTTGTGCTACTAAGTGCGCACGAAGCGGTCAGAATCCGTTGGCCGCGGCATTGTGTAGGGGTATTTCTGGCGGTTCTCTTACTAGGTTTCGCCGCACTGCGACGAGGTTCCGCTCAACTGCGCGGCTAGACGCGGGCAATCGGCAGGTGCCCGTAGAGCACTTTGTTGCGCCCACGCAGGACGTCATCAACGACTGCTGCCGTCGTGATGTAGGCGATATGGGTCACGACGCTGGTGACCAAAGCGTCGCCCGGCCACTTCCACGGTGGTGGGGTTTTGCCCAGGAGCGGAAACATGCTGAACGTCATCGACATCAGCGCGCCACCGAAGATGGTCGTGGCGAACGGTTCGCGGATCCGCGATCGCAGCAAGACGTGAGCGACGCCGAAGGCGGAGCCGTAGGACCACCGGATCGCCAGAGTCATCTCGCCGGCTTGCCGGTCCGTCATGACAGGTAGATGCAAAAAGTTCTCCGCAATCCGGCCCGGGACTCCGGAATCGTCATAGTCCAGCCCGACGTGGCCCCCGATTCCCGCGAGCCCCACCACACCGGACGCACCAGGGCGGCGGTAGTGCGCGATCGCATAGACCGTGGACATCGCGAGGGTTCCGGCGAATCCGGCGACGACCCCGCGGATCGGCCAGGGGATCACCCGGTTTGTTAGTCCCACGTCGCCACCTATTCGTTGTGTATGTCCGACTCATTCGCTCTTGCGCCAGATCCGTATTAGCAGGCTCGGTGCGGCAGAGCCGTCGGAGCAAGTTTGCCTCGTTATTCACCCTGACGCTCGGTGTCCGCGAATGCGTGTGCGCCGAATAGTTGGCTGATCCCCGTTGTTCACTTGGGTTTTTCGTTGCCGTTCCCCATTGCTTGCCGGGGTGTTCACTTCGTACCGACATGGTTCGGATATATGAAAATGAGACTAAGGAAGAGAAGGCCAGAAGGTCTGGCGCACGACCAGCACCACGTTGAGCAGTACCACCTCGAGCACATCACGATGTTCGTCGAATCGGTCTCTGCTGAGTACTCCCGCGGACTACATGCCACCCACGAGATCGGCCCAAGCGTCACCGTCTTTGGGAGCGCTCGGACTAAACCAGGGGAACCCGCCTACACAGATGCGATGACGGCGGGACGGCTCCTGGCGGGTGCAGGATTTTCGGTCATCACTGGTGGCGGCAGCGGCATCATGGAGGCCGCCAACCGCGGGGCAGCACTCGGTGGCGGCGGGTCTATCGGGATGCCTATCGTCTTGCCGTTCGAGGAAAAGGCCAATCCGTTCACGGGGATATCGGTGGCCTTCGATCACTTCCCGGCACGTAAGACATGCCTTATCCAGGCGTGCGATGCGGTGATCGTCTTTGTCGGTGGGTTCGGAACTCTCGATGAACTCTTCGAGGTCCTCACGCTCATCCAGACACAGAAGTTGGAACCGATGCCAATCGTGTTGGTTGGGTCGCGTTACTTTGCCGGCTTACTGGAATGGCTTGCGACGGATGCGGCCGCGGCGGGGACGATTAGCGCGGCCGACCTGGACTTGTTGGAGGTTGTTGACTCCCCGGCACGTGCGGTGGAGATCATCAGCGAGCGGGTGCCAATCCTGGCCATGGAGGTCCCAGGACAACGGACAGTAACGATCTAGGCGCGTGGCGTCACCGAGAGGCGCTCACCAAGCAATCCGCGGCGGTGCTTTGCCATTGTGGGGTAACAGAATCGAAGGAGTCTGCCCCGTGCGAATCACCGCATTCTTTATAGGCGTCGGAACTGCCGCAATGGTGGCCGTGCCGATCGCTGCTGTCGCGGCGCCGGACGGCACCACGACACGAACCGACCTGCCGTACACGTTGACCATCAAGGGTGCCAACGGCACGGCGCAAACCGATGCCCAGATTCCGGAAGGTACAACGCCGATCTCGTTGAGCGCAACGGTCACCTCGACGTACACCACTGCGGGGACGATCAACGTCAGCATCAATGGCCGTAGCGCCGCAACGGTGGATTCTCGGACTGGCGGCGCGATCGAGATTCCCCTGGAACCAACGGATGTCACGGATTCTGGAATCCCGCTGGGTCTATCCACCCGGTTGGAGTCCGATAAGAACTGCTTCGCTGAAGACAACGCCGTCGCCTCACTCGTCAATACCTCGGTGACCTATGAGCTAGCAACGCCGAAGGACATCGCGACGATCGGGGACTTCCTGAGTCCTGGCATCCCGCAGTACACCGTTGTTGTGTCACCGCAAGCCAGCAACGCGGCCCAGGCGGCCGCACTCAACGCCGTGGCAGCCTTGAGTCATTCCTACGGTCCGCCGACGAAGGTCGCCCTCGTCAGTACCGATAGCCCGGGGGGCGTCGGACTTCCTCAACCGGCAGGTTCGGATCACCGAGACGCCAACGACTGGCGACGAACCTTCTGACGATGCGACGAACGAGGTCACGGTGAACGAGGCTGTGTTGACGGTCGCGGGGAATGCCGCCGGGCTGACGAACGCCGCAGCAGCATTATCGAACCCGGATATCGGCTCGATTACGACCACCTCAGCGTCGGATATCAACGACGAGTTCATTTACCAGCCCGTGCCGTTGGACACGACGCTCGCGGGATTGAACGCAGCTCCTGTGCGGCTCGAAGGGATTGGAACGCAGACGGCGGAGATGGCGATCAACCAGCCGGTCTTCGGAACGTCACTGAGATCTGTCGAGGTCAAGATCAGCGGAGCGATTACTGAGTTGCAACCCGGTGGTCAAGGTCGCGTCGACTACTTGTGGAACGACGAACTGGTGGACTCGACTCCTATGGGAATGGCATCGAGTATCAACAACACGTTGACGATCCCCGCCGAGCAACTACGCCGGACGAACACCCTTGGGGTCTCGCTGAGCTACGCGCCGCCGGGTGGGGAATGCTCGCCGAAGCCGCTGGGTGCGCGGGCAGATGTCGACGTGACGACGACGGGAGTCTTCGCTGGCGCTGGTGACTCGTTGGCGGCTGGATTCCAGCGGTTCCCGCAGGTCTTCGATTCTGGTGTGCCGATCACCTACCTGAACAACGGACCGACCGCTGCCGACCTGGTCGCGACAGCGGATCTGATCGCGTCACTGGAACGCAACTGGCCCCTCCAACACGTGTACTCGATCGTGTCGCCGGAGGAGTTCACGGCCAACGGTGGATCTGGTATCGCCGTCGGCGTGCCGGATGCGCAGTCGGGGTCGACTGTCTTTACCGAGGCGCCACTGTCTAGTACGACCAACGCGACGCTGCTGGCAGGTGACGGCGCCGACCTTCAAGTCACCAGCGATACCGCGTATGCCTACATCCAGGCCTACTTCAGTGAAGGCCGCAACATCATCATGTTGGGAACGCACGCCGCGGACAACGAGGCGGCGGCCCTGACCGCCCGCGACGAACTCGCAGCATTCGTCAACGACTGCGAGTATCAACTCGTTGCCTCCAGCTGGGTCTGACCCTCCTAACGACCGGCCCCTCGGGTGCCTTCGGGTTGATCTGTCGGCCCGGTTGGAGTCAACGACCGAAATCGCCGGAACGGC
>Ga0209390_10004923_pt1 | contig 19525 bp, 4 predicted proteins | sample BON01_FD_187212 | JGI IMG/M metagenome (GOLD analysis project Ga0209390, IMG submission 187212) | Freshwater microbial communities from Lake Bonney liftoff mats and glacier meltwater in Antarctica - BON-01 (SPAdes) (version 2) | ecosystem: Environmental > Aquatic > Freshwater > Ice > Glacier...
TTGCCATCGAAGATACGACCACACTCGACGTCCATCCAATCGGTGCCGTCTGCACTGACTGTAACCTTGAAGGCAGTGATCCAATGATCGGCATCAGCACGGCCCTGCGTCACTACGCCGTATACGGGTTGTTTCTTCGTGAGATCCATTTGAAGCCAGCCGATGCGATTTGCATTGCCTTCGCACCATGCGCTGCCCGAATTGAGCCTGGGCATGCCGAAGTATTGGCCCATTTTATGACCCCCATGGATTGAAAACGCAGTAAAGGCTTTGTTTGGGAACGACCGAGCAATCACCTGCTTGCACGTGTAGCTTGACGCAGTAGGAAGGCTGCATGAAGCGTATGCTGCCATTTGCTGGCCGGACATGGCTTTGGCCATGAGTTCAACATTGTACACCCATCCAGCGGTGGACTGCGCATCCTCTCCGTGGAACAGACGCATACCTTTTTCGTCCAACTTGAATCCAGAGTCTTCTGGGGGCTTGCCCTCGGCACAGGGGTAGCCGTTGATATACATCGTAATCGTGTCAGAACTGCGCACCATACCAATGATGTAGTCTGTGTTCGCTCGGATACGGTACTCTGCACACTTCAAGGTGGTTGGTCGCAGCTGAAGATGTCCGTCGTGGATATAGAGACCATCAGCACCATTTGCCCAGCCGTCGGCAGTGAAGAGCGCCCGCCACTCGTCCACAGAATCGAACCGTGCCTTCATCAGCATAGTGTACTTAGAAGTGGTCTTGAGACAATCACCCTGGTAAACTTTGAACCCTTGATCCGCTAGGAAGCGGTAGGCGTTGTCAGTCCTGCGCACCTCGCCATAAAAATATTGAGTGTTCACCTTCTGGAATGGGTTACGGTCCTGGCCCCAGGCAGGATCCAAGCTGGGACCGCTAGTGTCCGAGGACGTGCTGGTTACGAGGTTGTAGGTCAACTTATTGTTCTCACACTTGGCCTCACACAGGAGCACGCTGAATCTCAATCCAATCAAATATCCCGTCTCTGGGTAAATGCGAACGTAGCGGGCCTGTACGGGCCAATCGAAGACGTTCGTCACCCTGCTACCACCATCTGTGTTGCCTGGGAAAATGCGCTCACACTCGACACTGGTCCAAGTGGACGCATCATTACTGACCATCACGATAAAGGACTTCACATAGTAATTCCAATATTGACCACCCTTGGTGATAACACCTTGAACATACTGCTTCTTGCCCATATCCATTTGAAGCCACTCGGAGACGCCCGCACTCGGGTTTTTGTTTCTGCCAAAATAAGGTTGTGACCATGTCTGGTGACTAGGATACCACCCGTACTGCGCATTAATGTCTGGACGTGAAGTGTACACATATGAACCGATGGCATAATTATATACATCGCTGGAAGAACGGTACGCCTGAAATCCGGGAGCGTACTCAACAGAGCGCGAGCATTTCTCGCCCATCACGGGCAAGATGCAGCCCACCATCGTCTGCACTTCCTTAGCAGTGAAAGTTTTCTTATACAGTCGGATCGCCGTGACATGACCCGACGCCGACATGTCATCGGCGCCACGCAAAACCCACAGGTCATGATCCTGGGGCATCGCAAATCCGTCATCTGAATTGGCCTTTCCTTGAGCACACTGGTAACCGTTGATATAGAGCGCAATGGACCCATCTGCTCGCGTCATGACAACGTTGTAGTAGTGATTGGCGTACAGGGTCTGGTTGCACTGGAGGCCTGTGGGCTTGAGGGTCAATTTGCTATCTTCAATATAAAGACCGTCCATTCCATTATTCCATCCCTCCGAAGTCAAAATGCAACGCTTTTTGTCAACCTGGTCAAATTCAAAGTCGACGAAAGCAGTCCATTTTTCCTTGTCAGACAGACACATCATCTGGGCCACGTCAAATCCCTTGCCAACAGCGAAAGCATATCCAGTGCTACCGCCAAAGGTGCCATCGCCCCACTTGGGATCCAGAGAAGCGCCCTTGGTCACAGAGTTGAAAGAACTTGATGTCAGGCGGTAGTCAAGCACGCCATCCTCGCACGTCTCCTCGCACAAAAGCAAGCCTGCTGTCATGCCAATGTAAGAGTTGGCTGATTCAGGGTAAACCCTGACATAACGCGCCGTGACTGGCTTGTCAAAGTAAGTCGAGACCTTGGTGTCGAAGGTCTTGCTGCCTTGAAAAATGCGGTCACATTCAACCTCTGTCCACTGCCTGCCGTCGTCCGACACCATGACCTGATAGGTTTTGACAAAATAATTCCAATTTCTCTGCCCACGAATGACGACACCAGCAATAGTGGACTTCCTGCCAACATCAATCTGGATCCACTCCTTGTGGCCCCGGATTGTCACACCATACCAGTTGGAGGCCGGTCTCCAGCCGTACTGTGCATTAAGAGAGGGATCGCCATAGTATATATCGCCCGACCTGGTACCACCTACCGTATAACCGCCGTAAACACTCGAAACCCTGTACTTTGAAACGTCGGGGGCATAGATGATTGTTTTGGTGCACCCCTCTTTCGACTGCGGGGCAAGTTTGCAACCAGTCTTGTCCTGGATCTTTGTTTCGTCCAGATACTTGGCCCACATCCGAATCTGCGACACATATCCTGCGCTCGACTGTGAATTCGCACCCCGCACGAAAGTCATACCAGATTTGCCAAGGGCGAACCCATTGTTTGACACGGGCTTGCCCATGGCACACGCATAGCCGTTGAGGGAGAGAGTAATGTTGCCACTTTTGGCATCCCTGGTGAGGCCGATGTTGTAATAGTGATCCGGAAGGATTTTTTCTTTGCAGGCGAGATTAGTGGGCTTTAATGTAAGAAAGCCATCATTCACGAAGACACCATTGTCGTCATTGTTCCAGTCAGGCGAAGTGAAGATTGCACGCTGGTTGTCCACACTGTCAAGACTCACGTTGATGAGCATAGTGAAGTGCTCGCTGTTCGCCAAACAGCCCGTCTGATCAAGTTCAAGGCCCTTGTCTTTGTCGAATCTGTACCCGCTGGACGTGGAGAACGTTCCTTGACCCCACGCCGCATCCAAGCTCGCCCCAGAAGTCAACGAGGACAGTGACGAGGTTGTCAATCTGTAGTCGAGCTCACCCGATTGGCACTCAGCCTCGCACAATACCACGCCAGCACGCATGCCAACGTAATGTCCAGACTCAGGGTAAATTCTTACATATCGTGCCTTCACAGGGTATCTGAACATGGTAGTGACCTTGTCTGCGGAATTGGTATTCCCATCAAAAATGCGACCGCATTCCACAAATGACCATGTCTTGGCATCGCTGCTCACACCGACCTTGTATGTCCTGACGTAATAATTCCAATATTGTTCACCCTTAGTGACAACACCGAAGACAGACTGCAACGTCGTCAGATCAATCTGCAACCACTTACCAGTGTTGTCAGCAACCCAGGGCACCCCGTGCGTAGGTTGTTGATAAGGCACCCAACCATACAGAGCGCTACCCAGTTCGGGATGACCCCAGGCCCAAAAGCTCAGGGCATAATTGGCATACACGTCGCTGACGCGATACTTGGACAAGTCGGGAGCATATTCGATGGTTTTCGAGCACCTTTCCATCATGGTCGGTAAGACACAGCCAGAAGCTTCTAACATCTTGGCGTCGGTCAACTCCTTGTCCCACACCTGGATTTGTTTGACGTAACCAGCCGACGAAGCCGCGTGCGGGCCCCTGAGGAAGACGGCATGCTCTGGGTCTAGTTTAAATCCGTCAGCAGACGAGGGCTTACCTCTTGCACAGGGATATCCGTTAAGAAAGAGCGTCACGTTGCCCTCAGCGGTCCTGGTCATACCAAATTTGTAATAACGTCCAGGCCGAATGGGCTCCTCGCTGCATACCATCGCAGTCGGGCGTAGCTGGAAGTTGTCGTTGACGTAGAGGCCATTGCCATTCCACTCCTCTTGTGTCAGCAGGGCCCTCCAGCTGTCAGTCTTGTCGAAAAGAACATCCATGAGGATACTATAGTACTTTGGAGTCGTGATGCAACGGCTTTCATCGACTTTGAGACCAAAGCCCTGCTCGAATCTGTAACCTGACACCTGCAGCGCCTGGACCTGCGAAGGGTTTACTGGCTGCTGGTGAAAGGAACCTTCGCCCCACGCCGGATCCAAATTAGGACCGCCTGTACGAGACTCGAAGGAGCCGTCAAATGACCAGTCAAGCTTGCCGCTCTTACATTTTGTCTCACAGATTATAGCACCAGCCCGCATGCAGATGAAACCTTGCCAGGTTTCAGGGTGGATGCGCAGGTAGCGTCCCTCAACAGGCAAATCAAACATGTTTTTCACCTTGGTGCTGCCGTAGTTGGTGTTGGCATCAAAAATCTGGCCACATTGCACCATCTCGAACCGCTTGCCATCCTTACTCACTGACACCCTGTACGTTTTGACCCAATAGCCATGATTTGAGGAGCCTTGCGTCACTACACCAGAGATGCTTTGCAGCATGCCCACATCGATTTGCAGCCATTGTTTTGTGTCGGACACTCTTGGCCACCAACCGTTCTGGGCCATTAGTTGTGGGTTTTCGTAGTAAGACGGCATGACACCTGAGTAAAGTGAAGAGGCTCTGTAGTAAGAGATGTCGGGGTTTTTGATAACTGACGCAGCGCACGCTTCGTCAGCAGGAGGCAATGAGCACCCATTCTCAGTCAGCATCTCAGCATCGGTCAAGGTCTTGCCCCAGATCTTGATCTCTTTGACATATCCTGCAGAGGACTGCAGAGAGGGACCATGGAAAAAAATAAGACTCTTCATGGGCAACTCAAAGCCTTCCTGTGATGCAGGCTTGCCAGTTGCACATTTGTAGCCGTTGATGAAGAGCGAAATCGTGCCATCCTTGGCACGGGTAATGCCAAACTTATAGAAGTAGGAGGTGCGGATAATCTCGGAACACTCGAGACTTGATGGCCTCAGAGTAAAGATATTCGAGTGTATGTACAACCCATTATCTGACCAATCCTCCGAAGACAAAATATTTCTCCACTCAGAAGTGTGATCAAGCTGTGCTTCAATGACCATACTGAACTCCTCGGACTGCTTGATACATCTAGAACCATCCACGGAGAGCCCCAGATCTTTGGCAAATCTGTAGCCAGTAGCGGCATCGAAAGTGCCCTCTCCCCAATTAGCCACCAGGTTAGGACCACCACTTGTTGATTGGAAGTTTTGATTGGTCAACTTGTATGTGAGCATGTTCTTCTTGCACTCTGACTCGCACAGAATCACGCCCGCTCTCAGAACAGGCCAACTCTGGTATGTGTCAACGTAGATGCGGACATAGCGGGCTTCCACAGGTTTGTCGAAGAGACTCTTGACTTTGGTGAAATAGTCAGTATTCCCATCAAAGTAGCGTCCACACTCGACCCATCTCCACTTCTTAGCATCCAGACTGACCTTTACTCGGTAAGTTTTCACCCAGCGGTTGGAGTTGAAGCTGCCCTGCGTCACAATTCCTTGTACTTGCTCTGTGCGGCCCATGTCCATCTGAAGCCAGCCTTTCGTATCACCATGCGCCTGCCACCAACCTTTACCTGAGCCAAGAGTAGGCTCTGCGTAATATCCACCCCAGGCACCCGAGTAAATACTGGAGGACCTGAAGCGCATGATACTGGGCGTCTTGATCACAGTGCTTACGCATGCTTCTTTTTGGCTTGCGACTGCGCATCCAGACTTGTCTGTCATCTCTGCATCAGTGAGTGCCTTGCCCCAGATCTCGAGTTGCTTGATGTAGCCAGCCGACGATTGCGAAGATTGTCCTCTGAGGAAAATCATGTTATTCTTGACAAGCTCATAACCACTACTCGAAGAGGGCTTTCCGGACGCACAGGGATAACCGTTGATAAACAACGTAACCGTTCCTTTCAGATCACGAGTCATGCCAAATTTGTACCAATAATTTTTACGGATGGTCTCACTGCAAGCAAGGTCAGATGGTTTCATCCTAAAGTGTTCTTCTCCCACATATAGACCATTGTCGCCCCATTCTTCTGAAGTCACCAACGCCCTCCAGTCGCTGGTCTCATCGAGCCTCACCACCATCAGAATGCTGTACTGCTTAGTGTCAGTGATGCAATTGCTTTCGTCCAGCTGCAGGCCATAATCTTTGGGAAAGCGGTAACCATTTGTGGCGTCAAACGAGCCTTCTCCCCATGGTGCAGTGAGGCTAGGACCTCCGGTCTTGGAGGCCAAACTCTCCATGAACTGGTAGCGAAGGTTTTTGTCTAAGCACTTCGACTCACAGACGATGATACCAGCCCTCATAGCTGGTACAGCATACCAAGTCTCGGGATAGATACGGACATAACGGGCTTGGACAGCTTCCATAAACTCAGTCTTAACTTTGGAGTTGGCGTCGACGTTGCCTTCAAACGAGCGGCCGCACTCAACTTTACGCCACTTCTTGCCGTCCTCGGACACCTTGACATAGAAAGACGTAGTCCACCAGGTCCCACCCTGCGTAACTACGCCTACAATGCCCTGAACTTGGCCCGTGTCCATCTGCAGCCAGTTTCCAGGATTAGTTGAGGGAGCCCTCCAGCCACCAGCAGAGTTGAGCTTGCCACGTCCATATCCAGTGCCTATAGGGTTGTTGGAGTACGTGCCACTTGCCTTCATCCTCGAGTACGGTACGTTGAGGATAATGCTTGAAGAGCATGTGCCAGAATCGACCTTTGGAAGTTTGCAGCTGCTTTCCGTGCGCATCTCGTCGTCGCCAAGCGCCTTGTTGAAAGCACGGATTCGGCTGACAACACCAGGGCCGTCCTGGCCATTTGCATCATTGAAGAAAGACATCTCCTCAGTGTTCAGGACCATGCCCTTGGACGTGTCGGATGCATCCCCTTCCGCACACATGTATCCATCCACGTAAATTTTGACCTTTCCTGCGTCAGTTCTTACGAAACCGAAACGGTACGTGCGATGTGAGAAGATGTAGTTGGGGCATTTTATCTCAAGATCCACAGGAGCAATAAAGTACCTGCGTTCTGCAACAAAAAGCCCATTACGTCTCCATCCTTCGGAGCCCATGATACGGTTCCACCGATTTGAATCATCGAAGCTCACATCCACGAGTACAGAGTACGCCTTGACACTCGTGATACACGACCCTGGATTGATTTCAAAACCCTGTCCAGCTGCAAATTTGTATCCCGACTGAGTGCTGGTTACCATGAAGGTACCATCGCCCCCGATAGGTTCCAGCGATGGGCCATCGGTTTCCGAAGCCAGCTCATTGACCAGAGGATAGTCCAATCTGCCTTCCTTGCACGGTATTTCGCACAGAAGCACACCAGCGCGCATAGCGATGAAGCCACTCCATTCTTTGGGCACGATCTTTACGTATCGAGCCTTGACAGGCACGTCAAACTCCGTCTTGAGCATGGTGTCTCGGTCGCTGTTGCCTTGGAACCAATTTCCGCACTGGACAGCCTTCCAGGAGTTGCCATCCAGGCTGACCTCGACAGAGAAGGCCGTGACCCATTGATTGGCGTCGTGTCTGCCTTGCGTGACAACGCCCGGGATCACTTTCACCGTACGGAGATCAATCTGCATATACTGGCCATCTCCGACTGCGACCCAGCTTACTGCCGAATTCAAACGACCCGACCCATAGCGGTAACCATAGCGGTCCCCTTGATAGACGCTGGAGTAGAAGATTCTGCTGTAAGGGGGATTGTACGTGACAGTTCTCGCACACGCGCTGCCAACCTCGGGGAGTTCGCAGCCAGCAGCAGAAGTCATGGCCAAATTGTCCAATTTCCTGTTCCATAGCTGAATGTCTTTCACAGCACCAGCAGAATTCTCGTTGCCGTCGTCACGGAAAAAAGTGATATCTGCATTCAGTCCGAATCTCTCAGCAACTGACGTCCTGCCTGTCGCACACGGATATCCATTGAGGAATAGTGTCAAAACACCCTCTGCCGAACGCGTCATGCCAAACGTATAGAAAACATTATTTTTGACAACAGCATTCTTGCACTCGATATTTGCAGCGCTGGGATAGATTGCAAAACGACGACTGTGGACATACACACCAAAATCACCCCACTCGCTGTTCATGATGCGGCGCCAGCCATCAGTAAGGGCCAGGCTGGCTTTCACAATCCACGACCACTCTGGCGCCTTGCGGAAGCACACTGTCTCCTTGACCGTCAATCCTTGTCCAGTATTGAATTTGTAGCCATCCATAGATGAAAACGTACCCTCACCCCAGGCCGCGTTAATAGAAGGTCCAAAACTTGTAGAAAGGAATGTGCTGTCAAGCGGGTACGTAAGCTCGCCACTACGGCAGGGCTTGTCACAAATCAACACACCAGCACGCATGCTGGGGTGACTATACCACTTTATAACAGCGATTCTCACATACCGAGCATTGACGGGCTTCTCAAACTGGTTGGAGACTACGGTGCTGCGATCGTTGTTGCCACCGAACACACGGCCACACTCCACCCAGTCCCATTTTTTGTTGTCCACACTCGTCATGACCTTGAATTGAGTAACCCACTGGCTGTAATCATGGCGACCTTGCGTTTTCACGCCAGACACGGCGCGCGTCTGGGGCAATTCCATCTGCATCCAATCACCTATGCCAACTTTCGCTGACCATGCTTGGGGCGAGTGGAGACGACCACGTCCGTGACTGTAGCCTGAAACGTCGTTGTTCCAAGATGTCGAGTACTTGATGAACTTGTATGCAGGGCTTATTGTTGAGGATTCACTACAATTTCCGTGTGCTGGCACTTGTAGGCGACATCCCGCCATTGATGCAACCTGGCTATCCTCAAGCTGCGTGCCCCACACCCGGATGTGCTTCACAAACCCTGCAGGATTCTCAATACCATCGTCTTTAAAGAAAGAAACTGAGGACTCATCAAGGGCAAACCCCTCGAGATATGGAGGCGCACCAGAAGCGCAAGGATATCCATCCACGTACAATTTGACGAAACCATCAGCACTACGCGAGATGGCGAAATTGTAGAATGTGTTCCTATCGAGCAACGTCGTACACTGAAGTCCTGCACCACCCGGGGAAATTTCAAATTTGTCATTGTGCAGATACAGGCCGTAATCGCCCCAGCCCTTCGAGCCCAGAATACGCTGATACTTTGGAGCCACACTGTCAAATCTTGCATCAATCAAAATGGTCCAGGCACCCTTGCCATCAAAGCAAGTTTTTTCATTCAGTTCAAGTCCGAAACCTTTCGAGAACTCGTAGCCCAGATCAGTGAATTTGCCCCAACCCCACGTGGGAAACAAATCAGGGCCGTCTGTTTCGGAGTCAAGATTGCCAATGAGCTCGTAGTCGAGTTGCTTGCCCTGGCATTTCTTCTCACAAACAAGAATGCCAGCCCTTATGCACATGTATGCGTAGTACTCTTCAGGGAAAATCCTGACAAACCTTCCGCGGACAGGAACATCAAAATAGTTCTTGACCAGGGAGCCGGGGTCAGAGTTAGCGCTCAAGACACTCCCACACTGCACGTCCGTCCACTTCAGGCCGTCCATAACTTTCATCGTCTTGACCCATGAATTTCCGCCACCCTGGCCCTGCGTTACGACACCTGAAATGTCCTGAACTGCACCAGTATCCATCTGCAACCACGCACCTTCATACGACTTGGCGCACCAGGCTGTGCTGGACCCTAGTCGACCCTTGCCATAACCATGTCCTTTTTGGTGGTCGCTCAAGATGCTAGAATACTCAAAGCGATCATAGCTCGCTAGCTGCACGATTGATCCCATTGAACACTTTGACCCAAGAGTTGTCAGCCTGCACTCACTTTCTGTTGCTGCCTCTTCGTCCGTGAAAACTTTGTTCCAAATGGCAATACGCCTCACATATCCGGGGGAACTCTTTCCACTCTCTGAACGAAAGAATTCGAGGCTTGACGGGCTAGGCCGGAATCCAGAGACGAAGGGAGGCAGCGCCTCAGCACACTTGTATCCGTTCAGGTACAGCTTGACGAGACCCTCGTGATCCCTCGACATTATAAACTTGTAATATTTTGATGGGCTGATTCTCTCGAGACACTTCATTCCCGCAGCAGCAGGATAAAGCTGGAACTGCTCCTTGACATAGGCACCATAATCTCCCCAAGTATCAGATCCAAACAGCTTGGCCCACTGGTTAGGACTTGTAATGCGGGCGTCAATAAAAAGGGTGTAGTTGTCAGGATTCATGATGCAGTTGCTCTCATCAACCATCAGCCCCTGGTTGTTGCCAAATTGATAGCCGATCACTCGGCTGTTGAAAGTTCCTTCACCCCAAGCCGGATCCAAACTGGGGCCCTTGGTAGCCGAGAGAAAGCTGTAGTCGAAATTATACTCCAGCATCTTGTTTACACACGGACGCTCGCAAACAAGCACAGCCGCACGCATGGAAGGCCAAACATGGTAAGCAGCAGGAAAAAGGCGTACGTAACGAGCTTTCACGGGGGTGCGGAAAAAGATCCTTTGCTTGGTGCTGCGGTCGCTGGTGCCCTCGAAATTCATGCCACATTGCACAGCTGTCCACTCCTGTCCGTCGCTACTGACTTGCATAGTAAGACGCGTAACCCACTGATCACTGTCACGTCTTCCTTGAATCATAACACCAGAAATACTCTGCAATTCTGTTGTGTCGATTTGCATGAATTGTGTTCCCATAACGGTGTCCTTAGGGCTCCAGGCCTGAGGCGAATTCAATCGACCTCTCCCGTGCCCAATCCCATTGCGATCATTGTTGTAGGTACTCGAGTACAAAGCCTGCTTTGCCACCGGCCCAAAGACGATATTCCTTGGGCAGCGTGAAGAGGTTTCCGTGAGACGGCAACCTGACAGTTTGGCTATCATGTCGTTCGAAAGTTCTTTATTCCACATCCGAATCCTCCTAACATAACCTGCAGTGTTCTCGCTTCCATTGTCATGGAAGAAATCGACCTCATGACGATCAAGGGCATACTGACGAACGTATGGTGGCGAACCCTTGGCGCACTCAAACCCGTTGATGTATAGCTTGATCAGCCCAGTCGCATTGCGGGTCATTCCGATACTGTAGAATTTGTTGGGCAGGATCTTCTCTTCGCACTTCATGTTGGCACCAACAGGGAAAAACTGGAGGAAGTTGTTGACGTACAGACCGTAGTCGCCCCATCCCTTGGAACGGATGAGGTTACGCCAGCCAGATGGCGTGTCAAATTTCGCCACAAAAAGGATCGAATAGGCCATGTTTGCCGGGTTGGTGCTGTTTGTAGATTTGTGGTCATTCATGCACCCCTCGTCGTCCTGGTCCAATTGCAGACCCTTGCCTGCCGTGAACCTATAGCCATCATCACCTGCAAAATATCCAGAACCCCATGATGCAATCAGCGGGGGTCCTTGCGTGACTGATAGCAAAGATCCTTGCAGCAAGTCATAATCCAGACGTCCTTCGACGCACGGCATCTCACAGATGAGTGTGCCCACTCTCATCGACGGCCAGCCCTGCCACGCCATGGGGTAGATGCGAATGTAACGAGCAACAAGAGGTTCGGGGAACCAAGTCTTGACTTTGGAGCTTTGATCCTTGTTACCTGGCCAGCGGCGCTGACACTCGACATCCTTCCACTGCCGCCCATCGGCACTCACTTTGACGATGAAAGATTGTACCCACTCATTTACACCGCGACGTCCCTGAGTGACCACACCAGCTATTGTCTGAAGACTTCCCGTGTCCATCTGCAGCCACTCACCCACATGCGCATGCTGGGGGCCCCAAGCTGTCAGTGAATTTAATCGCCCAGAAATCGTACCAATGCGGAAGCTCGAAAACTTCATTTTCTTGGATGTCGGGCTGAAAGCAATGTGCCCCAACTCGCAGGCAGCAGTAGCACGAATAGGGAGAAGGCATCCCATTTCGCCAGCCATTTCGGTATCAGTCATGTGCTTGTTCCACATGCGGATGCTCTTGACCATGCCTGACGATTCTAGACCTTTGTCATCGTGTAAAAAGTAGATGTCTTTCGGATGCAAATCGTAGTTTCCGTAAAATGGTGGGCTGCCCCTGGCGCAAGCAGCACCATCAACATAAAGAGTAATATTGCCCTGATTGGTCCTTGTCATGGCCAAGTAATACCACGTGTTAGCCATCACGGGGCGCTCATTGCACACCATGTTTGTACCTGACGGGTCCAGCTGAAGGTAGTTGTTGACATACAGCCCAGCACTCTGGCCCCAGAACATAGTAGTCATGAGGGCCTTTGGCCCACCAGAGGTGAAATCAAGCTTGACATTCATCACCATGCTCCAGCCACTAACTTTCTTAAAGCAACGACTGGCGTCAAGCTCCAGGCCAGCACCAGCTTTGAAAACATAACCATCTAGACCCTCAAAGACGCCCTCACCCCATGCAGGGGACAGGCTGGGACCAAATGAACGCGAGGCATACGTGCCAGCAAAATCGTAATCAAGACGGTCTTCAACACAGGGCTTCTCACACACCAGCAACGCCATGCGCATACTCATCCAGCCGTGCCATTCCTGCGGGTAAATGCGGACGTAGCGGGCCTTGACAGGCGCAGAGAAGTAGGTGCGTACCTTGGAGTTGCGGTTGGAATTTGCATCCCACTCTTGGCCACAGCTCACATCCTCCCACTTCGAACCATCCTTACTGGTTTGTACCGAGAATGTTGTTACCCACTCATTCTGGTCCTTGCGTCCCTGCGTAATGACCCCAGCCACACTCTGCACCATGCCAGAATCTATCTGCATGTATTCACCAACCTTCGCAGTCTTCGCGACCCATCCTAGCTTGGAGCCAAGGCGGCCTCTGGCGTAGCCCGTACCCTTGACATCATTGTTGCGAACGCTGGAGTAAAATGTCTTGGACGTGGGAGGCAAGTAGCCCACAGTAAAAATGCACGGATCTGCAGGCTCAGGCTTGCGGCAGCCGCATATTGCTTGAACATCCTCGTTGGCAAGCGCCTTGTCCCAAATGTGAAAGTTGGCGATTTCTCCGCCCGAGTTCTCGGTGGCATCATCTTTCATAATCATGATGTCATTCGGGTTGAGCTTGAAATGATCTTTGTAAGAAGGGGCACCCTCAGCACAGAGATCTCCATTGACGTACAATTTGAGCGTGCCCCTCTTATCGCGAGTCATGACGAACTTGTAGAATTTTTTAGTCCTGATCACTTCGCTGCACTTCATACGCGTGCCCGTGGGCACAAGCATCAGGTACTTATTAACGTAAAGACCATAATCTCCCCAGAATGCAGAGCCTAGGATCTTCCTGTAGCCGATGACGTCATCAAGTTTTACTTCTACGACGACCGTGTACTCGAGAAGCCACGGCATGCAGACCTTGCCGACTTTCACGCACCAATGATCAATCATCAGACCTTTGCCCTCTGGAAACTTGTAAACAATCGTAGGTTTGTCGCCCATCATGACCTCCTTGAAATCGCCTTCACCCCATGCAGGGTCCAAACTGGGGCCCTGCGTTCCAGAGATGAATGATAGACTAAATTGGTAATTGAGCTGGCCATCGAGGCAAGGCCTCTCGCAAACGACGATGCCAGCACGCATACTCAAGCGGCCGCTCCATTCTAAAGGATAGACTTTGACGAAGCGGCCATGCACGGGCTCGTGGAAAAATGTCTTCAATCGCGTGTTGCGGTCTTTGTTGGCATAAAACGGACGTCCACATTCAACCCATTTCCACTTCTTGCCGTCGTCACTGACCTTCACACTGAAAACGGTCACCCATTCGTCTCGATCACGACGCCCTTGCGTGGCAATGCCCGAGATACTTTGCATCGAACCTGTGTCCATCTGGAACCATTCACCAACCTTGCTTTCTTGTGGGGTCCAGGCCTGACGAGAGTTCAAACGGCCAGCTGAGAATCCGCGCCCAAAAGTTGAGCCTGCTTTGCAGTCACAGTGCTTCGTGACGCCAATGATAGGGTCTCCGAAGACGCCGTCATTACAGTTGATCACGCCATGCACCTTCTTGGATTTGTAGTGGCCATTTGCTCCGTATCGTACTGTGCCGTCGCAGTTGCATCGACCGCCCTGGTGTGCGCAGTATGCCCAACTCGAAGTGTATACACTCGAATACTTGATGCCAGACAAAGCAGCATTGATAATGATATGGCGTTCTTTACCGTCACCTGCTATGCACGCACCATCTCGTTGTGGCAGCCTACATTCGCAAATGCGGGCCACCTTCTTTTCGCTGATGACTTTTCCAAAGGCCATAAATTTGGCCAAGTAGCCCGAGGACTGGCGCTGGCCATTGTCTGCCATGATCATGATCTGTGAGGGATTGAGCTTAAATGTGCCGGGGTCGTCGACCATTCCATGGCCACACAGGCCTCCGTTCAGGTAAAGCTTCACCTCTTCTTGCTCAGTGTACTGCACAACATAGTAGTAGAACTTGTTGGGCTGAATTTTCTCTTCGCACCACAGGGTGCCATTTTCGTTGTTGGGGAAAGCCTGGAAATGTCCATCAATAACCATGTAGCCATTTGTGGCCCATCCGTTTGATCGCAGAAGCATGTGCGGACCGATGACCGAGTCAAGCTTCAACTTCCAGTAGAAGGTGTAGCCAATAGAAGGAACGAACCCTCTGGGGTCCATAACCAGGCCTTGGCCGTGTTTGAAATGAAAGCCCTGGGCAGTATACTGTCCACCCCAAGGGGCAGCCAAACCAGGCCCGCCGGTTGAGGAGCCAAGGTTCTCGTTGAACTTGAAAACGATAGCGGATCCAGGTCCACCCTTCACAGGGGGGGGCTTGGTGTAAATAGGGTCCACATCGCCTTCCTCCCCAGAGCAGCAGATACCCACGTCTTGCTTGTGAGTGCACCGATGGTTGCCCCAGCCCTTGTGCCGACAGCCACCGAGCTCGCGCTCGTATCCTGAACAGACAACATCATCGAGCCAGATAGGACCCTTTCCTTTGAAATTGGCTTTACATGCCCCGAAAACACCATTGGTTCCGCACATCTGCTTGAATTTATGCTTGGGGTAACCAAAAATCTGGCACACTGTCTTTGCACTCTTGTCTGTAAATCCATTATCACACACAGTTCCCCACACACCATTGTGCATAACCTCGAGACGGCACACCTCCTTGTTGCAATCTGTTGTTCGCATGAGCGCATTCGATTTTGGCTCGCACCGAGGGAAAAAGCTGGAACTCGCGCGCTTGCCGAGAGGGCCCGTGGGCCTGCCGCCATCGCAGCACAAGCCTACATCGGCGCCATGTTGGCAGTAGTTCTTGCCGACAGGAGAGTGCGCGCAGTCGATTGCATCTCCTTCGTCTCCGCTGCATCGCACGTCCTCTAGCCAGATTTGTCCCTGACCGCCGCCGTAATTCATCACGCGCTCACCACCAAACACAAATCCCAGGGCCTTGCACATCGTGTCCGCACTCTGTTCTGTGAAACCTGAGCTGCAAATCGAACCCCATTCGTCTTCAAATTTCACCTCGAGACGGCACCCCTTCTTCGTGCATCCCGTCAGCCGCATCGTCGAGGTCGCTCCCTCAGGGCAAAAATATGCGGCCGCCCGAAAATCCGTTGTCACACCCATGGAACCGTCCACACCACGATTGCCAGTGTCCCCTTCAATACCCTTGATACCATTCACGCCCCACTTGCCTTTAGGTCCCCCCTTACCTTGCGGGCCCTGCACACGTGAGTAAGTTCACTCGTCAAATTTTGGGTACAATCTGTTTTGCACATTTGAGTCCCACACATTACAGGGCGCGCGGCAAGCGGAGGGGCGTTATTTCCGGAGCCACGGCGCGCCGCTCGTAGTCAGAGCACAGGGGCGCGCGGCGACGGAGCGCTTGCCACTGGATTGGACCAGAGTGAGGATGTTGTGTATTGTACTGATTCATAGTGTAGGGGAGTGTATTGATTCATAATATAGGGGAGTGTATTGATTCATAGTGTTGTGTAGTGTATTGATTCATAGTATTGTGTAGTGTATTGATTCATAGTGTAGGGGAGCGTACTGATTCATAGTGTAGGGGAGTATATTGATTCATAGTGTATGGGAGTGTATTGTTCCCCTACACTATGAATCAATAAAATACACAACATGCTCATTACTCTGGTCCAATCCAGTGGGCGCGTGGCAACTGCGAGCTAAAGCGCCCCTGAACTCTGGCGGACTGCGAGGAAGGTTTTCGGAAATGGTAACTGCTACTACACCAGTACATTTTGCAAAATATGCAGGTCATTCCTCAAACAATCCCTTCAACATTTTGCCCTCATAATCCTTGCTTGTGGAGCTGACATGTTGCATGTCTCATGATCTCATAATCCACCTCAATTATTGTTTCAACGTTGGGATTAGTTGAAGCCATGTACAAATTATTCTCGGTTTCCACTGTCTGAATTCCAATTGTTCAGGCAAGTTGAGTTCAGTTGGATCAACTCACTTTTTTTTCGAACAATTTTATTTCGGACGTGAGATTGCAAATCTTTTGAAAACCGGTGCACAGTCGGTTGGACCCAACTTTGCTGCGTAAATTTGACTTCAGCCGGCTGAAGTCAAATATTTTTCTCCCCCAAAATTTATCCGTTTTTTTTTCATTTGTTGCGTTTCGACTTCAGCCGGCTGAAGTCGATCTTGTAGGCTGAAGTCAAAAAAATGGGGAAAAAAAGGGGTTTGGGAGGAAAATCACGTGAGTACTTTGGCTATCTGCGAGTGATGTTTTGGAAAAAATATGTGCCAGGTTTTTGGAAACAAAATCCGTATTGGCTTTGGCTGACTGCGAGTGGCGCGCGGCGGCTCCGGGGCCAACGCCCCTCCTCTTGCCGCGCGCCCAACTTTGGAGTGTCCCAAATTTTCCAACCAAAAACAAGACGGCTACTGCTTGTGGGAGAGCGGTGCGGTGAGGAGAAAAGCAAAATTGGATGAATAGGGGAAGTTTCTTACCATCACACCGTGTCCTCCTGTGGGGCCTGCAATACCACGGTTGCCACGCTGACCCTGCTGACCGATGTCACCCTGTTTTCCGTTAAGACCATTGACACCATGGTCTCCCTCTCTACCGGGTGCACCGGGCATGCCTTGAACAGGCTCTACGTTGTCGATGTCGTCGGTGAGCTGCTTATTCTCCTGAAAGACGTCCGTCTTGACGTCGCCAATATCGTCAAATATATTCTCCTGTAGTTTCTTCACGTCTACATCGAGCTGTTTTTGTTTCTTGGCAGACCTATCAAGAAACAAAGATCAAGAAGCAATCAGAACGGGCGTCTTTCAGCACTGGCAACAATACCACAACGCATCGAGAAATCTTGCCGAACCACTTTTGTCTTCTGTTGCAACAGAAATACCAAGGGTTTCGATATTGGAGGATCAGCGGGCTAGGGCGCCTGACGCACCGGGCCAGCCAACGCTCGGCAAAACGATGTTGTGTCTTTATACAAAACACATTTGATTTCGCGTGCATCAACATGAAATGTAAGAATTTTTTTCGGTACTTTCGAGCGCCGGAAAATGATATTTGCATTTTCCGAAACGCTGCTAATGCTGCATTCCTGGGTACGAAGTACGTCACACGCATGAATGAAGAAGTCCGTCACACGCATGAATGAATGATCTAGATGCTTACCTCTCGAGGCCTGCTTCCATCTTCTTGCTCACATCTTTCAAATGTTTCTCCTCCTTCAGAAACACAGGGTCCGGACCAGGTGATCTGTCCGCATCTGATACGCCTGAGGGCCACTGCAGCAATTTTCGAGCAGCCGCTCTTTGCACAAGCACCTCTGCAGCTGGAGCATCCCCTTTCGGCAACAAGCCCTCAACCACCACGTCGGATTTCCGGTATGTCTGGTTGTCGAGAGCATGGCGACTTGACGGCGGTGAGGGTTCCTGCTGCGACCGCTGAACCCACGTCGCAATTTCGCCGACCATCTCGTCTGCAGCCACGTCAATCTGCCGGGAAACGGCGGCCGCAGCGGGCAGCTGCGAGCCCGCAACGAGTGCCAACAGGAGGAGCGCCGAGTACCTGCGTCGCGCAGTGCCCGAGGACGATGGTGACACATGACCGCAGAAGCACACCACAAGGGTGGCCAGCTGCATCAGAGCAACCGCCAAGGCTGGACACAGAGCGTCCCGCACCAGCGTGTCCGGCACATTTCTCGCTCCCCCCGGCGCCGTCATCAACCAGAGAGCGAGCAGCATAGCTGTTGCACCGGCTGCTGCCAGCATCATTCCACATCCCCGCCCCCTTGATGCACGCGTATCTGCAGCGTCCGATCCTGACATCGGAGCCCCGGCGCGTGAGGCGGCGTCTTCGGCGTGTTTCCCTCTCGCCTTGCTGCCCAGTTCCGGTAACCACGCATCCAGTGACGCGCTATTCCAGGGGGGGCGGCAGCCTGCCATGGCCGGGGGTCGGCCTTGCTCTTGCAAGGCGTCACCCCGTGACACCTCTGCGTTGACCCACCGCGGATGCGTTAAAGGCCGCCCCGACGTCCCACACAACTTCCTCTTCTTGGCACTGCAGACGCGAAGAGGCAGGACTGAAAAAAGTAAATACATTATGTGTGTCCCCCCCAACACGTCCGCACACGACACACCTGCACACCACAGCGGTGAACGGAGACACATTCGATATCACACATACACACAAACACATACACACACACACGCACTAGCGCACACATGCATACACACACACAAACACACTTGGACATATTCCAACACACGCGCGCGCACACGCGCACACACACACTCGCACACACACAAACCCACCGGCGACTCTCTCTGTCTTGCTTATTCGAAAGGGCGTGAGGTGCCGCTACTTCCTGGTGCTTAAATTCGGGATCATTTCAACCCTGCCGGCTCGTGCAGGGCCACGCCGACAGGTACACACACACCACACGCACACAATCACACACACAAACTCAGACAAATACGAAACTACACACACACACACACAAGCACACGCACGCACACACACACCAGAACACGCACACACACACATACACACGCACATGCACACACACACATACTGGCACACTCCACACGCACACCCACCAACACCTCTACACACTACTGCACACGCACGTACACACACGCACACGTACACACGCGCACTCCAGCACATGAGCGTGCATGCGCACACACATACTCACACACACGCACACACACAACCGGGTCTCTCTGTTTTCCTCTTTCGAAAGGGCATGAGGTGCCGGTACTTCCTGGTGCAGGAACAGGAAAAAATTTAACACAAACACACACACACACACAACCAGCACACACACACAAACATACAAGCACATTTATACTCCAGAGCGCGCACACGCACATACATACAGACACACATACACCCCCACCCCCACACACACCAGGACGTGCGCGCACATACATTCACGCACACACACTGGCACACGCACGCGTGCAAACACACGCACGCACACAAACACTACTGGGGACTCTCTCTTTTTCTCTCTCTTTCTCTATCTTTCTCCCTCTCGCATAAACACAAGCACACACAAACACACACACACGCACCA
>Ga0209390_10004926_pt1 | contig 19519 bp, 19 predicted proteins | sample BON01_FD_187212 | JGI IMG/M metagenome (GOLD analysis project Ga0209390, IMG submission 187212) | Freshwater microbial communities from Lake Bonney liftoff mats and glacier meltwater in Antarctica - BON-01 (SPAdes) (version 2) | ecosystem: Environmental > Aquatic > Freshwater > Ice > Glacier...
AATTTTATATTTACCTCCTTATTCACCAGAATTTAATCCAATAGAACATTACTGGTCGGCCATAAAAACCGGTATTAAAAAAGCTGCCTTAAAAATTAAAAATAACTTTTATGAGGCAGCTGTTCAAGCTTTAGGAGAAATGTGTCCAGCTTAGTTCAGATAGCTATATATATACGTTCAGCAGTTGATAAAAAAGATTCCCCAACTTCTTGGTGCAACGCAGGAGAAAATTTACCACTAACCGCTAAATCAGACATAAGATCTTCAGCATTTTCAATATCATATTTAGCTACAGCAATCTTTAAGGCTTCAACTCTATTCATTGGGCTCATCACAGATGCTGCACGATTTATATCATCTTGATATATTTCTTGAAATCTTGCTGAATCAGTAATAGGAACAAATGGAGTTAACGACCGATCTGAAGCATCTACTGTACAAACAAAAACAAATCCAAAAAATAACAATATTGTTATCATTTTATTATGCATACTAATTCCTTATATAAATTGAAAGAAGTCAATTACTTCAATCTATATAATACTACACATTGAAACATTTCTCAATAGTTTACTTACCTGCATAAAAATAAAACACGACTCGTTATTACTAATAGAGGATTCATGCGTTGATATAATATCGAAAAAACAACTAACATCAATCAAATAACTAAGATATCAGCTGCTCATGCAATGAGAGAAAAACCTAATGAAATATAAAAACTGTTAAATTTGTTTTTTTCATTAATTCGATTTATCCTACTTTATAGGATACAAAGATTCCTATAGTTTAGTTTTAGGCGTTTTTACAAAATAACCAACACGAAAAGAGTGATCCATGGAACAAAATAAAGATTTAGAAATATTACGGCACTCAGCAGCCCATTTGCTTGGACAAGCTGTTTTTGAGTTATTTCCGACCACAAGATTAACCATTGGACCTGCAACAAGTAGTGGTTTTTTTTACGACTTCCAACCTGACACTAACTTTAAAGAAGCTGACCTAGAAGTCATATCAGCTCGAATGACTGAGCTTGCAAATAAAAATTTAGACATCACTCATGAAGACATATCAAAAGAACGCGCTCGTGAAATCTATAAAAACAATCCATTCAAACTTGAACTAATAGATGCTATTCCAGGTGAAACTGTGGGATTCTCTCGACAAGGTGATTTTTATGATCTTTGTCGAGGTGGACATGTTAAATCAACAGGATTACTAAAAAATTTCATGCTTACAAACATCTCAGGCTCATACTGGAGAGCAGATCGTGAAGGCACTCCATTACAAAGAATTAGTGGAATAGCCTTTGCAACATCAAAAGATCTACGTATGTTTCTCAAAAAACAAGAAGAAGCTGCTAAGTATGATCATCGTAAACTTGGTAAAGAAATGGATTTATTCTCATTTCATGAAGAAGGACCAGGATTTCCATTTTATCATCCAAAAGGCAAACAAATTCTAAATGAATTACAAGCTGTTATGAGAAAAATATGGAAAAAAAATAATTATCAAGAAGTCGCTACACCGACCATGCTTGATTCTCAACTATGGATCAAATCTGGCCATGCATCACATTACAAACAAAATATGTATTTTTGTAATATTGATGATCGAGAATTTGCGCTCAAACCAATGAACTGCCCTGGCGCTCTCATGCTTTACAATGAAAAACCAAGATCATTTCGAGAATTACCTTTAAAACTTGCTGAATTTGGACATGTATATCGCCATGAACTTTCTGGTGTGTTACATGGATTATTCCGCGCTCGAGCTTTTACACAAGATGATTCTCATATTTTTTGTATGCCAGAACAACTACAAGATGAAGTAATTTCTATTGTGAATATTATTGATAATTTGTTGAGACTTTTTGAATTTGATGATATCAGTTATGCTGTTTCAACAAAACCAAATAATGCTATGGGTGATGATACATCTTGGAATTTAGCAACTGAAGCGCTCATGAATGCACTTACAGTCATGGGTAAAAATTTCACTATTCAAGAAGGTGAAGGCGCATTTTATGGTCCTAAAATCGAAATTAAAATAAAAGATTCAATGGATCGTGAATGGCAACTTTCCACAGTTCAAGTTGATTTTGCTCAGCCACAAAATTTTGAAATTTCATATGTTGCATCTGGTGGTCTAAAAAAACAACCCGTTATGCTTCATCAAGCTAACTTTGGGTCAATGGAGCGTTTTTTTGGAATATTATTAGAACATACCAAGGGACACTTTCCATTCTGGCTTGCTCCAATACAAATTAAAGTATTACCGATTACTGACAATCAAAAAGAATATGCTCATAGAATATTAGAAACTCTGACTCATCATGGATTACGTGCTGAACTTGATAAATCATCAGAACCACTATCAGCAAAAATAAAAGTTGCACAATTAGCTCGAATTCCATGGATGCTCGTACTTGGTGAAAAAGAATATGAATCATCCACTATTACTTTGCGTCATGTCACTGGCAAGCAAGAAACTAATCTAACCATCGAAGAAATATTAGAAAAATCAGATCAGTTACAAAAAAACATTTAAAAAATAAGGGTGGAACCGATAAACAGTTCCACCCTTATTACACAATTTCATAATTTCAAATTAATTATTACAGTCTTTAATACCCGATTGTATAAGATATTTAAATACGGGACTCAATCTTTGAGAACCTTTATTACCTTCAACTTCTTTAGAACGATTCAAAGATCTCACAATTTCTAATTTTTTTTGTGACATAATAGCATTATATACAATATCTTGAATCCAATAATGATCATCTCTCATGACAGCAATCTCAAGAGGTGTTAAATATCTACTCTCACAATGATCATATGTACCACCATTACGCTCTAACTCATCTGGTGTAATTAATTTCAATGTAAACACATTAGGTTTTTTAATCTGACTTTGAATCTGAAATGGATCAACTCCAACTACCAAATTAGAAAATGGTGACAAAGGTGATACAACTCTAACTTTTTTATGACTCAATTCATCAGAGGCAAATTGCATTGAAGCAATAAAACTTAATACAATCAAATATTTTATTTTATTCATAGGGCACTTTCTTAAAATCTCAATAATAACTTCAACCTTTTCAGACTAAGCAACTATCAATACACAGTTATCTTACATTAATTTTTTATTGCTGATATAAAGCAAAAGCTACACATCCCAACATAATCGATGCACAAATACATTCATAACTGTGAATATAAAGCCATGCATCATACTGAAAAGGCATATCACATGCACGTAATTTATAATATATTTCTTTTGTGTTACAATAATTCAATGCTGTCTTACCATAATCATCTGTTATATTAAAAACAGCTCCTGTATCAAACATGACTTCAATATCATGCAATGTAATATCTAAACAAATCTGTAAATCTTGGCATCTTTTCTGCAAAGCTACCATTTCTTTACTATCCACAGGTTTTAAACCACTTTTATTTTTGTAAACCATCTGTTCAGAATCATATGCAAATCCAGTTGTTTTACATGATTGCTTTAAATCATGAATATCTTTTTTCATTTTTTCAATAGTAGCTTCTTGCCGAATAATATAATCAATCAAAGGAGATCGGCCATGATCAGCAAATATAACTTGCACCATGCTACCAAATAAAACAATAATCAAACCTGGTATTATTTTTTTCATAAACTTCATATTTCAACCTTAAATTTTAATTATTGAGTTATAGTAACTATTATTCCACAAAGAGCAGCTGATGCTAAAATGGTTGTAGCAGGATGAAAATAAATCCAAACTAACGATTGAAAATCAGCGCCAAGACAACGAAGTCTACTATAAACTTCATATGTATAACAAAAATTTAAAACTGTATTGCCATCATAATCTTTTAAATTTAATGGTGCACCTGAATTTACTAAATCAGTAATACCGGATAATGTTATAGATAACCATTGATTTTTATCATTTTTACAATTTTCTAAATTATGAATATCTAGATCAGTACATGAAATTTTACGTCTTGTTTCATATTTATACTTATTATGAATTCTACCATTGGAATCTTGCCATACTCCATTAAAAACTTCATTAGTTTCATAACAAACATGCCACAAACGATCAATTTCTTTATCCATAAAATTCTTTTTAATCTCTTGATTAATCACATAATTCATTAATTCAGTTCGACCAAGCTGATTACGTACATGATTAGCCTGAGCATTCAAACCAAAAAGAATAAGAATAACACTCATTAACATACGTTTATTCATTATCATAAAAAACCTTATTTAAAAATAAAACAGCTCAAAAATAATACCTATCTATTAATTAAATTGTATCAATTAATTTCAATGTGTCAAAAAAGATGTTTTACAATAACAATCCACGCAGTATATTTATCTATATTTATTAACATCCACTCTTTGACACATATCAATGAGTGGACACTTTGAACAATACGGTGATTGTGGTGTGCAAATTGTTTGTCCAAGCATCACAAGTAAACGATTCCATTCAATCCAATATTCTTGCGGTAATACTATCTGCAAAGCTTTTTCTGTTTCTTCAACAGTTTTTGTTGTAATAATACCGAGTCTATTTGAAATTCTATGAACATGGGTATCTACACAAATTGCAGGAATTCCAAAAGCTTCCGCTAGCACCAGATTCGCTGTTTTTAAACCAACACCCTTGATTGATAGTAAATCATCAAAAGTCGAAGGAACTTCACCATTAAATCTATGAATCAAATCTGCACTTATAGCATGTAACAACAGTGATTTTCGACGATAATAATTTACAGGACGAATAATTGATTCTATTTCAGAAATAGATAATGCGAGCATTTGTTGAGGAGAATGAGCTTGAGAAAATAATTGAAGTGATACTGGGAGTGTCACGGTGTCTTTTGCTCGTAAACTCAAAAGACAACTAATTAAAATAGTATAAGGATCATTTGGATAAGCTTGAATAATCGATTGAGTCATTGGTGGAATAGCAGAAAGAGTAGCTTTACGTAATGATTGAATCAAAAGATCAATCGAAAAGCTACTCTTCATTAATTTTTAAAGTCACAACCAAATGCATACTTATTCCAGAACAGATAATAAAAAATTATTTTTTCTCAATACTTGCTGGAGTCGGCGGATAAGCACAATTTTTTTGAGCATGCACACTTTTTGGTGTTGGCGGATAAGCACGCACACTTTTTGGTGTTGGCGGATAAGCACGCACACTTTTTGGTGTTGGTGGATAAGCATAAATAGTATTATGAGCTTCTGCCATCAAACTATGGTTACAATTTGTCAAACAAATAAATGATAACAAAGCAAAAGTTGCAGTTTTAGATAGATTCAGTAAACTAAATATAATAGATTTCACTTTCATTTGTACGTTCCTTAAGTGAATTTTATTGAATTATTATTAAATTATTAATATCTAATATTTACAATAAGTATAATAGCCCTCTAATATAATATCAAGTCACTATGATACATTTTATAAATTTTGTAGAAAAAATTATATCTATTATTTCAAGCCCACAATTTTTCTTATGTACAGAAACAATTGCCTGCATCACTGCGGTTACTATTTGTGTTCTATTCATAAAAAATTATATTCATCACAATGATTTTGCTCAAAAACATAATCATGTATTTTATTTCTTACTCCTTGTTATTGTTGGCATGATTATAGAAAATATATCGTGGATAATGAAATTATCTAATGATTTATCATACATTTCAATTAATCATCAATATATCAAATTTATTGCGATGATAGCTTGGATATTAACAGCTGTACGCTATCAAGCCCTTGGTCTTTTTATAGAAAATTTAATAGAAAATCAATTTGTCATTCGATGGTATCAAAAATTATTTTTAACTATCAATATTTTTTTTGTACCTGTTTTCATATGCAGCACAACATATAATATTAATAGTCTATCTTTATCTCTTTTCACTTCAGACATTGTATATCAAATTGCACCGTTTTATTGTATTTTCACCGTCATACCCTCTATTTGCCTTGTATCAATAAAATTATACCAAAAACATATTCCCATCATTATTAAAAAACAACTGACAATTTTTTTACAATATATAATTTTTCCACATCTTATATTTGATTTCATGCAATGTCTTCCATATTATGGTCCAGAAGGATCTTCTGCTAATACAGCTGGAATTATTGCGGCCTTATCAATGGCTTTCATGACAATTGCTGTTATCTTTTGTACCTTACACTTATTACGCTTTCGTTTTTTCAACTTCTCTAAAAGGGTTAAAGACACCTCAAATACATCTTTGAGTGGTAGTTTCAAAAGCACAATTGAGCATATAAGTTTAGCAACAACTCCACAAGAACTTATCTTAATCACTCAAATGTTTTTTAAAGAAAATTTTCAAATATCACCAGAAAAAGTGTGTCTTAACTTTCGTAACAATCAAGAAATATGCTCTTTAACAAGTGGGTCTTCTTGCAATGAAATAAATAATACCATTGAATCATTCATTAACAATGGTTCGCCTTCAGTCGATCTTTTAAAACAATATCGCATTTTAGTTGCTGACGAAGTTATGTTTGATGCTTATTATACCAATGATCACTATCAAACAGATCTTGCTAATTTTCTAACAACAATATCAAGTGAAATATTTTTACCAATGTATGATAAGAATACAATTATTGGATATTTAACTGTTAATCGTAGTAAAACCCATAAATTTTATAGTAATGCTGAACAAAATAAAATTATTATTTTCGGAACTTTTCTTGCAAGTGCTATTAATATTATGCACAACAGTAAAATCAGTATGCTCCTACAAGAAAGCAAAAAAGTTAAAGAAGACCTTTACCTAAAACATCAAGAAGTTAATCAATACAAAGAAAGTATAAAAACTTTATTAAAACAAAAAACAAGTGCCCAAGTTGGTCTTGTTTTTTATAAAAATAAGAAATTTTCCATAGGAAATGAAGCTGCTCAAAATTTATTACCTATAAACTTAAATGTTCAAACAAACCACCCTACAACTATTACTCTTGCTAAACTTGCAGAACAAGTTGAATCATTTCGAACAACACAAACAAGATTTTTATATGATAATCATCACAAACAAATCATGGTTACCGCTGTTCCACATTTAGATTATAATGGTGGAGTTATTATTACAATTCATTATCCTGATACTGCGGATATGATTAAAACACAAATCGATCAACTACAAGATCCATCACAAATAGACTATTTACTGTATTTAGAAACAACAAAATCTGGTAAATTAATCAATCAAATCATCCCAAGTAATAGCGAAACATTACTCAATTTTAAAATCAAACTACTTGAAATATCATTAAATAAAAAAGCTACCCTGCTACAAAGCCATAGCGATGATCTTATATCTATTGTTGAAATTATTCATCATATTAGCCTACGAAACACTTTACACATTCTTGATCTTAAACCAACATCGAGTAATCATGACCTTGCAATCAAATTATTTGGACTAAATCCAATATTAATGCAAGAAGAAGAAGATTCATTATTAAAAAAATTAGATGTTACCGGAACTTTATTTATTAAAAATGTAGAATTACTTGATCTAGAAACACAAAACAAACTTGCACATTTTATCAAATACGGTATCTTTACCATGGTTAAAAGTGAACATAAAATATCAAGCGATGTGCGCATTATATGCTCAGTAAGCCAAAATTTACAAGTACTGATGGATCAAAATAAGCTTGCAACTGCGTTGTATAAAGAACTGAGCGAAACAACGCTAGCGTTACCTTCATTGTTGATTATGGATGAAAAAGAGCTTCAAGATCTCATTGATGGTTTTGCACATCAAGCGATTGAAAAAAATAACTTTGCAAACCTGCTTCAAATCTCTAAAAAAGATAAAGAGCAACTGATTGATCGACGACCTGCTAGCTTACAAGAATTTAAGTCGAAGATTCAGTATATATTAACTCAAAAATCAAAAGAGCATCATATCTTCCATGAAACGCATTTTGACCCAGAGTTTAATGTAACTAATCCAAAACTATTAAAAGCTGCAAATTTAGGTAAACATGCGCTTAAAGACGCTGAAATTATGTCCATGCTATGGGTGCAATTTCAATGTCAAAATAAAATAGCTCAATTTTTAGGAGTTAATCGATCTTCAGTCAACAGACGTTGTAAAGAATATAATCTTTTGTAGTACAAAAAAAGGGTATATGAACTACATAAATGCTATAGCAAAAAAAGAAGAGTTCCTTGTCTATGTACAAGTAGAGCGCAATTTAACACAAAACACTTATAAATCATATGCGAGTGATTTACATCAATTTTTTTCTTTTTGGGAAAAATATAATAATGATACTCAGCAAGATGCTTTTATAAAAATTGTTTTAGAGCGATTTTTAATCCATCTTTTTCATAAAAACACACAAAAATCATCTATAGCTCGTAAAATATCTTGCTTTACTTCATTTGAACGTTTTTTAAAATCATCTGGTATTGATATCAATTTAAAATTGACTCGACCAACCATAGAAAAAAAACTTCCTACCTATCTTACTATCGATGAAATTTCTTATTTACTTGATACAGTACAAGACGCAGATCTTATATCTTCACGACCAATTAGAGATAAAGCTATTTTTGAAACCTTTTATGCAACCGGAATTCGTTGTTCTGAGTTAACTTTAATAAAAATTGAAGATATTAATTTTGCCGAAAAAACTATATTAATTACAGGTAAAGGCAGAAAGCAGCGTTATGTTTTATTTGGTGAAAAAGCAAAGCATAAAATCATGCAATACATCCATGAAGAACGCATTTACAATGATCGAGGCGATACAACACTGTTTTTAAACCACAAAGGAACAGGTCTTACGAGCAGATCTATTCAAAAAATATTCACCATGTTTAGTAAATTTTTAACAGTTCGAAAACATCTTTCTCCTCATAAAATTCGCCATTCATTTGCCACACATCTTTTAAATGCAGGTCTTGATTTACGATCACTACAAGAACTACTTGGACATCAGTCTCTTTCCAGTACTGAAAAATACACTCATGTAACGACTAAAGATTTAAAAAAAATGTATGATACATTGCATCCAATTGATTCAATGATGGCAATTTTAAAATAATGCGTTATACAACTCAAGCCTCACGTAAAAAATTAAGCTTAATTGCAATAAGTTCAATTATATGTTTTGTAATTATCATATGTCGACTTGTTTCATTACAAATTTATCATCATCAACGACTTAATCAACTTGGTCAAAAAAATTTCACACGTATCAAACAAATTGAACCATTACGAGGCAATATTCTTGACTGTAAAGGTCAAATTCTTGTAACAAATAGACCTATTACACATATCGACTGGATTGGTTCAGGTTTACCAAAACTTAATTCTGAACAACGACTAACACTTCAAAAAATTGAATTAATCATTGATAAACATCATCAATCTACCATTACACCTCTTGCTAAAATTAATCGTGCTGAAAAATTTGGTACAACAATGCGACTTGTATCTGATCTTAACATGCAAGCATTAAGTGAAATTTCTGAACAATGCGCTGATTGCGAAAACATTTCAATTTCAACTCATTTCAAAAGATTTTACCCTCATAAAAACCTTGCTTGTCATATTCTTGGTTACTTTGGAGATATCAATAACCCTAATAGCCAAAGCTCTGGAAAAATGGGTCTTGAACGCATATTTGAAGATTCTTTACGTGGTAAAGATGGAAGCATGAGCCATATTATTAATTCATTTGGAAGAAATCTTCAAATAAATCCGCTCACCTCATCCCAATCAGGGAAAAATTTAGTAATCACCATAGATACATCATTGCAAGAAATTGCTGAATCTGTCATGCCTGATGACCTTGCTGGAGCATTTATTTTATTAGATCCACACACTGGTGGAATTAAAGCACTTGTTTCAAAACCTGGATTTGATCCATCTATTTTTTTAAAATCAATTTCAGCTGATGAATGGAAAGATTTACAAATAAATAGACCTTTTATAAATAGAGCTTTTAATGCTTCATATCCACCTGCATCTATTTACAAACTTGTTACCATAGCTGCTGCCTTAGAAGAAAATATTATTAATCAGGACACCACATTTTGTTGCAATGGATTCACTCTGTATAAAGGTAGAAAATATTATTGCAATAGACGATATGGCCATGGAAAATTAAACGTTAAAGACAATTTAGCCTATTCTTGTAACATTGGTTGCTTTGAAATTGCAAAAACAATATCAATTGACACACTGGCTGATTATTCTTACCGATTTGGCCTTGGTGAAAAAACAAATATTATATTTCCTGAATCATCTGGACTCATTCCTTCAAACGCATGGAAACGAATTGTGAAAGGTGAACCTTGGTGGAAAGGAGAAACATTATCGGCTTCAATTGGTCAAAGTTTTTTACTCACCACCCCAATTCAAATTGCATGCATGATAGGATCAATTTTTAAAGGTTATCTAGTTAAACCTCGAATTTTAGAAAATGATGAAATTATAAAAACACCAATCGACATTTCAACAACAACACTTAATTTTTTACAAGATTGTATGCAATCTGCCATAGCAACAGGTACAGGTAAAAATTTAAATCGACTTAAAAACATTACTATCTATGCAAAAACAGGTACTGTTCAAACAAGAAGTAGATTTCTTGATACAAAAGAAAGACAAAAAAACTGTCATGCATGGTTTGTAAGCTACTTCTATCACCATGATCATGAGCCATTTGTCATGGTAATTTTAATGGAACACGCTGGAAGTTCATCAGTTACAACAAATGTAGCTAAGCAATTTTTAACTCAATATATAAAATCAGTTATTTAAAATGGATAAGAAAAGTATCTAATTTTTTCCTATCCATAATATAATCAAACATACAAAGTATAGTTATATTTTAATTTAATTTACTATAACCAGTTTTAAATTGATGGTCGAGCAAACGGTGATAAGCTACGGTATCAATACAACATCCAATCACTGAACAACCAGCACCAATAATAGCTGCTTCAGGCTTACACACACTCATTGCACAACAAGTAACAGTACAAAGCGTACAAGAATTACAACAACTCAATGCTAACTCCTCTTGCAACTTACTTTCATCTGAAAGACTCGTTGATAAATGCATGCTTCGCACAACATAGCGAGTTGCTTCACATCCAACAATACATGCTTGTGCAACATCAATAACTGCTTGCAAGCCTTCTGAACTACTTGCTTGAAATTTCAAACTCGTCATTAACAAAATTAGCCCTAAATAAAACTTCTTCATTTCGTCATCCTTAAAACATGTAATACACAAACCTAGTCAAGTATATCGATAAAAGCATTGAAATACAAAAAAAGAAAATGAACACAAAGTTCACCTTCTTTAAAACAGTCTTGTAATGAGTTAATATTCAATGAAATAAGAATAAATAATTTATTTTTTTGAATATAGTGCCTTATACCTATATTTATACAAACAAACCTACACTCAAGCTTCTAAATTTTGTTGGCATAACCCTCAAAACCGTCTATTAAAAATCGTTTTTCGATTATCGCTGTCTATTTTTCAATGCAATAGAAGATGTAAGCATCACCATATCTATATATGACTTGCTATATCATCTAGATAAACATCTGATCATTTAAACAAAAAAAATAGGTAAACTTTTAAGTTTACCTATTTTAAAATTTTCTGAGCGAAACTAATTACTTAGCTGCGGCTGCCAATGCGTTTATTTTTTTAGCTAAACGAGAAATTTTACGAGCTGCTGTGTTGCGATGTAAAAGACCTTTGCCTTTTGCTCGTGCAATTTTAGCTTGTGCATCATTAAACAAAACATCAACTACTGCTGTTGTAGATGTTGCTTCAGCTGCAGTAAGAGCTTTTTTCACTGCTGTTTTAATCGAAGAACGACGAGAACAGTTACTCAAACGACGTTTCTCATTCTGAAGAACACGTTTTTTTGCTGATTTATTATTAGCCATTGATAAAACCCTACCTTAAATTACTTTTGTTACTTTACCACCTTTTACACATTTTGTGCAAACTGCGCCACGCTCAACAATAACTTTTGGGCTTGATGTACGAACAAAACGCATTTTGTGCACATTTGGATAAACCCAACGTTTAGTTTTATTATTTGCATGACTCACATTATTAGCGACCTGAGGTCGTTTATCACAAACAGAACAAATTCTTGCCATCATTAACCTTATTATCAAAAAATTTTCTATTAGTTTTAGTTTACTACAATGAAAATTAATTACAAATTTTGCTGTCAACAATCATTAAAAGCACTGATAAATCTTTGGATTACCAGCCTTAAAACATCCATACTGACTTGTGTTTTCTTGTTTTTTACACCATTCAGTAACAGACCCAGCCTGCTCAATTAACAACTTACCTGCAGCTATATCCCACCAAGCGATATTTTCACATACCATGTAGTCAACATATCCCGCTGCTAAATAAGCTGTATCTAAACCCACAGACCCAAAATAACGATTTGAAATATGCATCTTTTCAAACGATTTTTGAACTGTTAACTGCGATTTAATTTTTGTAAAATCTACATCATCAATTACTGTGATGATTCCATCTATTTCAAATTTTTTATTCTGTATAATCAATTTATGTATTCCATTTAACCATGCACCAGAATCTTTTTCGGCATAATATAAATCTTTCATAATCGGATTATAAATTGCCGCAGCTATTATAACCCCTTTGCATGTTAATGCAACGCTAATACAAAAATGAGGAATACCTTTAATAAAATTTCTAGTTCCATCTAAAGGATCGATTACCCAAATAAAATCAAATAACTCATTTTCTAAACCAGACTCTTCAGCTATAAAACCTGAATTCGGTATGATTTTTGTAAGTTCTTTTTTTAAAAATAATTCATTTTCAATATCAACACTCGTAACCAATGAACCATCAGGCTTACGAGTTACTTGTATATCTTGTCGAAAGGATTGCATTATTAACTGACCAGATCGAATCATAACATCTTGTATCTGATCAAAATATCGCATAAACTTCCTTTAAATTAGTTTAAACTAATTTAACTACATCCGGTTGAATTAATCCCAAAGCTGCATAAATTTCTGCCGCTTCAACAACTTCTTTTTCTAATAAAAGTTGTGCAATAATTTCTAATTTATCACGATTATCTACCAACATCTTATAAACTATTTGATATTGTTCTTCTAATATCTTTGCAATTTCAACATCAATTTTAGTCATAGTTGAATCTGAAGTATATGAAGACTTATAAATTGCCATCCCCAAAGATTCACTCATTCCCATTCGAGTAATCATAGCATGAGCAGCTCTTGTAGCCTGATCAAAATCACTACCAGCTCCTGCTGTCATAACATTACAAACTAACATTTCTGCAGCTCTACCACCCATACAAACAGCAATCCATGCTAAATTTTCTTCTTTAGTTACAAGGTACTTTTCTTTTTCGGGACGAAAACAAGTAACTCCTAATGATCCACCAGACCGAGGTGTAATTGTAGCTTTGTGTAAAGGATGAGTTAAATCTCCTAATAAAATATTAATAAGAGTATGACCACCTTCATGGTATGCTGTAATTCGTTTCTCTTCATCACTCATAGTGATTGTTTTAGCTAATTTACCCATACTTTGTGCATCAAGCGCTTCATCAAATTGAACCATTGTAATATGAGTTAATCCAGCCTTAGTTGCCAAAATTGCTGCAGTATTAATAAAATTAGATAAATCTGCACCAGTATAACCAATTGTTGCTCGAGCTAATTTTTTAGCATCAATATCATTTGCTGTTTTAACTTTTTTTAAATGAACTTCTAATATTTCTTCACGAGATATTAAATCTGGAACTGGAACAGTAACAACTCGATCAAAACGTCCTGGACGAAGCAATGCCTTATCTAAAACATCTGCACGGTTTGTTGCAGCCATAACAATAATTGGTTCTTCATTAATTTCAAAACCATCCATTTCTGTTAGTAATTGATTTAATGTTTGCTCTCGCTCATCACTCCCACCACTGCCACTACCATTACGTTGACGACCAACAGCATCAATCTCATCAATAAATACTATACATGGTGCATTACGCTTTGCTTGTATAAATAAATCACGAACTCGTGATGCACCAACACCAACAAAAACTTCAACGAAATCTGATCCACTCACACTAATAAATGGGCAATGAGCCTCTCCAGCTACAGCTCGAGCAAGTAATGTTTTACCTGTACCCGGTTCACCCTGTAATAATATCCCACTTGGAATTCGAGCGCCAATTTTACGATACTTTCCTGGATTTTTAAGAAAATCTACAATATCCATTAACTCTTCTTTAGCATCATGTGCACCAGCGACAGATGTAAATCTTTCTTTAATTGTGTTTGGCATAAAAATCTTTGCGCGACTTTTACCCATATTAAATAATCCACCACCTTGTCCATTATTACTCTTACCCTGCTTGTTGATATACCATGCTGAAATAAAACCAAGAAGACTTAACACTAAAAGTAATAATAAAATATACCAAACATTAGATGAAAGACCTGGCGATGCAATAGAATAATCAACTCCATACTGATCAAATAATTCAATATCACCATCTCGTTGTATAACCATAGTCTGAAATTTTTGGTCATTTTTAAACATACCATCAATTTGTTGTCCATCAACTACAACTGATTTAACTTCTCCAGAACGAACTTTATCTAAAAATTCTTTATATGTTAAATTACTCATATTACGTGCATAATCAGTTAGTTGAGTTAATGCATACAATAAACCAAAAAGTACTATGATCGCAATGAAAAGAGTCTTTGGACCGCCAGAAAATGATGGTTTTTTAAATGGTTTTTTTGACATGTTTATATACCCTTTTCTGCTATTTTTTAAATTCTTTATACAATAAAACAATTTTTATACATTACAATAATGTATAAGTTCTAAAAATATTGTTTATATAACACTTATGATCATTTAATTATAATCAAATTTCAATAATCTGTCGACCATATTTATTTCTAATGAGATCACAAAATTAGTAGAAATAAAAGTTGCTTTCATTAACTATGATCGCTAGTTTATAGCTACTATTGATTATTTATATAAGATATAAGGTTTTTATGCACATTAATTTTTTTAAATTAATATTAAGCAGCTTACTATTACACACGATATCAATATCTTGTAATTATAACTACTCCATCAATGATCTCCATACTGGAATCAAATCAAACAACATCCCTCTTATTCAAGCAACTTTACAATTAGATGCTAATATAAGCTACTTACAAAAAAATAGCTCTTATTTTATCCATATGGCAATTGATGAATATTCTCATGAATCATTATGTTTTTTAATAGAATTTGCCCCCAACATAGAAGATACAAATAATTATATTCAACATCCATTACAATTAGCTTTATCAAAAAAAAATAGCTATGCAACACATATATTACTTAATACAGAAATTAACTTCAACCATACATCAATCAACAAAGAAACTTTTTTACATCTTGCAATTTTTAATCATCAAAATCAATTCATCCAATTTTTTATAGAAAAAATTACTAACATTAATAGCAAAACAACTGAGGGATTAACTCCTCTTCACATGGCCGCTTATGTCAATAATTATGAAGGAGTAAAATTTTTAATAGAAAATCATGCGAATATTAATATACAAAATAATAATGGTGATACTGCATTACATCTAGCTTTAAAATCGCGCTCTTATGAAATTATTAATTTTTTAATACAATCTCAAGCTCATATTAATCTAAAAAATAATGAGGGTATATCAGCTTTTGACCTATTAATTGAAATGGATACTCAATATATCATTCAACATTTATCACTCATGAAATTATATAATAATGTAAATGATCAACTTGAATTACAATTGCACACCTCAACGTTACATCACGATGTAAAATTAATAAATTATTTAATTCAATCTCACATAAATGTAAATTTTCAAAATATAAATAATAATAATTCAACAGCTTTACATCTTGCATGCAAACACAATAATAATGAAATATGCAAAATATTAATCAATGCTCATACTCACTTGAATTTACAAAATAAAGATGGTGAAACTCCATTACATATTGCAACTAAAGAAAATAACGAAGAAATAGTTACCTATTTAATTCATGCAGGAGCTCAACTTAATATAATCGATAAAAAATATAATACACCTTTAGATAATGCTCGATTATATGATTTACATGCTGTACGAAAAATACTTCTTGATGCCGGAGCTCAAAAAGGATCTCGTAATTTCTAATCAATCATACTTTTATTTAATCGATGATTGATTAGAAATTACCTATTTTTAAAATGACACAAAATTAATTTTTGAACTGTTTTTATACTTGGTTAATTCAAAATAACCATCTGGTGAATATTTTTCGACCAATTCATTACTATGTACAATGGCAATAATCGTTACACCTTGTTGCGAAGATAAATCATCTAGAAAATCCATAACAATTGCTTCATTTTCTTCATCTAAAGCAGCAGTAGGTTCATCAAGTAATAATATCTCTGGTGATTGTTGTAACATCATTAAAATTGATAAAATTTGTCGCTGACCACCTGATAATAACGAAATAGGCATTTTATAATTTATTTCATATTTTTTTATTAAAGATGGTAAACGTTTAAATTTTGGCAAACCAAGTAAATTTGGAATATGAGAAATACAAGCAAATTGTAAATTTTCATGAAACGAATAAGCATCAACTAACAGTTCATGGAACTTTTGTGGAACAAAAGCAACCTGTTGTCTAATTTCTTGCGATTGAGAAAGATCATACACGTGGTCATCAATTTGTAATTGTCCTTGTAAATCATGCTGACTACTCATCCTACCAGAAAGAATTTGTAATAACGTTGATTTGCCAGCTCCATTTTTTCCCTGAATAAAATTAATAGCTTCTGGCTTAAATTCAACTGACACATCATCAAAAAATTTTCTTTCTTGTTGAACAAATGAAAATGTAACATGTTGCAAAGAGATGCTTTTTTTTACATCCATTTTAAACTCCAAGTTGATCGTACTGATTGCGATCTTTTTTATAAATAAATAATATAATCAACAGAACAAGAAATGACTGTATCATCGTAAAATACTTTAAATTAAAACCAATTTTCAATAAAAATTGTTGTAATACAAAATAAGATACAACTCCAATCATTGGGCTTAAAACTGTAGACTTTTTATTAGAAATTACTGATCTACCTAAAATAAGTACCGTAATACAAAATAATGATTTTCCAATACCCATATTCAATTCTACTAAATTACTTGTTTGAGCAAATAAGAAACCAGAAATACCGGCAAGTCCATTTGCTATCATAACACCTGTAATAAAAACATATGATGTTGAAATATTAAAATGTCTAAAAAAATATGGATTATAACCAAATATCGTGAAACAATGCCCAAGCTGGGTAGACAAAAGATTCATACAAATACCAGTAATAATGAGACAAACTATTGCCAAAGCTCCTATTTCTGGAAACTGTAAAGACACAGGTAACAACATTAAAACATTATCATATAAAATTAATGACTGATACGGTGGTGAACATAATTGAAAAATACCATGAAACAAACCATATGTAATAATTGCTGATAATAGATGTGGAATTTTACCATAAACTGTTATACAACTTGATATGCAACCCACTAACATTCCACCAAACATAGCAGAAAAAATAGTTATCATAAGCCCTACCCACAATGGATAATCTCCAAAATGAGATAATGATGTCATACCAACAAAAGCTCCTATTAAGTAAGCTGTTTCTAAACTTAAATCTGAAATTTTTAATAATGAGAAACTAATATATGCACCAAATACCAATGGTAAATATATTAATGATTGCTCAATAACGATCATTGCAAAATTAAACATACTTTCTACCTTTTATTTATTATTATTGATTAATAAAGTTCAACATGGTCTATTGAAATATTCTGAAAATCAATATCAAGACCTTGTTTTTCAGCTTGTTTACGATTAATCCTCATAACCATTCCATTCACTATAGCAAAAGGAATTTCATTTGGTTTTACATGTTTTTCTAAAATTAATTTTGCTAATTTAGCTCCTTGCACTCCGGAATCTGATTCATAAATTCCATATGCAAGTACAGCACCCTTAATCCCAGAATTCAAATCACTTGCAAGCAATGGAATTTTAAATTTTTGACATAATTTAATAATTATATCAATACCAGATACAATCGTATTATCCTTTAAAATCATTACTAAATCTACTTTATTCATAAATCCAGAAATTTTTTGTTGAATTTCGCCAAGACTATTAATTTCAACTGCCTGTAAATCAACCTTCTTATTTTTTAAAACTTTACGAATCTCATTTCTATCTTTATCTAAACCAGCGCCTTGTGAAACATCATAAATTAATAGAACTTTTTTAATTAATGGTTGTAGTTGTAAGACAATATCAAGTTGTTCAGCATAGTTTGCAGCATCTACAACGCCCGTAATATTAGAACCTTGTAGACCAAACTTAACTGGTTCATCAATTGCACAAAAAACTATTGGAGTATGATTACGTTGTTTAAAACTTAATCCTCTCATTGCCATCGAACACTCAAGACCAATTGTAAAAACTAAATCAAACTCTTGTTGTAAAATCTCTTGGGCTTGTGACCCAATCAAAATTTTATTTCCATTCGCATTGTATCGAGTAAATAGATATTTTTGCTCAGAATCTTTCATAGAATTAATAAAACCTTCTGTGATTTCATTAATTGCAGGATGTATTGCAGGTTCAAAAATTGCAATACGCATTGCTGATATATGATCATCGTCAAATGACTGTAATCTCAAAAATAAATAAACTCCACCACTCATAAACAATACAATACTTAATAAAATAACTTTTTTTAAATACAGTTTCATATTTTAAACTTTCAAACATATTTATATATAATAATAACACTGAATCATATTTTTAATGATATTTACTAGATAATGATGATGGCCAAAGGCCAATTACATATCCAATTTATTAATTGTTGTATAATTAATTGTAATATCTGTAGATACAAATAAAATACAAAAATCAGAAAAAAAATAATTAGTTTTTTTGAATTAAAAAAGAAATAATAATTAAATCCGCCAGGGACAAGCAATAATGCTTAGTTGACTTTTAGATGATAACAACGAAAAATAAATCGTTAATTTATTCACAAACATCCTTGTAAATTATTTTATGCAAATAATTAATATAAAAAAAAATACCCTTATTAAGGTAATCATCTACCCATCATTTGTCAATAAATATTCCTTAGCACTATTTAATTATTTTTTAATGAATGCTCCTCGCAGCAGAGCTGACGAGGTATCATTCATGGCTTCGCTTTGAACAAGTTTAATTGTTCTTTCGCAACGTACAGTTTTTTGTACGTGTATGCTTTGCCTTGATTTTTAACATAAT
>Ga0209390_10004927_pt1 | contig 19519 bp, 15 predicted proteins | sample BON01_FD_187212 | JGI IMG/M metagenome (GOLD analysis project Ga0209390, IMG submission 187212) | Freshwater microbial communities from Lake Bonney liftoff mats and glacier meltwater in Antarctica - BON-01 (SPAdes) (version 2) | ecosystem: Environmental > Aquatic > Freshwater > Ice > Glacier...
TATTTTCTCATATTTCACTCTCAAATTAATATAATCTGGATCGAAACCTTGGCTCTATATCTGATAATTCCCATTCGATCGCCACCAAATTATAATTTGGTGGCGATTATATCAAGCGTAATACGGATTGTTAGTGGCTACTGCTGAGATGGGGATCGGTTGCACAGATCCAGCAGACAATCTCGTCCTCATTAATCTTACTCAAAATGAGGGGTCAATTGTAACGTGCCCAACCCTAAATCGTCGTTGGATAAGGACTTGGTTTCGAGAAAGGCGATCGTTTCCCGCACACCTGGATTACCACGAGCTTTGCCTGTCAAACCCTGAGCCACGAGTAACCCACAATAACCCTGAGTTTTTTTGCTGCGCTGGTTCCACTTTTTGCGGGCTTCAATGTGTACCGCGCTTTCATTATAAAACTCGCCAAATAATTGCATTTCGCCATCAGCTAATTGGAGAATCCCCAAGTCAAAACTATCTCCAGCAATCGGATCTTCGCCAGGATTGAAGCAAATCCCCTGTAAGCCGCCAGCTTGTTGAATCCGCTCGATAATTTCCAGGGCTTTAGGGCGGGTGGTTTGGATCAGGATAATTGGCAATCCTTCCCCAGCTTGTACGACTTCACTCGTTTGATGATAACTAGCAGAGCGGCGAATCAGATCTACTCGATCCCAGGGCATCATCCCCAGACTGATAAATGAGTTGTTGGGTATTAAGTCCTCACGGATTTGGAGTTCCAATGGATCGAACTCATCATCCCCACTCATTGCCAGGTGCATTTCTAGCAACTGTTGCGAGAGTTCGGGGAGTGTCTCGACAGTTATCTGTTCGATCTGGTTGGTATTGGGGACTGTCACGGGGATATGTGCAGTCAGACTGGGCAGATCGTCTGCTTGTAATTGCTGCCTAAAATCAGTGATAAACCCCTTGAGCGCGGCTAATGCGACCTGAGTAGCGATCGCTTCCTCCTCGTACAAGAAGGGGCGCATCCCCTCCATCGGATGAATGTTTCCGAAGTTCGGCTCGATCGCTGAAGCCGTCAATATACCGAGATCGCGCCCCAGATCGGGCGTAATTCTCCCAGGTAAAGGCTCCGCTATCGCATCAAAAGTCACAAAAATACAATCTTGAGACAGGAAGGCAGACTCCATCTGCGTCGCTTCATCTTGATTCAGAGCCATCGCCCGAAACCTTTGCAGGGAATCGACCGATCGATAGAGCAATACCCCATACTCCATACCCAACATTCCCATCACCGAGACATAGAATTTTTGGATATCCCACCGATTTAACTCGATCGAGATTGCCTCATAATCAGCTAACATCGACCAAGGCGCTAAATCCCAAATTTCTCTAGCTGTCGCCCTGAGCAGCTCCAGATATTTGCGGGGCAATTTGGGGGTGCGCGCACCAGCCAGATCTGTAAAGCGATGGAATAATTCATCGACAACTGGCAATTGAGGCACATACTCAACGACGATCTCTAAGTCCTGAAGCACTCCCCGCAGGTAAAATTGCAACTGCCGATCGCGAACGATAATTTTCTGGGGACGAGCTGGCTGGCTGGGCGGTTGAGGTGCCTCCATCGCTTTAATTAATGCCCTGACGATCGCTTCTGTGCCCATTGTCGCATTGACGACTTCCATCGAGCGCACCACGCATTCAACCCCATCTACCCAGACAATCAGTTCCCGCCGCTCATTGTCTTCTAACTCCGCAGCCTCCACCAACTGCGCCACATATCGCCTGTCTCCCTCCCACACGCTGGGAACTTGAGGGAGTTGCTGGAGCCGTCGCTGAGTGGAAGGACTAATCGCCGTCATAATCAAATTGTACTTAGGAACCTGGGTGTAAGCGGGATGATGAGCTAATATTACCAGCACATTTTAGTCAAGACTCGATGCCAACGTGCCATCTGTTCGATCGCATCACTAAGGGACTAGCAGCTAAATAAAGTACCGACTGTGAATGTGCTGGTATATTACACTTTGCGATCGCACACCCTACAATTTGGGACATTATTTCCACGCACCTCCCTCAAGCATTGCCAAGACAAATCGTTACTTGTTATTTACGTCATATCCTCTAAAGTCTGGAATAGATCTTTATCTTAAGTTACAACATCCGCCCTTCTAATTTTATTGGTTAATTTGTAGCCATCACCTTTCGGGTCAGAGAAGTTAACATAGAGTTAAGATTAGATTTACATATAATCTTAACTTCACAACCAGATTGTTTACTAGGAGTCGATTGAAGGTCATGACTGAAGTAATTACCGCTAAAAAGCCCAGCATTCAAATGACCGACAATGCGCTAGCACACGTGCTCGCACTGCGAGAAAAACAAGGTAAAGACCTTTGCTTGCGGGTGGGTGTCCGCCAAGGTGGTTGTTCCGGGATGTCATATGTGATGGATTTTGAAGATCCCAGTCAAATTCGCGATGATGACGAAATCTGCGACTATGGCGGCTTCAAACTAGTCTGCGATCGTAAGAGTATGCTATATGTCTATGGTTTAGTCCTCGACTACAGCGACTCAATGATCGGTGGTGGTTTCCAATTCACCAACCCCAACGCCGCTCAAAGTTGTGGCTGTGGTAAGTCTTTTGGAGTTTAGGAAGGCTTTAGGCTTTAGGATCTAGGCTTTGGGGATTGGAACAGTTAGCAGATCGCTCCTTAGTGCTCCAGTCCCGTCGTTCCAATTTTCTTTTTCCATCTCCATCTCCCAATCATGACTGAAACTATCACTCCTGCTGAATTATTTGACAACGCGATTCAGGACTATCAGGCTGGGGAGAAAAGTCCGGCACAGCTACTACCGATTTTCGTCGATATTTGTAATCGATCGCCAAAATTAGATAGTGCCTGGACATGTTTAGCCTGGTTGTACTTACTCGAAGATAAGCCCCAACTAGCGATCAAAGCTGCTCAGAAATCGATGAAAATCGACCCCTTCGACGCTCAAACGCGAATCAATCTCGCCGCAGCAATGCTAGAAACCAAGCTTTCTGGTGTCCGCGAACATATTGAAATGGCTAAGAGTCTCGTAGAGGCTGCTCCTGAAGTCCGCGAACAAGTAGTCGCAAATTTCAAAGATGGATTTGCCCGCAAACCTGACTGGGCAAGTCTCAAACGGATCGAAAAGTTGATATTTGAAAACTAATATTTCGTCTTAGCCATTCTTTAAGTAGGGGTAATTCATTAATTGCTCCTACTCAAAGAATGCTTAATCTCACAATCTATCTTGTTTTTGAATTATGTAACCTGTAAATGAGTTGATAACTTGCACTTTATAATTCATAAATTCTAAAAATGTTAAATACCAAGACTCAATTAATCGGTTTAAAAGCAGATCGATTTCGACACCCCTTAGACTTAGAAGCAACTACTAGTCTGCGGAGACTTCCAGGTTTAGATTTGTTGGTTCGCAATTTATTAGGTGGCGTAACCGAAGACCTTTTATATCTTAATAACATTGCTGCTAGCGTCTTGATTGGCGAACAACAACTTCCCCATATTCACAAATTACTAATTGAAGCCTGTCAGATCCTCGATCTAGAAGTGCCTCAACTATATCTAAAACAAAACCCAGCCCCAAATGCTTATACGATGGCAGTACGGGGTAAAAAACCATTTATTGTCGTCCATACCTCACTGGTAGACTTACTTACCCCTGAAGAACTTCAAGCCGTAATCGCGCACGAATTGGGACATCTCAAATGCGAACATGGAGTCTACCTCACCCTGGCAAATATTATCGTTTTAGCTACAGGCGGATTATTACCAGGGATCGGAAATGCGATCGCTCAAAATCTTCAGAGCCAGATGTTACAGTGGTTGAGATGTGCTGAGTTTAGTTGCGATCGAGCTGCTCTACTCGTCAGTCAAGATCCCAAAACAGTCATATCTGTATTGATGAAACTTTCGGGTGGCTCCCCACTGCTGGCACCATTACTCAATGTCGATGCGTTTCTGAACCAGGCTCGTGCCTACGAAGCAATCGGGAATACTAGTTTTGGCAAAATGCTCACAGCTAGCCAAACCGAACAACTCAGCCACCCCGTACCCGTATTGCGGGCAAAGGAGATCGATCTCTGGTCGCAAACCGATAATTATCAGTCCTTGCTAAATAACCCAACTATGCGCTATGATAAGCAAGCTATAAATACGGCTGGCTGGCGGAATTGGTAGACGCAGTTGACTCAAAATCATCCGCGAAAGCGTGTCGGTTCGAGTCCGACGCTGGCCATAGCACTTAACTACCAAAATCATACCTAAATCTACTCTAGCTTTAGGTACCCTAGAAACCCGACTTTTTCAAAGAAGTCGGGTTTCTTTGTGGAGTTCCCACTCCTAAAAAACTTGTTAAGGAATTCTTAGATCCCACTCCCACCCTCTGGGGATCGCATATAGTGTCTAAAAGATGTGGATTAACATCTAAAAACTAGATGCCATACGTCAAAGTAGCTACCTACCTGCGATCGAACGTCATTTATTAGCGCAGTATCCTAGACTGAGAATCGCCATCAGAATTTTTAGATTAACAATTGGCTCGTCTGCGCGAGTGTTGTCTCAACCAATCTCATTCGTCTTTGAGATTCTAGGTGTTAACATTCCAAGACTCGATCCGTCACTAAATATATTAATTAATCTATTGGGTACACCCCGATTTTAATGCCTATGAATAGCTTTCCCTGGCTGACAACGATTATCTTATTTCCAGTGCTTGCTGCCCTCGCCATTCCAATTATTCCTGATAAAGATGGGCGGACAGTTCGCTGGTATGCTCTGATCGTGGGCTTACTCGATTTTGTCCTGATTGTATATACATTTGCCAATCACTATGATATTCATAGCGACCAGTTACAATTGGTCGAGAGTTATCCTTGGGTGCCACAACTAGATTTGAGATGGTCGGTGGGTGTGGATGGTCTCTCCATGCCGTTAGTATTGCTCACAGGCTTTATCAGTACGCTGGCAATCTTAGCAGCTTGGCCCGTTACCTTCAAGCCCAAACTATTTTACTTCTTGATGTTGGTAATGTACGGCGGACAGGTGGCTGTCTTTGCCGTGCAAGATATGTTGCTATTTTTCCTCGTCTGGGAACTCGAACTCATCCCTGTTTATCTATTCCTGTCTATTTGGGGCGGGAAGAAGCGACTATATGCTTCGACCAAGTTTATCCTCTACACTGCTGGCGGATCTCTATTCATCCTGGTAGCTGCCTTAGCGATGGGATTTTATGGCGATACAATCAGCTTTGATATGCGGACATTGGCAGCCAAGGATTACGCCCAGAATTTCCAGTTATTTATGTATGCTGGGTTGTTGATTGCCTATGGGGTGAAATTACCGATTATTCCCCTGCATACTTGGCTCCCAGACGCACATGGAGAGGCAACAGCACCCGTTCACATGCTACTCGCCGGAATTTTGCTGAAGATGGGTGGTTATGCCCTAATTCGGATGAATGCAGGGATGTTGCCCGATGCTCATGCTACTTTTGCACCAGTGCTAATCGTGCTGGGGGTAGTAAATATTGTCTACGCTGCATTGACTTCTTTCGCACAGCGAAATCTCAAACGGAAGATTGCTTACTCTTCAATTTCGCACATGGGATTTGTCCTGATTGGGATTGCCTCCTTTACCGATATTGGGATGAGTGGCGCAGTCTTACAGATGGTATCGCATGGCTTGATTGGAGCGAGTTTATTCTTCCTAGTTGGGGCTACTTACGATCGCACTCACACGTTAATGTTAGACGAGATGGGTGGTGTCGGACAAAAGATGAAGAAGATCTTTGCGATGTTTGTTGCTTGTTCGATGGCTTCGCTGGCATTACCTGGAATGAGCGGCTTCGTTGCCGAACTGATGGTATTTGTCGGCTTTGTCACCAGTGATGCGTACAATCCTCAGTTTAAAGTCATCATGGTGCTAATTGCCGCGATCGGCGTGGTCTTGACACCGATTTATCTGCTCTCAATGCTGCGGGAAATCTTCTACGGTGTGGAAAATAAAGAGTTAGTCGAACATGAAGAGTTAGTCGATGCCGAACCTAGAGAGGTATTTATCATCGCCTGTTTATTAGTACCGATTATCGGCGTGGGTTTTTACCCCAAACTCCTCACCCAGATTTACGATCCGACGACTACCACTCTGACAGCACGTCTGCGGGATTCTGTTCCGACCATCGCACACAAACAGTCTAATCCAGTTGCGATCGGTGAGTCTCTACGCGCACCCAAAATCCTCGAATAATTTTAGCGGCAACTAGCGTTACCCATACTTCGGCTCCGCTCAGTACAAGTAAGAGGCATCCCTACAGGTTATTTGTGTAGGGATGCCCTCTCAATTTCGATCGAGTTTAGATGTTTATGTCGATCGAGTTTAGATGTTTATGTCGATCGAAAGATCGGATTTTGGTGTTACGATCGTACAATCATCTATTAGATCGACGGGATGTAGCGCAGCTTGGTAGCGCACTGCTTTCGGGAAGCAGGGGTCGGAGGTTCAAATCCTCTCATCCCGATTAGGGTGAAAACAATACTAGAGAAGGGTTTCGGCAAGGTCTTTAGGCTTTGTTGGAACTCTTTTCGTTTGTCTTATTGACAATCAAAGGGTGGTTAGGGGTGTTTAGACATGACACTTTTACCCTGTTTTTTACCCTGCTATGAAAGTGACGATCGAGAATCTTGAAGGTAGACTCAGACTGCGATGGACTTGTCCAGAGACAGGCAAGCGAAAGAATTTAGCATTAGGGCTGAATGACGGCATCAGCGGACGCGGTGAAGCTGCGAGGGTTAAGGCGTGGATCGAGACTGATGCTCAACACGGCTACTACGATCCGACCCTGACTAAATACTTGCCACAAAAGAAACGACAGCAAGTAACGGGGATTACCACAGTCGAGTTATTCGATCGGTTCACTCAGTACCAATCCAAACATGAAGGACTGAGCAAAGCTTCGATCGAAACTCGCTACAAGTATCTGAAGGTGATGCTAGAGAAGCATCTGAATATTCCGGCGGCTGATATCGATCGAGGGGCGATCGATGGGTTCTTACTGGTATGCCGAAAAATCAAGCCTGATACCGCCAAACAGCGAATTTGGCTACTTAAAGCCGCTTGGGATTGGGGGCGGGATAAGTTTCAATTACCCGATTTAAACCCGTGGGAAGGCGTAGCAGAGAGGTTTAAGTCCGTTCCCGTCCAACCCGTCCCCGCATTCTCCACAGATGAAGTTAAGAGAATTTTAGATGGTTTTCGCAATAGTCCTCACTACGCCAACTATCTTGACTATGTGCGGTTTCGGCTGTCGATGGCGACTCGACCCCAAGAAGTCCGAGATTTAAAGTGGAAACACATATCGGCTGATTTCGGTTCGGCTTGGTTTGCCAGTAATAAGACCAAGAAGGGGCGGACTGTACCCTTAGATCCCTCGATCGCTTCAATGCTCAGTACCAGACGCGATCTCCTCAAACCAGCTTCAGATGATGAATTAGTATTCACTAGCCGCGAGGGTTTACCGATCGATAACGGTAATTTTCGACGGCTGTGGCGAATTGTCTTAGCCGAAGTTGGGGTACCTTACCGCAAGCCCTACACCACCAGAAAGACATCGGTTAGGCATTCATTACTGAGCGGTGCCAATTACATCGAAGTCGCGGCGGCGGCTGGTCATGACCCTCATACTATGCACAAATACTATGGGGATGCCATTCAGCAGAATAGCGTTCTAAGGGCGTTTGAATAGTAAAATACCCAGAGTTAATTTAGTAGATTAGCTCTGGGTCAAATTCCATTTGTTAATTAACATTATGAACCAAATTAAGCTTAATGATTTCGATCTGCTTGTAAGCAAGTTTAAGGATAAGAGCGGATTGATTACAGCCACAGTGATTAGTAAAAAGGGCATTGCGAGATCTGAGACTCCACAATACAGAAGAGATTTACTACAGATGGCTGTTGAACAAGGATACGCATCGAGCAACGGGAAACATCCAAATCACAACAAATACGGAATTTATTTCAATGATAAAAATAGAGTGAAAGTGATTGTTAAAAAAACTTTCGATCCTTCTGTGTTAAACCCAGAAAATTTTATTGACTTACCACCACATAGCTTAAAAAACGGCTTAAATATTAAAGAGATAGAAAGCTGGAACGCTCACCAGAAATATTGGCTAAGTATTTATCAACTGTTATGCGGCTTTCAGATCGAAGGAAAGATAAATCTCGAACTATTACCCGCATGGTATTACCCCGATTTAAAAGGGGAAATATCACTCAGTGCAAGAAGGCTGATTGTTATTTACAAGATATTAAAGCTTGGATGGAGTGATCTAGAAAAACATTTTCCATTAGGAAAGTGTGGATACAATGTTATGTTTCAGAAAATATTGCAGTCTAAATCCGCTCATCTTTTAAAAAAATCTAGTATCAAAATAATTGACAGACCTCGCTCTCAACTCGATTACCTGCGTGAGCTACGTGACAGGAAAGCCGAACTGAGTGCGATCGATCGCGAGATACTTTCCCGCAAGTTTCTGGGCAATAATTTTGATACATCTAGGCAAATACACCTTGATAATAAATATATATTTGGTAACGATATGTTTATTAAACATATGTTTGGGTCTACTCAAAATAGTGACATTAAAAAACTCTTAGTTGAACTTGACAAACTAAATGAGGACGTAAAAACATCAGCCATAAAAACTCTCAACCGTAAGAATGATAAAAACAGAACTAGGAGATTCGAGGAAAAGGTGCTTAAATTTTTATCTAAAACGCTCGATCCTGATTCGATCGAATTTTTAGAGATCGATCGATACATTAAAACGCTTGGAAGTGAGTCTTAGTGTGCCCTCGTATATTTTTATGAAAAACTGGACATTCCCAGATTCAAAAAAGAAAAGTAAAGTGAGTTCAACACCGCTAAACCCCTTACTGGTGTTGTCTTTCCGCCCCCAAAGCTACCAAAACTTTTTTATGACCACAAGAGTTAAACGTCCCCCGATCCAATGGGCATTTATCCCCAGCGGTGAAATGTGCCTTCAATTGGGAGTATCAGCGGATACTCTCAAAGATTGGCGTGTCGCTGGAGTTCTAAAAAAAGGACTGTACTGGACTACTTTCCCACATATCCCCAGTCGCATTTTTTGGAACCGAGACCTAGTTAGGGACTGGTTTGTAAATGCCAATTCACCAGCCCACCAACGCGCGATCGAACGTTATCTCGCATCGCTCCCTAGTTCTGATGAGTACAAACCTACAGCCTCCTAGACACAAAAAATCGCCCTAGCGATTGCGAAAGCGAAAACCAATAAAAAATTCACTCTCAGTTTAAACCATGCACCAACAAACCCGCACTAGTCAGGATCTAAATCTGACCGAGAAAATTCACTATCCAAATCGCTGTAGTTTCCCTGACTGTATCGACGACATCATCCCAGCTCCCAACGGGATCGATCGCTATTGCCTGAAACATCAAATCGACACCGATTTATAGCCACACAAAAGGGGCTGAACGTTCTATCAACAGCCGTTAAACCCTTTTTTATTTCAAATTCTTACAGGCATTCTACCCTAAATGAAACCATCTATCGACTTCCTCAAAGCGATCGGGCATATCGATCGCGTTTACATCCGCTGCCTATCCCCAAAGAACACCCCACAGCCAGAATTAGAAGCGCGGGGGATGACTTACACCGACAAGAGCGACAAGGTTAAGAAATCGACAGTTAACGGCTATATAGACTTACAGACGGGTGAATTCTACCGCCGCTATGGAAAGGAACACAAACCAGTTATCGACGGTTGGGGACACCTTCTAGAGCTTAATCATCAAGGCTATGGGATCTATTTTGTGGTTGCTCACGGCGGCGAGAGAAATAATGACATCACGCATGGAAGTTGTTTGTTTCACGAAAGCGATCGAGCGACTCTAGAACAGCAGCAATTAGAGATAGACAGGATTACTCAAGAGTTTAGTAAACCCACAGCGGTAGTCAAAACCAGGAAATCTCTACATGGGTATTGGGCATCATCCGAGACTATCTCGTTCGATAATCTGGCAACATCCCAAAGACGGTGGTTACAGTACTCCAACTGCGATGATTCATCGCTAGCCGATCCCGCTCAATTAATGCGACTACCAGGGTTCGATCATCTAGCTTGGAATCCTGAGACTCAAGACTTCGATCGCGTCCAATGTAAGCTACTACAACTGAACAATGTTAGCTACAGCTTAGAGCAGTTCGATCGAATCTTACCCGCGCTGGATATCGATCGATGGTGCAGAAAGTCTCTAGAGATTATCGAATGTGACGCAGACGATCGAGATATGCGAACTCTAGCTCAGTATCTACCAGGGTTCGATCATACTGGCAAGTGGATTAAAGCTAAGTGTCCAGCACACGACGGGGAATCCTCAGACAGCCTACATATTGACCCTGAGACAGGCGGGTTTATCTGTCACGCTGGCTGTTCCTCCTCATCAGTTTACAGTGCTGCTAAAGCTGTCGCTGTGGGGGCGGGTCATCGGTTTGAAGTGGTATCGATCGATGCTGAGTTAAGCCAGAATCTCAAAGAATCCCTCAATCTCAAGAATGGTAAAGCTCCTAACTTGTTTGGTGGTAAGTTGGGGAACTTGTTATCGATCGCGGCGGGTAATTTCAATATCCCAGTCGCGATATTAAACTTCTGTCTATTACCGATTCTAGGAAGTCAGATAAAATCCGAGACTGACTTACTGATTAATCCTGGGACTGACTATAAGGTCAGAGCGATCCGATGGTGTGGACTGGTTGGTGAAACAGGTACCAAGAAATCGCCAATCATCGATATTCTCACGGGTGCGATGTCATCTATTCAGCGGGAAGTAGCCGATCGATACAAAGCAGAAAAATTAGAATATGATGCAGCCTTTCGAGCTTGGAAAGCAAGTAAACCAGCAGATAGAGGCGATGAACCCGCCCCCGTCACACCGATGATGGATCTCTACTTCTCCGACTTCACGATCGAGTCAATCTCTCAGTCGATTTCTAATCATCCTGACAGCGGGTATCTAGTCTATAACGATGAATTAGCGGGTTTCTTCAAGTCAATGGACGCTTATCGCAAGAACGGCGGCGGAGATCGTCAGAAGTGGCTAACTCTCTACAACGGCGGGGCACTGAAGGTAAATCGGAAATCATCAGACACGATCTTCATCCCTCAAACCTCAGTCTCGATCGTTGGCGGCATCCAACCCAGTACGATCGAACACCTCATCAGTGGCGACGAATCGCAAGAAGATGGACTGTGGAATCGGTTCATGTTTACCAGACTTCCCCAAACCAGGATCGACGCATTTAGTCATACCCCTTACTCATTAACCGAACACCTAGAAACTTTATATCGATCGCTGGCAAGTCAGGCAAGTTTCAGACATTTTCTTAGTGAGGAATCTAAACCCTTGTGGGCTGATTGGCACGTCTGGACAGAAGATAAGACCTTCAGCGAATCATCATGGATTGCGCGAGGCACCTACGCCAAAATCGAGGGGATAGCCGCTAGAAACGCGCTAATCATTCATCGGACGATGGCGGCGATAGCTGGAGTGATACCGGATCGACAGATATCGGCTTCGACGATGGCAATCGCGATCGATTGGACTAAGTGGGAATTATCCCAAACTCTACTCGAATACCAGATGCTCGGACTAACCAATGACCCCGAACAGTCGCGAATCCTGAAGTTTCTCGATAAGTTCAGCGGGAAAGGTTGGGTTAGTGCCCGTGACGTAGATCGATGGTGGTCGGCACGGACAAAACCACCAGCTAATGAACTCAGAGAATTTATGGCTAAGGTTGTCAAACTCGGTCAAGCGATCGATAACGATGAAGCGATCGAATCTTCCAAATATCGAATTCAAATTTCTAGCAATGGTAGTGACAGTAGTGACAAAAATTCTGTAAACGTTGCTGAGAAACAAACACGGCTGTCACTACCGCTAGTGACAAATTCTAAGCCCGAAGCGGTGAAACACTCACACAATGGTGATTCTGAGTTTGTCACTACCACTAGATCGATCGGTAGTGACAAATCTAAAAACCGCCAAGATATCCAGACAGAAATTAAAGCTGATGAATTTGTCACTAACTTTGCCACTAACGGTAGTGACAAACCTGAAACGTCGCTAAATGGTCATCACAGCCAACAATCGACTAATTTTGTCACTAAGGGTAGTGACAGTGTTAACAGCATATATGACAAGCAATTCAGCGATTCTGTCACTACTGTCACTACCGATTCTAATAAAAATATTTTCAAAATCGGAGATTATGCCAAAGCGGGAGAAGACATCGTAGTTATAACTGAAGTCAAAGAAGATTACATATCTGGTTTGGACAAAGACAAGAATCCCATCGGCGGAAATCCCGATTCGTTCACGATGTCATCACCAGAAGAATTTGCAGCAACTCAGGGGGAACTAGATGATGAGTGGAATTAAGATCGGGTCAACTGTCTACAGCAAGAAGGGCACCAGAGCGACTGTAATGTCAGTAGATGGCGATAGTATCGGAATCATGACGAATGCGGGGATTGGACTGGTTAACATCACATCTCTGGTATCTCATCCCAGAGATGCAGTAGTTCACTCACCAGGGCGGATAGAAGTAGATCTCGATCGGCTATCGCTGGACTATCGCCCCTCTGTTATTACTCCATCGTGGGAACCGACTACCAGCGTTAAGCCATACGAACAACTAACTAAGCTCTATATCGATATTGAGACAACAGGCTTAGATCCGACTGTCGATCGAGTGTTAATGGTCGGGTTAATGTCTGAGACTGGATTTAAGACCATCATCACCGACCCAGACGAGCGGGTGATTCTTACCAGATCGATCGAACACCTCAAAACCAATAAACCCGACTGTCTCATCGGTCACAACCTGATTAACTTCGATGTTCCCTTCATCGTTACCAGATGCAGAATTAATAAAATCCCTCACCCCTTCACCAAAGCTAATAAGACAAATCGAATCACATCGAGTAGCGTCAATGGACAGCCGATCGAGTTCACCCCAGTCTATTGGAAAGGAACCGATATTCTAGACACCTACCAACAGATCGCTATCTGGGATAAAGCAGCCGCCAAACTCAGTAGCTACGGGTTGAAGAATAGTGTTATCGCACTGGGACTTAGAGAAGACAGACGGTTAGAGCTATCGGTAGAAAGGATTAGAGAATGTTGGGAGACTGGAGACTTAGCGACGATTCAGGACTATCTCGAATTTGACTTAGACGACACTGAACTATTAGCTAATTTCCTTCTGCCAGTTGTCTACTATCAGATGAACTATGTACCTAATCTGAACTTCCAAACACTCGCGATCGCATCCCCCGCCCTCAAAGCCCAAAAGATTCACCAGCGACTATTACCAGGAATAGAACCCGATGCTGACAAGCAATCAGGGTTTGATGGTGGAACAGTAGAACTACTTAAACCTGGTTTAACTTCCAACGTCTCTAAAATTGACGTTAGCAGCCTCTACCCGTCCATCATGCTTAGATACGGCATCTGTAGCCGGAAAGATACCGAGAATCGCTTTCTAGGGGTGCTGGAGTATATGAGAGGGGAAAGACTCCGACTCAAAGCTTTAGGTAAGTCTGGTGACAAGTCTGCTAGCTTCCAAGAGAAATCACTGAAGGTATTAATCAATGGTAGTTACGGATTCTTTGGGACTGGTTACTACTCCTTCAATGACTATGAAGCGGCTGCACTAGTAACGGCTTACGGTCGAAAGATTCTAGATTTAATGGTCGAAGTAGTCGAACTTTGCGGCGGTATCACAATCGAGATCGATACTGATGGGATCTTCTTCAGTCATGACGATCCCGAAGCCGTGTCTAAGGCTGTGGCTGATGCTCTACCAGATGGGATAGAAATCGAGCTAGAGCTTAAACACTGTGGGTTATACGCTCCAAAGGCTAAGAGCTATGTGTTAGTCAATCCAGAAGGGAAAACCAGCGTCAAGGGTTTATTCAGGAAGCGCAATCGATACCCCCTTCAGAATGAGTTCCCGATCGAGTTCATCAAACTATATTTCACCCAAGGTCTAGAATCGGCTGAGGTTTACTACCAGGAAGTTCGATCGATGTTAACTAGTGGCGATCTCCCAGTTGAAGATCTCACCATTACCCGCAAAATATCCACCAATGAGAAGAACTTAGTCGAGTTGGGGTTAGGCAATCAAGGGGACAGGGTTAGCTACTGGTATAAGCAACTCGATCGTTACCACGACAAGACGGGTAGACCATTGAAACCTATGCCAGTCGAGACTAACAGCGGGGAATATTGGTCTGATTATTACGTGACAGAACTAGACAAGGTTTATCGATCGATCCTCGGTGTCGATGAAGTCAGAATGGTCGGCGATAAACATCAGTTGAATTTGGAGCTTAAAGCCGCACGATCTAAAAACTCACGGGAAAGATAACACCAATGGCTCGTCCCAGGTTAGGACGCGGCGACAAGCCAATTAGAGTTTTTCTATCACTATCCCCTCGCACTCAGCACGGTGACACTAAAACTATACCCACAGCAATTTAGAGAGCTTTGGTTCACACACTCCACACACCCCCCCAATGCTGTCCCTGTCGCTTTAGTATTTAAATACTAATGTTATCTCCATAATTCTTACTACAATAAAATATTTGTAGTATGCTCAATAATTCCTACTCTACCAGATTTTTTAGATTGGCATGTGAAAAAGACCCCCTACCCCTTTTTAGACAACACACCACCCAAAGACCCCCCCACCCCCTCTACTTGTGTCTGTGGTGCCGTGTGTTAGTGCTAAGGGCAGCGTACCTGATTAGGTTTTAAGGGGCATTGGTGGGGCTGTTAGGGGCAATGTTCAGCACACAACACACACCAAATGCTGTCGTATATACCTACAACAAAACACCCAGCCTTGACTAATTGGATCATCCACCAAAAATGTGTCTAAGGTGCTGGGATACTCTGTTATTGAACTAATTACGGTACAAACTAACTGGTGGGCTAGTCGATTAATCAACTAACTAGTTAGTCAGTTATTTTGATTGTACCCTTACTGTTATCTAGTTTGAAGTGATGATTAAGGGTAGTTTGGTATAGAGGGGTTACTTAGGATCTTTATAGCACCACCTATTAGCGACAGAAGGCTAACGAATCTTTGTGGCGTAATTGGGTACATTAACGATGTGCTGACTGCCTGACACATCTTTAAATTGAGGGGATAACTGATGAAAGACCGAACGACCGCAATGTTACTCTGCTTATTTCTTGGCAGTATTGGAATTCACAAATTTTATCTTGGTAAGAAGAATGACGGTATATTCTATTTATTTTTCTCTTGGACATATATTCCACTAATCATATCTTTTTTTGATTTCTTTGGTCTTTGGTTTATGTCTGATCAAGAATTTAATAATAGATTCAACAATCCTCATAGTAATAGCCGGACAGTTGATTCAGCCTTATCTTATTGGCTCTCTCGCATTACTCCGCGCATAAACAAGTTTTTCTCTCAGACAGAAGTGAAGATTAGAAGTAAAGTAGTTAAAAGTGTAGATATTAATACATGCTCGATTGACGATTTAGTTCATCTAGTGGGAATTCCCAGTATTTATGCTGATAATATTGAGCTAATCAGATCCGAAGGATATCATTTTCTTGACTTAGAAGATTTAACTCAACTCGCCGATCTACCGGAAGATTATTGTCGTAAAATTGAGCCGTTAATCGTATTTAATTATTACGAACGAGTCTCAAATTTCAATACAACTAATTGGCAACGTTTGAATAGCTTATCAATACCAGAATTAATTGAATTAGAACTCGATTACGATGTCGCTATGAAGATCTGTGATGAACGTCACAAGAATGGTCAATATAGAGCTTTAGTTGAGGTAAAACGGCGTACTGGACTACCAATTAGTGCATACAAACATCTAATTAACGCATCAGATAGAAATTAATTTTGGTGCAGAATTCAGATTGTCCCACTATCATTTATGGACAAGTTCGTAAATTAGCTTACGGTACTTCGTAACAATTGTTTGCAACTTGTCTCATTTTGCAGGTATCTCGGCTGTACCCCAATCAGGGGATCGGATGGATTAAAATTGCGACCTTACCTTGTTTCCTAGATTCCCAGCCTATACTCATCATCCATCCGGTTAAGATTGAATTCATCAGAAAGGTAAAGTTAACAATAGTAAATTCAGTAGTTTTTAGGAAAGTAAAAGCTATGGCTACTACTAATGTAAAAAATGCCAGAATAGATTTTTGTCTTGCTTGCCCCTAATATCGAATGCTAATTCTTTAAGTTGCTCTGTTACGTTCATAAATTCTTTAAATATTTTACTTGCTTAGTCTAAACTCCAGTTGCAATAATTACCCTGTTTAAAACTTCTCTACCTCCACTAATTACCCGCAATCTAATATATTCTGGATCGCTTGGTTTCCATATCACTTGGTACTTAGTGCCTTTGTTATCCCATGTATAAACTTGACGTGAGTTACTGCCTAAATTCTTAGCACCCCGCTTAATATCAATACCGTTATTACCAAGAGAGCCACTGTAACTATAGTATTGAGAGTGTCTGCCATTACTATTTTTTCCGCCCGTTATAATTGGACTAGCTACTACGGTTAAGTTCCCATCACTATATACACCTGCAACTCCAGCATTTGCTCTTTCTGTTTTTTCTGTCAAACTCTCAATTTTTTCTGTCAAACTCTCAGCTAAAGCTGAATTTTCTACAGCTAATGTTATACCTAAACCTATAAATACAGTCGATATCAACCTAATTAATTTCATTGGAAAGATTCTCTAAAATTGGGTAATGTGCTTACTCTCCCTCAAAATCTAGACGACACACAACCACACCATGCTGTCTATCCGTCGCTAGTTTTTAATAGAGATTGGAGCTATACCTTTATCCACATAAAATTATGCTTCATCAGGACAAAACCATAATTATTATTCAGATCGCTAACCGAGTAAATCAGCCAGTACATCAGTCGCCTTACCCTGGTGCTGCTGGCGATTGTCATCGTAGCGGGTTAGGGTCTTTAAGTTCTTATGTCTGGATAACCCCTGAGCAGACCGCACATCACCCCCACTAACATCAAGATAGGCGGTGATATGTTAATAGTGGATGGAGCTAACCCCGCCTCAATTAGTAGAGACTGAGTTGATATTGGTTTATAAATGATAGTTATGGTTAGTAATTGGGGTAGGGATTGCCTACCCCGTGGGGTTTACAGGTTAAAGTGGCGTACTGTTTGGATGAACATTGTTGTTGCTACATCTTTAATTTGTGGTGCTTCGAGTTCGATGCTAGTGGGCATACTTGCAGCGGTAGTTAAGCAGTGAGTATAAAGCTTACCCAATCGTTCGATATAATCGGCAATTTCAACCGAGCGGGATGGCTGTGGGTCAGTGGTAAATCCCATTTGTTGCTTTAATTTCATCTCAGCCTCAAAAGGTAGTTTTACATCATCGGTAGGCGAGGGGGTAGGGACTAAACCGACAGCGGGACAATTAGAGGCGTGGTCTACCAGCGAAGCTTTACCCTTAGAATCCAAGGTGATAGTAACTCGTTCACCATTGCGCCGCCCCATAACCTCAGAGTCACCAGCGGGTCGCCAGATGGTGTAATTGCCCTCACTGGTGGCGACATCTATCACCGACTTCTCACCGTACTTAGTGGTCACTTGGCGAGGCATTCCATTTACACGAGCGTCTAATAGTTTCATACTTGAATTGAATCCTTTAATTAACGTTTTGGGATTGACAGGCGATCGAGGTTCTTCGCGGGATATCGATCGCTTTGTCGTGAGTAGATGCCAGTTATTTAACTTTTGGCTTGCGGTTGGCTTTTCCGTTTCCATACCTACATATTATCCGATAACTAATCCGATTATAATGTCCGATAGATTGAAATATCCGATATATAATCCGACAAATGATAACTATCCGATATCTATCGGATAAATAACCGACAAAGTGTTATCGTATAAGTATCGAAACATTATCGGATAAATGACAGAAGATCCTCAAACCAAGAAGACCAGACAGAGCGATCGCCGTATTGACGTTAGGTTTCCCGATGAAATCTATGAAGCGATTAAATCAATAGCGCAGAAAGACGGGGCTAAAATCCACCATCGATCAGGTGAAATTATCCTTACCCCCACCGTCGTCAAGTTGATCCGCATTGGTATATCTCACTTATCCGATGATTATCAGATAAGTCTATCCGACACTCATTTATCGGATAATTTAACCTTTAGAGTAGTCGCAATCGAGCAAGAGTTATCCGACTTGAAAAAGTTGGTGATTACCCTATCCGATCGCTTACCGGATAAGTCAACCGATAAAGAATCGGATGCTATATCGGATAAATCTCCTTCGATATCGATCGAGCAATCACAACCCCCTCAAGTTGCCACTACCGCCAAAAAACAAAAGCCAGAAGACGAACCCGATTGGGTCAATAATGACAATCGGCGGTTTTATACCAAGCTAATAAACGATCCCGATCTGTTGGCTAAAGTAACTGAATCGATCGATCGACACCCAAAAGACAACGCCGATCTAGCTCGATCTCTAGTAAGTATCGGTTTCCAAAAAACAGACGGGACAGCCTTAGAGTCTGCTTCCATGAGTCGAATCAAGAAAGTAGTCAGCCAATTAAAGACCCTAGAACCGCTCTAAAACCTAATATATTGGGATAATCCTGATTTGTTAGGTGAACTTAACCATATAATCGAAATAGCCCCCACCAGTGAAGGCGAGGGCTAGATCGATCGAAAGACTGTTATCAGCAGCGCGATCGATACCAAACAAAGATACTTACTAAATATTATGACATCAACAACCGATACAGACATCAGGGAAATTAAAGATTTAATCGCGGCGGGGAATTCCGCAACACAGAAGCAAATCGCAGACCTAGCCATTGGCACACAGAGACAGATCGCCGATTTGCGTGAAGAGATGCGGATCGGCTTCACAGATTTAAGAGGACAAATTAATACAGTCGAAGCCAAGCTAGAGGGCAAGATCGACTCAGTTGAAGCCAAAATTGAGGGGAAAATCGACAAGGTGGATGCCAAGTATGAAGAGCGTACCAAACTAGGATTCTGGGGTTTCATCTTCCGTGGTTCTGCATTGGCTGTACTAGCGGCAATACTAGTGATTTTTGTTAAATACCTATTTCCGATATTACCGACAGTTACAAAGCTGTAGACTTTTCCCGAAACCACCTTTTACCCTGTTTTTTACCCTGCTCACTTCTTGCGAATGGCTGAAGTGAATACCCACCAAGCAGTTGAGAGCTTCAAACTACTGCTTTCGGGAAGCAGGGGTCGGAGGTTCAAATCCTCTCATCCCGATTTAGGTATACGTTAACGAAATAACTGTCACCGTTAACAAATTGCTGTCGCGATACCAAATTAGGTGTCGCGATTTCTC
>Ga0209390_10004928_pt1 | contig 19514 bp, 16 predicted proteins | sample BON01_FD_187212 | JGI IMG/M metagenome (GOLD analysis project Ga0209390, IMG submission 187212) | Freshwater microbial communities from Lake Bonney liftoff mats and glacier meltwater in Antarctica - BON-01 (SPAdes) (version 2) | ecosystem: Environmental > Aquatic > Freshwater > Ice > Glacier...
CGGTATAAGCTTGTTACGGTATCTCCTCCGCCTTCTATTCCTGCAGAAGGATAGTTGACCCCAAACTGCGTTTCAAAAGCTTCTACTTTGCTATCTATGTCCCGGTCACTTATCCCAAGAACAAGTAGAGAATCTGTATCATATTCAGAATACAACTGAGCCATTGCTGGAGTAAGTTTCTGACATGGACTACAATCTGCAAAAAACAAATCCAATACAACGGTTTTCCCTTTGGCTAGTTCATCAAATAAATTCCATGTTACACCCTTGGTATCCGTTATTGTAAAATCTAATGCCTCTTGACTATAGGCCAAATTGGCTATCAAGGAGACTAGAATAAGAAAGCTGTTTCTACTTTTCATGTTTTTTAAATTTTTATGTTTTTTAGTCTTAATGCATTTGTAATCACAGAGACAGAACTAAAACTCATAGCAAGTGCTGCAATCATAGGTGATAAGAGAATCCCGAAAAAGGGATACAATAAACCAGCCGCAATGGGTACTCCGAGGATATTATACCCCAGAGCAAAAAATAGGTTTTGCTTAATATTACGAAGAACCTGATCGCTAAGCTTTTTAGCTTTCAGTATCCCCATTAGATCTCCACTGATTAAAGTGATATCAGCACTTTCTATTGCTACGTCGGTTCCTGTTCCCATAGCGATTCCCACATCTGAAAGTGCTAAGGCGGGTGCATCATTAATGCCGTCACCAGACATAGCTACTTTCTTTCCTTCGGACTGAAGTTTCTTTACTTCGTTCATCTTGTCCTCTGGCAAGCTATCTGCCCTAAATTCGGTTATGCCCAATTCTTTTGCCACAGCTTCTGCAGTATGAATATTATCCCCCGTCATCATTCTTACCTCAATCCCGCTCTGCTGAATTTCGGCGATTGCTTTTCTGCTTGATGCTTTTATAGCATCAGAAATTACCACATAACCAACCAGTTTTTTGTCAATAGAGATAAGGGGTACTGTTTTGCCCTTCTCTTGTTCTTTTTGTGCCGATGATAAAAGACTCTTATCCATCACCACACTGTGATCCGACATAAGCCGCTCGTTACCCAATAGAATTATGGAATCGTCCAATAGTGCTTTTACTCCTTTACCTGTTATAGATTCAAAATTTTCTACTTTTTTCGCTGAGATGTTTTTGTCTTTTGCGAAATTTACGGTGGCTTCTGCCAAGGGATGTTCGCTGTTCTGGTTTATACCCAAAACGATTGAAGTAAGCGTATTTTCCGTGAAACCGCTGGAGCCAACTACTCGCTCAACTGACGGTTTCCCCTCTGTTAATGTACCTGTCTTGTCAACTATGAGCACATCAATTTTGCTCATGGATTCGAGGGCTTGAGCATTTTTAAATAGCACACCATTACTTGCTCCTTTACCCACACCTACCATGACAGACATAGGAGTGGCTAGTCCTAAAGCACATGGACAAGCAATTATAAGTACTGCAACAGCATTTACAAAGGCAAATACCAGTGACGGTTCAGGGCCAAATATCATCCATATAATGAACGTGACTATAGAAATGAGTAAAACAATAGGCACAAAATATCCGGATATGGTATCTGCTATTTTCTGTATGGGAGCTTTACTTCTGCTTGCATTATTCACCATTGCTATGATTTGAGAAAGCAGTGTATCCGACCCCACTTTTTGGGCTTTCATTAGGAATGATTTAGATCCATTAATGGTGCCTGAGCTAATCTTGTCTCCTATGACTTTATCTACAGGAATGGGTTCGCCCGTTATCATAGATTCATCAATGGAACTGGAGCCTTCCGAGATAATTCCATCTACGGGGATTTTCTCCCCAGGCTTTACTCGTAGCACATCGCCTATTTTTATCTGGTCTATGCTTATCTCAACTTCATTATCTCCTTCTACTCGCACCGCTTTATTTGGGGCTAGTTTTAGTAATTCTTTTACGGCGGTATTGGTTCTGCTATGTGCTCTAGCTTCTAATACTTGCCCTAGCAATACCAAGGTGAGTATAACAGTAGCAGCTTCAAAATATACGTGTACCGTTCCAAACTCAGTTTTGAATTGTCCTGGGAAAACATCAGGAAACAGAATGCCGAAAACACTAAATAGCCACGCTACTCCTGCACCTATTCCTATGAGCGTAAACATATTCAGGTTGCGAGTGATTACAGATTTATACGCTCGCTCAAAAAACATCCAAGTGGCATAAAATACTACGGGTATAGAAAGTACCAATTGAATCCAGTTCCACTGTTTCATGGGTAAAATTTCATACAACGGATTATTAGGAATCATTTCAGACATCGCTAGTATAAAAATGGGTAACGTAAAGCCAGTGGCAATCCATAGTTTTTTTAGGAGGTCTTTGTATGTCTTTTGCTCTGCAGAATCAGAAGAAGCTATAGGCACCAAGTCCATACCGCAGATCGGGCAATCGCCAGACGAATCTTTTACTACTTCTGGATGCATAGGGCAAGTCCATTGCTCAGAATGAGCCGCAGATAGATTTTGTTCTTCTACTAGGTCCATTCCACAAACAGGACAATCGCCCGCTTTTTCATAGGTTTTTTCGCCTTCACAATGCATCGGACAATAAAACACGCCATTCCCTTTTTTCTTTGGTTCCGATTGTGTTTTCGGGGCTTTATAATCTAGCGGATGTATGTCATAAGAAGAATCCTTTAAGACTTTCTTAAGTTGTTTTATATCTATGTGACTGGACATGGTGATGGTCGCTTCACCTGCTTCTAAATCAATTTCTACGGTATCTACTTCCTCTATACCAAGCAAGGAGTTTTTTACGTGATTTAAGCACCCGTTACAGGTCATTCCTGTTATTTTATACTTGTGTTTCATTTCTTATTCGTTAAATAATCTAGTTGTGCTACTGAAATATGATACTCCTTCCATTGGGTAGATAGCTTCAATTCGTAATCTAAGAGTGTTTGCTGTGCTCTTAGGAGTTCTACGTAATCTTTGCCATTTGTTCCGTAAGATATAGCTAAAAGTTCCAATATCTTTTTTGTTGTGGTAACCTCACTGGCGTAGAGTCGTATGAGTTCAAGACTTTCGTCATACTTATACCGGGCAAGTGTGTATTGATTTAAGAGACTATTCTCGTATTCCTCTTTGTATAGGTTTAAGGCCTCTTGCTGTAAGTTAGCTTCCTTAATCGCAGCTTTGTACTTGGATCTGTAAAGTGGCAGGGACACAGTTGCCATGGGCATTAAAATATCTTTGCCATCATCTGGGATACTACTAATGTTTCGCTTGCTTACTACTACATAGTCTAACCCAATTCCTATCTGAGGTCTAGACGAAAGTGTAGCGAGATTCTCGCTACTTTTGGCAGCTCCTATTCTTAGGTCGAATGCTGCAATCTTTGGGTTGTTGAGCCATAGACTATCCTGTACACCATAATACTCATCTAAAACCTCTAAAAACGGGTCTAACAAGACTGCTGTATTCAATGCACGGTTCAGTAACAAATTGAACGTAGCTTCTAAGGGACTCCTTTTATCATTGAGAAGACTAATTTTACTTTGTAAATCTTCCATTCTAATGTCCACCCTCAGCACGTCTACCATTGTTCCCTTACCATTTGAGAACTGAATGTTAGCCAATTCTTTGTAGGTATTTAGTAGTTTTAAATTGTTCTGTTGAATCCTGATATGCTCTCCCAGTTCTAAGATAGGGTAGTATGCATGTTTTATATTCCTATACAGCAACAGTTGCTCCGCAAGAAATTCTTGATATTTGCTTTCTGCTAATTGAGAAGCGATGTCTTGCTTAGCATCAAGCGTACCAAACCAAGGAAACATTTGACCTAAAGAAAATTTCATTTGCTGAGCACCAACTCGTGTCTCTACTGGGCTTATGAAGTAGCCAAAGGAGAACGTTGGATCATTCAACGTATTTACCTGATCTACTTTTTGTAAGGCTGCTTCAAATTCTACATACTTAGCCTTGAGTCCTGGATTATTTTGAGCAGCAATTTCCAAATACTTGTCCAAGTTTTGGGCATTAGACATCAGTGATGTCATTAGACTTATGGCTATTATACAAGTGAATCTTCTCATTTTAGTTCCTTCTTTAGTTTGTTTTCCTCTCTCATGCTATAAAGCACTGGAGTTATAAAAAAAGTAATAGCTGCTACTATCATTCCTCCAAAAGCTGGGATTGCCATCGGAATCATAATATCTGCTCCTCTACCAGTAGATGTGAGTATGGGTAATAATGCAATTATGGTCGTTGCGGAAGTCATAATAGCTGGCTTAACTCTCTTATAACCGGCTTCTTTTACAGCCTCTCTTATTTCAGCTATTGTATTTGGTTTGTTTGCTTCAAAGCTTTGGTCTAGATAGGTGCCAATCAACACTCCATCATCAGTAGCTATTCCAAACAATGCTATAAAGCCTACCCAAACGGCGACACTTAGATTAATGGTTCGCATTTGGAATAGATTTCTAAGGTTGGTGTCGAACAATGAGAAGTTAAAAAACCAGTCTTGACCATATAGCCAAAGCATTAAGAATGCTCCACTAAACGCCATTGCTATACCTGCGAAAATCATAAGTGAAGTCGTTATCGACTTAAACTGGAAATAGAGTATCAGAAAAATAATAATCAATACTAAAGGTACTACTATGGCAAGTCTCTTTTCTGCTCTTATTTGATTTTCGTAATTACCCGAAAACTTGTAGCTAAGACCTGCAGGTATGGCCAATTCTCCGTTGTCTATTTTATCTTGAATATGCTGCTGTGCCTGCTCTACCACATCTACCTCTGCATATCCCTCCTTCTTGTCAAAGAGTACATACCCTACTAAAAAGGTATTTTCACTTTTGATCATTTGTGGACCTCTTTCATATTCTATATCTACTAGATCCCCTAGTGGGACTTGTTGCCCAGTTGGAGTTGGGATAGAAATTTGTTTCAGTTTGGAAGGGTCGTCTCTAAGTTCTCGTGGATACCTAACCCTCACAGGATAGCGTTCTCGTCCTTCTACTGTGGTAGTGATTTGCATGCCACCTATAGCGGTTTCTATAGATTGCTGCACGTCAGTAATACTTAAGCCAAATCGGGCTATTGCTTCTCTATTTATATTAAGGTGAATGTATGGTTTACCTACTATTCGGTCGGCAAAAACTGCTTCTGTTTTCACCGAACTTACTTCTTTAAGAGCCTTTTCCATCTCCATCCCAAATGCTTCAATAGTCTCTAAATCGGGGCCATATATTTTCATTCCCATCGGAGCACGCATCCCTGTTTGTAGCATTACAAGTCGGGTTTCTATAGGTTGAAGTTTAGGTGCAGAAGTAACTCCTGGCAGGTCTATCACACTGATAATCTCTTTCCAAATATCGTCTGACGAATGAATATGACTTCTCCAGTTTCTAAAGAATAAACCATCTTCGTCTAGCACTAAATCTTCTTGAGTTATCCCTTGGCTTATAGCATCTTCATTTGCTAAGGTATCACCCGAGCTGAGAATAAACTCTCTACTTGAAGTGGTTTTAAATCGCTCTCTATGACCCTTTGCGTTTAACATGTATTCCGGCTTGTAGTTTATTATATTCTCATACATTGAAATAGGAGCGGGGTCAAGGGCAGATTCTGTTCTTCCCATTTTACCTACTGCCAGATCTACCTCGGGAATATTGGCAAGAATCATATCTAGCTGTTGCACGACCTTCTTATTCTGCTCCATGCCCGCATGTGGCATCGAGGTTGGCATCAGCAGAAAACTCCCTTCGTCTAGTGAAGGCATAAACTCTTTCCCTATGCCTGGAAAAGTATTTGAAACACCTTTCCAAACCGATGTGTTTTCAATCTTTAGTCCAATGGCGTTAAAGCCGTTAGGAATAAAACCGAATACGCTATTGGCCCCCTGCCAAACCGTAATTCCAAAAAGAATAATGACAACTGGAATAGCTAAGAACTTAAACTTATTGGCTAAGCACCACGTTAAAATCCTCAAATAGGATCGTTCTAAAAGTGAAAATGCACCAAGTATCAAGACTAATAAAAGGAGCACAAAAATGAAGTTAGTAAATAGAGATTTACCTGCTCCAAGCGGCATCCAAAAATCCGATAATAGCCACGTGATAGATATCACAGATATAACCACTACTATATACTTACTGTACTTTTCAGGGATTGATGTTTTTGTTTTAATAAAATACCCAATACCGAAAGCCATTAAAGAAATCCCTGCCCAAGTTGAAAACCAAATAAGGGAAACAATTCCTAGTAGAATGAGTGCTGCATTAATCACCTTAGAAACGGCTTCTTTTTTTACCTTAATTCCAAATAACCAATAGGCTATGGTAGGGAGTATGAGAAGGGAAACAATCAATGCAGCAATGAGTGCGAATGTTTTAGTAAAGGCCAAGGGCGTAAATAATTTTCCTTCGGCGGCCTCCATAGTAAAAACTGGAATAAAACTTACAATAGTGGTGGATACGGCTGTGAGAATAGCAGAACTAACTTCTGCCGAAGCATTGTAGATGGTGTCTAGTAGTCTTGGTGGAGCATTCGGACTTTCCATATGCTTGGAGATGTTTTCGGACAGCACTATTCCCAGATCTACCATGGTGCCGATGGCGATGGCTATTCCTGACAAGGCGACAATGTTTGCATCTACTTTGAAATACTTCATGGCTATAAAAACCATCAATACTGCAATCGGAAGCAAACTGGTTATTAGAATGGATGCTCTAAGATTAAACATCATTACGATGACCACTAACAAAGTGATGAGCATTTCTAGTGAAAGAGCTTCTTCTAATGTGCCAAGAGTTTCCTTAATAAGAGTTGTCCTATCGTAAAACGGAACCACTGTCAGTTGACTTCTAGTCCCATTGGGGAGTACTTTATTGGGTAATCCTGAAGCTATTTCTGATATTTTTTCCTTGACCCCATTAATCACTTCTAAAGGGTTAGCACCAAATCTTGCTACTACTACACCACCTACTACTTCTGCACCGTCCTTGTCTAGTAATCCTCTTCTAGATGCTGGCCCAAGTGTTACCGTGGCAATGTCTTTTATTCGGATAGGAATGTTTTTATTTACCGTAACCACGGCTAATTCTATGTCTTCTATGGACTCAATATTCCCTAGACCTCTGACCAGATATTCAGCTTTGTTTATTTCTATTGTTTTAGCTCCTACATCTTTGTTAGACTGCTTCACAGCCTGCATTACTTTATGTAATGGGATATCATAAGTTTTGAGAGCCTCTGGGTCTACGTCTATTTGGTATTCTTTCACAAAACCACCAATAGAAGCCACCTCACTCACACCTTCCACAGCATTCAATCCGTATTTGACTAGAAAGTCTTGAACGGATCTAATTTCATGTAAATCCCATCCACCTGTCGGATTATTGTTTTCATCTCTACCTTCTAAGGTATACCAAAAAACTTGACCTAACGCTGTAGCATCTGGTCCCAGGGCAGGACTTACTTCCTCGGGTAGCAAACCATTGGGCAATGAGTTTAACTTTTCTAAGATTCTAGATCGTGACCAATAGAACTCTACATCATCCTTAAAAATAACATAGATGCTAGATACACCAAATATGGAGGAGCTCCGTATCGATTTCACTCCTGGGATCCCAAGCAGTGATGTAGTAAGCGGATAGGTCACCTGATCCTCTATGTCTTGCGGAGAACGTCCTTGCCATTTTGTATATACAATCTGTTGATTTTCTCCTATATCTGGTATAGCGTCTACAGGCACAGGGTCGCTGGGCAAGAAGCTTACGTTCCAACCAAACGGGGATGTGACTATTCCCCAACCCACAAAAAGTAGGAGTACTATTATGGTAACCAACCTATTTTCTAGGAAGTACCGAATTATTTTATTTAGCATGTTTATTTTTATAATTTAAAAGAGAATGAAGAATACCTATAATACATCTAGGTAGAAAGACATGTCAATTTTAAATGGTATACACTTGATAAAGTGCTTGATAATTATGCCTTATATCTGGCACACTTTCTAGAAAGGATATTTTAATTTGCTTATTTTCTAGAGGCAGAAAAGGTAATTGATACCTAATTGGAAGCACCTCTTTAGATAAGCTAGACCAGTCAAAAATGCTATCACTAACAGTTTCTGCTAGCGATAGCGATATTAGTTTATTTTGACAACAAGATTCCGTATTGAAATCTTGTGTAGATTCACTAGAAGAACAATCGGTATGTGACTGTTCCATACCACAAGTAAGAATAGTCGTGCCTATAGCTACTTGAGAAGTAACTGCTTTCCCACCACAATAATGTGTAGCAAAAGATACTCCAAGTTGAGAAACCAGGAGTACAAAACTTAATGCTATGGAAAGTAGTTTGTTCAATTATTTATTTTGGGTCTAGTCTATATAACTTATTGTCAGTATACGAAACAAAATAGATGCGGTTTTCATATACCGAAAGACCGGTGATGCCTTCTACACCTGTTTCTATATTGGCTATTTCTTTGTCAGTATTTAGGTCAATACATTTGATATTTCCATTGGTATTATCACTTAAAAACAAGCGATCCCCTGAAATAGCAATACCACAGAAGTTGAAAAATTCATCTTCTATTAGAACCTCAAAATCAGCATTCCATTCTGAATGCTCAGCAAGTTGTTCGTTAATCAGTGCTAAGTTTCCTTTCTTAGTTGAAGAACTTATATCAATTTTTAACACTCTATTATTCCCGCCATCTACAGCATATAGTATCGTTCTGTCTTCGTTCATGAGCATGTGACTCGGAGTAGAACCATTTTTCTTGACAGATATATTTGTAAATCTTTGAATTATACCATCATCGTGATCTGCATTTCCTGGGCCATGGTCGCCGCCAAAATCATACCTGCAGATGTGCTCGTTGTATCCATCAAAAACCCAATATGCATTATTCGATTCGCTAGCGATACCCATAGAATAAGGACTACCATGTAGCATATCCAAGTGGCTTCCGTTGCCTCCACTTGGTTTAGCATATACATCTAAATTTCCAGACCAAAGTGATGGACCGGTAAAAGATCCTCCTCTTCTATTTGCGTCTAAAATGCCAGTAGAGGTTGCCCAATCACCGCTTTCACTAAAGGCTAGTGCGGTAGGGAATGCCATGAAGTGCCATGAGTTTGCATCTTTTCGGTAATCGTATTCTAGCTCTGAGGATTGAATGTCTGAAATTCGAACTGTAGTTCCTCCAGTACTTTCTGTTCCTTCATTTGTAATCCATAGCTCACCCAAGCGAGTAGGATTAAAATCTAGATCTGTTGGTTTGTTTATTCGAGATTGATTAGAAGACATTACGAGTAGAGTAGGTTGATTTACTCCCCAAATACTTTCATCTGCTTCTGCAAAAAACTCTGGAACATCATTTCTAGAAGTTTTTTCAGGTTCTACAGTTTCATTTTCTTTCTTACACGCAGTGAAAACTATACTGAGTAAAGTTACAAGTGCGAATGTTTTAATTACGTTTTTCATTTTTTAATTGATTTAAAATGGTGTTGAATATTCAGGGTTAGTGGTTAAGTCCTTATCTGTTAAAGTTTTAAGGAAAGCCACTAGGTCTGTTTTGTCTTGTTCTGTAAGGAAAAGTCCTTTTTCTCTAGTTTGCTCCAAAGCAGGGTCTAGAGTAGCTGATGCTTGGATTTCAGAATTATAGTGTTCTACTACTTCTTCTAAGGATTGGAATCTACCATCATGCATATACGGTGCAGTAAGGGCAATGTTTCTCAAACTCGTCACCTTAAATTTAGCCTTATCGCTAGCATTTTCAGTAGCCTTTTCTCTACCATCATCGGCAAATTCACCGTCGCCATCTAGGCCATTGTTCATGTACTTATCGTTTTCGAAATTGAATCCACTATGGCAGTGTTGACAGTCAGCACCACTTTCTTCTGGGAAGAAAGGATTGTAGTCCGTAGTAAATAGGTTAAATCCTCTTTTTTCACTTGCATTAAAAACGGTAGTATCCGATAGGAAATCATCATATCTAGAATTTGTAGAAGTTATAGAATTCATAAATTGCTCCAGTGCTAGGGAGACTTTTTCATTAGTTACTTCATCACTTCCAAAAGCACGAGTAAATTGATCTTTATATGTTTGACTTTCACTTAATTTGGCTACTACATTTTCAAGTGTTTCGTCCATTTCTAGCTCGTCTTGTATGGGCATTAGAGATTGATCTCTAAGTAAGTGTGCTCTACCATCCCAAAAGAATTCATTGCCGTGCCACGCCATATTGAATACGGTCATAGCCTGTCTGCCTCCCTTGTTGCCGCGTATACCCGTAGAAAATTTGGCTGTATCTGTAAATGCAAATTCTTGCAAATGGCAACTTGCACATGCCTGTGTACCATCTCCCGATAGCATCTTTTCATAAAAAAGCATACGTCCTAGTTTTACTCCTTGCAGGGTCAGCTGATTATCCGCAGCTATAGTAGGAGTAGGGAAACTGCCATACATTAATAGATAGGGTGTAGTATCATGGTTCACCGTATCAGGCTCCACAGTATCATTATCTTTACATCCTACCATTACCCCGATACCGGTAAAAAGTATGCTGAAAATTATTATTTTTAGTTTCATTTTTCTTTAAATTTTTCTTCTGTTATAAAATCATTATCAGTAAGACTGTTTAGAAAAGCGAGCAACTGCTCCTTCTCTACCTCAGTTAATTTAAGGGGTTTTATTAGGTTGCTTTTGTTAATGTGCAATTGACCTCCATTATCATAATGCTCAATAACATCAATAAGAGATGCTACAGAACCATCGTGCATATAAGGAGCTGTCAACGCTATATTTCTCAAAGAAGGTACTTTAAATAAAGCTTCATCTTCCTCTTTACCCGTTAATCTTCTTCTTCCTTCATCTGGATATTCTTCATACAATCCATTATTCTCAAAGGCATAGTTCGTAAAATTGAAGTCTGAGTGACATCCTGAGCAGTTGGTCTTTTCACTATAAAAAAGGTTCATTCCTGCTTTCTCATCTTCGCTCAAAGCAGCGGGTTTGTTTTGGAAGGTATACTTATCATAAGGACTATCCCCGCTAATAAGAGTTCTTTCAAAGTTTGCTAAAGCTCGAGTAATGACATAGTAATCTGGATTTCGACCATAGGCATTCTGGCTCATCGCCGTATATGTACTGTCTTGCATTAATCTTTCTCCGGCATCCACAATATTGAAATCAAATTCATTGTGCTCTTGAATAGGAACAAGTACTTGCATTTCTAAGCTTGGAACCCCGCCTTCTCTTGTAAGGTAAGGGTGGTAGGCTACATTGGCTAGTGTCGGAGAATTTCGAGTGCCTGGACGTTTTTTTACACCGTCACTGAAAGATACATCGTCACTAAAGGCTAGCGAAGACTTATGACAAGTGCCGCAGTTTATGGAGCTATCTATGGATAGAACATTGTCATAAAACAACTTCTTACCTAGTTCCCACCGAGCAGTGGTATACGCATTGTCTTCAGGATATAAGATAGTAGGAAAACCCGCTGGCAATTCAAATTCTTCCACAGTTAAAGGTGCTTGAAATAAGTTGTCTTTTTGACAACTAGCCAGCACCACCGCAACTAGAATACTCCATATGGTTTTCCTACTTCTCAATCGTGTTATTGTACTATTACTTTTTCAGTACTTATAAGACCCTCTTTTGCAATCGTAAGGAAATAAATGCCTGGAGATTCGATAGTAAGATCCTCTGCAGTTTGCATTGCCTTTACCTCTTGTATAGTCTCCCCTAAAATGTTAGTCACTTTAATATCTGCAGATTGAAAACGCTCATCATTTAGTTTAATTTGAATTGTACCGTTTGATGGGTTTGGATAAACGCTAAAAGCATTTGAAACTTTTACGTTTCCAACTGATAATGTATTTCCTTTTCCTACTGAATTGGTGAAGACACTAGTTTGAAACAGTCTTAAACAAGTTGCTGCTTCATTGTCTTCACTATGTTCTATGAGTCCATTTTCCATATTCATGCCAGACACTGCTTTGGTATAATCTGCATTTAAAGAAATTACTAGTGCACCGTCTACATCTTCTCCGCTCACAGGAATACTTTGTTCGAAGTAGTTTTTATTTCCTAAAGCGTGAATTTGAAAATCCTGAGCAAAATTTGCTCCTGACTTGCCCTCTAGTGCTACAAACCGGTAACCTGAAGTCCACCCCCAATGCATAGAAGGAGATTTTGGCGCTAGTGCATGAGAAAAATTCCAAATGGTGGGGTCCCCGTTATTGACACCAGGATCTACTCCTATTGAGAAACCAATAGCCTCAATCTTTGTAATTTCTAAGTTGCCAATGAGTACAGCATTTGATTCGTTGGCTTTTACAAGGATGTAGGTGTCCGATATTTTTGTTTCTTGACCTCCGTCGTGCGTGATACTGATTCCTGAGATATAGTATTCTAGTCTATTTAGCTTGAATGCATTGCCCAAGTCGTTTTGGGCTTCGGTATTAAATGCAAAAGCACTTGTGCCCAGATTATGGTTGATTTTTAGTTTTACGTCCTTTTGAGCGAAAACATTTACCGCCATTAATAGTGCGGCTGAGAGTGTAATTAGTTTATTCATGATTCTTTTACTTATTGTTTTTTACGTAGTCCATTCCGCAGGTAGGGCAAGTGCCAGCAGTGTCGCTGCCGCTTCCTTCGCAGTGCATTGGGCAGATATAGGCGGAGGTATACTCTTTGCCTGATTTATCTATTTCGGATGTATTATTGCTTGAGCATGCTGACATAGAGCCAATTAGGGCTAGCATAAGTGTTGTTTTTAAAAGTAATAATTTCATGTTATTTTTTATTAAATGATTTTTTCTAAAGACCATAGGGTCTTTAGTTTAAAATTAAATCGAGCCTATAGAGCTCTGCAAAAAAAATAAGTGGATGCTAAATCAGAAAATTTTGGTAGGCAATAATGAGTGAACCTTGTTGCCTTATAAACGGGGGAGTATGAATTTCCCATCCGTTTTGTTTTGACACAGCAGCTACTTTATTAGAGGAGCTATTTGGATACTGTGTATTTATCTTAGTTGTTTGATAATCAGAATTTAAGTCAATGTTAGTTTCAAAAGAAGCAGTACCGTAAATGGTTTCATTATTGCAGCACTTCTTTTTGTTAACCCCTTTGTCAGTTGATTTTTTGCAAGGTGAAACCAATTCCATAGGGGAGCATTGTTCAGCTTGGCTAAAAAAGCTAAACGTTTTAACTTTGCCTTGGCATATATGAAAATTAGCAGAAATACCAATAGTCCCAACCAGTATAGATATACTCATTAGCAGGGCTGTGTATTTCAGAAATGTCTGCTTGACTTTCACATTTCAAATGTAGTGAATAAAAATATGAAAAAAAATAACCCTTTCAGTCCCAGGACTGAAAGGGTTATTTACGGAGTCTTATTTAGGACTGTTTACTTAGGATCTATACGTACTACATCGTGAGTTTCAGCATTCACAAAGAATAGTACTCCATTCTTATCTGCTTTGAGTCCCATGATTCCTTTTGTACTGGCTGTTACTCTAGCCAGCTCTACTTTAGTCTCCTTGTGGTATGCTATTATTTCTCCAGTAGCATTATCACTTACATATAGTATATCTCCTATTATCTCTATTCCACATGGCTTGTCTAAACCAATATCAGTGAATATTCCCCATTCTAATCCTTTCATTTCTTGGTGGCTAGCTAGTTGCTCGTTGATAAGCGGAAGTGATTTGTCTATAACTCCAGACTGGGTATTCATCCACAGAACTCTGCTATTAGCAGGATCGCACACGAATAATATTCCGCTTACATCATCCTCTACTATGTGAGAAGGTATACCTGATGGGTCTCTGGTAAGTGGCATCTCTACATACCTGTAAATTACACCATTTGAGTGGTCATGATATCCTGGTCCGTGGTCTGCAGCGAAATCATACCAAGCGATGTGTCCGTTATAGCTGTCAAACACCCAAAAAGCATTATTTTCATCAGACTCTATACCCATGCAATATGGACTTCCATGCAGCATGTCTAGGTGGCTACCGTTTAATGGTACGCCATCTGCATCATTGCCAGGGTCCTGAGCATATATGCTCATGTCACTACTCCACAGAGATGGTCCAGTAAAGGTACCTCCCTGTCTATTAGCGTCTTGTATATTAGCTGTGGTGCCGAAGTTTTCGTTGGTTTTGCTAAATGATATAGCTGACGGAAATGCCATGAAATGATATGAGTTGCCATCTTTCCTCCAAAGCTCCGACTGGTTAGTGAGTCCGACATTAGAAATGGTAACTGTACTACCTCCACTATTAGTACCCTTGTTTAAAACCCAAAGTTCATTCGCTCTAGTAGGATGAAAATCTAAGTCCTGAGGTTCTTGGACACGGTCGGATCTTTCAGCTATCACTGTAAAATCAGGTTCGGCTCTAGTCCCTTCAGTGTAAAAGGCTGGGATACTTTCTAGTGTGATTACTTCCTCTTTTACAGGTACTGTTTCGGCGTCATCGTCTTTACAAGCAGACAATACAAGTAAGGGGAGTATGTATAATAAATGCTTTTTTTCATTGTTCGCAAATATAGTGTTACAAGATTAGATTGTATCAGTTAGTATGAGTCTATATGCCTAAACTGACAAGTTCGTGGCTAAAACATGATTATCTATAGCTATCGTATTAAGTTTTTGGAGGTCTATGCAGTTGGGTTGAATACTGCATTCTAAAAAACTGAGTAAGAATATTTTAAAACTTGTACTGCACGCCTAGACCTAGCAATCTTTTAAACTGTGTACGTGGTCCTGTGCGTTGGTTGCCATCTTTATCTAGCTTAGGTTTTTCACCATCAAAAAGTGATACAGCGATATCATTATCATGGATTAGATTGGTATATAAACTAGCTCCCAAATAATTTGTAAGTTTCATGTTTATCATAGTCTCCCAGTTTACATCGATATTTAATCTGTTATTCTTGTTTACATCTGTGTAGTTATTAAAAAGATTTAGCGTCGATGTGAGGTTGATTTTTTTAGTCAAATCCTTAGCAAATCGAGCATTTAATAGTGCTCCAAATTCTGTTCTGAAATTATCCTCATAAAATGAATTACCAGAATCATCTAATGTAGCAGGGATGTAAATGTTTTGAGCTGCTATAGAGTCATCTGTTACGAAAGTAAATCTACCTGTAGCTGGAGATAAGTAAATAGAAAAGTAATCGGTCACACTGTAGTTGAACCCTACAGACGTAGTGAGGTAGGCAGGTGCAAAGAACTTTGATATTTCCGGTCTGTCATCGTCATTTAAATTTTGATCTGTAAAGTCAAAGCCTGGGGCAAACTGTGACTTGAAATTTAATAGTACTGAGTAAGAAAGTTTCTTAGTGATGCCATAGTTTCCTTTAGTCAGTAATTCTATCTTATCTTCATTTTTACGCAGCGTTTCTTCGCCATTTTGAATAAGACCATATGCAAGTTCTAGGTTATTCATCCACTCTACTTTATCTTTCTTATAGTTTCTGAAGATATTTCCTAGTGCAGTAATGGAGTTAGATGATACTCCACCGGCAGCCCAGTTGGTAAGGCCTAGAGAGTTGAAATTAAGTGCAGCAAATCCTCCTTTTTCCCAATAGACAGGGGGAGTAAGTGCAGCTACATTTGCTTGAGCAGCTTTTACTGCAGCTTCTTGAGTTGCTAGTGCAGTTTCTGCGTTGGCTAGGTTGGTCTTAGCTTCTTCCAATGTTTGAGCAAATACATTTGTGTTTAAAAGAACTAGTAAAATTGCAAAGGGTTTTTTCATTTTTTGATGTTTATACCGTTCAAAGTATAGCTAGTGATAGATTGAATTACATACACCTATTTTTTGAGATGGTAGCTAATCAAAGATTATGAGTATCTGATTCTTTTCTACCTTGTCTTGTTTATTAACCTCTACAGAGGCTATAGTCCCTTCTTGAGATGACTTTATTGCATTCTCCATTTTCATAGCTTCTAGGACGATAAGTTCTTGTCCTTCAGTCACCACATCTCCTGCAGATACAAGTACATCCAAAACTAAACCGGGCATAGGTGCTTTCATTTCTTTCAGTTTTTTCTTGCCTGACTCCATTCCCATACTCTTTAGCAGTTCGGCCAGTTTATTATGAAGTGTGGTCTTCACCATTCGGCCGTTTATAGACAAAATCATAGAGCCAGTAGTGTTATTTTTACTTAATACAGCTATGTTATAGGATTTGTTTTCTACTGTGAGATGGAAAGTGCCATCCGGTAAAGAGATTAAGTCGTGAGCTATAGTCTCATTATTTAGTAAGAGCTCCTGATTATTACGTAGCACATCAATTGCACTTCCATTTACTTCTATTTTTGCCATTGTAAGCGTCAAATTTACGAATAGTTTGATAAAAGGGTGTGTACGCGCTTCATCTTGTCAACATTGCCTTATGCAATTGAGCACTAGCCTTTATTAGTTTTTCGTTGTAAGGGAAGGGTATATCTTGTTTATGCGATGAAAAGTACTCAAGCAGAGGTCCTCAGATTATAGACGTTCGGAGTTCAGAATTACGGTATCAGGGATTACGGTTTTTTCTAACATTTTGGGTGGTTCGTCTTCTGACATAAGGGGCGATATAGGAGGTACTTCTTTGATCTTGATGTCAATGTCATAATTGGTTTTTTCTTTCATTGTCTCACCAAACTTTTTGAAACGTTCTATATTGACATTGCCAGCAGAATAGATGGAGATACCTATGAACAAGGCAAGACATATAAGCCAAGAAAGAAAAACTGATTTCACATTGACCCGCACAGTACTGTCAAGAATGAATAGTATAATAGCGTAACATATGGTGCCTATAGGAATTAGAATAAGACTAAGTAGTGAGAGACTAAAAAATCCAGTTTAGTGTAGGCGATTTAAGTATAGATGGAATTAAGGTGCCGCTATCTCCAGTATTGACTTGAAAACCTCCAGTAGCATTAGCTAGTAAAAATACGGTAAGTGCTATACCCGCAGTGACTAAGCAGATTAGAACACCTGCTCCAAAAAACTTAGCAAATAACTTGATAATTTGCTCTATGCCAGAGGTTAATGACTTAGCGGATTTCGAAAAATTAGAATTTTTTTTTATTCTATCAGCTACGTTACTTGCTTCATTCTTTACATTTCGAGCTACGTCTGTAGCTTCTTGTCTCACGTTATTTACGATGTCATTTATAGTGGTGTTCCCACCTTTCATACGTGATCTATCTTCTGGTGTAGAAGCTTCTGGTAGTATAGCCCAAAATACGAAGTAAGCAATAAGTGGTATGCCTGTGAATATAATGAGAAGAACAGCAATTATTCGAACTACCGAAGTATCCATACCAAAATAAGCACTTATACCGCTACATACTCCTCCGAGTACTCTGTCGTCTGTATCTCTGTAGAGTTTCTTATTGTTGGTACTTGTCGTTCTTTGAGATTGTTTGGTATCTGTCTCGTCATCTATGTCCATATCCGCAGCTGATCCCATCAGTTGGGTAGCTTCAGCTACGTCTTTTTCGTTGATAAAGGTGTTCCCTTTTCTTATTTTTCCGAAAAATAGTTCAGCTATTCTGGCTTCTATATCTGTGAGTATTTCTTGTCCATCTATAGTGTTAGCAAAGTGATTTTCTAATGTTTGAAGATAATACGAGAGAGATTGGTATGCTTTTTCGTCAATAGAGACCGCTTGCCCTGCTAGATTTATTTGGATTATTTTATTCATTTTACGTTGGTTAGTTGGTTTACAGAGTTGCTGAGTTCAGTCCAAGTGTCGGCTAGTTGTTTGTTAAATTTTATTCCTTCTTCTGTGAGTGAGTAGTATTTTCGGGGTGGTCCTTGGTCACTTTCTTTCCACTCATATTTGAGTAGTCCAGCATTTTTTAATCGAGTGAGTAGTGGGTAAAGAGTTCCCTCTACTACGATGAGCTTTGCTTCTTTGAGGTGTGTGATTATGTCTGAAGCATATACTTCGCCACTGCTAGTCAGGGTGAGTATACAGTACTCTAAGACTCCCTTTCGCATTTGAGATTGTGTGTTTTCTATCTTCATTAGGTTATGCAAATATATATACATAAAAAGGTACTATGCAAAGCAAAGTACCTTTTGTTTTACAAATCGGTTAATAAACTCGATGAAAGGTGCTTTTCGATTTATAAAGCGAGAGGGGATTTTACGCTTTCACATGTAGGTAAATAATATACCTTTGCTCTTCGAAAAATTATGTCAGTTTTAGTAAATAAAGATTCTAAGATAATCGTTCAAGGATTCACAGGTAGCGAGGGTACATTCCACGCTGGTCAGATGATAGAATATGGTACACAGGTAGTAGGAGGCGTTACTCCTGGTAAAGGAGGTCAGACTCACTTGGACAAGCCGGTGTTTAATACTGTAGTAGATGCTGTGAAAGTCACAGGTGCTGATACAAGTATTATTTTTGTGCCACCTCCATTTGCAGCGGATGCTATCATGGAAGCTGCAGAAGCTGGTATCAAAGTAATAGTATGTATTACAGAAGGTATACCCGTAGCTGATATGGTAAAAGTAAAGGCGTACCTAGATAATACCGATAGTAGACTAATAGGTCCAAACTGTCCTGGTATCATTACTACAGATGAAGCTAAAGTAGGTATCATGCCAGGATTTATATTCAAAAAAGGTAAAATAGGTATAGTATCTAAGTCAGGGACACTTACCTATGAAGCGGTAGATCAAGTAGTAAAAGCAGGTATGGGATGTACTACTGCCATAGGTATAGGTGGAGACCCTATCATAGGTACATCTATGAAAGAAGCAGTAGAGCTTCTTATGAATGATCCAGAGACAGAAGGAATAGTGATGATAGGTGAGATAGGTGGAGGTATGGAAGCCGAAGCTGCTCGCTATATAAAAGAGTACGGTACTAAACCAGTAGTAGGATTTATAGCAGGAGAAACAGCACCTGCTGGACGTACTATGGGTCACGCAGGAGCTATAGTAGGGGGAGAGGATGATACTGCCGCTGCAAAAAAAGCAATAATGAGAGAATGTGGACTACACGTAGTTGATTCTCCCGCAGGAATAGGAGCTAAAATGGCTGAAGTTCTTAGTTAAGTACTCGCACACAGATATATATTAGAGATGGCTCTTCAGTGATGAAGAGCCATTTTTTGTGGGTTAATTTCAGTACACTTGATTAGTATGTTCTGGGCAGTCATCTGTTATACCAAAATAGCTTTCAATTGCCGCATATAAATCGTTTTTCACTCGATTTCTATGCGTTAAAAAATAATACCATAGCTCAGGGTATGCGATGATTTTTCGCCTTTACAAACCTTCGATAAACTCAATTTGTTTAAACGACACTTAAAAACTAAATGGGTATTATTTAATTCCACATAGGGGTCTAGAAGAAAGAAGGGGTCAGCTGTATTTTATGGGGAGCTAGGCAAAAAGCTTACTTAGTCTAAAGAGGAAAAAGTCAGTATCAGATACGCCTCTAAGGTTAGCCCTAAAGAGCTTTATTTTGGAGTTAAAAGACTCAGCA
>Ga0209390_10004931_pt1 | contig 19511 bp, 12 predicted proteins | sample BON01_FD_187212 | JGI IMG/M metagenome (GOLD analysis project Ga0209390, IMG submission 187212) | Freshwater microbial communities from Lake Bonney liftoff mats and glacier meltwater in Antarctica - BON-01 (SPAdes) (version 2) | ecosystem: Environmental > Aquatic > Freshwater > Ice > Glacier...
CTTTCACATAAACAAACCGACAAATCACCGCGCCCCCTTCCCCTCTCCCTCTGCCCCGCACACACGCACAACGAAAAAACAGGAAGGCGGCCGTGACCGCCCGCATCCTGGGTCTAGTGCACGAGCTGTGCGCCAAGCGCATCCACGTGACCAAGCGCGACCTGTTCTACACCGACGTGAAATTGTTCGAGGACCAGTCGGCGAGCGACGCCGTGCTGGACGACCTGAGCTGCATGCTCGGGTGCACGCGCTCGAGCCTCAACGTGGTGGCGTCGGAGAAGGGTGCGTGGGCGGGGTGGTGGAGGGTGTCGTGGTGCTGCTGCCTGTTGTCTGCGTGGTGGTGCTGCCTGTTGTCCGCGTGGTGCTGCTGCCTGTTGTCTGCGTGGTGCTGCTGCCTGTTGTCTGCATCATTGCGCGCGCGGCTGCCGCTTCTTTTGTTTGTTGACCTCGACCGAGGGCCGTCAGGCGGGCGGGGTTGGTCTTGGGGAGGGGGGAATGTTTTTGGGGGGTTGTGTGTGTGTGTGTGTGTTTGGGGCCAAGGGGGTTGGCCTCCATGCTTGCGTCGGGGTTTCTGGGCCCCACGGCGGACCCGCGCGCGAGCGAGCAACAACACAGAGCAACACAATGCGAAAAGCAAAACTAAGCCGAAACCGCGCTCCAACCCCCCCAAACCCAAAACCCAAACAAAAAAAACAAAAAAGGCGTCGTCGTCGGCCGCCTCGCCTTCCGCGAGGACGGCGACGCCATCGACTGCCGCCGCATGGGCGTCGGCGGCAAGGCCATCCCCCCCAACGTCGACCGCGTCACGGACATCCGCTCGGACGCCCTCTTCATCCTGCTCGTGGAGAAGGACGCCGCCTTCATGCGCCTGGCCGAGGACCGCTTCTACAACGCGCACCCGTGCATCATCATGACCGCCAAGGGGCAGCCGGACGTGGCGTCGCGGTGAGTCGCGGTAGAGCGGGGAAAAAAAAAGGCGAGATATTTACACATGTAGGGGAGGGGGCGTGTTTTCTTGGAGGGACGGGCAAGTGTGGTGTGTTTGCGTTTCCCGTTTCCCGTTTTTGCGCGCGGGCGACTCGCTGAAAAGACGCCAAACCAAACACAAAAAACACAAAAAACAACAACAGCCTCTTTCTGCGCAAGCTCAAGACCACGCTCAAGATCCCCGTCTTGGCGCTGGTGGACTCGGATCCCTACGGCCTCAAGATCCTGAGCGTGTACATGAAGGTGCGGATGGACAATGGATGGATGATTCGTTCTTCTTCTTCCGACGGCGCCCTCTCGCGCTGCCGTCAGCTCACGCGCCTCTCCTCCTCTCTCTCTCTCTTGCTTCCTCTCTCTCTTCCTTCCTCCTTCCCTTAAACACATGCCTCGCATAACAAGAATCAAAACCAACACCAAAACCAAAACCAGAACCAAATAAAAACCAAAACCAAAACAACAAACAACCACCCGACGACAGGGCAGCATGAACATGTCGTACGACAGCAGCAACCTGACCACGCCCGACATCAAGTGGCTCGGGGTGCGGCCCTCGGACCTGGACCGCTTCCGCATCCCGGAGCAGTGCCGCCTGCCCATGACGGACGAGGACTTGAAGACGGGCAAGAAGCTGGTGAGAGTTTGTGTTGGGGCGGGCGGGCGCCGCGCCCTCGCAAATCAACGAAAGCACAATCGTTTGCAACCCACGCGTCCTGCCTCCCCCCCCGCCTGAAACCGACCAACATCCAACCGCCTCAACAACGACCATGTCGTAACCTTGTACACGATCCCAAACCAACACCAAAAAAACTACAAAAACCGACGGAAACAAAAAAAAACAAAACACAAAACAAAACGCAAACAGCTCGAGGAGGACTGGGTGCGCAGCAACCCGCTGTGGGTGGCCGAGCTCGAGCTGATGATGCGCACGCGCACCAAGGCCGAGATCCAGGCGCTCTCGAGCTTCGGCTTCCAGTACCTGAGCCAGGTGTACCTGCCGCTCAAGCTGCAGGAGGGGGACTGGATCTGAAGCTTGAGAGAAAAAAAAAGAGTGGGGGGCGCCCGCGCGTTTTTTTCTGCTCCGGCGTTATGTTTCGTTTTTGCGCGGGCGCCCCCTCTCGAGCCACGGCACACACACATCCGTCCCCTTGCCGCTGAAAACTGCAGCATGGGCGGCTCGGACGTGGACGACAGAGAGAGTGCAAGGCGGGCTCGCGCGGTTTCCCCGCCCGACCACGCGCACGTAAAGATATAGAAAAAAAAGAACAAGATTAAATTTGCAGGTTTCGGCGTTCTGAGCACAAACGCGACGAAAAAAAAAAAACGCTCGTCTCTCTCTTATCCTCGCCCAACCCTCTCCTAATTGAACGGGTCCAGCTGCGGCGTGTGCTCCGACGCAAACTGCTTGCCCGTCGCCAGGCACCCCGTGCACATCACCTTGCCCGTGCCCGAGCAGTTTGGGCAGGAGCAGCCACCGCCGCCGCCGCCGCCGCCGCCGCCGCCGCCGCCCCCGCCGCCCCCGCCGCCGCCCGCCGCCGACGCCGCCAACGACGCCAACGCCAACGCCGACGAGCCCCCCGCCCCCGCGAGCGCCGGGTCCACCCCCCCGCCCATGCACGACCCGCACAGCAGGTACCCCGTCCCCTCGCAGTAGTGGCACCTCCCCCGCCGCTGCTTCTTGACGTTGCTCTGCTCCACCACCAGCAAAGCGGACAAAACGCCGACGGCGCCTCCGCAGAAGGACGCGACGATCGGGTCGACGGCCGCCAGCTGCCCCGGCAGGCCCGCGCCCTGCAGCACCTCTGCGTACGTGGCGCCGCCCAGCCCCATGCGCACCTCGAGCAACGGGGCGAGGAGGCCGCCGAAAAGGATCACGCCGCCCACAAAGGTCAGGTAGAAGGTCCAGTAGCGCGAGAGCGTCTTGTCCGTGAGCGGCGGCAAGAAGGGCAGCGCCGAAAGGTAGGGCTCGTCGGCCACCTCTGCGGCCGGCGGCAACTCTCCGCCCTTCAGGCGCTGCTGGATGCGCAGCCGGCGCACCTCCTCCATCAGCAAAAAGATGCGCGCGCGGCGGGCGGCGATGCCGGAGCGCACCTCCTCGAGCTGCAGGCCGGCGAAATCCTTGACGCTGTCGCGCCCCTCGATGATGCAAAAGTTCTGCGAGGCGCGCAGGTCGTCGATCTCGTCCAGCGAGGAGAAGAGGGGCGGCGGGGGGGCGGCGGATGATGCGGCGGCGGCGGATGCGGCGGCGGCGGCGGCGGGCCGCTGGTTGGGCGCGGCGGCGGCGGCAGCGGCCGCGGGGGACGCCGGCGGGGCGGCGGACGGCGGCGGCGGCGGGGGCAGCTGGGAGGGGCCCTGCCCCGCTGACGCGGCGGCGGCTGCTGGTGGCGCGGGCTTCCTGGAGCTGTGTTGTTTTGTCGTGTGGGTTTTTGGGGCGGTGTCAGCGGCCGGCAGAGAGAGCGCGCGCGCGCGACGGCGGCGGCGGCGGCGCGGGATCGGCGGCGTCGCGCGAGCGCGCGCATTCTCCTCAGCTTGCCGCCCAGTCCCCCACCCCCTGGTCTCGTCTGGTCGCACGCTCACCTCGTCGACGCGTCCTCCCCGCCGCCATTGGCCGGCGTCGCTCGGGGCGGCGCCTGGCGCGCGCGCAGGGCCGAGCGGCGCAGCTGGTTCTGGTGCAGGGGGTCGAAGCGCAGCGCGCGCGCCGCCTCTTGGCGGCGCGGGAGGAAGTAAAGCGCAGGGGTCCAAGCGGCGGCCGCGGAGCGCCCGCTGCAGCTGCAGCCGGCGTGCGACGCCGCGCGCGTCAGAGGCATCGTTGCACTTTTCCTCTCTCTCTCCTGTCGACAAAAAGGGATTGAAGAGGACAAAGAGTTGCGCCTCACTGGTGTGTTTGAGTTTCGGCTCGATGATGAGGACGGGGATGGGGAGGGTGATGGGTGTGCTGTGGGCGGTAGATGCAAGCAAGAGCTCTGTCGTTCAAGGGCCTTGGACTCCAAGGCGGAACTTTTGCTCCTCCCTCCCCCTTCTCCTCCTCCTCCTCCCCCCGCTCTCACTCACAACACCAAACAACGAACGCGAGAACAATGGCCATCCGCGCCCCTGCGATGGCCATGCGGCTGATCGACAGCCACGTCCATGTGTGGGCGCCGCCCGACCTGGCCGCGACCAAGTACCCCTACCAAGCGACGCTCATCGGCACGACCTCGGCGGCCCCGCCCGTCGACGGCGCCGCGCCGCGCCTCCTGGCCGCGCTCGAGAGGGAGCGCGAGGCGTCCTCGTCGGCGTCGTCGTCGTCGTCGCGCGGCCACCGCGTGGGCGCCCTCGTCGTGCAGGCGGGCTGCCACCAGTACGACCACAGCTACCTGACGGACGCGCTCATGGCCGCGCCGCCCGGCCAGCTGGTCGGCTGCGCGCTCGCGGACCCGTCGAAGGGCGCCCGGTCGGGCGTTGCCGCCCTCCGCGCGCTGGCGGCGCTCGACCGGGAGGCCGGCGGCGGCGGCGGCGGCGGCGGCGGCGGCGGCGGCGGCGGCGGCGCCGACGAGAAACACATGCGCCGGCGCCGCAAGCTGTACCGCGCCGTGCGCTTCAACCCCTACCTGTGGCCCGCGCACGCGGCCGAGCCTGCGGGCGTCGGCAGCAGCAGCGGCGGCGGTGGCGGCGCCTGCGCCGACGCCGACGCCGACGACGACCGGCGGATGAGCGGGCCGACGGGGCGCGCGCTGTTCTCGGCGGCGGGGGAGCTGGGCCTGGCGGCATGCTTCATGCCGTTCAGGGGTTTGGAGGGCGTCGCGGACGACATCGAGCGCCTAATGGACGCTTCCCCGACGACGGCGGTCGTGATCGACCACTACGGCTTCTGCGCGGCGAGCACAGGGACGGCGGGAGGAGGGGGCAGCCGGGGCGGCGGTTCGGCGCAACGGCAAGAGCAGCAGCAGCAGCACGCAGCCCAAAACACCCTTCTGGTCGGCCGGTCGCCCGAGTGGCGCCGCCTGCTGTCGTGGGCGGCGTCCCGCCCGCAGTTGCGCGTCAAGGCGTCGGCCGCCGTGCGCGTGTCGCGAGCCCCCTACCCGCACGCCGACGCCTCGCTGCACGCGCTTCGGGCGCTGGTCGGCAGCTACGGACCGGAGCGCGTGATGTGGGGCAGCGACTGGCCCTGGGTGGAGGACCCGGGCACGTTCGCGGCGTCGGCGGCCCTGGCGGGCGCGGGCGGGGATGCGGGCGGGGGTGCGGGCGGGGGTGCTTCGAGCGGGTGGGCGCCCTACGGCTACGAGGGGTCTTGGCGCCTGCCGACCGACGCGGCCGCGACGGGTGCGGGCGCCGAGGGGTTTGCGGCGGACGCAGGCGGCGCGCCCGCGGAACCGCGCCCGGCGCCGCTCACGGAAGCGGAGGCGCGGTGGGTGTTTGGCGGCTCGGCGCGCGCGCTCTTCCCCGGGGCGTGGGACGACGGCGACGACGGGGGGGGCGACGCGTGAGGGCGGCCGGAGCCGGAGCCGGGCGCTTTTTTTTTTTCCCCGCTTCAACGACACAGTCTTGACAAGGCTTGAACGGGTTGCAGGACATATATCAGAGAGAGAAGCCCTGCGGGGGCGAGAAAAACAGGATCGGACGCACGGGCCCCCTTGCGCCCTCCCCGCCCCTTTCTCAGAAAACGTCGATTGGCAGCCAAGAAGAGAGAAGAGGTGAAGGACGGGGCGGCCGTCATGGGCAACGGAAAGGGGCGGCGCCTGCGCGCGGGAGCCAGGGCTCGCCCTTCGCCACGAGAAGAACGATCGTTGGACGGTTGCAGAGTCCAAGACGATTCGAGGGACTTTGCAACACAAGAGCGAGTAACCTGCTGGGTTTGAGCACGACATCGGGCGGATGGCCCCCCTCCCGCCCCCCGCCAACCCCCCGCTCAAAAAATGTCGAGCACCCGCTCGACCGGCGCCCGGCACACGGGGCAGGCGGCGCGGCGCGCGCCCCCGCTCGCCTGCGCAAACAGCGCGCGCGCGCAGGCGCGGCACACGCACCGGTGCACGGTGCTGCCGTGCAGGAGCCCGGCGTTGCGCGGCTCGGTCAGGCACACGACGCACAGGCGGCTGTCCTCGTCGTCGTCGTCGTCGTCGCCGCCCGCGCTCGCGGCGGCGGCGGCGGCGGCAGGCTTGGCGGCAGGAGGGGCCGCGGACGAGCCTGGGCCGCCGCCCGTCGTCGCTCTTGCCCCTCGGGCCGGCGATGGTGCGGCCGTTGCCGCCGCTGCCGCCGCCGACGCGGCCGCCACCGCCGCGGGGCTCAGAAAGGGGTGCGCCTCCGCCACGGGCACGACGACCGGCGGCCGGGCCGCCACCGCCGCCGCCGCCGCCGCCGCCGCCGCCGCTGGCCGCGGCGCCGCTCCGCCTCGCGCTCCCCCGCCCGCGAGGTGCCTCGACCCGGCAAGCGACCCCTCTTCCTCCTCGGCCACCGCCGCCGCCGCCAGCCGCCGCGCAAACTGCTCGTCCGTCTCGCCCGGGAGCGCGCGCAGGCCGTCGGCCGAGTCGGCCGCGGGAGGCGGCCGCGGCGCCTCTCGCGTCGTTCGCCTCGACAGCGGGGCGTGCTGCGGCTGCTGGTGCTGCTGGTGCTGCGGTTGCGCGCCTCGCCCTCCCCCGCCCTGCGCCGCCCACGGAGAAGGCACCACACCCGCCGGCTGCTGCTGCTGCTGCTGCCGCTGCTGCTGCTGCTGCTGCTGCTGCTGCCGCTGCTGCTGCTGCGCCGCAACCCCGCCCCCCGCCCCGCCAAACAGTAGCCCGGGCGGCGGCCGCCGCTCGTTGCACGCCTCTACAAACCGCGCAAAGTCGGCCGCCGACGCGTGCGCCGCCGCGACGCGCACCTGCAGCACCCACCCGCCCGTGGCGGCGTCGTGCCTGGCGGCCACGCGCTGCGGCGGCGGGTGGGACGGGTGCAGCCGCAGGAGCGCGGCGCCCGGCCCGGCAGCCCCGCGGGCGCCGCCCCCGGCCCTGCCCCCGCCCGAGCTCACGGGGTAGGCCCTCGCGCCGTCGAGCCACACGCGCGTCCGCGGCGCCGCGCACCGCGCGTCGCGGAAGAGCAGCAGCTCGGCCCGCACCAGGCCCGGCGCGCCGGGCGAGGCGCCGCCCGGCGGCTCCAGCCGCGGCACGATCGCCGCCCAGCGCGCCTTGTCAGCGCTGCCCGTCCACGAGTTGGCCAGCGAGGTGGGCGCGCGCACGGCCACGTACCCGGCGTGCGAGGCGCCCGCGCCGCACGTCTCCAGGCGCCGCGCGACGGCGGCCGCGGCGGCCTCGTCCTGCGCGTCGGCAAAGGCGCCGCCGCCGCCGCCGTCGGCGCCGTTGGGCCCACCTGCGCCGCCCGCCGCCCCCGCCCCCGCCGCCAGGGTTCCCGCCCTCGCCGCCGCCGCCGCCGCCGCCGCCGGACCCTCCACGCGCGGCACCAGCGCCAGGTCGTAGGGCGTGAACCCGGCGGCGTTCTCGAGCCAGGGCGACGCGCCCGCCGCCAGCAGCGCCTCGACCGCCGCCGCCGAGCGCGCCGCGACGGCCTCGTGCAGGGGCGTGGCGCCCGCCCCGAGCGCCGCGGAGGCGTCGGCGCCCGCCCGTCCGTGCATGCCCGCGCCCGCGACCCGTTCCGCGCACGCGGCGGAGCCGCGCGGGGGCAGGCGCGCGGCGTTGGGGTCGGCGCCCCACGCGAGCAGGACGGCGCAGCAGCCGGCGCCGCCGGGAAGGCGCGCGGCCAGGTGCAGCGGGGTGCGCCCGTCGGCGTCGCGGGCGGCCCACAGAGCGGCGCGCGCCTGCGCGGGGTCGGGCGTGGCACGGATCAGGGCGTCGAGGCGCTGCGCGTCGCCGCGCTTGGTCGCCGCAAAGAGCGAGGCGGCGCCCGGGCCGCCGCCGCCGCCGCCGGACGTTGCGGCTCCCGCTGCGCCGCCGTCGCCCGAACCGCCAAACGCCGAAGAAGCGGCGGCCCCCATTCGTGCGTCCGGGGTGCCCGCCCTGATTGGTCCTATGCTGTGCCTATCGATCAGTCGGTTGCCTGCTTGTTGGTCAATTTGCGCGTCTTGAAGCGGGGGGGGGGAGGCGCTTCTCCGAGAATCCGCGGGGTTCCTTCCTCCGTTCCGAGAGAGAGAGAGAGAGAGGACGTTAAGGGGCAGCTTCCGAGCGGGGGTTCGGGCGAGAGTCAGGCGGGCGACCAGAAGGGGCCGCGGGCGAGTCGATTGTGTGTCGTATGGCGCTTGATTGGAGACGAAGAGTGCAGAGCATGCGGTTTGTGTGCGCAAGCGGCGGCGGCGGCAAGGGAGACGAGCGGCGACGCGTCGCGCGGCGCTTCGGGCGACGCCCAGAACGCCCGACCGCCCAAAACGGCGCCCCTCCTCTCCCCCCACGGGTCGACCGATTAACGGCCCCTCCCGAGTACTGTCACCACCACCCGGATCATCCTCTTGACTCTCAGCACCAAAGGTCCCAAAACATGGCGACGATCGCGCGACGCTGAAGAAAAAAACCGACTCCCTGTCTGTCGATCCCCTCCCCTCTCTCGCACCCGCCGGAAAACATTTGAAGCATGCCGCTGCGGCGCGTGCACCTCGAGGTCGGCCTCCTGACCGTCTCGACCTCCCGGCTGGCGTACGAGCTGGCCACCCTCGGCAGGGGGGCAGGTGAGCGCAAAAAAAGCCATGCCGAGCGACCGCGCGCGCGCGCCCGTCGCCGCTCGCTCGTAGTCACCGCCGCTCGCTCACAAAACCCGCTCTCTCCCCTCGACACGACGACGAAAAACAAAAAACAAAAAACAGGCCCCCCGATCCTCGCCGCCGGCCTGCTCGCCCTCGCCGCGCTCGCCCTCGCCCTCGAGTTCTCGCGCGGCGACCGCGCCGCCCTCGCGCTCGCCCTGTCGCCCGGGCCCCCCTACGCCGCCCGCCGCGCTGAGTCGCCGGGCCTCGCGCTCGGCGCCCTGGCGGCGCCGTCCGTGCTGGCGGCGCTGGCGGCGGCGGCCTCGGCGGCAACGGCGGCCTCTCCCCTCGACGTCGGCGGCGATGGCAGCGGCGGCAGCAGCGGCGGCGGCGGCGGCCCGTGGCTCGAGTGGCTGCAGTCGTCGCTGGCCGGGACGCTCCTGGCGCTGATGGCGCTGGCGGCGTCGACGCGCGCGCTGGGGCCCGGGTGGGGCTGGCTGCCGCCGGCGCCGCCCGCTGAGCAAAGGACCGAGGCGGCGGCGGCGAACGGCGGCGGCGCTGCGGCGGCGGCGGCGGCGAGGGAGCGGGCGGCGGCCGACGATTTGGCGCTGCTGTCGGCGGCGGCGTCCAGGGCGGCCTCTTCCTGCGCGCCCTTTTCCCGGGCCGAGGTCGCGTACATGGCCGCGTGCGCGGCGTCCGCGGCCCTGGTCATGCTGCCCGTCGCGTCGCTGTCGGCCCCCGGCAAAGAGGGGCGAGGGGGCGGGGGCGCCGGCGCTTCGGCAGCCGCCGCCGCTTCGCCCGCCGCCGCCTCGGCCGCCGCCGAGGCCGCCTTGCTCGCGGCGACGGCGGGCGTCCCCCTCGGCGCCCACCTCGTCATGCGCGCGCTGCCCGGCTGCTTCAGCCTGGGCGAGGGCCTGGCTCTGGGCCAGGGCCTCGCGGCCCTGGCGGTGGCGGCCGCCGTGCAGGCCCCCCTGGCCGTCCGCGCGTTTGTGCCCCCGGCGGCGCGGGCGGCGGCGGCGGCGACGCGGGCGGCGGCCTTCCGCTGGGCCGGCGGCGACGACCGCGGGGCGCCCCCCGTCCCGCCCGAGTGGGTGTTTGCGGCGGCGGCGCCCCCGCCCGCGGCCGCCCTGCCCGTGTTCGTGGTGACGCTGCTGGCGGCGACCCTGGGGCTCGCGGCGTGCGCGGCGGTGCTGGGGCCGTGGGCGGCGCGGGCGGCGGGGCTGGGCGCGGCGGCGGCGGCGGCGGCGGCGGCGGCAGAAGGGCGGGCGGACGCAGGGGCGGCGGCGGCGGCGGCGGCAGACGCCAACGGCGGCGCCCCGGGGACCTCTGCCTCGTCGTCGTCCGGCGAGGAGGGGAGCGGAGAGGAGAACGACGCCGCGCCGTCCCGGACACGGCCCCGCCGCCGCCGCCGGCCGGCGCGGCCAGAGCAGCCGCGGACGGAGGACGGCGCTCCCCGCCCCCCGCCGAGCGCCGGACGCGCGGCGGCGGCGGCGGCCGGGGCCGGCGGCGCCCGCCGGCCGCCGCCGCCGCCAACCCCCCTCCCGCTCGCCCCGCTGCCCCTCCGCCTGGCCGCCCTGCTGCTCTTCCCCGCGCTGGCCGCCCACGTCGTGCTGCTCGCGCGCTGGACCCTCCTGTCGTTCGTGCCGGCGGGCGGCTGCCGGCGCGCGGGACTGCTGGCCTACTGGGCGGCCGTCCTCGGCGCCTCGCTCCCGGCCATGGGTTTCGCCGCCCGCCTGGGGGCGCCGCCGGCCGCCGCGCCGCGCAAAGGCGCCGCGCCGCGCGACCGCCTTTCGCCGCCGCCGCCGCGCCGCCGCCGCCGCCCGCTCCCCCGGATCGTCCTGCGCAAGGGGTACCACCTGGTCGCGCTGGCGCTCTTCCTGCCGGCCTTTTACGCCGACCTGCCGATGCTGTGCGTCGCGCTGGCCATCGCATTTGCGGCGCTGGTGGCGGCGGAGGCCGTGCGCGTCGGCGGCGCCGCCCTCGCCCCGGCCGCCGGCGGCGGCGCCGCCGGCGCCGCCTCTTCGACGCCGCCGCTGCCCGCCCTGCTGCTCGCGCGCCCCCTCGTCGCCGCCTCGGCCGCCCTCCAGCGCTTCATGGGCGGGTTCGTCGACGCGCGCGACGCCGGCGGGGCGGTCTACGTCACCCACTTCACGCTGCTGCTCGGAATCGCCCTGCCCATCTGGGTGGCCGCCTGCGCGCTGCCGGGCGGCGCGCGGGCGGCGCGCGCGGACGGCGCGAGCCTGCAGGCGCTGGCGCCGGCGTGCCTGCTGCTGAACCCGCCGCCGCCGCCGCAGTGGTTCCTGGCCGCTGACCCGTGCGCGCTCGACCCGTCCTCGCAGCAGCAGCAGCGCGGGGGCCGCGTGGCCGCCTGGGCCTCGGCGGCGCTCGGACCGCGGGGGCGCGCCGCGGCCAGGGGTGCTCTCGCGTCGGCCGCGCGCGCCTGCGCGTCGCTCGGGCTGGCCGCCGGCCCCGCGGGCTTTGGGGGCGGCGGGGGCAACAACGGCACGGGCGCCAACGGAGGCGCCGGTCCTCGATCAGCGGCGGGGGCAGGCGGAGCAGCGGCAGCAGGAACAACGGGGGCAGAAGCGGCGACGGCGGCGGCGGCAGAAGCGTCGGCGGTCGCCACGCCGCTCGCCGTGGTCCTGTCGGGCCTGGCCGGCGCCGCCATCATCGGCGTCGGCGACACGGCGGCGTCAGCGGTGGGCCGCCTGCTCGGGCGCGTGCCCGTGCACGCGGGCAGCCGCAAGACGGTCGAGGGCACGGCCGCGGGCGTGGCGTCCACCATGCTCGCGTGGCTGCCGCTCGCGGCGCTCGCGGGGTGGCCGGCGGACGCGGGCGAGGCTGCTGATGCCGCCAGCGGCGGCGGAGGACGAGGGGGCGGCGGCTCGGCCGGCAGGGCGAGGGTGTGGGCCGAGCTGGCCGCCGCGACGCTCGGCGCCGGCTTGCTCGAGGCGGCGACGTCGCAGCTGGACAACCTGCTGATCCCGCTCTTCTACCTGCCGCACCTGCTGCTGGTCGTGCGCGCGGGCGGCGGCGCTTGACACTCCTTCTAAACGTATGGGGTTCGTCGCGTAGACCGATCCTAGATTCTGTTTGCTTTGGTTCGCGCGATCGAATAACAAACGACAGACGACGACAGAAGGAAGTTCCGCCCTCCTCTCTCTTTTGAATTCCTCCGACCGCCCGGAGGGCACAAGATGCCGCAGGTGTTCGTCGCGGTCTGCTGCTGCGACTGCCAGGCGTTCCAGGTGCAGCAGGAGAAGCAGAGCGGGCGCTTCACGTGCCCGCTGTGCGGCCGCAAGCAGGCGTTTCGACGGGCGTACGCGCGCTCCTCGCGCGCCGCCGAGGTTCGCGCCGCCGTCGCCGACCTCAACGCCCGCCGGGGCGCCCTGGGGGAGGCGCAAGCGGCGGCGGCCGAGCGCGAGGGGCGGGCGGCCGGGGCGGCGGGGAAGAGGGGGCGGGGCGCGGGGCACGAGGAGGAGAGATTGGAGGAGGAGGACGCCGCGGGCGCCGCCTGGGGGAAATTCCTGCCGGCGGCGGCAAGGGCGCGAGGGGACGAGGGGGAGGAGGACGGCGGCGGCGGGACGCATGAGGAGGGCGCGCGGCGCTTTCGTCCACCGTCGGACGGACAGGGGGGCGCCGCCGAGGCGGCGCGCGCGCGCTGGCAGCAGCCACACGAGCCGGAAGCGGAGGCGGCGGGAGGAGGGGGCGGAGGCGCACGAGCGGGAGGGGCGCGCAGCAGCGGCGGCGGTCGCGACTGGCGCGGAGGGCGGCGGCAGCAGCAGGGGCAGCAGCAGCGGTGGGGGGGCGCGGGGCGGGCGGCCCAGGTTGCAGCAGCCATGAGGCCGCGGTGGCAGCAGCAGGAGCAGCAGCAGGAGCAGCAGGAGGAGCAGCAGCAGCAGCAGCAGCAGCCCCCTCGGCAGCCCTGGCCGCTCCGCGAGGCCGCGCCGTCGCCGCAGCAGCCGCCGCCGCCGCAACCGCCGCCGCCGCTGCCGCAACCGGCGCGCGCGGCCCCTTTGCCGCCGCCGCCGCCGCCTCGGCAGCAGGAGCGGCAGCAGCCCTCGTTTCCCGAAAAGCAGCAGCAGCAGCAGCAGGCCCGTCGACCGCCCCAGGAGCCGCAGGAGCAGCAGCAGGAGAGCAACGCCTGGGGCGCCTTTCTGGGGGCCGCCGCCGGCGGGTCGGACGAGGGCGACGGCGACCGCGGCGATGGCGACTGCGGCGATGGCGACGACGACGACAACGCTTGGGGCGCGCGGCCGGCGGCGGCAGGAGGGGCCCCGCCCTCGCGGGCGGCGCGCGCGCGCTGGGAGTAGGTGCACCTATTGAGAATGTGCGCTGTGATAATGGATAAGAGTGTCCGGTTATGGTGCGGATGCGGGTTCCCGTTCCCTTCTCTCTTTGAAAAATGTTGTCTCCGAGTTTTCCGAGCCGGCGCCGGCGCCCTCGCCCCCCCCGCTTCGGCGTCTCAGGGCGGCGGCGGCGCGGGCGGCCGGCGCGACAGCAGCGGCGGCACGAAGCGGGCGCGCTGGGGTGGCTGCGAGGGCGGCGGCGGCTTGGCCGGGTCGCCGGCCTCGAGGTGGGCCCCGGCGCCGGGCAGCGCGCGCGCGGCGGCCAGCGCCTGGCGCCGCGCCGCGGCCACCGCCTGCCGCTGCCGCTGCTGCTGCTGCTGCTGCTGCGACGGCGCCTGCGCCGGCGGGAGCGGCAGCGGCAGCTCGAGCGGCGCGGGCAGCGCGGCCTCTGCAGCGTCGGCCGCCGCCGCAGGAGCGGGCTCGGCAGCAGCAAACGCCGCAGGAGCAGCGGCAGGCCTGGGCGGGACCGCGTGGAGGGGGCGCGGCCGCTTTGCGCGGGCGGCCCCGTAAGCGGCGGCGGGGCCCCACGACGGCAGCGCGCTCTTCTTTGGCCGCGCGGCCTCCTCCTCCTCCTCCTCCTCCTCCTCCTCCCGCGCGCCCGGCCCCCCGCCGTCGCCCCCCTCGTCTCCTGCTCCCGCCTTGCGGCGCGGCGCCTGCGCCGCCGCCGCCCGCGCCGCCCGCTCCTGCCCGATCTCATGCCACCGCGCCAGCGCCCGCCGCGCCGCCGCGCCACGCGCAGTGGCCGCCGGCTGCCCCCCCACCCGCCTCGCGGCGCCCGCCCCGCCGCCCGCCGCCGACGCGCGGCCGCCGCCCTCTCCTCCTTGTCCGCCGACCGGAGACGGCCCCTCCTCCTCCGGGCGGCAAAAGTCGCACGCCTGCTCGCCCGGGAGGCACCCGCCCGCCTCGCGCCGCTCCCCAAAGTGCGCCAGCAGCCGCCGCCGCAGGCATCCCGCCGAGCCGCCCAGCAGCGCCGACACCGCCGCCACGGGCACCGCCCCCCGCTCCCCGCCGCCGTCGCCGCCGTCGCCGCCGCCCCCGGCGTCCCCGTCGCCGCCGCCGCCGCCGCCGCCGCCGCCGCCCCTCTTTTGCAGCGCCGCCAGCGTCTCGAGCTCCTCGCGCGACACCCACACCACGCTCTCCGCCGCCCCGCCGTCGCGCCCCGCCCGCCCCGCCTCCTGCGCGTAGGCGCCGACGCTCCCGGGAGGTCCGTCGTGCGCCACGAACCGCACGTCCCCCCGGTCCAGGCCCATGCCAAAGGCGACGGTCGCGACCACCACGCGCAGGTCGCCGGCCGCCCACTGCGCGCAGACGCGAGCGCGCTGCGCTGCGTCGCGCCCGGCGTGGAAGGGCGCGGCGTCGACCCCCGCGTTGACGAGCGCGGCGGCCAGCGCGTCGACGCGGGCGCGCGTGCGGGCGTAGACGATGCCAGAAGAGCTTCCCATGTGGCCGGCGGCGCGGCGGCGGACGAAGCGCAGGAGGTCGCGGGTGCCTGCGGCGGCGGCGCGCTTGTCGAGCGAGGCGGAAGAGTTGGCCGCAAGCGTGCCTCCCGCCCGGTCGTCGCCGCTGCCGCTGCCGTCGCCGCTGCCGCTGTTGGCGTCTCTGTCCTCGTCGCTCGCCCCCCCGCCCTCCCCCTTGCGCTGCCGCCTCCTCTCCTGCTCCAGCAACAGCACCTCCTTGTACCGCACCCCGTACCGCAGGTTGGGCCGGTTGTACGAGCCGCACAGCGTGACCCCTTGCCCCTCGCCCAGCCTCAGCCCGAGCGCGCCCGCGATCTCCCGCCGGTCCCGCGGCGTGGCCGTCGCCGTCGCCGCCAGCATCGGCACCGAGGGAAACGCCTCCCGCAGCCGCGCCCTCAGCTCCAGGTAGGCGGGCCGAAAGTCCCGGCCCCACGACACCACGCAGTGTGCCTCGTCGACCGCGAAGGCGACGAGGCTGCCGGCCGCCTCGGCCTCGCGCAGGGCGTCGGACACGCTCTCGCGCCGGAGCGACTCCGGCGTCGCGTACACTAGGCGGACGGAGGGGTCGCCGCCGGCCAAGTCGCGCAGGGTGGCCGCGCGTCGCGCCTCGCCGACCTCACTCGACAGGGACTCGGCGTCGACCCCGAGGTCGTCCTGCAGGCGGGCGACCTGCTCGCGCGCGAGGGCGAGCAGGGGGGTGAGGACGAGGACGAAGCAGCCGAGCGGCGGTGGCGGAGGAGGGGGCGGCGGCGGCGGCGGTGGGTTTCGGTCGTGGGTCTCTCTTTGCCCTTGCCGCCGCGCCTCCTCCTCCTCCCACTCGCGCCGCCGCTGCTGCCGCGCCTCGAAGCGCACCAGGGCCGGAAGCTGGAACGCCAGGCTCTTGCCGCCGCCCGTGGCCATGACCAGCAGCACGTCGCGCCCGGACAGCAGCGCGCCCGCCGCCTCGCGCTGCAGCGGCCGGAAGGCGCCGCCGGGGCCCCAGTGGCGGCGCAGCACGCGCAGCATGAGCGCCGGGTCCTGCTCGCTCGCCGCCGCCGGCGGCCGCTCGCCGGGCGGGGGTGGTTTGTCCTCCTGCTGCTGCTGCTGCTGCTGCTGCTGCCGCTGCCGCTCGGCGGCCGCCGGCGCGTCGCCGCCGGGCGGCGGTGGTGGGTCGGCGGACAGAGCGACGGCGCGCCGGCGCATCGTGCTTTTGGGCTGGACCGAGCAGCGACACCTGGTGGGTCTCGGACGTGTTTGACGCAAGGGGGCGTGACTCACGCCGCGCGAGTGAGGGAGAGAGGTGGCGGAAGAGAGAGGGGAGCAAAAACAGGTGCCGTCTGTCGTGGTGATGATGGGGATCGTGCGTGCGAGATTTGCAGCAAAGGGGGGCGCGCGAGAAGGTAGGTGGATCGGCGAGTAAGACTGTCCGGATTGTGGGTCTGGGATGAAGGAGGGGGGCAATTGCGAGCGAGCAAAAGCAAATCACGCCCGATCGCCCAAACGAGCGGAAGGCCGGGGGGAGGAGCGACCCAGCGTCGGCGTCGTTTCTCGTGCTCGTCGGACCGAAAAGAAAGGGACGCGGCGCTTGCTGCTCCATCCTCCTTCTCTCTGTCGTAACAAACACTCCATCAAACAATCCGTCACCCCAATTCAGCGCTTCACAAGCCCCAGCAAGCTGCTGCTCCTCTTCCTCGCTCGAGAAAACAAACCACAAGCGACAGAGCGGCAGCGCGTCCTACAAGCGCAAGGCCGCCATCGCCGCGGGCCTCTACGCGCCGGCGGGGCCCGGGGCGCCCGGGTGGGCGTTCTACCAGGGCCTGCAGGCGTCGGCGGCCGCGGCCAAGGCCAAGGCCCAGGCCCAGGCCCAGTGAATGGGGTCGACGGGAGGGGACGACTGGGGGGGAGCAGGGAGCCCTCCTCTTTTTCTCCACCCCCCTCCTTCTCTTTTCTCTTTTCGGTCTCTCGCGCCGCCGCCCCCTTGATTTTGTTTTCCTCTCGTTTGGTCGCCCCCCCCCCCCCCCCCCCCCCCCCCCCCCGCCCGGCGCCCGCGTGGCTCTGATTTCGCCGAGGTCGGTCGGTCGCTTTCTTTTTCGGGTCCTCAATTTGCTCCCTCCCTCTCCGCCGACCGTTGTTCCTGCAAATATCGCAATGACGTCGACCGACGGCTCCTTTGGCGGCCGCGTGTACGCGGCAGTCGCCGCGGGCTGGAGCGTTGAGAGGGTTCGCCGCGTGATCGATGAGTGCGCGCCGCCGGGGGACGAGCGGCGGCGAGCAGAGGCCGTCAACAAAATTTGGGGCGATTTCGACGACTGGGAGCACAGCAAATATTGCTCCTTCGAGTCGCCGATGCAGGCCGCATACAATCTGGAGCGCGGGGATCTAGTCGGCCTGCTGCTCAAGGAGGGGGCCGACGTGGACGTGATCTGTGACGACACCGGCTACGAGTTGACCGCCCTCGCGGTGTGCGTCCGCTACGACCTGCCCGAAACCATCCACGCGCTGCTGCGCAAGGGGCACGACGCCAACCAGCCGCTACAGACTTGGTCTTATCCGCCGGAGAAAAAACGCGTTGAGGTTGATACTGGCTTTCTCCCTCGCGCATATGTGCCTTATCCCGGGTTCACTGTTTGACGCCGGAGGTTTTGCTCATCACGCTACGCCGCCGCCGCGGCTCGCCTGCCTCGAGGCGCTCGTGCGCGAGGGAGGCGTCAGCGTCGACGCGCGGGACGAGCACGGCAAGACGCCGCTCCACTAGGCCTCGGATTCGGAGAGCGACCGCATCGCCACGGTCGACCTGCTGGTGCGCCTGGGCGCGGACGTCAACGCGCGAGACAAGCGCGGGAGGACGCCCATATTTGCGTGCGCACACAGGGACGACGCCGCGCTGCTGCGGCGGCTGCTCGCGCATGGCGCGTCGCCGGATGCGGTCGACGACGAGGGATACACGCCGTTGACGACGACCTGCGTTTTTTTCTACAGTCACGACGTCGCGCTGGAGCTGGCGCGTCGCTCGACTCGCGAGACCTGCCGCGCTGTCGTCGCCTGCCCCGGCCAACGGAACGATGGCTACAGCGCGGTCGACTTTATCGCCCGGACAAAACGCGAGGATCAGATGCCTAAGGAGCTGATCGCCGAGCTGCTCGCCTCTGGCGCGCCCGTGCTGCCGTAGCACGCGGCGCGCGTGCTGCCCGTCGCGGTGTCGCACGGCCTGCCGCTCGCCGCGCAAAGGGAGGCCGCGCGGCAATCTGCCGAGCTCTGCAGCAGCTGGCGCGCCCACGAGGCTTTTGCCGGCCTGGCGCTGGAGGTGAAGGAGCTGCGGGCGGCCGAGAGCGAGGTGGAGGGGAAGCGGCGGCGCGTGCTGGGCTGGAGATTGATCTTTTGGCGTTGGGGCTTGGGGCGGGGAGCAGCAGCGACGAGGAGGAGTGCGACAACAACGAGAGCGAGAGCGAGAGCGAGAGCGGGGATGAGGGGTGGATTGGGAGACGCAAGGCATGATGCACACATCATTCAGCACCACTAACACAACGGGACCCAGAGATGATGCGGGAAAAAGGGCGTGGGCAAACCAAAGCACTAGCGCGGTGAAGCGCGCTCTCGCTCGAACGACGCCAAAAGCGAAGAAAATTGAGCGCACCACGCTCGACAAATCAGCGAGACCCAATCTTTCATTTCCCGCCAAATACGACCAAGAAGCGAACGGGCGGGGTGTGCGTGTACTCATTACAGCGTCTCTGTTATCGCCGAAAACATGTCTTCGCCTGTCTCTTTTCTCTTGCATCTCTCCCCAAACAAAAAAGGCAAAACAAAAGTTGCGCGCGAAAAAACACGCCGAACAAGACGGGGAAACGAGCGCCCCCCTCTCCCCTCCCGCCGAGGAGCGCGCGCTTCACCGGAACGACCCGTCAAAGCCCGTCCACCCGCATAGCCGGAACAGCGGCGCGTACGCCTTCTTCTCCAGCCGGTCCGACCAGTTCCACGCCGCCGTCAGCCGCCCGTCGATGCACGACCCGGCGTCGAAGTACGAGTCGGCGCCGCTGCCGTCGAAGGCGTGCCGGCAAAAGTCTGCGAGGATGAGCCGCTGCGCCGTCTCGACGCCGCCAAACGACTCGACGACGTACCGCCGGACGGCCGCGTCGCGCGCGCAGAGCGGGGGGATGGCGTCCAGGACCGCGACCACCGGGTTGAGGATGCGGGGCACCTGCATGTACTTGTCCAAAAAAAAGAGCGCGTTGGGCACGTTGTGGTCGCCCATGTGCACCACGGAGCTGCCCACCCACCCTCCGCACCGCCGCTGGACGCGCGCCACGATCCCGGCCATGGCGCGCGCCACGCCCGGCGCCCCCTGCACCCGGTTGAGCCCCTGGCCCGTGTCCGCCAGGCGGTAGCCGTGCCCGGGGCGGAGCATGTCGGCCTCGGCCAGGCCGTAGAGGCGAAAGACGTCGTGCATGACCTCGCGCCACAAGGTGAGCGACTGCTGGACAAACCCCCACTGGCGGGTGTGAGAGTGCGTCAGCCTGGCGCCCCCCTTTCCCGCGCAGATGGCCAGCGACAGCTCGGGCGACGCGGGCGCTTGTCCCTGGGGAAAGGCGGCGTAAAAGTAGCGCAGCAGGCGGTCGATTGGGTCGCGGTTGAACAGCAGGAAGGCGTTGTTGTCGGCGATCGAGTAGAGGCACCACAGCACGTCCTCCGCGGGCAGCGCCGGCGGGCGCGCGTGCCGGCGGGCGAGCGCCTCACGCGCCTTCTCCTTGGCGCGGATGTCGCGCTGCACCTCGGCGCGCGCGCGCGTGGGGCCCGACGGGATCTCGGCGGTGGCCAGGGGGACCAGGGGGTCGTCCAGGAGGGCGGCCGCGGCCTCGTCGCCGACCGTGGACTGCAAGTGAGACCACACGGTCTGCAGCGGCCTGACCAGCGGGAACTCGAGGAGCTCCTGGACCTCGGGGTTCTGCGCGTCCATCAGCACGTAGACCAGCTTGCCGAAGGTGTCGCGCATCTTGTCCGGGTTCATGACCTTGTAGCGGCGGCCAATCTCGAACGCCTGGGGGGGGGGGTTGTTTTTGTTAATGGGGGGTTGTTTGGGGTTTTTTTTGTTCGGTTTCGGGCGAC
>Ga0209390_10004934_pt1 | contig 19498 bp, 13 predicted proteins | sample BON01_FD_187212 | JGI IMG/M metagenome (GOLD analysis project Ga0209390, IMG submission 187212) | Freshwater microbial communities from Lake Bonney liftoff mats and glacier meltwater in Antarctica - BON-01 (SPAdes) (version 2) | ecosystem: Environmental > Aquatic > Freshwater > Ice > Glacier...
TCAACAGCAAGGCATTCAAGCTCAAGCCGCTCAACAAGGCGCTTTTGGTGGTTCGCGCTCAGCTATTGTAGAAGCAGAAAGACAACGTAATCTGGGCACTCAATTAGGCGATATCCAAGGCGCTGGCTTGCAACAGGCATATCAACAGGCACAGCAAGCCCAACAGTTCGGTGCAAACTTAGGGCTACAAGGTCTTCAAGCTGGCTACCAAGGGCTTAACACAGGCCTCTCAGGTACCGCTCAAGGCATGCAAGGTGCGCAAACGGGCATACAAGGACAGCAGGCTGGATTGGCAGGTTTAAACCAATCTGGGCAATTGTCTGCATTAGGTATGCAAGGTGCAGGTCTTGGTTTGCAAGGTACGGGACAGCGTTTGGCCGCAGGTCAATTAGGCTTGCAAGGTACCGCGCAAGGTATTAGTGGTGCTCAAGCAGGATTGCAAGGTGTAGGCCAACAGATTGCTGGTGGTCAGTTAGGCCTTCAAGGTGCTAATACAGGCATCTCTGGTCAACAAGCTGGCATGCAAGGCGCACAAGCAGGTATGCAAGGCGTTGGTCAAGCCACCACCGCTGGTCAGTATGGTCTTGCAGGTTCACAGCTTGGTGTTCAAGGCGCGGGTACATTGGGTCAGTTGGGTCAAACCCAGTATGGCCAAGAAATGGGTATTACCGATGCCCAACAAAAGTATGGTGCGTTGCAACAACAGCAGTCTCAGCAAGGTTTAGATTTTGCCTACCAGCAAGAGATGGCGAGACAGCAGTATCCGTACCAGCAATTAAGTTACATGTCGGATTTACTACGTGGGGTTCCGTCGTCGCAGAGTTCACAGCTACAATACTCACAACAGCCCAATCAAACAGCCCAGATTATAGGTGGTGGTTTAGCCGCATATGGTGCGTTTGGCCGTAAAGAAGGTGGGTCAATTCCTAAGTCGTATGCAAACGGTGGGCAAGTAACTCCTGATGCGATGTCAACAATGGCTGTGCAAGAAATCCCTGCGCAGTTACGTCGGTTAAGTGACACTCAATTAGCCGCGTACGCTAGAAATGTAAAAGACGCTATTACACTTAGTGCCATACAATCAGAAACGCAACGTCGTGCTAAAACACGTATGCCTGCATCAGTAATTCCAGAAGACACAACTGCTGGGTTAATTGCTAAACGTGCAGAGGAAGCTAGTATTGGTCAGGGTATGGCAGGTGGGGGTATTATTGCACTGCAAGGTGGTGGTATGCCTGCGTTTAGTGGAACGGAAGCTTATGGTATTGACGAAAACTCAATGGTCAGCACTCCACCTCCTAAACCTTTTGCACTATCAGACTACATACCTCAAGGACCTTACTCCAGTATAACCACAGCGGGCGTAGGGGGAACCAGCGCTCCTGTACGTATACCCCCAATAGATCCTGCCGATGGGGCTTTACCTCGTGCAACGGATACTAATAATCGACTTACCCCACCTGCGCCACCTGCGCCACCTACGCCACCTACCCCACCTGCGCCTCCAGACAACAATAAAAAAGATAATACGTCCGCGGGGGGAATACCACGCCTACAACCACAAGCATCTACAGGCGCACTAACTTTTGATCAATTTAAAGAGATGGGGAGTGCTAAAGAACTTAGTGCCGAGGATCAAGGCGTTCTAGCCGATATGCGTAAGCGTGTTGATTCAAAGCTAAAAAGTGCTGAAGGCCAGAAAGACACCGCAGGTTACGACGCACTTATGATGGCGGGTCTAGCTATGATGGGCGGTAACTCCTTGGCTGACGGTATTGCTAAAGCCGCACAAGTTGGTGGGCCTACGTATTTAGCAGGAAAGAAAGAAGCCGCTAAAGCTATTGACACTGCGCAAGACGCTCAGTTGGCATTTGACAAGTACCGTATGGACTTACGCCGTGGGGATGAGAAGGCCGCACAATCATCGTTTAAAAACTTCATGGACTACAGAACAGACCTCAAAAAGATTGACGCTACATTAACTGCGGCTTCTATTAGTGCTGAGAGCCGTCAGGGTATCACACCTTTAAAACTAGCCCAACTAGTTAACAATGACAAAGAAGTGGCTACGGCCGCGGCATCACTCAAAGCCGCGCAGGACCGCGGGTATCAACCAGCTATCGACATCGCACAGACTAGGTTTAATATGACACGCGCCGCCGCCGAGTCCCGATACCAGAAATTAACGGGTGGTGGTGATGCTAGTAAAGACCCTACGTCTACAGACGCGCCTGCAATAGGTGCTATTATGGATGGTTATAAATTTAAGGGTGGAAACCCTAGTGATAAGGCCAACTGGGAGAAGGTGTAATGGCTACAGGACCTTGGGATAAGTTTTCATCAACAGCGTCTGACACCCCACCCGCAGGTCCTTGGGAAAAATTTGGGGGCACTGCTACCCCTGAACCCCCGCCTAAAGAAGCCTCAGTACTTGACCAGTTTACATCTTCATTTAAACGCGCTGGGGCTAGCACAATAACTGGTGCAAAAGCTCTCGTAGGTAGCCCGGAAAAAGCCGCGCAAGCCGCACAAGAAGGTGTGGCACGGCAAGAAGAAATATCCAAGGAAACGGGTACCACTCGTGGGTTTGACGAGGTTAAACAAGCTTATAACGAGCAGGGAATTTTCTCCGCGGCAGGAGAGTTTGTAAACCAAATACCCGGGGCAGTAGCAGGGCAAAGCGCAAACATATTAGGTGTACTGGGTGCGGGGTTTGGAGGTGCCAGACTAGGGGCTTCATTTGGTCCCGCCGGTGCCGTTGTTGGGGGTATAGCTGGCGCGGGGACGTACTTATACCCACAAATGTTTGGGCAAGCTGTAGAAGAGCAGGCATCAGTAGCCCAACAAAAAGGTGAACCCGTTGTATTAAACCGAGGCCCTGCGGCAGTAGCCGCTACAGTGCAGACAGCGCTTGAAATTGGGGGTACTGCGTTTACAGTAGGTAAGAATATTGTTCGCGGAATCGTTGGTAAAGAAATTGGTAAAGATGTTGCTAAAGCCACCGCAGAAAAAGAATTACTTGTTGTGGCCCAAGCTAGCCTTGCAAAAGGTGCGGGTAAAGGTGCGGCAAGAGGTCTAGTTGAAATACCCGTTGAAATTGCGCAGCAGGTATTAACTCGGTGGCAGGCAGGGCAAGATTTACTCTCTGATGACGCGTATTCTGCGTATGGAGATGCGGCTTACGGCGCAATACAAGTGGGTCCTGCGCTGGGTGCTTTAGCTTCTCCTGTGGAACGTAGTAGTGCTCGGGGTCAATTAGAAGCCCGTGGGTTGGACCCATCTGGAGAGCCCGTAGATTCCCAAACTCCCCGCAATACATATGAGCTACAAAAAGAGCAACAGACCGCTGGGTACATGCGTGGGGTGGATCAAAAAGAATTAGAAGACCGTAACCAACAAGCGGCTGATGCCCAAACAAAACTTGTAGCCGATTTCCAAACCAATGTAGATGCGTTAGGCACTAGAATTACAGAGGCTGTAATACAACCTGATGGGCTAACAGACAACCTCGATTTGTTATATAACGCAAAAGATAACTTAACTAGCATAAAAGACCAGTTAACCCGTGACGCAAGTACAACGGACTTACGTAGAAGTATCAATACACAAATACAAGCAGTTAACGCAAAAATCAAGCAAGGGCAGACCTTAGCCAAACAAATTGGTATAGAGCCCACACGACGCGCACAGGTGAATAAAGAAGCCTTAGCAAATCTGCCTCCCGCGCAACGTGCCAATATAGCGGCACAAACACTACTGGGGGCAACTCCTCAACAAGCTGAGTTTAGAGATATTGGTGGACCACAAGTAAGTGCGCCTACTACCAGACCATCACAGGTGCTCACTACCAATGAGCTAATTAATTCGGGACTACCAAAAGCCGCGGCGTACGTTAAACAGTTATCAGGTTTAGATTTAAGTGAACCCAACCAGCGCACACAGGCCGCGCAAATACTCGGTCAAGTGCTTGCTAACAACAAAATAGCACCCGAAGTTAAGACCAATATTCAAGCGTTGTATGACACTAAATTAGCCGCGCCTGTAGCCCCTACTCAAGAGGCTTTGGACTTTAATGCGCCTATGGCTCCCGTGGCACCGACTGAGCCCACACAGCTCACACCTGAAATTTTTGATAGCTTAGGTATTGGCAGAACTGCGAAGCTTCGTAAGAATCCTGATATAACCAGTGCTGATTTAACAGACCCTAAACAACGTGCGTTTATACGAAAAGCACTAGAGATATATCGAGACACAACTAACCGCGCACCCGAGATACAGGATAAGATAAACACGTTTTTAGATACTATACCGCCAATCGCCGAGCAATCAGTAGGAGCACAAGATGGCCAACCAACACCCGCAAGTACAGCAGTTCGACCTGAGCCTACCGTTGACGGACAGCCAAGTGAGCCAAGCGTGGCAGTGGGTGACATGGGCGTGGGACCAACCACCCCACAAACAGATACCGCCGGAGCCGTTCCACAAACTCAGCCAACAGGATTGGTGGATGCTGATATCAGCCCTGCAAGAGACAATAGACGTGCAACACAAACACAGGCTCCAGTAGCACCAGAGACAGAAGCATCGCCAGAAACAGAAGTCATTACTCCCCAAAACTTAGCCGTTGATGCGGTGAACGAGTTAGGGCAGATGAATGAATTCACAATGGACGATGTGCAGGCTGTGGCTATGAACGCCTTATTAGACCGTCGTATTACGCAATACGATATGCAGATGATTAACGAAGCTGAGTCCCCTGCGGAAGCCCTTACAGCTTTAGAACTTGCAGTAGAGTCTTCAATGAGTAATGTGGCTATTGCCGCGCAGGCGGCTCGTGCTAATGGTACAGCCCCGGGTGCACTTACTAATTCATTGCAAACAGCGCTAAACAGCCTTAGCCCACAAGCCGCTCTTAATGCCATACTCAATGACACCTCAGGTTCGTTTAATGCACGTGAGCAGTTGGTTGCTAAGAAGATACTTGATCTTGGGGGGAAGTTACCCACTATGCGTATAGCGGACTCGTTAGGTGTTGATGCGAAGGGTATGGACATCTTGGGGCAGTACAACTCTATAACTGATGAGATTACTTTAGTACGTGACGCCGCAGATTCGCATACCTTTATGCACGAGCTTATCCACTCGTTTGTGCACAGAACCATTATCAATCAGGAACAGCAAGGTGCACGTCGCCCTGAGTTTAGAACACTTAATGATGTGTATGCCCATGTGCAGAAGGTACGCCCTGATTTAGCCAAAGAGTACGGTATGGCCAGCCTGACCGAGTTTGCCTCAGAAGCCATGTCTAATCGTGAGTTCCAAGAGCAGTTAATGAGTATTCCGTATCCTAATGAGACGTCATTATTCTCGTGGTTTGCCCGTGCATTGCGTGGGTTGTTAGGTATTCCTGAAGGCTCTAAAGAAGCCAACGTACTCTTTATATCTATGATCTCTGTAGATGGCCTACTTCGCACAGGGCGTCAACTCCAGCAAGATACAACGGGTATGCGTATTGGTGAATTTGATGTAGCCTACGCCGCGCAAAACGTAGACACTCCTTTTGGGCAGATGACTGCGCGCACTATTGCCGATGTAAACGCGGCGGCTGACCCTGTGTACCGTAATGAAACGCGTAAGTTTATGAACACCTTCACCCGCGCGCAAGCCCCCCTAGCTGATATTTTTCGCCAGCAAACTGTGGATATGCAAGCGCCAATTGCACGTAAAGTTAATAAAGCATTTGACGATGGACTGCGCACATCATTTGGTGATGTAAACCCTATGGTATGGCTACGTCAAGCTTATGACCACGACCGAGTAGCCGCGCAGGTGTTTAAGAAAGGTGGGTTGCGTATGGACAAAGCCGGACTATGGGAAGCGTACGCACTAAAAGACGCTAAGGGTAATGAAGCCTCAGCCACCGCGGTAGTGCAACAAATAAATGCCTTAGCTAAAAAATATGATTTAACTTACTCCCAAATGAAAGCCCGAGTGGCTACAGTATTCGAAAGTGTGCGGTTATCCGGTTTGCGGGCGCACAACGCCAAGCTAGAAGCTCTTGCTCAGGAACAGGCGGCTTCGGGGGAACTTGATAAAGCTTTTGAAACCCGTAGTGAAAAATTTGCTTTACATAAAACATTTGCCGAAATTGACGCCGACATGCGAGTGTTTAACAACACGCCTGAGCTAAAAGCGCTACAGACCACAATGAACACTGTGCGTAATAATTTAATTGATGCTATGGCATTGTCGGGACGTATTACACCAGCGAAAGCCATTGGATGGAAAGAGGCCGTAGATTACATACCTTTTACCCGCCTACAAGAGTTATTAGAAAACCCAGAAATTGTGTTTACCCCACAGCGTCGGGGGATCGCCGCACTAGGTAAGTTGCCAGAACTACGAGGTTCGTTTGAACGCCCTGTAGCTAATTCAATTGACAACTACATGAACAAACTAGCATGGATGACTGATCAGTCAATGCGTAACTCAGCCGTTGTGCGTACGTTAGACTTTATGGTGGAGTCAGGTACCGCGCGTAGGTTGATGAGTAAATCAGACGCCGATAGTACCCATATCGTATTACCACTAAAATTATATAAAGACGGTATTGAGACTACATATGAATTGCAAAACCAGTATGACATAGCCGCTTTTGTGCAAACCCCCGAGCTCACTAATACCACTGTTAAGGCTTTGGGTGGTGCATCAAGATTACTACGAGCAACAATTACAGTCACGCCTATGTTTACTATTAAACAGGTAATTGATGACTCCCAACGCGTTATGTTTAACTCTGGCGTTAAGCGTCCTCTGGCCGCACTGGGTAAGACCTTGTACTACTTCCCTCGTGTATGGTGGGCACAAGCTTTAGGTAAAGATTTTAAAGGCATGCAACAATTAGAGTCAGGGGGTATTACAGGCGAGCTTGACTATAACCCTATTAACCCTGCGGAGTTGATTGAGTTTGATGCTAAGGCCGTTAAGCGTAGTTATGTGCGTGCCTTTGTACACCGCATGGAGCAGCTTGCCAAAGCTTCGGATATGGCGGCTCGTTTAGCCGTGTACGAACAGACCCTACAAGAAGGCGGGAGCGTAGTATTAGCCCAGACCCGCGCGCGAGAACTCATCAACTTTAACCGTCGTGGGGCATCAAAAACTATGCGCATGTTCACGCACGTAGTGCCATTCTTTAACTCATGGGCACAGGGTAACGACCTAGTGTACCGTGGCTTAACAGGGCAGGATTCTTCATCAGGGTTACAACAAAAAGCCGCACAAAAAATGTTTATTAGCCGCATAGCGATTATGACAGGGTTGTCTACTATATATGCCATGAGTATGAGTGACGACGACGACTACAACGAGCAAACCGACCGGACGCGGGACCACAACTGGATACTTCCTAAATTTATTCGTGTATGGTTAGGGCTTGATCAACCGTTAAAGTTTTCGGTGCCAAATGAATTCGGGTTTATGTTTAAGTCTATACCTGAGCGCGTGGTGCAGTATCTTAAAGAATCCTCAACAGGTGAGCAACGCGATGCGTACTCTATGCTTATGGGTACTGTAAAAGACGTGGCAGGTGAATTTGGCATGATGCCTATTCCTGCGGCTATTAAACCGGTATTTGAAAATATGGTGAATTTCTCTATGTTTACCCGCCGAGAGCTCATACCTCCTTCTATGAAAGACCGCCCCGCACCGTTGCAGTACACTTCGGGCACATCAGAGTTAGGGAAAGCGATAGGTAAAGTTACGGATACATCACCAATACTTATAGATAACGCTATTCGTGGTTACTTTGGTATGGCGGGGGGTGCGGTATCTACGGTGGCGGACATACTCATGAATCCAAATAGACCTTCGGTGGCCTTAGAGAAAATACCTTTCCTAAGTATCGGGTTACTCGCGCCTGTGGGAACTCGTACAAAAGACGAGTTTTATGACTTCCGAGAAAAAGTTGCGCAAGCAGTTAACGGCGCGAGTTTCCTAAAAGATAAGCCTCAAGAACGGGCGGCGTTTATAGAGAAAAATGGTTATTTGCTATCGGCGGCACCTTATGTCAACAATAAGCTAAAAGCTTTAGCACACTTTCGCGAAGTACGTATGTTCTACGAGAATGACCCACGGTTTAGCCCACAGCAAAAACGCGAAGAGATTACTAAAATCAAGAAGCAAGAGCAGGAAATACTGGTGGACTTGCGTAAATTCCGTGCGCAAACTATGGCACGTAAGCCCTAATAAAAAGACCCCAACCGAAGTTGGGGTCTAGGGGGAGTCTTGAGGACTTGTGCTAGAGGAGAGAGCCAGCACAATTTAATTATATCACCTAGTTCGCCAAAGTCCAACCCCCCAGTAGCCGTTACGTATACCTATTCGTGTAGTGATGCCCACACCACACCGCATTGCGGAGTGTTTTAACTTCTTCACCACTTCATCAGTTGCCACACAGCGCATAAAAACAAACCCGTGTATTGGGAAGGTATCCCAGTCAAACACATAATCTATACCTTCCGTAGTGATACGGCACACACTGGGTGGGTCAACTAATGGCTTCAATAACTGCTTGGGCTTTTTTCGCATCAATCTTATCCATTTCGTCTAATCCAAATATCGACCCCGAGACGTTATCAGGTACATGTATCATTAGCGTAGACGTAGGGGGCATAGCAATCGCGGTACCTTTAGCCATACGCTTTTTAACTAACTCGGTGCGAACCCCGCGCTGGGCAAGTGCGTCTACTAGCGCGTTATAGCTAATCTGGTTCTTAGCGCACCACTTCTTAAACGGTCCACTCGCAATAAATATACGACGGGTGTCTGGTTCAAATCGAATGAGCAGTTCATTGCGTGGCTCAATAATCGGTATCACTTCCATCGTACCTGCCTCGGGCTCATTGCGGATCATCAGCATATTGCTGTAGTTCTCTGACATGTATGTCGCGATGTTATCCTCGGCACTGCTACGTGACTGCGTGATGTGCTTAGATGTGTCAAACATATGCACCGCTACCCACCGTGCAACGCGCTCTACGGGAATATCATGTAACCCTAAGCTGTGAGCAATCGTGCCGCCTACTAGACCAATCGCGGCCATTGCAGACCAGATACGCTCTCGTTGAGTAAGGTTTGCCGCGGCATCTGTTTTCTCTTGAGTGCGCCGAATCATTGTGATGACTTCGCTTTGGTGGTTCATGATGTAGCGCATGTAGGGCACCCATGCCATACCGTAGTTGTGCTCAAGCTGAGGGAACAGCATATCTGTGTACGACTTTGGAAACTTATGGTTACGCTTAACTTCCACTTCGATTAACCGCATGAGCTCGCCCTCTGGGAAACTCTTATTCATATATAGCTTATCGGCCACGTTACTGTTTGATGTGGTGAGGGTGGGGGTCTGCCATGAGGTGGTGTTAGCGCGCTCGCTGTTGCTATGGGTTTCCATACGGTTCTTGCCACGGCCTGTAGTGCTCGCGTACACCTGATCGGATAACTCAAGTGCTTTCATGTTAGTGATCTCGTCGATCGTAATAGGTAAGTGGCGCATAACCCCCGCACGGTGAATACGTACGTTGTACGTATCATCTTTTTGTAAGAGTAAATCAGTTGGGTGACCCCAGATACTATTAGCCGCAAGTAACGCAGATGACTTACCAATACCAGACTCAGTACTTACTAAGTTATATACCCCACCACGTAAGGTAGTGAACTGCATCAATGGCGCACCAAAACTTAGGAACACCGCAAACGCATAGGCTTCCATATCGTCATTAGCGTAAAAATTAATAACTTCTTTCCATTTGTGAAAGTCCCCCCGCTCACTTAGTGCGGGTGTGATATTGGAATTGCGCACAGCCGCGGGAGCGTACACAAGATCTTCGCCATTCGGGGCATTAGGTATCATCTCGCGTGTGCCCACAACGAACGAGCCTTGGTCTGTCCAACCCATTTGGGAACGTACATTCTCTGCTTTCTTAGTCATTTGTAAGTGCCTCAACCATTTGTTAACGTACATTAAATACTCGGTGACTTGGTTAGCCGTTACAGCCATCACCCCATGTTTTGCTAGCGCATCACGTAATTTATCTCGAGCTACTGCCTCACTAAGTGGAATACTGAACTCACGAATACCATCTAACGGTAGATGTACACGAAACCACAACACCTCACCTACATCAGGGTCGCTCATACGACGGGTTACATAAAAATCATATTCACAAACTTGTACTGGCACTGGCTCCTCACCCGGTGCTTTAGCTAGTTTATACACACCACGCCCACCTTTTGGTCGGAAGTACGGCTCAGGGTACTCAGGTATTACTTGCGCGGTAACGATAATATCTTTATTAGGCACCAGTATGGTTGGTGCAGTGTATGCGGGGGCTTCGATCTCCATAACAGTACGGTCTTCCTCAGTAACCGCAGGTTCAATATAGCGCCCCAATTGCGCAGGGGTAGAAATTTTGCCACGGTGTGGGCACTTCATACAGTTATCTGATGATAGTCTTTCGAACGCTTGGCATGTGTAGGGGCCGTTGGTTTGGCTTGCTTTATGCAATGCCACGTCGCGGGAGTACCCGGGATAGTCTACAGAAATTTCATGCACAGCATCCGTACGGTCTTGGCATATCTGGGCAATCGATAACCCTGCGCGCCACATCGGCTCCGGTAACGACACACGATGCTCTTTAATATATTGCAACTGCGCGCAAGAATCGGTGCGCTCCATAATATTTTTAAATATAGTAATACCCACCATAACCTTTGACACCCCGTCATCGGCGTACTTAATATCTGTGGGTACTGTAAAGCCTAGTTCCATCGGGGTGTCCGATGTTTGTGTAGGAGCATCCCCCAACCCTAGCTTCATTGCAAATTCTAGTAAATCGTTAGCTACATAGTCCTCAGATAATATACGCCCTTGTACAGGACGCTCAGGGTTAGAGTAGTTCATAGTGCCCGGATAGCGCAAAAACCGAGCGGAGTCTGTCGTGCATGATGTATCTACACGTAATTCGTGTTTAAGTGCAAGTGCTTGTAATCGGGTAGCAATGGGCTTCCAAACTTCAGGTTCCATATCAGACACAACAGGCCAGTACAAATGCACACCGTTACCGGAGTCAACCCATAAAGGTTCTGGCAAATCAGTGGCTTCTATAAACGCACGAACCGCGGTAAAGACTTCCGACTTTGTGGCGTAGCATTTAGTGGCATCCGCCTTGCCTACATCGATGTCTAACCAAAACGAACGTACTTTGCAGGTGTTAGTCTGTGCGCGTTTGCTGTCGTCTTTAAACGACGCCGGGGTGTAGTACTGGTTAACCCCTTCTGATACTACGTTGTTCAGCCCTTCCATTTCCATAACACTAGTCACAAAGACATGCTCGACCTTCTTGCCCATAATCGCGCCGAAGCAGTATGTGCCCTCGGTTGGAAGCACGAGGCGAAAAAAATCATTTAACGTCATAACGTCTCGCTGTTTATTTTGTTTTGCCGGACAGCACTAATTTTAGTTGCTGTAACTTTGTATGCTCAGGTGTATATTTTCCGGTGAACCAATCATAAACAGCCATACGAGATACTTCGAGGGTACTCGCGATGTGACTAACAGGTATACCACGCTCTACTGCCTTGAGTCCTAGCTTCACACCAATCGGTGCATCTTTTCGTAAGGCCAGCGCGCGGACTTTCTTTGCAAACTCATATGAGTATCCGTGCATATTGTGCTCCAGTAGGTTAGATTAGGGTGGCTCTCACCACCCCGCGTGACTAATTATGACTCGTCGTCATCGTCAGCCCACTGATCTAACACGGACTTAACATCAACAGCTTTGTTTTTACCTTTTACTTTAGGTGCGGCTTCTTGCGCTTGGGGCTCTTCACCGTCAAAGTATTCCTCGACCGCAACGGGTTTGGCTTTCGCATGCTGGGCGGCGGCGGCTTTTACAACAGCTAAAGTATCTGCATCAACTTTGATATTGCTATCTGTTTTCTTGGCTGAGTAACGCATCGTAATCGCATCCATCGCATCAGAGCTAGTTGCTCGCTCACGGCACAATGTGTACTCTTCTTCGGTCAACGGACGTATTGGCTTGAATGTCAGCTTAGGTGTAGCAGAGTCTGTATCAAAACGCATTTCAGTAACTACCGCGGTAATGGGTAAGTTATGCGCGTCTAAAAACTTAGCGTACTGGAGTAACGGTAGCTTACCCTTATCACCTTTACCAAATACAGATTGCGCAGGTAATATCAACTGCATAACGTCACCTTCAAGGTCATTCTCTAATGCAACAGCAAGCCACCGCGAATAGCGACAGGCACGGCTCTCCCCTTGACCAGATCCTTTGATGTTTTGTGGGCAGGTTGAGCACTGTGCGCTCTGTGGTGATGCACTCGCTGTATCAGGTGTAGTACCGTTTGATGACCAGCATGTTGGGCCTGAAATCTCACCTTCTACAAACTGACCCGCATAAAACGTACGGTACTCAACTGGCGCGGCGTTAACGATAACCATATTCATAGCACGATCTTCGTTACGCATAACTTCTTCGCCACCTACGATCTTGCGAAATACACCACCCTTAATGGATATCTTTGATGTGCCACCCGCACTGATCATACTACGGCTGATGTCGTCCTTCTGAATATTTTTTAAGTATGCGGGTAATTTGTCTTTGCTAAATAATGTTAAGTCACTCATTTATAACTCCTAGATAAAATCGGAACCAATGTTGTCGGGGGTAATATCGCTTTCGGGCTTAGATGGTACTACTTTACGATCAGGTATGTTAAAAAAACTTACGATGTCACTCCAAAAGAATCTGTAGTGCGCACCGATCTTAATACTGGGTAGTGGGTTCTCTTCGCGTGTTGCTAAGTTTAATAAGGTAGATCTACTAACGTTAAGCGCTTGTGTCACCTGTGTGGTGGTCATGGGTCGCTCTAGGTTTATTGGGGTCATTACTTACTCCTTCTAACTGTAACGGTGTATCGGCTATCGATGTTCATACCAATAGGCATGGTATCTGGATTATCTTTTAAGAATTCTTTCATTTGTCCTTGTGCCACTCTGCGCTCAAGCAGGTCGGGTGCGTTGTGCTCCATGATGAACTTATGCATGGCTTCCCAATCGCTTGTCCAGTATCGGGTCTGTACGCCCCGTGTAGCTGTACCGTACTTAGTGCGCAAACTCTCGGTACCTGTGGTCTTATGAAACTCTAGCAACTGCGCTTCTACTATATCCATCTGGGCTTTAATTTCTGCTTCGTCCTCATCGTACTCAGCTTTTAACTGTGCCTTAAAGTCTCGCATTTTTATGTAGACTTTTACTAGCTTGTCTGCTGTAGCGTCCATGGTTTTCTCCTTAGTGAACTTACATTGTAAAGCGGTTTATTTACATTGTCAATACTTCTTCAAACATTTCTAACAAACTTACGTTGGTGTCCTCGCATTTATCTAGCGCCTTGTATCGTTGCATCTCTACGGGGCTACCTTGTAACCGAACGATTAAACATTTATTTTTCTGCCCTGCGCGGTGAATACGTGCGTTAGCTTGCACGTAGGTTTCATAAGACATAATCGGACCCCACCATACAATCGTATCTGCCGCATGTAACGTGATACCGTGTGACGCGGCTTGGGGTTGTATGACAAGTATCTTTGGGTCGGGTTGCTCTTGGAACTGTTTAATAATCGCGGCACGTTTGTTTGCAGATACCGCACCATATATCACATCAACGGCATATTTACTCGCAGTTAGTTTTTCCCGTAAGGCTTCAAGGGTATTGGTGTAGGGCACAAATACAATTACTTTATTATCAGTGGCATCAATTACTTCTCGTAGTACTTTGTACCGCTCACTGATGTCGAGTTCTACAGTAGCGTGGTCATCGGTATACACAGCACCTGCGCTTACTTGCAATAATTTATTAAGCCCCGCGGCGGCATGCACTGCGGTAATGGTTTCCCCTGCTACTTGGGTGGCTAGTTTTTGTTTGATGTCGTTGTATAACTTTTGTTGTTGGCGCGTCAATGGTACGTCACGCGTTGTGTACATAATATCGGGTAGGTCTAAACATTCATCTTTTGTATAACGTATCGCGGGTTGCAATAACGTGTTCACAGTAGATACAGCCGTTAGTTTAGGTAGCCATTTGAACGTTGTTACCTTAGTCATCACAGAATCACGAAACATACCAAACGATCTAGGTGCGGTCGATGGGTGCATCATCTTCACTAACCCATAAGCATCTGTGGGGGACTGTGAGGCAGGTGTACCTGTAACCATCCATAACCAAGTGTCTGGGCGAATAAGTTTATTAATAGCCCCCCAACGATCTGTGGTGGCTGTCTTTACATAGTTTGCTTCATCAATAACGACTACATCAAAATTAGCTTCCATTAACTCTTTACGTACAATCGCTACACCATCAAAGTTAATTACTACAAACTCCGCATCACCATTTATGGCCCGTATACGTTGTTCGCGTGTGCCATGCGCTATATCAACTCTACGGTGCATAGCACCATGAAATAAATCTTCAACCCATGCGGCGCGCATAACGGATACAGGGCAGATAACTAAAACACGCTTGATTGCTTTAATCTGCATTAAGTAGTCCGCCGCCCAGATAATACTCAGGGTCTTGCCTGTGTTACCCGATGCAAATACACACCCATTACGCCGAAACAATAAGTAGGTGCTGGGTACCATAAAACAATACTTAAAGCCATCTGTAGAGGAAGCGGTGCTAACAGTTTTTGTACCCGCGCTTCGCATACCTAATCGTGTTTGTGGACGCACTTGTACGGTGTGCTCAGTTTCTTCTCGGCCTCGACGGTTACGCACACGTGTGGCCATTCGCGCAGTTTTGTTTAAACTGAAATATACGTATTGAATAAAATCCGCAGAGGCTTTAACTGAAGTAGAAAACCGTGCGCCTCGTGTTACGCATCCGTCCCAGTGCATTACCTCGTCGGCGATTACTTGCAACTGCCGTATGTCCGCATCCCAGTAGTGCTCTGTGTAATGCTTATCTTTGCGCGGTGCTGTGAATGAGTATCTTTTAAACCCTTCAGGTAAGCAATCTACCACGCGGTACGCGATACCCGCTTCTGTCAGCAACATATCTAGCCGCTCTATCTTACGTGGTTTTTTAAGCCGTATTACGCAGGTGTTACTTATATTGGGGAAATATCCATCGGCCATTACGGCAACCATAAGTCGTAATTGCGCATTAGTTAGGTCTATACCTTTACCCGCACACCCGTTAAACGCTGTGGGTATACACGCGTGGCTAAACGCGATTGTATCCGTACCTACCTTAGTACCCCCCGCGCGGGCTTTATACCCTTCATGATACGCGTCATGCCTATCGAGCACTGCTAGGGCGTTGGTGGTTTCTAACTTGCACCCTGCTTTATCTGTTAGTAATACTCTATGTTCAGGGCTAAGTAGTTGGTCTAATCCATACTGTGTTTTGATACGTACCATCTCGTCGCAAGGTAACTTTACGTATTCGTCAGGATCCACAAACTCAAACGAGTTTTTCTCTGGCCAGTATTGTGCAACTTGACCCTCGGTGTACTCCGATAATTTTTTCCACCCTGTAGGGGATAGGTACTCCGTCTCGCTGTCCACACAGCCCGGATCACTAAATACAAACGCCCTACGATTAAGTGTTAAGAACGCCGAAGTTTGTTTCTGGTGGGTGAACGGGTCACGTGTGCCCGGCCATTTATATTTTGTACTGATGGGTGATGGTACGTTCTTTATCTTTAAGTTTTTTAACACCTGTGCGGCTTCTAGTGACCAGTGCACCAACACATCGCTCGTACCATCGTCATGCTCACCTACAATTACACTCTTAGGTATAACTTCTAGTACGCGATGCGGGTTGCGTAGACGTAGCTTTAATGCTTTGTTCTCGATGACTTCCATTTTGTCCTCAGATGACTAATCACCCAAAAGGGGTCTTTGGGTGTAAACAACATGCATACGCACTAGGTTAAGAGTCGCGCCCCATAGAGCAGGGTTCATGTAGTGTGTGGCATATATTTTTCGGCATGGCGCTAACCCATACCCGCAACTCTTAACCTAGTATGTATTATTTTTTAGGTGTATTACGTTTAACTGAACTATCGGGGTTACGACTAAACGAACGGTTCTTACTTTTTGGTACTACGCGTAGGTTGCTCTCACCATTGGCACCACCTTTAGACAACGGAGTTTTGTGATCTACGTCATTACCATCACCCTTGGCTACTCGACCTTCTCGCGTTAACTTGCGTCGTGCGGAATTACGTACGGCACGATTTTTCTTTTGCGCATCGGTGCCCTGATACGACTCATACTCTTTATCATAATTACGTTTACTTGTAGCCATTATATATACTCTCTATTAACGTTTGCCATTGTGCGCGCAGGATAAAACTGGGCACCATGACTTGCACAAACCTGAAGGGGAGGCGTTCCATACACCTGACTCAAATGCGGCTTCCAACCGTTGAACCTCGGGTAACCAATCCATCCACATCGTCGGAGCATTTGACACCTCGTATTTTATTGGAATTAATTTATCTTCTGCGGCGAACAACAAACCTGCTTTGACTTTGGTTACTGTGGGAAACAATTTAAATACTGCAAGAGACATTAACTGCAACTGACTTAGATCGGCGTTTTTAGATTTACCAAACTTGTAGTCAATCATACGGGCTACACCCGTCTCTTCGTTAATAACCAGTAAATCAACCGCACCGCGTAACCATACATCTTTAGCAAAAAAGTCACACACTTGCATTTCTTTATTTAACCCAAACTTGTACTCACAGTACTTAGTGCCTTCGAGTGATTTGAGTGTATCCAAATGCTTACGCATGTACTCGTATTTACCGGGTAGTTCCACGTCTTTACCTATGTACAACTCCGCGGCTTTGTGTGCGTCAATCCCATATAGCATGATTTCAGACGTAGACTCTTTAACATCTTTAAGAACCTTTAAGTGGTAGTACTTCTTAGGGCAACTTTGAAACGTTTTTAAGGCTGAGTATGACCATGCTACATTTTTCATTTTACGGAATCTCTGGTTGCATCTTACGAATTGCAGTTATTGTCAACCTCAATTCTACCAGTGCTTGCACCCCTAACGCTAGTGCTAAATCATAGTTCTCTTTGCGTAATGCGTCTCCCATAGATTTCATGTATTTCTGGGTTTGTATAAGATACTCGCTGTAGTCTACATCATGATTCATAATCAACAATCCGCTAAAGTTTGTCCATATGCCGCTTCGGCATCCAAGGGTATATCAGGCATCCACACAGGGGGTATGCGCATCTGGGCTAACACAAAATCCATTGCCTCCTGCGCTTGCGCTTCGTCCACTAGAATATAGTCTGCGTCATGCACCGTCAAAAGGGTGTGGTACTTCTTATCAATACGAATCATTGAGTCTGCCATTACGCACCGTGCGATACTTTGCACAAGCCCTTGAAAGAACTTAGCCCCGTATAAATACTCTTTCCCTTTACGGGTGCGGTACACCCACTTACGCTTACCCTCCTCCTGAATAATTTTAAGCTCTGGATACCGCATATATAACCCTGACGGTAGTCGGCAACCTTTATTGCCTTCGATCTTAATTAAATGATTGCGCCCATACGTCCGCTGTGTATTATGCATGATGCACTTAAGCGCGGTTTCACCGTCTTCCCATGCTTGCTTAACATGGTGGTACTGTATGCGATACATAGCCACAATACGTTTAGCTTCGTCCTCACCGATGTCCTGCCCTGAACCCGTCTTAATAGCCAGTCGTAACTTAGCGGCACCGACTCCGTAGATCAGGCTCAACTGCGATGTCTTGCCAATAAATCGTTGCTCTTTAGTTACGTCGTCATAAGCCACGTTAAATACCTTCGAGGCGAAGTCCTTATATAGATCCATACCCTCGCCCAATGCTTGCAACTTATCCATCTGCCCTGCTAACCACAGCCCTACACGTAACTCAATATTAGATAAGTCAGCACCGACAATCACTTTACCTTCTGGCGCACGGATAGCGCGTTTAAGTGTTGTGTCCCCTCGGCTTGGTAAATTTTGAAGATTTAATTTGTCATGCCCCGCCCATCTGAACGTACGTGCTCCTGCGTATTTAAGGGGTATTGGGAACACCCCACGCTTACTCATATCTATAAAGCGCTCAGTACGTGACTCCTCTAGCGTGGTCTTAACTCCAATACGTGCCGCGACTACTGCCTGTACACGCTCATCTTCATGGTCGGCTAATGCACGGAACCCCTCATCGGTCTTAGCAAATGCCCATGTCAACTTACCTGTAGCAGGGCTAGTCTTCTGTGGTGGCACAACCCCTAAGTGCTCAAGTAACGCCGCGAACTGGTCGTTAGACCTAAGTGTCTTTTGCACAGCTTCGTGGTCAGTACCCGATACGGCGGCTACTGCGGCAATATCTTCGCGCCCTACGGCTCTGAGAGTGTTAATGATATGTTGTTGCTTATCCTCGCGTACGTTAATTAAGTGTTGCTCAAGGAGTGCGGTGTCTAGGTATAGCGTAGGTTTTGTGAACATACGTAGCGTCATATCAATTAACTGCAACTCCTCAAGCGGAAACTCATCAGCCATCATCTTATTAAATATAGCGTAGGTTAACTCCACATCGTTTATGCAATACTGCCCGTACTGGTGCAAATCTGTGGGGGTGAAGTCGTTACGGCGTTTACCAATAGCTTGGAGTACCTCTGTGCCTTTCTCACCTACTGCGTAGTGCTTGGCTAAGTTAGCTAACGACACGCTCACATCTACGCCTAACGCCGCGCGCCCCATACACATCGTGTCCAACATGCGTTTAGGGTGAATACCAAATACGAATGACAGTATCCCTGCATCAAACATCGTGTTCTGTGCAAGCAACACGCTACGCTTCCAATCAAACTGAGCCAGCCACTCCCCGGTCTGCTCCTTAGTACCACTAAACCATACTGTGTCGCCGTCGTTTACTTTAACTGCTACACCGATTACTTCGAACTGCTCATCACGTATGTACGCTTCGGTGGTCATCTTACTGAGCGAGTACTGCTGACTGTACAGTGTTTCAAAATCGAGTGTGATTAAATCCATTACAGCCTCTCCAACATATCTGTTACATCATCTAAGTTAGTCTCGTTCACCACGATAGCTTCACCACCTGCCGCTTGGGTTGCGTTGATCTCTTTATCTTGTAGCGCCGTGGTCTTACCCTTACCTGCCTTACACTCAATCGCAAAGTATCTACCTTTGTAGCAACCCACAATGTCAGGTATACCGGGACGGGAATACGGACCACCAATCGGCATGAAGTAATACGCGTTGTACTTATCCAGTATCTTTTTCACACGAGCTTTCACACGTGACTCGGGGGTCATTGCCATCAATACGTCTCCATATCTAGATGTATTTTAAGTTTGTTGGCGCGGACTGGTTTACGTAGGTTGCGTAAAGCC